>LNAP01008099.1_pt1 | contig 12488 bp, 9 predicted proteins | sample 602601 | NCBI WGS metagenome assembly LNAP01 (sample SAMN02440304, study PRJNA202911) | soil metagenome | biome: Subtropical and temperate rainforests or woodlands; isolation source: soil samples (1 kg each in a 20% v/v slurry with milli Q water) were... ... | reverse complement strand
TAATACTTTGCCGCTGTCCGCCGCCATGCTGGCTAACCTCGACTCTTTGGGTTATGCCGAGATGACGCCGATCCAGGCGCAAAGCTTGCCGGTGATCCTGAAAGGGATGGACCTGATCGCCCAGGCCAAGACCGGCAGCGGCAAGACCGCGGCCTTCGGTATCGGCCTGCTCAACCCGATCAATCCGCGCTTCTTCGGCTGCCAGGCGCTGGTCATTTGCCCGACACGCGAGCTGGCCGACCAGGTCGCCAAGGAAATCCGTCGTCTGGCCCGTTCCGAAGACAACATCAAGGTCCTGACCCTGTGCGGCGGCGTATCGTTCGGCCCGCAGATCGGTTCGCTGGAGCACGGCGCGCATATCATCGTCGGCACGCCGGGTCGCATCCAGCAGCACCTGCGCAAGGGCTCGCTGATCCTTCATGGCCTGAACACGCTGATCCTGGACGAAGCCGATCGCATGCTCGACATGGGTTTCTACGACTCCATCGAAGAAATCATTGCCCAGTGCCCCGAGCGTCGCCAGACCCTGCTGTTCTCCGCCACGTATCCGGTGGGCATCAAGCAGCTGGCGTCCAAGTTCATGCGCAATCCGCAACAAGTGAAGGCCGAGGCGTTCCACGACGACACGCAGATCGAGCAGCGCTTCTACGAGATTTCCCCGGAAGAGCGCATGGACGCCGTGGTCAAAATCCTCGCGCATCATCGTCCGGCGTCCTGCGTGGCCTTCTGCTTCACCAAGCAGCAGGTTCAGGAAACCGTTGACCACCTGACGGCCAAAGGCATCTCCGCCGTCGGTTTGCATGGCGATCTGGAACAGCGTGACCGTGACCAGGTGTTGGCGATGTTCGCCAACCGCAGCACTTCGGTGCTGGTTGCCACTGACGTCGCCGCGCGCGGTCTGGACATCGATGCGCTGGACATGGTGATCAACGTCGAACTGGCCCGTGACTCGGAAATCCACATTCACCGTGTCGGCCGTACCGGTCGTGCAGGCGAGAAAGGCATCGCAATCAGCCTGGTCGCCCCGTCCGAAGCGCATCGCGCCCAGGCCATCGAACAGCTGCAGAAGTCGCCATTGAGCTGGGATCAGCTCGACAACCTCAAATCCCAGGGCGGCGGTCCGTTGCTGCCGCAAATGAGCACGCTGGTCATCGGCGCCGGCCGTAAAGACAAGGTGCGTCCGGGTGACATCCTCGGCGCACTGACCGGCGATGCCGGGATTCCGGGTGCGCAGGTTGGCAAGATTGCGATTTTTGACTTCCAGGCCTACGTGGCCGTGGAACGCGGGATCGCCAAGCAAGCCTTGCAGCGCCTGAATGACGGCAAGATCAAAGGCCGTTCGCTGCGCGTGCGCATCCTCTAAAAACGCCGCGCACCCCTGTGGGAGCTGGCTTGCCAGCGCCCACATTTGATTGCATTTCAGATCAGTTCCTGCGTTTTGCGCTCTACCGAAGTCGTGATCATTGGCGCTGGCGCCGCAGGGTTGATGTGTGCGCTGACCGCCGCCGGGCGCGGGCGCAAGGTGATGTTGCTCGACCATGCGAACAAGGCCGGCAAGAAAATCCTGATGTCGGGCGGTGGCCGCTGCAATTTCACCAACATGTACACCGAACCGGGCAATTTCCTCTCGCATAACGAACACTTCTGCAAATCCGCCCTGGCGCGCTACACCCAGTGGGATTTCATCGGGATGGTCGCCAAACATGGCGTGCCGTACCACGAGAAAAAACTCGGCCAGTTGTTCTGCGATAACAAATCCAGCGACATCCTCGAGATGCTCCTCAGCGAGTGCGATCAGGTCGGCGTCAGCCTGCACCTGGACACCTCGATCCAGACCATCGAGAAGCTGGAAAATGGTTATTTGCTGGACACCACGCTGGGGCAGATCACCTGTGAATCCTTGGTAATCGCCACCGGCGGCCTGTCGATTCCGACCCTGGGCGCCACCGGTTTCGGATATCAGGTCGCGAAGCAGTTTGGCCACGAACTGTTGCCAACCCGTGCCGGCCTGGTGCCGTTCACCATCACCGATCAGCTCAAGGAGCTTTGCACCGAGCTGTCCGGTACGTCGGTGGATTGCCTGGTGAGCTGCAACGACCAGAGCTTCCGCGAGAACATCCTGTTCACCCACCGCGGTCTCAGCGGTCCGGCGATTTTGCAGATTTCCTCGTTCTGGGAATCCGGCGATACGGTAGAGATCAACCTGATGCCGGATCACGACGTACCGGGCTGGCTGCAACAGCAGCAAGCCGAACGCCCGAACAGCGAACTGAAAACCCTGCTGGGCGAGATCTTCACCAAGAAGATGGCCAACCTGCTGGCGGACAACTGGTTCGTCTCCAAACCGATGAAGCAGTACACCCACGCGGAAATCGCCGACATCGCCGAAAAACTGGCGAGCTGGAAAGTCGTTCCCGCAGGCACCGAAGGCTACCGCACCGCCGAAGTGACACTGGGCGGCGTCGATACCAACGAGGTGTCGTCCAAGACCATGGAATCGCTGAAAAGCCCTGGTTTGTATTTCATCGGCGAAGTGCTGGACGTAACCGGGCATCTGGGCGGCTTCAACTTCCAGTGGGCCTGGGCCTCGGGTTACGCGGCGGCGCAATTCGTCTGATCCACACGAATCAAAAAGTGTACGAGCTTTTGTGGCGAGGGAGCTTGCTCCCGCTGGCCTGCGCAGCAGGCCCCGACATCTGACGCCACAGTATTTACGACGGCTGCGCCGCCGAACGGCAGCAAGCTCCCTCGCCACAGGCTCAATACTGACCTGACATCGGAACAGATTTTGCTGTCAGATGTGATCGGCGCCATTGCGTCGACGTCATTACTGGCTCAATTTAGCGTCATTGCCTCGGAAGGCCCTCGCACTTCATGCCATCGACCCCTTTTCGTCAGTCTCTGCGCCGTCTCTGGGCGCTGGATAAATTCAGTTACAGCGTGCGGGTGTTCATCGCCCTGACGGGCAGCATGGCGCTGTGTTGGTATCAGGATGAAATGGGGCTGCTCATCCCGTTGTTCCTGGGGATCATCGCCAGCGCCCTGGCCGAGACCGACGACAGTTGGCAGGGCCGCCTCAACGCTCTGGCCGTGACGCTGGTGTGCTTCAGCATCGCGGCCCTCTCCGTCGAACTGCTCTTCCCCTACCCCATCGTCTTCGTCATCGCCCTCGCGCTGGCCAGTTTCGGCCTGACCATGCTCGGTGCGCTGGGCGAACGCTATGGCGCGATTGCCTCGGCAACGTTGATTCTGTCGGTCTACACCATGATCGGCGTGGACCAGCGCGGCGGCGAGGTGACCGATTTCTGGCACGAGCCGTTGCTGCTGGTCGCCGGCGCGGCGTGGTACGGCGTGCTCTCGGTGTTGTGGCAAGCGATGTTTTCCAACCAGCCGGTACAGCAGAGCCTCGCGCGATTGTTCCGTGAGCTGGGGTTTTACCTGAAGCTGAAGTCGTCGCTGTTCGAGCCGATCCGGCAGATGGACGTGGAAGCGCGTCGACTGGAACTGGCCCAGCAGAACGGCCGGGTCGTCGCGGCACTGAACGCCGCCAAGGAAATCATTCTGCACCGGGTCGGGGACGGTCGACCGGGCTCGAAAGTCAGCCGCTACCTGAAACTCTACTTCCTCGCCCAGGACATCCACGAGCGCGCCAGCTCCTCCCACTATCCGTATAACGCGCTGGCTGACGCCTTTTTCCACAGTGACGTGCTGTTCCGCTGTCAGCGCCTGCTGCGCCAGCAGGGCAAGGCGTGCCGAGCGCTGGCGGAATCGATCCAGATGCGCCAACCCTTCATTTATGACGCCAGCTTCGCCGAAGCCCTGAGCGACCTGCACGCTTCCCTCGAACACCTGCGCATCCAGAGCAACCCGGCCTGGCGCGGACTGCTGCGATCCCTGCGCGCGCTGGCCGCCAACCTCGGCACTCTCGACCGTTTGCTCAGCGATGCGAGCAACCCCGACGCCCTCGCCGACGCCACCGACAGCAGCCTGCTCGACCGTTCGCCCCGCAGCCTGAAGGATGTGTGGATGCGCTTGCGCACGCAGCTGACACCGACCTCGCTGCTGTTCCGCCACGCCCTGCGATTGCCCCTCGCGCTGAGCATCGGCTACGGCATGGTGCATTTGATTCACCCGTCGCAAGGTTACTGGATCATCCTCACCACGCTCTTCGTCTGCCAACCGAACTACGGCGCCACACGCCGCAAGCTGGGTCAGCGGATCATCGGCACCGCCATAGGCCTGACCCTGGCCTGGGCGCTGTTTGATCTGTTCCCGAACCCGCTGATCCAGTCGTGCTTCGCAATTGCCGCCGGGGTGGTGTTCTTCACCAACCGCACCACGCGCTACACCCTGGCGACGGCGGCGATCACCTTGATGGTGCTGTTCTGCTTCAACCAGGTCGGCGACGGTTATGGTCTGTTTCTGCCGCGACTGTTCGATACCCTGCTCGGCAGCCTGATCGCCGGGCTCGCGGTGTTCCTGTTCCTGCCGGACTGGCAGGGTCGACGCCTGAACAAGGTGCTGGCCAACACCCTGACCTGCAACAGCATTTACCTGCGCCAGATCATGCAGCAATACGCCGCCGGCAAGAGCGACGACCTGGCTTATCGCCTGGCCCGGCGCAACGCGCACAACGCCGATGCGGCATTGTCGACGACGCTGGCCAACATGCTGATGGAGCCTGGGCATTTCCGTAAGGAAGCGGATGTCGGGTTCCGCTTCCTGGTGTTGTCGCACACGTTGCTCAGCTATTTGTCAGGACTGGGCGCACACCGTGAAACCCTGCTGCCGGCGGACGTGCGCGAGCATTTGATCGAAGGTGCCGGCGTGAAACTGGCGGCGAGCATTGACGAGATCGCTCAAGGCCTGGCGAGCAAACTGCCGATTGCGATTCAAAGTGATGAGGAAGAGGCACTGGCCAATGAGCTGGAACAGATGCCGGACGAGATCGATGAAGGCCAGCGGCTGGTGCAGACGCAGTTGGCGCTGATCTGTCGCCAGTTGGGGCCGTTGCGGACGTTGGCGGCGCATCTCATCAAGGACACCAGCGAGGATTGAAATCGGTGTTGGCTGGGCGGGTCTCATCGCAGGCAAGCCCACCACTGGGGGACATGTGCGGTGTCCGGAATTGCATGCACGCCATGAATCCATTGTGGCAGCGAGCTTGCCCGCGATGAGGCCATCAGCGACAGCGCAAAATCCGGATCAGCCCACTCACATCCCATGCGCCTTCATCAATCGCTCATAACTCCCATCCGCCTTCATCTCGGCGATCTCCCGATCAAAACCCGCCACAATCTGTTCATGCTGCGGATTTTTCAGGCTGACCAGAATATGCAGGCTGTTCTCGCTCAAAGGCTTGGGCAGGAATTCCACGGAATTGCGCACCTTGGCTGATTCCCGTGCCAGGTAGTAACGCGCGACGTATTCATCCTCCAGGGTCAGCTTGACCCGGTCGGCGGCGACCATGCGCACGGCCATGGCGAAGCTGTGCACCGGGATCTTCTGCAGCGAGGCGTCTTCATCGAACGCGGGTGAATAGGCATAACCGCGCACCACCGCAATCGGGTACATGTGCAATTGCTGCAGATTATTGAATTCGATCGGCGCGTCCTTGCGCTTGAGAAAGCGCACGCGGTTGAGCAGGTACTCACCGGAGAATTGGCCAAGTTTGGTGCGCTCATCGGTGTACCAGGCGTTCACCAGCACGTCGTAACGCCCCTCGCCTATACCCAGCAACGCACGCGCCCACGGCACCTGCTCAAAATCGCTGGCATAGCCGGCGCGGGCCAGCGCGGTGCTGACAATGTCGGTGGCCAACCCGCCGTTGACCAACGTGGCGTCGGTAAAGGGCGGCCATGAATCGGCGACCAACCGCAGCTTTTCCGCTGCAGCACTCTGAGTCAGCAACAGCAATCCGATCAAGGCCAAAGCTCGATGCAATCGCGGCATGCTCGAAAATCCTTAGCGGGCGGTTGCCCGACGTTTTCAGCCAAAACTCCAAGGCCCCGTACCGGCAAAACCCAGGTACTAACATTAGCTCATCGAAGCCACTGCACAGCGCTTCATCCCAGATTACACAAAGAAGACAACGCCGCGCGAAATGAATGATGGCATTTTGGCCTTTGTCACAGATTTCTTCGCCATCGAGACATCTTTCGTGCAGACGCTTAGTATCGGAGGGACGATGCTCAAGGAATGTGAAGATGACAATCGATTGGATCTGCAAACACCACAGTGATCTGGGCAAGGAGCAGCTTTACGCCGTTCTGCAGCTACGCGCCGAGGTGTTCGTTGTGGAGCAGAAATGTATTTATCAAGACGTCGATGGCCAGGATCTGGAAGGTGACACCTGCCATCTGATGGCCTGGGACGGGGATCGACTGGTGGCGTACCTGCGTTTGCTCGATCCTGAATTACAGGGCGGAGACGTGGTGATCGGGCGGGTGCTTACCGCGCCGGATTATCGCGGCAAGGGCCTGGGTCATGAGCTGATCGCCCAGGCGTTGAAGCAGGCGCAAAAGCGCTGGCCTGAAGTGCCGGTTTATCTATCGGCCCAGGCGCATTTGCAGGGGTATTACGGGCGGTACGGGTTTGTCGTGGCGGGTGAGGAATACCTGGAGGATGGCATTCCGCATATCGGGATGCGTCGTTCTTGAGGGCCCTATCGCGGGCTTGCCCGCGATGGCGTCATAACTGACGCCGCAGAATTCAGGGATACTCCAACACCGCCTTGATCTGCCGCAGATTACGCTCGATCCACCCCCGGTCAATCGCTCCCCACTCGCGAATCCGATAACGCCCGGCATGATTGCGCGCGCCCTCTTCCTGCTCGAATTCACAAACGATGTCCAGATCCGCCAACGCCGCAATGGTGTCCTGGGCCGTGCGCCGGGGCATGCCGGTCACCTCGGTCAGTGCCGGGACGCTGCTGGCCAGCCCGCTGTCGATCAGGTACGCCACGTACAAGCGGCGATAGAAGCTGCTCTTGGTCTTGCTCACGTCCATCCACACACTCCTTGGCTACTGCATTTCCCGCCACGTCAGGTACACCCGCAAATCGAACTCGATCTGGTGGTACCCCGGCAACATGTGTTCGCACAGCTTGTAGAACGCTTTGTTGTGATCCGACTCCTTGAAGTGCGCCAGCTCATGCACCACGATCATCTTCAGAAATTCGGCGGGGGCTTCCTTGAACAGCGAGGCCACGCGGATTTCTTTCTTGGCCTTGAGCTTGCCGCCCTGCACCCGGGAGATCGTGGTGTGCAGGCCGAGGGCGCGGTGGGTCAGGTCCAGACGGTTGTCGAACAACACCTTGTCGATGGCCGGGGCATTGCGCAGGTATTCCTGCTTCAGGTCCAGCGCATAGGCGTACAACGCCTTGTCGCTCTGCACGTCGTGCGTTTGCGGGTAACGCTGGCTCAGGTAATCGCCCAGCCGGCCTTCGGTGATCAACCGACGCACCTGGTCCTGCAAAGCAGCGGGATAGGCCTGGAGGAATTTCAAGGCAGTCATCGGGGCGGCAACATCGATTACGGAAAGGTCGCCAGTGTAGCGAATTCAGTCCGTCAGCGCGCTCCAGTCGAATGGCTGTGCGAAGTCGCTGACCTCTTCGGCCACCATCGGGCGGGCAACCAGGAAGCCTTGTACGTACTCGCAACCATTGGCTTGCAACCACTCATATTGCGCAACGGTTTCCACCCCTTCGGCGATCACCAGCATTCCGTATTGTTTGCACAGGTCGATCACATTGCGCACCAGCGCCGCATCCCGTGACGACGCTGGCAAGCGAGCGATCAGATGTCGGTCGAGCTTGAGCGTGTCCAGATCCAGGTCACGCAGATGGGACAGCGAGCACGGCCCCGAACCGAAGTCATCCAGCGCCACCCGCACGCCCAGGTTACGCAGCAGACGCAGCTGTTTGCGGGTTTCCTCGGGGTTGTGCATCAAGGCCTCTTCAGTGACCTCGACTTCCAGATGACGCGCCTGCAACCCATGACGTTCCAGCACCTGGCGCAACTCGGTGGCCAGGTTGGGCATGCAGAACTGCGTGCTGCTCAAACTGACGCTCAGCACCAGGTCCTCGGCAAACAGGGTTTCCCAGGCTTTACGTTGGCCAGCGCCGCGTTGATAAATCCAGCTGCCCAGGCGACTGATCAGCCGCGCTTCTTCCAGCAACGGCAAAAACAGCCCGGGGGGCACGTCGCCGACACTCGGGTGCTGCCAGCGCAACAGCGCTTCGAACCCGCGAATCTGTCCACCGGCGATGGCCACCTGCGGCTGGTACACCAGATTGAAATCACGGTTTTCAATGGCGGTGCGCACACTTTCTTCGAGCATCAGCCGTGAGCGCGCCCGACCATTCATGTCATGGTCATAGAAACGATACTGCTGACGGCCGGCGCGCTTGGCCTCGTACATGGCAATGTCCGACGCCCTCAGCAAACCATCGAGATTGGCCCCGCAATCCGGGTACGTAGCAATGCCGATGCTGGCGCCCAGCGCGATATCCAGACCATCGATCTGCTGACAGATCGACACCCGCTCGATGAGTTTTTCGGCAATCTTCGCCGCCTGTTCGGGGAACTCCAGATCCAGCAGCGCCGTGAACTCATCGCCGCCCATGCGCGCCAGAATGTCGAACGGCCGCAAGCACGCCTTCAACTGCTCGGAGACCCAGCGCAACACGCGGTCGCCGGCATCGTGGCCGAGGGAATCGTTGACCCGCTTGAACCCGTCGAGATCGAGGTAAAGCAACACCCACGCGCTGTCAGAGCGCTCGCCGCGCAGCAACAGGTTTTCCACCGTCTGATAGAAACCCCGGCGGTTGAGCAGCCCGGTCAACGGGTCGGTCACAGCCTGGAATTCCAATTGCTGATGCAGGTGGCGCACCACCGACATGTCCAGCACCGTCACCACCATCGCATGTTGTTCGGTGGGCAGCGGCGCGCAAGACAGCGCCACGGGCACCTGCTGGCCGGGGGCCGTACGCAACAGCGCGTCATGCAGGCGCAAGGTTTCGCCGCGCTTGTAACCGGCCAGCAACTCGGAATCGGCCCAGATCGGTATATGCGGCTTTTGCAGGTAATCCAGAAACTCTTTGCCCTGCAGGTCTTGCAGCGTGGCATTGAGCAGACGCGACATCGCCGGGTTGGCAAAGCGAATCAGACCGTCCTCGCCGACCACCAGGATGCCTTCGGCGGCGTTGTCCAGCACCGACGCATTAAAAGCGCGCGCGACCTCCAGATCGTGGCTCAGGCGCTGCAACGCCCGGCGATTGCGCTGATGCTCGAGCAGGGCCTGGACTTTGGGCTTGAGAATTTGCGGATCGAACGGTTTGAACAGGTAATCCACTGCACCGCTGGCATAGCCCTTGATCACGGCGTCCTGGGACTGTTCATTGGCGGTGAGGAAGATGATCGGTGTCAGGCGGGTGCGTTGGCTGCCCCGCATCAGGCGCGCGACTTCAAAGCCGTCCATGCCCGGCATCTGCACATCCAGCAGTACCAGGTCGATATCGTGCTCGAGTAAAAGACTGAGGGCTTCAAAACCGGACGCAGCCGTCAAGACCTGCCAATCCTGGCGCTGCAGCAACGCGCGCATGCTGATCAGGTTTTCAGGGTAATCATCGACGATTAAAAGTGTTGAGCTGCCTTCGGCTGGCGTGGGTTGCGCGCATTCCATGCTGCTTCTCTTGTTGGGGCGTCAGGCTGGTTTCTCGTGAAAACCGGACAAATAACAAGCCTTCACTCTAGACCGGGATTCGCTAAAGCAGAAGATATCAGTACGCCATCATTTAACTAAAGGGTTCATTTACCGACTAACGGTCACCGCTACAGGCCGCTAAAACCGGGAAAGATGGCCTTTTAACAGGATTTTGACGTCATCCATCTGTCAGACAGGCGTTAACAAAAGGGCCTTCTACGCTTATAAAGACCGCCCTCCAAGGCGCGTGCTAGAGCTTCTGGTACGTCCGTGCTGCAAAATTTCTGGAAGCTTTTCCTATGATCGATCTCGCATCCTGGAACCTCAGCGTTCCCGTCGGCAACCCGCCGTACACCGTTGAAACAGCCAAACTGGTGAAGGGTTTCAAGGATCAATACTTCCATTCCGACACCGGCACCCTGTTTTTCTGGTCCCCGGTGACTGGCACGAAAACCGAAAACGCGAAATATCCGCGCACCGAACTGCGGGAAACCTACAGTAACGGCACGCTGAAAAACTGGTACTACCCGGACGCCGACAATTCCCTGCGTGCCACCCTGGCGGTCAACCAGGTGCCGAGCTCGGGCAAAATCGTCATTGGCCAGATCCACGCCTATGAAAGCCAGAAGCCCATGGTCAAGGTCGAGTATCAGTACAAGACCAGCAGCAAGAGCGGCAACATCGTCGCCAAAGTGCGCATGCACCCTGATGATGGCGAAGGCCGGGTGATCACCGTTGCTACCGGCGTGAAGCTGGATCAGGAGTTTTCCTACCTCATCCACCTCAGTCCTGGCGGGGCGCTGGGCATCAGCGCCGCGGGCTATCAATGGGACACCAACATCAGCGCGACGTGGCGCGTCAAACCGCTGTACTTCAAGGCCGGGGTGTATGTGCAGGACAACACCGGGTACACCAGTGAAGGCGGGAAAGTGACATTCAGCAAGCTGGATATTGATCACGATAAGTAACGAGAACCCAGGCACACACCCGCAACGATGACACTCCCTGTGACGAGGGAGCTTGCTCCCGCTGGGCTGCGAAGCAGCCCCACCCCTGCCACCACTTCTCCCTGACACCCTCGCCGCAATGACCGCGCCCCTGCATCTGGCGGCCTGCACCAGCTTCCCCCCAGTTGGTGGTTTCGACTACCAGGACAACTCTATCCAGATGACAAGGCTAAACCACCTGTAACAATTGACAGTTTTTAATACTTTTTCGCGATAACGTTTAGTTCAGCAATAGTACGGGCTCGATCGACGAGCGCTCATAAAAAAACCCGCATTTCTGCGGGTTTTTTGTGCAAACAAAACGCTGAAGTTTTAGTTAACCTTGGCGTTCAACTCACCTTTCAGGTAACGCTGATACATTGCTTCCAACGAGATCGGCTTGATCTTCGAAGCGTTGCCCGCAGTACCGAAAGCTTCGTAACGAGCGATACACACGTCACGCATCGCAGTAACCGTCGCGCCAAAGAACTTGCGAGGGTCAAACTCGCTCGGGTTGGTGGCCATCAGGCGACGCATTGCGCCAGTGGACGCCAGGCGCAGGTCGGTGTCGATGTTGACCTTGCGCACGCCGTGCTTGATGCCTTCAACAATCTCGCCGTAGGTTTCTTTGATGTCGCCGCCGTACTGGTTGATGATCGCCAGCCACTCTTGCGGAACCGAAGACGAACCGTGCATCACCAGGTGGGTGTTCGGAATGCGCTTGTGGATTTCCTTGATGCGGTCGATGGCCAGCACGTCACCGGTAGGCGGCTTGGTGAACTTGTAGGCGCCGTGGCTGGTGCCGATGGCGATGGCCAAGGCATCGACCTGGGTGCGCTTGACGAAGTCAGCGGCTTCTTCCGGGTCGGTCAGCATCTGGCTGTGATCCAGAACGCCTTCGGCGCCGATGCCGTCTTCTTCACCGGCCATGCCGGTTTCCAGCGAACCCAGGCAACCCAGCTCGCCTTCTACCGATACGCCACAGGCGTGAGCCATGGCCACGGTTTGTTGGGTGACGCGCACATTGTAGTCGTAGTCGGTCGGGGTCTTGCCGTCTTCGCCGAGGGAACCGTCCATCATCACCGAGCTGAAGCCCAGTTGGATCGAGCGCTGGCAGACGTCAGGGCTGGTGCCGTGGTCCTGGTGCATGCACACCGGGATGTGCGGGAATTCTTCGATTGCCGCCAGGATCAGGTGACGCAGGAACGGTGCACCAGCGTATTTGCGAGCACCGGCCGAAGCCTGGACGATCACCGGGGAGTCAGTCTTGTCAGCGGCTTCCATGATGGCGCGCATGTTGACGTTGAAGGCTGGAACGCCGTAGCCGAACTCGGCTGCGTGGTCCAGCATCTGGCGCATGCTGATAAGTGCCATTGTGTATGTCTCTCCCGGTTTGGGTCGTTAATCGTGCCAGCCTGCCGGAGCGGCGGCGGCTATTCAAGTTTTTGCAGATCGGGGGTTGGCCCGGGCTGCGAATTCGGTGTTGCTCAAATCTTGAGAACCTGCACAGATCCACTGTGGGAGCGAGCCTGCTCGCGAATGCGGTTTCACATTCAATCTTGATGCAAGCTGATCCACCGCTTTCGCGAGCAGGCTCGCTCCCACATTTGGATCTGCTCCCACATTGGATCTGTGGTGTGTCAATTACTGCGCTTTACAACCGCGGCCAATCAAATCATTGGTGGCGACCCAGTACACCAGGCCTTCCTCACCTTTTACGTGAAACGCCAGCATGTCGTTGCTGTACAGCGAACCTTCGGCGCCCGGTTCAAGCTTCAAGCGGTAGACCTGATCGGC
>LNAP01005208.1_pt2 | contig 12488 bp, 11 predicted proteins | sample 602601 | NCBI WGS metagenome assembly LNAP01 (sample SAMN02440304, study PRJNA202911) | soil metagenome | biome: Subtropical and temperate rainforests or woodlands; isolation source: soil samples (1 kg each in a 20% v/v slurry with milli Q water) were... ... | reverse complement strand
CTCTTCAAATTAACAATGAAGCCTCTGGCTATTTAAACCACAAACCCCTTCCACCAGTACATGCCATTTCGGGCGGCTGGGATGGAACCGATCAACGGCGTTGAGGCCTTGCTGATAGGGCTTTCAGGGCTGCGACCGCGCCTGTGGCAGACATCGATCCAACGTTATGTAGTGCGCGCTGCGGCATACTACATGATGAATTGCGGTTGTGAAAATTAGACTAATTACGTCGTTCTGCGACCCCGTGACGCATTGCAGTCACGTCGGGGATGGGGATGTTCTCAAAAAAGTATGAGATTGTTCCAGTTAAATATAAGAAGTTGTACACGATTTATGTGTGGGCGTCGGGTCCGGTGGTGAATTCATCGCGGGCAAGCCCGCTCTCACAGGATTGTGCATAACCTTGCCCGCGATGAGGCGGATCCGCACGACGCTGAATCCGGGTCTGCCCAAAGCATCGGTCAACCGTTGCCTATACTTGCCTTTCTATAACAAAAGTCATGACCAGAGGGCTGCGCCATGGACCACCTCGTACTCACTGTTTTCGCGCCGGACAAACCTGGGCAGGTCGAGCGCATCGCCCAGTGCATTGCCGAGCACGGCGGTAACTGGCTGGAAAGCCGTATGTCACGCATGGCCGGGCAGTTTGCCGGGATTCTTCGGGTAGGCGTGCCGGCCGAGGCCTACGAGAAATTGGTCGATGCCCTGCAGGCGTTGTCGGCCCATGGCATTCGCGTGCTGATTGCCGAAAGCGGCATCGAACAATCCTGCACCTGGAAACCGATTGCCATGGAGCTGGTGGGCAACGACCGCCCGGGGATCGTGCGCGACATCACGCGTCTGTTGAGTGAGCAGGGGGTCAACCTGGAACGACTGGTTACGGAAGTGCGCCCGGCGCCGATGAGCAGCGAGCCGCTGTTTCACGCTGAAGCGATTCTCGCCGTGCCGCTGACGCTTTCTCTGGATGTGTTGCAGTCGCGCCTGGAAACCCTGGCGGACGATTTGATGGTGGAATTGGTCCTGCGCAGCGAACCCTGACAGGGTTATCCAAGTTATACGTGCACCTGCCTGTGGATAACCTGTAGAGACACCCCGCCAGCCCACGCCGGCCGGGCGTCTTCAGGAACTGATCAAAAAACCATCAGATTCAACGAGTTGCACACAAACGCCGGGGATCACGCTGTGGATAACCTTGGGAAGGATCGATGCAGGCCACGAAATACGTGGCCTGTAGAAGTTCGTACGATTTTTGATCAGCTGCGACGGCGCAAACTTATCCACGCATCGACGCTATAAACCGCAAGCCCGGCCCAGATAAAGATAAACGCCACCAGCGTGCTGGACGACAAGTGTTCGCCAAACAGCAGTACGGCTTGCAGCAGCACCAATGTCGGCGCCAGGTACTGGAGGAATCCCAGCGTTGTGTAGGGCAAATGCCGTGCGGCGGCGTTGAAACACACCAGCGGCACAAGGGTTACCGGCCCGGCGGCAACCAGCCACCAGGCTTCGCTAGTCGTCCAGAACTCGGGCTGAGCGCTCATGGCCGTCTGATTGAATAACAGCCAGGCAATGGCAATCGGCACCAGCATCCAGGTTTCCACCACCAGACCGGGCAGGGCTTTGACTGGCGCCTGCTTGCGGATCAACCCGTAGAAACCAAACGTCAACGCCAGCACCAGCGATACCCATGGCAGGCTGCCGACTTGCCATACCTGTTGCGCCACACCGACTGCGGCCAGCCCCACGGCGATCCATTGCATGCGCCGCAGCCGTTCGCCGAGGATCAACATGCCGAGCAGCACGTTCACCAACGGGTTGATGTAGTAACCGAGGCTGGCTTCGAGCATGCGCCCGTTGTTCACCGACCAGACATACGTCAGCCAGTTGGCCGCGATCAGCGTGCCGCTCAGCGCGAGGATCGCCAGCCGTTTCGGGTTTTCACGCAGCTCGCGCCACCAGCCCGGATGCTTCCATACCATCAGCAGCAAGGCGCCGAACAGCGCAGACCAGAGCACGCGATGGATGATGATCTCCACGGCGGGCACGTTGGCGATGGCTCGGGAACAGGCCCCAGATGATGTAGGCACTCAGGCCCAGGATGTACCCGCGACGCGGGTTGGCGGCTTGCATGCAGAATCCTTGCTTAGGCAGCTAACTAAAGAAGGGGATTGTAAGGAGATTTGTCTACGAATGTCCCGTCCGAAAACGTCGGGCAATTGTGAACACAATCCCTGTGGGAGGGAGCTTGCTCGCGATGGCGGTGTATCAGCTTGCATCGGTGTTGCATGTGCTGCCGTCATCGCTAGCAGGCTAGCTCCCACAGGGATTTTTGGTGTGTCAGAAGAGTTTGAGGGGTTCTTCGTTGAGCGCAGCCAATTGCTCACGCAACGCCAGCACCTGATCGCCCCAATACCGCTCCGTACCGAACCACGGAAAACTGTGGGGGAACGCCGGGTCGTCCCAGCGACGCGCCAGCCAAGCGCTGTAGTGCATCAGGCGTAACGCGCGCAGCGGCTCGATCAACGCAAGTTCTCGTGGGTCGAAGTCGTGAAATTCGTTGTAACCGTCCATCAATTCCGACAACTGAACGAGACATTCCTGACGATCGCCGGCCAGCATCATCCAGATGTCCTGCACCGCCGGGCCCATGCGGCAGTCGTCGAGGTCAACGATGTGGAACATCTCGTCGCGGCACATCATGTTGCCGGGGTGGCAATCGCCGTGCATGCGGATGTTCTGGTGCGGCGTGGCTTTGTAGACCTCTTCGACGCGCTTGAGCAGGTCGCGGGCCACAGATTCGTAGGCCGGCAGCAGGCTTTTGGGGATGAAATTGCCTTCGAGCAGCGTCGTCAGCGAATCGTGACCAAAGTTCTTCACGCCCAGTGCTTCGCGGTGTTCGAAGGGTTTTGTCGAACCCACGGCGTGCAGGCGGCCGAGCAATTGGCCCAGCCGATACAGCTGATCGAGATTGCCCGGCTCCGGGGCGCGCCCGCCACGGCGGGGAAACAGGGTGAAACGGAAACCGTGGTGTTCGTGCAGGCTGGCGCCGTTGTGAATCATCGGCGCCACCACCGGCACGTCGCACTCGGCGAGTTCGAAGGTGAACTGGTGTTCTTCGAGAATCGCTTCGTTGGTCCAGCGTTGCGGGCGGTAGAACTTGGCGATCAGTGGCTCGGAGTCTTCGATGCCGACCTGATAGACGCGGTTTTCGTAGCTGTTGAGCGCCAGGATGCGCGCGTCGCTGAGAAAGCCGATGCTTAGCACGAGGTCTGGGGTGAGGGTTGCAAACGGGTGGGCCATGCTGACTCCTGCGCGCAGCAGGCTGCCGCGTCCGGCCAAGCATGGTAGCGCAGACGGGCTTACTTTAGTGTTAAGGCTTGAGATGAGTGGTGTTGCCATCGCTAGCAGGCTAGCCCCACACTGGATCTGCGACACTCCGCAAGTCCCCTGTGGGAGCTAGCCTGCTAGCGATAGGGCCCGGTCAGGCGCCGACGATCCCGCCATCCTCACGGGAAATCGCCATCACCGAAGACCGCGGCTTGCCATTCGGCAAATGCTCAGGGAACGTCGATCCACCGTTTTCTCCCGGATGTTGAATCCCTACAAACAGGGTTTTTTGATCCGGTGAAAAGCTGATCCCCGTCACCTCGCAACCAATCGGCCCGACCATGAACCGACGAATCTCCCCGGTCACCGGGTCGGCACACAGCATCTGGTTATTGCCCATGCCGGCAAAATCACCGGTATTGCTCGAATCGCCATCGGTCAGAATCCACAACCGCCCAGCCTTGTCGAAACCCAGGCCATCCGGGCTGTTGAACATGTTCTGTGGCGTGATGTTCGACGAACCGCCCTTCGGCGTGCCGGCGTGGACACCCGGGTTGCCGGCGACCACAAACAGATCCCAGGCAAAGCTTTTTGAACCGTGATCATCACGGTCGGTGCGCCAGCGCAGAATCTGCCCGTACACGTTCTTCTCGCGAGGGTTGGGCCCGCCCACCGGTTGACCGTCTTCGCCGCGCTTGGCGTTGTTGGTCAGTGTGCAATAGACCTGGCCATCCATAGGGCTGACGACGATCCATTCCGGACGGTCCATGCGCGTGGCTTTCACCACCGTGGCCGCGAGGCGCGCGTGAATCAGCACCTCTGCCTGATCGGCAAAACCGCTGCTGGCGTCGATGCCGTTTTTGCCGTGGGTCAGCTCGATCCACTCGCCTTGTCCTTTCGGGTGATCGGCATTGCCGTCGCCTGCGTCGAAGCGCGCCACGAACAAGGTGCCGTGGTCCAGCAGGTCGCGATTGGCTTTCGGGTTTTTGTGGTTGATCTTGTCGCGGCTGACGAACTTGTAGATGAACTCGCCGCGCTCGTCGTCGCCCATGTACACCACGGCGTGGCCGTCATGGGTTTCAGCCAGGGCAGCGTTTTCATGTTTGAAACGGCCGAGTGCGGTGCGCTTGACCGGGGTCGATTGCGGATCGAAAGGGTCGATTTCCACTACCCAGCCGTGACGGTTGAGTTCGTTGGGGTTTTTTGCCAGGTCGAAACGCTCGTCGTGCGGGTGCCAGTTGATCTCTTTACTGGCGGCTACCACACCGTAGCGTTTCTGCGCGGCGTCGAACTTCTGTTCGGCGTTGCTGCTGCCGAAGCAGTCGGTGAAGTTCTCTTCACAGGTCAGGTACGTGCCCCACGGCGTCTTGCCGTTGGCGCAGTTCTGGAAGGTGCCGAGCACATTCTTGCCGTGTGGGTCGGCGCTGGTTTTCAACAGGTCATGACCGGCAGCGGGACCGCTGAGGGTGATCGGTGCATTGCCGTGAATGCGCCGGTTGTAGCGCGAGCCCTGGACGAATTGCCATTGGCCGTTCTTGCGCTGCACTTCGATCACCGACACACCTTCGCAGGCCAGCGCCTTGCGTACTTCTTCCTTCGATTGCGGCATGCCGCCGTGCGGGTAGAGGTAGCGGTAGTTGGTGTATTCGTTGTTGATCGCCATCAACGCCCGGTCTTTCTCACCCGGAAACTCGAACAGGCTCATGCCGTCATTGTTGTCGCCGAACTGCACTTCCTGCTGCTCGGCGCTGCCGTTACCGCTCGGGTCGAATGCCGGACCGTTCTTTTGCAGGGGCTGGCCCCAGCTGATCAGCACCGAAGACTTGTAGCCCGGCGGCAGGGTAATGGCATCGCTGGTGGCGGCGGGGATGCTGTCGAAACCCAACAGTTTGCTGGTGCCGGCGCTGACGCTGGCCGCGAGCACGCTGCGACTCAGCAGGTTGCCGCCGAGGAACATGGCTGCGCCGCACAGGGCGCCCGCGCTGATGAAGCCACGACGGCTGAGGCCGACCATGTTCTCGAGGTCGGTGTTTTGATTGTCTTCTAATAGGCTCACATCAGGCTCCCTGCGGGTTTTTGCAGTCACCTTAAAGAGCATTAATGACGCTTGTGTTTCAAAGCGGTGTACCGAGCAAAACGTTTGATGGCGCAAATTGCACCCGTACCGGTTTATCGGTGGCGAGACCGAGGGTTTTCAGGTGCAGCGGCTCGGCCAGTGCGCACAACGTCTGGCCATTGGGCAGGCCGATGCGCACTTCGCTGGGGCCGTCTTCGGCATCGAGGATTTCTTCGATGATGCCGGTCAGGTCATTGTGTCCTGGCGTTGCAGTGTCTTCGATGGCCAGCAAGTCGAGCCAGCCCGCCTTGATCAGGGCGACGACTTCGGTGCCGGGTTCCAGCTCCAGGCGCACGGTGCTGTCGTGGGTGATCTGTGTATCGATGGCCAGGCCTTCGGCCAGTTCAAGACGAATCAGGTCGTTGCGCCCCTGAGCTTCAATCGCCACGACCTTGCCGTGCAATTGATTGCGTGCACTGGTTCTGAGCATCAGGCGGCCGAGCAGGTCCAGGTCGCTGGCGTCTTCGGCGGCTTCCAGCACCTGAGCCTGCAGCGTTTGCAGTTTTTGATACAGGCGCAATACGCGTTGGCCTTCGCTGGATAGCTTCGCGCCACCGCCGCCCTTGCCGCCGACACTGCGCTCCACCAGTGGTTTCTGCGCCAGGTTGTTCAACTCGTCGATGGCGTCCCACGCGGCTTTGTAACTCAGGCCCGCGCTTTTCGCGGCGCGAGTGATCGAGCCTTGTTCGGCGATGTGCTGCAGCAACGCGATGCGCTGCGGGCGACGGACAATGTGCTGGGACAACAACGTGGGCAGGGACATGACGGGGGCGCTTTGGCTGGTAACGATGGCGAGGACGTTGGCGGCTTGGGCTGTGGGAGTCAAGTCGGTCTCGCTCCCGCAGGGTTTGTGTTCTTGAGTCAAACCGCGTCGCCGGGTCTGGGCGTGCGTGCCAGGCAATAGACATCGACCCGCGAGGCGCCCGCATCCATCAGCAGGCGTGCCAGGGCCTGGGCAGTGGCGCCGGTGGTCAGTACGTCATCGACCAGCGCCACGTGACGCCCCTTGACCACCGCTTTGGGCATCAGGGCAAAGGCGTTACGCAGGTTCTTTTTGCGAGCCTCGGCTTTCAGGTCTTGTTGCGCGCTGGTGTCCTGAATCCTCTTGAGCAGTTGCTCGTCGCAGGGGATATCCAGGCTCGCGCTCAACCAGCGGGCCAGCATTGCGGCCTGATTGAAACCCCTTTGACGCAGGCGCTTGGTTGCCAGCGGAACCGGGACCAGCGCATCTGGCCGCTCCAGCGCTTCATCGAAGCGATGTTGCAGGAATTGAGCGAGAAGTTCGCCAAGCAGGTTGCCAAACGGCCACTTCGCGCTGTGTTTGAAACGGGTGATCAGGCTGTCGACTGGAAAGCTGTAGGTCCACGGGGCGATCACCTGTTCGAAGGAGGGCGGCGCCTTCAAACACTGGCCGCAGGTCATTCCCGCCGCGGGCAAGGGCAGGGCGCAGGTCTGGCAGTGATCGCCAAGCCACGGCAGGTCGGTTTCACACGCCATGCAGATCGGCGTCGCTTCATCCGCCGTCTCGCTGCAGAGTAAACAGTTTTGTCTGTTTTTTAACCAGATGTAAACCGGTCCTTTGTATCGTGGTTGACAGCGCATCGCTCTTCCTTAAATATGCCGAACATCCGTGTCGCGTCTGTGGGTATTCCAGTCCCCAGTCGCTTGCCAAGCATAATCAAGGAAACGCCCATGAGCGCCAGCACCTCTGCAACTCTGCGTCATGACTGGTCTTTGGCCGAAGTCAAAGCACTCTTCGTTCAGCCATTCAACGACCTGCTGTTCCAGGCGCAGACCGTGCACCGCGCGCATTTCGACGCCAACCGGGTACAAGTTTCGACGCTGCTGTCGATCAAGACCGGCGCCTGCCCGGAAGATTGCAAATATTGTCCGCAGTCCGGTCACTACAACACCGGCCTGGAAAAAGAGCAGAAGGTCCTCGAAGAGGCCGCTCGCGCCAAGGCCATCGGTTCGACCCGTTTCTGCATGGGCGCGGCGTGGAAACACCCGTCGGCCAAAGACATGCCGTACGTGCTGGAGATGGTCAAGGGCGTGAAAGCCATGGGCCTGGAAACCTGCATGACCCTCGGCCGTCTGGATCAGGACCAGACCGAAGCGCTGGCCAAGGCCGGCCTCGACTACTACAACCACAACCTCGATACCTCACCGGATTTCTACACCAGCATCATCACCACCCGCACTTACAGCGAGCGCCTGCAAACCCTGGCTTACGTTCGTGACTCGGGGATGAAGATCTGCTCCGGTGGCATCCTCGGCATGGGCGAAACCCTCGATGACCGCGCCAACTTGCTGATCCAGCTGGCCAATTTGCCGGAGCACCCGGAATCGGTGCCGATCAACATGCTGGTGAAAGTCGCCGGTACGCCGCTGGAAAACGCCGAAGACATCGACCCGTTCGATTTCATCCGCATGCTCGCCGTCGCGCGCATCCTGATGCCGCAATCCCACGTGCGCCTGTCCGCCGGCCGCGAAGCGATGAACGAGCAGATGCAGGCCCTGGCGTTCTTCGCCGGTGCGAACTCGATTTTCTATGGCGACAAACTGCTGACCACCGCCAACCCGCAGGCCGACAAGGACATGCAACTGTTCTCGCGCCTGGGCATCCTGCCGGAAGCGCGTGAAGAGCATGCGGACGAAGTGCATCAGGCGGCCATCGAGCAGGCGCTGGTGGAGCAGAAGAGTAGCGAGATGTTTTACAACGCTGCTGTTTGAGGCTTCACCGAAACCTTTTGAATGCAACAATCTGTGGGAGCGGGCTTGCCCGCGATAGCGATTCATCAGTCGACATCTATGTTGAATCGGATGCCATCATCGCGGGCAAGCCCGCTCCCACAGGTTCTGCGATACAACATCTGACTTCCTAATCGCGAGGCCTGCATGTCGTTCGATCTCGCCGCACGCCTTGCTGCCCGTCGTGCCGAAAATCTCTACCGCCAACGCCCATTGCTCCAAAGCCCTCAAGGCCCGGATGTGGTGGTCGATGGCCAGCCGTTGCTGGCGTTCTGCAGCAACGATTACCTGGGCCTGGCCAATCACCCGCAAGTGATCGAAGCCTGGCGCGCCGGGGCGTCCCGTTGGGGTGTCGGCGGCGGTGCTTCGCACTTGGTCATTGGCCACAGCACGCCACATCATGAGTTGGAAGAAGCGTTGGCTGACTTGACTGGCCGCCCGCGTGCGTTGCTGTTCACCACCGGTTACATGGCCAACCTCGGCGCGGTGACCGCGCTGGTGGGGCAGGGCGATACGGTGCTCGAAGACCGCCTCAATCACGCCTCGTTGCTCGATGCCGGCCTGTTGTCCGGCGCGCGTTTCAATCGTTATCTGCACAACGACGCCGCGAGTCTGGCCAGTCGTCTCGAGAAAGCCACCGGCAACACGCTGGTGGTCACCGACGGCGTGTTCAGCATGGACGGCGACATCGCCGACCTGCCAGCACTGGCCCGGGAAGCGAAGGCCAAAGGCGCGTGGCTGATGGTCGATGACGCCCACGGTTTTGGCCCGCTGGGCGCCAACGGTGGCGGGATCGTCGAGCATTTCGGCCTGAGCCAGGACGACGTGCCGGTGCTGGTGGGCACCCTCGGCAAAGCGTTCGGCACCGCAGGCGCTTTTGTTGCCGGCAGCGAAGAACTGATCGAGAGTTTGATCCAGTTCGCTCGTCCGTACATTTACACCACCAGCCAACCGCCTGCCCTGGCCTGCGCAACGCTGAAAAGCCTGGAACTGCTGCGCACCGAGCATTGGCGTCGTGAACATCTGAACGTCCTGATTCGTCAGTTCCGGCAAGGCGCCGAGCAGATCGGCCTGGAGCTGATGGACAGCTTCACGCCGATCCAGCCGATCATGATCGGCGACGCCGGGCGTGCGGTGCGTCTGTCGCAAATGCTGCGCGAACGCGGATTGATGGTGACTGCGATCCGCCCACCGACCGTGCCCGCCGGCAGCGCCCGACTGCGTGTGACCCTGACCGCCGCGCACAGCGAAGCGCAGGTACAGCTATTGTTAAAGGGACTGGCCGATTGTTTTGCACAACTGGGACCGGAGCCAAGCCATGCGTGATCGTCTGATTCTGCTACCTGGCTGGGGGCTCGGGATTTCACCGATGGAGCCGTTGGCCGCTGCGTTGCAAGGGCTGGACGAACATCTGCGCGTCGAGATCGAGCCACTGCCGGAGCTGGAATCCAGCGACCTTGAAGAATGGCTTGATGAACTGGATTCGACAATCCCGCAAGACGCCTGGCTTGGCGGTTGGTCCCTCGGCGGCATGCTCGCTGCCGAGTTGGCGGCCCGACGCGGCGATCGTTGCTGCGGCTTGCTGACCCTGGCGAGCAATCCTTCGTTTGTCGCCCATGAGCAATGGCCGAGCGCCATGCCCGGCGAGACCTTCGACGCGTTTCTGGCCGGATGCAGCGCCGATCCGCGCATGACGCTGAAGCGCTTTTCGCTGCTCTGCGCTCAAGGCGCCGAAGACCCGCGCGGATTGTCGCGGCTTTTGCTCGGTGGCGCGCCCCACACCTCTGCTTCTGTATTGATGAACGGCCTGGAGCTGCTTGCGCAACTGGATACCCGTCAGGCGTTGCAAGCATTCCGCGGCCCGCAACTGCATTTGTTCGCCGGTCTCGACGGGCTGGTGCCGGCCGAAGCCGCGGGGGATTTGCTGGCGCTGTTGCCGGATGTCGAAATCGGCCTGATTGAACAGGCCAGCCACGCATTTCTTCTGGAGGACCCGCACGGAGTGGCGGGTGCGATCCAGGCCTTTTTGCATGAGTCCGGTGATGACTGATTTATCCCTCCCGCTTCCCCTTCCAAAGCAGCCCGGCGACTTGCCGGACAAGCGCCAGGTGGCGGCGTCCTTTTCCCGGGCGGCGGCCAGCTATGACAGCGTTGCCGAATTGCAGCGTGATGTCGGCAGCCAGCTGTTGAGCCGTTTGCCGGCCGATTTTGTGCCCGGTCGGTGGCTCGATCTTGGGTGTGGCACCGGGTATTTCAGTCGTGTACTGAGTGAGCGTTTCCCTGCCAGTCACGGCGTGGCACTGGACATCGCCGAAGGTATGCTCAATCACGCGCGCCCGTTGGGTGGGGCCAAGCATTTCATCGCCGGCGATGCGGAACGACTGCCCTTGCAGGATTCGACCTGCGATCTGATCTTCTCCAGCCTGGCGGTACAGTGGTGCGCGGACTTCGCTTCGGTGCTCAGTGAAGCCCATCGAGTGCTGAAACCGGGTGGAAAGATTGCATTTGCTAGTCTTTGCGTGGGAACACTGTCAGAGCTGCGTGACAGTTGGAGGCGAGTGGATGGCATGGTGCACGTCAACCGCTTCCGCGAGTTCGGGGCTTATCAACAGCTGTGCGCGGCCAGCGGCTTGAAGGTCGCGAGTCTGCAAACCCGTCCTCATGTGCTGCATTATCCGGATGTGCGCAGCCTGACCCACGAACTCAAGGCGCTGGGTGCGCACAACCTGAATCCCGGGCGGCCGGGCGGTTTGACCGGCAGGGCGCGGATTCTCGGCCTGGTCGAGGCTTATGAGCAGTTTCGTCAGGCCGAAGGACTGCCGGCGACTTATCAAGTGGTGTATGCCGTTTTGGAGAAACCCTTATGAGCGCAGCTTATTTCATCACCGGTACTGACACCGATGTCGGCAAGACCACTGTGGCGGCGGGTTTGCTGCATGCCGCGCGGTCGGCGGGCCTGAGTACGGCGGCGGGGAAACCGGTTGCTTCGGGATGCGACGTGACGCCCAAGGGGTTGCGCAACGCCGATGCGTTGGCGTTGCTGGCGGAATGCTCGGTGCCGCTGACGTATGCACAGGTCAACCCGGTGGCGTTCGAACCGGCCATCGCACCGCATCTGGCGGCGCGCGAGGCGGGTGTGGCGTTGACGGTGCAATCCTTGTTGGCACCGATGCAGAAGATTCTGGAAATGCGGGCGGATTTCACCCTGATCGAAGGCGCTGGTGGGTGGCGCGTGCCGTTGGCGGATCAGGACAACCTGTCGGACCTGGCCAGGGCGCTGGATCTGCCGGTGATACTGGTGGTCGGCGTGCGATTGGGGTGCATCAACCACGCGTTGCTGACAGCCGAGGCGATCGCGCAGGACGGTTTACAGCTGGCGGGTTGGGTGGCCAACATCATCGATGCCAAGACAGCGCGCCTTGAAGAAAACCTTGCCACACTTGCCGAGCGTATCCCTGCACCGTGTCTGGGGCGAGTGCCGAAACTCAAGCTGGTGACAGCGGAGGCGGTGGCGGAACACCTTCAGCTGGATTTGCTGGACTGAGGTTTCATGCAATGGTTTTGCCTATGACAAGGCACTGTGCCATTAGTGTTTTTGTCGGGTGTTTTGCACGTGCGTCTGTTTCAATGGCCGCTGTTGATCCTTCGTAGGACGAGTTCTCCCATGGAAATCTCAGGAAATACCGCTTTTTATGCCGGTCTGAGCACTATTCAGACAGGGCAGAACCGTGTCGATCAGGCTTCCGGGCAAATCGCCAACAATACAATCGAACGCTCGGTGACCAGTCAGTCTTCCGAGGTTCAGGTCAATCGCCTGCGTTCGGTCGATCGCAGTCAAGAGTCTGACCTCGCCAGCAACATGGTCGAGATGGCGCAGGGCAAGTTTCAGGTCGAGGCGGGCGTGGCAGTCGCCAAGGCTTCCGATGAAATGCTCGGTACGTTGATCGATACCTTCGCCTGATCACCCGCTGAATAAGCCTGTCCAACGCCGCGACCTTTCGCGGCGTTTTTGTGCGTAAGTCCTTCTCCCCTAACTAAACTTTCAAATACGGCGTGTTGCCTGGGCAACGGCGCGTGGTTGCTGTGCGCCCGGGATTTGCGCAGAGCGATGACGAACGGCAAAAGATCGATGCTTGACAAGATTTGGGCGTAAACGTATGTTTCAAACAACTGTTTGACCGTCACAACAAATAACCACGGTCGTTCATTCCCGGTTACATCAGCAGAGGTTTATCGCTATGCCTGACTACAAGGCCCCCTTGCGTGATATTCGCTTCGTTCGTGACGAACTGCT
>LNAP01011448.1_pt1 | contig 12489 bp, 11 predicted proteins | sample 602601 | NCBI WGS metagenome assembly LNAP01 (sample SAMN02440304, study PRJNA202911) | soil metagenome | biome: Subtropical and temperate rainforests or woodlands; isolation source: soil samples (1 kg each in a 20% v/v slurry with milli Q water) were... ... | reverse complement strand
TGCGACCCCGAATGGCCACAAGGTCTCTATCGTGCTCGAGGAACTCGGCCTGCCCTACACGGTGCACGCCTTGAGTTTCGACAAAAAGGAACAGAAGTCACCTGACTTCCTCAAGATCAATCCCAATGGCCGGATTCCGGCCATTGTCGACCGCGCCAACGGCGATTTTGCCGTGTTCGAATCCGGCGCCATCCTGATTTACCTCGCTGAGCTGGGCGGCAAACTGCTGCCCCAGGACCCGAAGGGGCGCTCGGTCGTCCTGCAATGGCTGATGTTCCAGATGGGTGGGATCGGGCCGATGCAGGGGCAGGCCAACGTGTTTTTCCGTTACTTTCCAGAAAAACTCCAGGGCGCCATCGACCGCTATCAACATGAAACACGTCGCCTCTATGAGGTGCTCGATACACGCCTGCAAGCCGTGGAGTTTCTCGCGGGCGAGTACAGCATTGCCGACATTGCCACCTATCCGTGGGTGCGTGGCCATGAGTGGTCGGGCGTCGAGGTTGACGGTTTGCCGGCCTTGCAGCGCTGGATGGCATCCATGGAAGCGCGTCCGGCGGTCCAGCGTGGTTTGCTGGTGCCCGAGCGCTTCGATGATGCCAGTGTCGTCAAGGGTGCCCAGGCCATGCTGATCCGATGAGTCTATCCATGCGTTCATTCAGTGTGCTGGTGCTGTGTTGTTTCAGTCCCTTGTTATTTGCCGCCGATGTCCCGGGCAGTCAGGACTTGCCGATCGTGCCGCGCATGGCCGACGCGCAGATCGTCGACTATCGCCCCGGCGTTGAGCTCGAGCGGATTTATCCGCTGGGTTCGATCCGTAAGATCAGCGGCCAGTTGCGCTTCGATGGTCAGGTCAGCGCCCGGGGAACGGCGACATCGGTGACCTATGAGTTGCCGCCGGAGCATTCGTCAACCGACGCCTTCACTGCCGCGCGTGAAGCGTTGCAAGAGCAGGGCGCCGGCTTGCTGTTCTGGTGTCAGGCACGTGATTGCGGTGAAAGCAGCCTCTGGGCCAATGAGGTCTTCGGTAACGCCAAGTTGTACGGTGCCGACGATCAACAGGCGTACTTGCTCTTGCGTCTCGCGGCGCCCCGGGACAATACGTTGGTGGCGCTTTACAGCATCACTCGCGGCAATCGCAAAGCCTACCTGCACGTCGAGCAGTTCGACGCTGCCGCGCCGCTGGGTGATTTGCTGCCGACGTCGGCGACCTTGCTGCGAGAGCTGAAAAGTACGGGCGAACTCGATTTCCCCACATTGAGCGCCGATCCTGATGCCACCTGGCTGCGCCTCATTTCTCGCGGCTTGAACCTCGACACCACCTTGCGGGTCAGTGTTTCCGGGCCAAACGCCGAAGCGTGGCGCCAGGCGCTGATCGGGCAGGGCGTGCGGGCGGCGCGAATGGAAGCCGGCAGCGCCAAAAGCCCTGGCCTGCACATCGAACTGTTGCGATAAGCTTCATCAGGCAAACGCGGCTGGCGCGTTTGCCTGCTCTTTGTTGACTGATTTTTTCGAGAACCTACATGCTCAATAACGATCGGCTGTTGGTGCAGATCCTGCTCCTGGTGCTGTTTGGCGCGAGCCTCTGGGTGATGGCGCCGTTCTGGTCGGCCTTGTTCTGGGGCGCGGTGCTGGCGTTCGCCAGTTGGCCGCTGATGCGGTTGTTGACCCGCTGGCTCAACGGCCGGGAATCCCTGGCCGCGCTGGTGCTGACACTGGGCTGGATGTTGCTGGTGGCGGTGCCGCTGGTCTGGCTCGGGTTCAACCTGGCGGATCACGTGCGTGATGCCACTGCGTTCATCAAGGATGTGCAGATGGACGGTTTGCCCGAAGCACCGACCTGGCTGGGCGGCGTTCCTTTGGTGGGCGAGCGGTTGATGGTGATCTGGAACAGCATCGATGAGCAAGGCGCGGCGATGATGGTGGCGGTCAAACCGTATCTGGGTCAGGTCGGCAACTGGCTGCTGGCACGCAGTGCGCAGATTGGCGGCGGGATTCTCGAGCTGACATTGAGCATTGTGTTCGTGTTCTTTTTCTACCGTGACGGGCCGCGGCTGGCGGCGTTTGTCCATGGGCTGCTGGAGCGCCTGATCGGTGATCGCGCCGGGTACTACATCGAACTCGTGGCCGGGACGGTGCAGCGTGTGGTGAACGGGGTGATCGGCACAGCGGCGGCGCAGGCGGTCCTGGCGTTGATCGGGTTCCTGATTGCCGGGGTGCCCGGGGCGTTGGTGCTGGGCATCGTGACGTTCATGCTCAGTCTGATTCCGATGGGGCCACCGTTGGTGTGGATTCCGGCCACCGCGTGGCTGGCCTGGAAGGGTGAGTACGGGATGGCGGTGTTCCTCGGCTGCTGGGGCACGTTCATCATCAGCGGCGTCGACAACGTGCTGAAGCCGTACCTGATCAGTCGGGGCGGGAATCTGCCATTGGTGATCGTGTTGCTCGGCGTGTTTGGCGGGTTGATTGCGTTCGGGTTTATCGGGCTGTTCATCGGGCCTACGTTGCTGGCGGTTGCGTACAGTCTGTTGACGGACTGGAGCAAGAGTCATGCGCGGGTAGACGATCGCCGGCCCTGAGATTTTCGGCGGGGCTGAGGGCCTCATCGCGAGCAGGCTCGCTCCCACAGGGGATTTGTGAAAGGCGCAGCTCTACTGTGGGAACGGGCTTGCTCGCGAAGCTTTTGACTCAGGTCGATACGTTCAAGTATTTGCCCACGCTCGCCACGTTATCGAGCGAATACTGCTTGCTCAGGTTGGCGATCATTTTGTTCAGCGCTTCATTGACGTTGAATTGAGCGGTGGAGTTGTCGCTGGTTTTCTCGCGACCTGCTTGCAGCGCCGCGTTCAGTTCATCGCTGCTGACCTCACCGCTGCCGTCACTGTCCAACTCCTTGAGCAACGCAGCGCTGGTGTCGGTGCTGGTCGATGAGGTGCTGTCGCTGGCCTGCAGCACGCTGCTCAGTTCGGTGGTGGTTACGCTGCCATCGCTATCCGTATCCAGCTGGCTGAACAATTCTTCGCTGGACACCTGCTGCTGCGGTGGCGGTGGCGGCGGGGTCAGGCTGGCGGCGAGTTCGTCCTTGCTGACGGTGCCGTCCTGGTTCTTGTCCAGGGCCGAGAAGATTTCTGTACTGTCGGCACTGCTGCCAGCGTTGTTCAGACCGTTGCTCAATTCGTCGCTGCTGATCGCGCCGTCACCGTCGGCGTCCAGGGCGCTGACGAGCGCGTCGGCCAGTTCGGTGTTGGGTGCCTGGTCATGCGGCGGTGGTGGCGGCGGTGCCATTGCCGCCATTTCCTCGCTGCTCAAGCTGCCGCTGTCGTCACTGTCCAGATCACCAAAGTTTTTGCTCAGGCTGACCAGCAGGCCGTCATCGGTTTTCTGCGACAGGGCACTTTCAAGTTCGCCCTGATCCACCGCGCCGTCGCTGTTGCTGTCGAGCTTGGCGAACAGTTCTTTCTGGAATTGCTGGCTGCGGGCGCTGTTGGTCGAGGCACTGCTGGTGCTGGTATAGCTCGTGTAGTTGCTGACACTACCAATCATTGGACTCACTCCCTGGAATGGAAAACCGGTGGGTGCACCGGCTTATGCAGCGTCAAGGGGCAAGGTGTCGTGGGTGTGTGAGGTTTGTACCGATTGGTACACACAAGTCTCAGGCCAGGCTCGGATCATGTAGGCGTGAGCCTGCAGGAATTGGTGTGTGGTTCAGGCGCGGGGCAGGCGGATGACGGCGGTGAGACCGCCGCCGGGTGTTTCTTCCAGGCTCAACTGCCCACCCAGTCGTTCCGCCGCCTCGCGAGCGATGGTCATACCGAGCCCGACGCCGCCCGAATTGCGATTACGCGAACCTTCCAGCCGAAAGAACGGCTCGAACACCGCTTCACGTTTGTCCGCCGCAATACCCGGGCCGTGGTCGATGACGCGGATCACCAGTTGCTCACGGTTGTCTTCGAGCGTGATCCGCGCGTGCCCGGCATAGCGCAGGGCGTTGTCCAGCAGATTATTGATGCACGAGCGCAACGCCATCGGCTGCACTTGCAGCGGCGCGCAGTGGCCGCTGGCCTGGACATCTGCCCCCTGGTCCTGGGCGTTTTCGCTCAAGGATTCCACCAGCGCCTGCACGTCCATCCATTGCCCGGCTTCACTGGTGCGCTGCTCGTGCAAATAGGTGAGGGTGGCATCGAGCATGCTGATCATGTCGTCCAAGTCCTGGCGCATCTGGCCCTGCAGCTTGTGGTCTTCGATCTGCTCCAGCCGCAGCTTGAGGCGAGAGAGCGGCGTGCGCAGGTCGTGGGACACCGCGCCGAGCATCCGTGAGCGCTGCTGCACCTGTTCGATAATGCGTTTCTGCATCAAATTGAAGGTGTAGGCCGCTTGTCGAGCTTCCCTTGGGCCGGATTCATCCAGCGGCGCGCTGTCGAGGTTTTCGCTCAAGCGTTCGGCGGCGTCGCTCAGCCGCTGGATCGGCCGGCTGAGCAGTTTGGCGCCGTACCAGGCGGCAATGATCAGCGTGACAAACTGGAACGTCAGCGGCACCAAGGGGCCGCCGAACCAAGGCCGCGGTGGCCGGTTTTCAAAGCGCGGGTCCATCGGCGGGCGCTGTCCGCCCATGCCTTCGGAAAATCCCGGCGGCGGTGGAGGCGGGGGAGGACCGTAATGGTGAAACCAGGCAAACGCCAACAGGTGCGCCAGGATGATCGCCAGCAGCAGCACGCCAAACAGGCGGCCGAACAGCGTATCGAAGCGCGCCCGCATCAGCCGATGTCTCGTGCGTCGAACAGATAACCCTCACCGCGAACGGTCTTGATCAACTGCGGGGCTTTCGGGTCATCACCGAGCTTCTGGCGCAGGCGCGAGACCAGCAAGTCGATGCTGCGATCAAACGCTTCGATGGAACGACCACGGGCAGCGTCCAGCAGTTGTTCACGGCTGAGCACCCGGCGCGGACGCTCAATGAACACCCACAGCAGGCGGAATTCGGCGTTGGACAGCGGCACCACCAAACCGTCGGCGGCGATCAATTGCCGCAGCACGCTGTTCAGGCGCCAGTTGTCGAAGCGAATATTCGCACGCTGTTCGGTGCGATCGTCGCGCACCCGACGCAGAATGGTCTGAATCCGCGCGACCAGTTCCCTTGGTTCGAAGGGCTTGGCCATGTAGTCGTCGGCGCCCAGTTCCAGGCCGATGATCCGGTCGGTGGGTTCGCAGCGTGCGGTGAGCATCAGGATCGGAATGTCCGATTCGGCGCGCAGCCAGCGGCACAGGGACAACCCGTCTTCACCGGGCAGCATCAGGTCGAGCACCACCACGTCGAAATGCTCCGCTTGCAACGCCAGGCGCATGGCAGCGCCATCGGTGACGCCGCTGGCGTGAATGTTGAACCGGGCCAGGTAGTCGATCATCAGTTCGCGGATCGGGACGTCATCGTCGACGATCAGGGCGCGAATGCTCCAGCGTTTGTCGTCAGCGGGTGCTTTTTGATCGTCGTTCAGAGGTGCTGGGGTGCTGTGCATGCGTGCGTTCATCTGCCAGGTAGGCTGCCAACCACAAAGATGGGCTGCGAGGTTGTGGTTCCAGCATAGGCGTCCGGCCCGGAGGCGGGAAGTGCTGTAAGGACGTGTTGCGGCTGCCGAGGGTAGCGAGGAAGGGTGTAGTGGGCGTGTCGTGTGTGTATCGAACTCGACACAATCGGCGCAGGGACTAGTCTTGCTGGAGTCTTCGGGACGATTTACCGATCATCGGGTCCCGCAGTGGCGCTGGTTCCGCTACATTTCGTCCTGCCTGAGAGCCCGCACATGTCCGTCTGCCAGACTCCTATCATCGTCGCCCTGGATTTCCCCACCCGTGACGCCGCACTGAAGCTGGCCGACCAGTTGGACCCTAAACTGTGCCGGGTCAAAGTCGGTAAGGAGCTGTTCACCAGCTGCGCCTCGGAAATCGTCGGCACCTTGCGTGACAAGGGCTTTGAAGTGTTCCTGGACCTCAAGTTCCACGACATCCCGAACACCACCGCGATGGCGGTTAAAGCCGCGGCGGAAATGGGCGTGTGGATGGTCAACGTTCATTGCTCCGGCGGTCTGCGCATGATGGCCGCCTGCCGTGAAGTGCTGGATCAGCGTACCGGCCCCAAACCGCTGTTGATCGGCGTGACCGTGCTGACCAGCATGGAACGTGAGGATCTGGCGGGTATCGGCCTGGACATCGAGCCGCAGGAACAGGTGCTGCGTCTGGCGGCACTGGCAGAAAAAGCCGGAATGGACGGTCTGGTGTGCTCGGCCCTGGAAGCCCGTGCCCTGAAATCGGCGCACCCGACGCTGCAACTGGTGACCCCGGGGATTCGCCCGGCGGGCAGCGCCCAGGACGATCAGCGCCGTATCCTGACCCCGCGTCAGGCGCTGGATGCCGGTTCCGATTACCTGGTCATTGGCCGTCCGATCAGCCAGGCGGCGGATCCAGCGAAGGCGTTGGCCGAAGTTGTAGCCGAAATCGCCTGATCAAACACCGAAGATCAAAAATGTGGGAGTGAGCAGGCTCACTCCCACATTAGTTTTGGGGTGAATTCAACTGTTGGGTTAAACCTTCAACACCAACTTCCCGAAATTCTCGCCGCTGAACAATTTCATCAGCGTCTCCGGGAAGGTCTCCAGTCCTTCAACAATGTCTTCCTTGCTCTTGAGCTGCCCCTTGGCCATCCAGCCGGCCATTTCCTGCCCGGCGGCGGCGAACTGAGCAGCGTAGTCCATCACCACGAAGCCTTCCATTCGCGCGCGGTTGACCAGCAACGACAGGTAGTTGGCCGGGCCCTTGACCGCTTCCTTGTTGTTGTACTGGCTGATGGCGCCACAAATCACCACGCGCGCTTTCATGGCCAGGCGACCCAGCACCGCGTCGAGAATATCGCCGCCGACGTTATCGAAATACACGTCGACACCTTTTGGACATTCACGCTTAAGGCCGGCATGCACGTCTTCGTTCTTGTAGTCGATGACGCCGTCAAACCCCAGTTCGTCGATCAGGAATTTGCACTTGTCCGCGCCGCCCGCGATGCCGATCACGCGGCAGCCTTTGATCTTGGCGATCTGCCCGGCAATGCTGCCCACCGCACCGGCCGCGCCGGAGAGCACCACGGTGTCACCTTCCTTCGGTGCGCCGACATCAAGCAACGCGAAGTAGGCGGTCATCCCGGTCATGCCCAGCGCGGACAGGTAACGGGGCAGCGGTGCCAGTTTCGGATCGACTTTGTAGAAACCTCGTGGCTCGCCGAGGAAATAATCCTGTACGCCCAAGGCTCCGTTGACGTAGTCCCCGACCGCAAAACCAGGATTGTTCGAGGCAACGACTTTGCCTACACCCAATGCGCGCATGACTTCGCCGATACCGACCGGCGGAATGTAGGACTTGCCCTCGTTCATCCAGCCACGCATGGCCGGGTCCAGGGACAGGTATTCGTTTTTGACCAGGATCTGACCCGCAGCCGGTTCACCGACTGGCACTTCTTGATAGGTAAAGGTCTCGCGGGTAGCCGCGCCCACCGGACGTTTGGCGAGCAGGAACTGGCGATTGGTCTGGGTAGTCATGACAGGCACTCAAGATGAATGAAGCCTTGTTGATAGACCTTCATGATCGATGCCGCAAGTTTGGCTGATGCGGCGAATGCACGTCGATCCAGTGCAGTGATAGTCGGTGCCGCAGTTCTATCACTGCCACTCATGGTCACTCAACCGGGCTTCTGATAGTGCTGCCGTGTCCCATGCCCCTGTGGCTAGACTGGAAACACACGATCCCCCGCATTCTTCTCTTTGAGGGCATAACAATGAGCATGACGTTTTCCGGCCAGGTCGCCGTGGTGACCGGCGCTGCCAACGGTATTGGCCGCGCGACCGCCCAGGCATTCGCCGCTGAAGGGTTGAAAGTGGTGGTGGCCGACATGGACACGGCCGGGGGCGAAGGCACTGTGGCGCTGATTCGTACAGCGGGCGGCGAAGCGACCTTCGTGCGCTGCAACGTCACGCTGGAAAGCGATGTAAAAAATCTGATGGACGAAGTGGTGAATACCTACGGCCGTCTGGACTACGCCTTCAACAATGCCGGCATCGAGATCGAGAAAGGCAAACTGGCTGAAGGCACCCTTGATGAGTTCGACGCGATCATGGGCGTCAACGTCAAAGGCGTCTGGCTGTGCATGAAGTACCAGTTGCCGTTGCTGCTGGCCCAGGGCGGCGGCGCGATCGTCAACACCGCTTCGGTGGCGGGCCTTGGTGCGGCGCCGAAGATGAGCATTTACGCGGCGTCGAAACACGCGGTGATCGGCCTGACCAAGTCGGCGGCGATCGAATACGCCAAGAAAAAGATTCGCGTAAACGCGGTATGCCCGGCGGTGATCGACACCGACATGTTCCGTCGCGCCTATGAAGCGGACCCGAAGAAGGGCGAGTTCGCCAACGCCATGCACCCGGTCGGCCGCATCGGCAAGGTCGAGGAAATCGCCAGTGCCGTGCTGTATCTGTGCAGCGACGGAGCGGCGTTCACCACCGGTCACTCGCTGGCAGTGGACGGTGGTGTCACGGCGTTCTGACCCATCAAGACCTGCCTCGTAGGAAAAGGCCCGCACACGTGCGGGCTTTTTCATGGTGTCGCGAAGGGCGGCGGACAATGTGTTTCAAATGGTTAGAACCGAGGGTTTTGGCGGCGTTGTCGCACATCCGATCCTGCGCACCTGTGATTAACTGCTCCCCGCAAATGGACAGGAGTTTGCTTGCTCATGGAATTGAGAATCGATCGACAGGCATTGGTGCCGGTCGTACAGCAAATCGTCGATGGGTTGGCCGTCTGGCTCCGTCAGAGCGAGGTGCAGCCAGGGACGCGTTTACCTTCTGCGCGGCACATCGCGCGGGTCAATCTGCTCAGTCAGTCCAGCGTCGTCGAAGCCTGTGAGCGGCTGGTGACTCAAGGTGTGCTGGCGCCGCGTCATGGCGCCGGTTTCATTGTCGCCACGCCAACGCTGGTCGCCCAGGGGCAACAGGATTGCCTCTGGTTCGAAGGGGCGGAACTGAAACAGGGCGGCTGCTCGGGCGAACTTAAGCTGGGCTGTGGCGGGTTGCCGGAGAGCTGGCGCGAAACTGACGACCTGAGCTACGCGATTCGTCAGGTCAGCCGTACCGACATGGCCGGGTTGTTCAACTACAGCACTTCCCGAGGCCTGCCTGCCTTGCGTCTGCAAATTCTCAAACGCCTTGGACGGCTCGGTATCGAAGTGGATGAAAACCGTATCCTGACCACCGCAGGTGCCAGTCAGGGGCTCGACCTGATCGTGCGCACCTTGCTCAAGCCGGGAGATTGCGTGGTGGTGGAAAGTCCGGGGTATCCACTGTTGTTTGACCTGCTCAGGCTGCACGGCGTGACGATGATCGAGGTGCCTCGTACCCCGCGCGGGCCCGACACGGAGCAACTGCAATTACTATTGTTAAAGCACCGGCCCCGCGCGCTATTCATCAACAGTTTCTACCACAACCCGACGGGCAGTTGCCTGACGCCTGCGATGGCGCAGCAGGTTTTGCAATTGACCAAGACCCATGGCGTGCTGGTGATTGAAGATGACGTCTATGCGGATTTGCATTACGGCCCCGGCACGCGCCTCGCTGCATTGGGGGGGGATGACAACGTGATCTACGTTGGCAGTTACTCGAAAACCCTCAGCAGTTCATTGCGGGTCGGCTTTGTCGTGGCCAGCGAAGGGGTCATATCGCGATTGGCCGAGGTCAAGATGATCAGCAGCATGGGCGCCTCAAGGTTCTGCGAGTCGGTGCTGACTTGCCTGTTGGCCAGCGGCGCGTACCGCAAACTGGTACAGCGTCAGCGCCAGCGTTTGAATACGGACAGAGAGGCGGCCTTGCAAGTGCTCGAAGACGCCGAGTGGGAAGTTTTCGGCAAGCCGGCTGGTGGCCTGTTTATCTGGGCGCGATCACGGATGTCCGACTACGCTCAGGTGCGCAAACAGGCCCGGCGCTGCGGTGTGCTGCTGTCTTCTGCCACGGCCTTCAGTCCTGACGGCCAGGCGAAAGATTGGCAGCGCATCAACGTCGCTTATGCCTGCGATCCTCGTGCCCGGGCATTTTTTCAGGCAACCGCTGCGAATCGACCTAAAGCGTTCTGAAAACGACGTGGACGTAGCTTTTTGCCATTATTCCGACGCCAGAGACTTGTGCTGGCCCATGCCCATTGCGAATCTGCGTCAACAGACTATGTCAGGGGACTAAGTGCAATGATTTCGGCCGTGCAAGGACGTTTTGCCAACCTCGGTATGGCAAAAAAAATGGGTGTCGGGTTTGTCTTGGTGCTGCTGTTGACGGCCCTGGTGGCAGCCATCGGCGTTTGGTCCCTGCAAACCATCAGTCAGCGCTTCGACGGGCTCAAGCAGATGTCGTCGCTCAACAGCGGTTTGCTCAAGGTGCGACTGCTTGAGCAGGAGTACGCCTTGCACGGCAACCCGAAAACCGCGGATGCCCTGCGCCAGGGGGTTGATGGCCTGATCGCCTTGGCGACGCAGCTCAAGGCTGCTTCAGCGGCCAACGTGCCAGTGATGAATGACGTCGAGCAGTCCCTGGCGGCTTATCGCAAGGCCTTCGACGAATTCGTCTCGCTGAGTCAGGCCAAGGACCTGGCCCTGGAAATGGCCAGTTGGTCGGTGTCCAGCGTGGCCAATAATCTGGATGTCCTGCAAGCCGGGCTTGCCGACGATGGCGCCTATACCTTGAAGGAGTCCGAAGGCAAGGACGGTGGGCAGTTCATCGAGCAAGCCAATCAGGTCAGCCAGGTGTCGCGGTTGATGCTGCAGGCCATGAACGAAGCACGTGTGCGTCTGGATCAGAGCCGCAAGGGCGATGACAGCGCAGCTCAGGGCAAGATCGAGCAGGCCGATCAGGCGCAGGTTCAGGCCGAGCAGTTGAAAACCACAGTCAAGGATGAGGGCTATCAGACTGTCCTCAATGAAGTGGCGGGTCACATCACCAGTTTCAGCGAGAAACTGACCGAATACACCGGTCTGTTAGCCCAGGAAAAAACCGTCTATGAGCAACTGCACCAGCGTGCTGCGCAGGTGGTGGAGCGGGTCGATCAGGCGTATGTCGCCGAAGACCAGTCGATGCAGGCCGAATTGAAAAAGAACTCGATGCTGATCATCGGCTCCTCGGCCCTGGCGTTGCTGGTCGGGTTGATCGCGGCGTGGGTCATTACCCGATTGATCGTGGCGCCGCTGCGCAGTGTGATTCGTGTTGCGCAGCAGATCGCCGCGGGTGATTTGAGTGCGACGGTTGAAGTGACGCGCCGTGACGAAATCGGCCAGTTGATGCAGGCCATGCAACAGATGGGGGCGGGGCTGAGCACCATCGTCAGCGGTTTGCAGGCCGGTATCGAGCAGTTGGCGAGTTCGGCGCAATCCTTGTCGGCGGTGACCGAGCAGACCAACCTGGAGGTCAGCAGCCAGAAGGAAGAAACCGAGCAGGTCGCCACGGCAATGAATCAGATGACGGCGACGGTGCACGATGTGGCGCGTAACGCGGAGGAAGCCGCTCAGGCTGCGCAAACGGCGGACGGTAAGGTGGAAAGTGGCCAGCAGGTGGTGCGTCAAAGCATGGCGCGGATCGAGCAGCTGGCGGATTCGGCGACGTCGGCCAGTTCGAGCATCGAAAGCCTGAGTGCAGAAATCCAGAACATCGGCACGGTGCTCAGTGTGATCAAGAGTGTCGCCGAGCAAACCAACCTGTTGGCGCTCAATGCGGCGATCGAGGCAGCACGGGCCGGCGAGCAGGGCAGGGGGTTTGCGGTTGTGGCGGATGAGGTTCGGGCGTTGGCCAAGCGCACTCAGCAATCGACCGAGGAGATTGAGCGTCTGGTGAGCGCCTTGCGTTCGGCGGCGCAGTCGTCGGTGCAGCAGATTCAGAACAGTGGTGAGCTGGTGAAGCTGGCGGTGAGTGACGCGTTGCAGACTGAGAGTGCGCTGGGAAGTATTGCGGCGGCGGTGTCGTTGATTCAGCAGATGAACCAGCAGATTGCGGCGGCCGCCGAGGAGCAGAGTTCGGTGGCCGAGGAGATTAATCGCAGTGTGACGAGTATTCGTGCGAGTGCGGATCAGTCTTCGTTGGCGATGCGGGGGAATGCGGCGTCGAGCATTGAATTGGCGCAGTTGGGGGTTGAGTTGAAGGGGATGGTCGGACACTTCCGGCTCTGATTTGTCTCCCTGCGTATGTGCACAGATCTAATGTGGGAGTGAGCCTGCTCGCGATGGCGGCCTTCGGGCCGACCATGTTGTGGTTGACCGGGTACATATCCATTTCTGCGGTAACGGCGGCTGGCGGTTTCGCCCTTACGGCGAGTCCCTTTTGTCAAACGCCACAAAAGGAACCAAAAAGTCTCGCCCCAAGCGTCCGGCCCCTCGCTAAGGCTCGGCGTACCTTCGCTCCGGTATCCATCCGGGGACACTGCCCTCCGGTC
>LNAP01007020.1_pt1 | contig 12489 bp, 16 predicted proteins | sample 602601 | NCBI WGS metagenome assembly LNAP01 (sample SAMN02440304, study PRJNA202911) | soil metagenome | biome: Subtropical and temperate rainforests or woodlands; isolation source: soil samples (1 kg each in a 20% v/v slurry with milli Q water) were... ... | reverse complement strand
CGCGCCACAGAAAGTCCGGATATACGGGTGCAATCTTTACCGTCTTGACTTCAGTGAGTGAGGGCTTGGCTTATTCGGGGCGTCCATATAAGGCTCTTATAGGATATCCGCAACCGCCCACCGCATCATCCCGTCGGAACCATCGGGATCTGCGCCCACCTTCCGCGAACGCACCCTGGCCGTGCGCACGCCTGCCGAGCGCACCTGGATCACGCCCGTCTACATCCCGCAGCGCACGCGACAAGGCTGTCGCACTAGGACGCCTGCAGCACCCGGAGCTCCTGCCAACCCTGCCACTGCGCCTGCGGTGCCAGGGTCACGGGCGAGTCGATCCGGGCCGCTTCCACGCACAGCATGGAGCGGTAGCCATCGGGCGGCATGTCTGCCAGCCGGGTGCAGAGTCCAGCCCCCGGGTTCCAGACCACGGTGTCGGACAGGCTGGCGCTCTGGGTGATCTGAAGACATTGGGCGCCGTCGCGCAGTTGCATGGGCCCGGCTGGCGCCTGAAAGACACAGTCGTATTCACCCGCCACGCGCACCGCGCACCGCTGCACGCCGCGTGCGTCCGCCACGGCGTCCCAGCGCGCGCAGCCATCGAGCCCGCTCAGGTGGACACGATCGACATTTTCCACGCGCAGATAGGTGTGCAGCGCGGTGGTGAAATTCCAGGCATCGGCGTCCGCATCGCCCGTATTGCGCACCGCCAGTTGCACCCGCAGGCTGCCTGCGCCCAGCGCCACCGTCAGCTGCACCGCAAAGCGCCCGGGCCACCAGGCGCGCGTGGCCTCGCTGTCGGCAAGTTCCAGGCACACAACCGACGGCGCATCGCCATCACCGCCCGACAACACGCGGTGCCAGGCCAGATTGCGCGCAAAGCCATGCTTGGACAAGGGGCCGCGCTGGTTGAACTGGGGAAAGCACAGCGGAATGCCGCCACGGATGGCCGACTGGCCATCGAAAACCGCCTGGGGACTCAGGTACAGGCGCTCGCGCCCGCCGGCCACCCACGAGAGCACCTGGGCGCCATGCAGGGCCACCAGCGCGCTATCGCCCTGGGGTGCCTGCAGGCGGATGCAGGGCTGCCCCTGAAAATGCTCTGTGCAACCCCACGCAGCCACCGCCGCGCTGTCAGGCGGCATGGCCCAGCACGTCGGCGCGCGCCTGGGCCGCGGCAAAGTCGAGGTCGCCACTGTAGATGGCGCGGCCGCAGATCACGCCTTCGACGCCTTCGCTCTCCACGGCGCACAGCTGCTCGATGTCGGCCATGTTCGACAGGCCGCCCGAGGCGATCACGGGGATGGACAGCGCCTGCGCGAGCTTCACGGTGGCGTCGATGTTGATGCCCGAGAGCATGCCGTCACGGCCGATGTCGGTGTAGATGATGGATTCGACACCCCAGTCCTCGAACTTCCGGGCCAGGTCCACCACCTCGTGGCCGGTGAGCTTGCTCCAGCCGTCGGTGGCCACCTTGCCGTCCTTGGCATCCAGCCCCACGATGATGTGGCCGCCAAAGGCGCTGCAGGCGTCTTTCAGGAAACCGGGGTTCTTGACCGCTGCCGTGCCGATGATCACGTAGCGCAGGCCGCCGTCGATGTATTTCTCGATGGTGTCCAGGTCGCGGATACCGCCGCCCAGCTGCACCGGAATTTCTTCGCCCACCTCTTTGAGGATGGATTTGATCGCGCCGTGGTTCTTGGGCACACCGGCGAAGGCACCGTTCAGGTCCACCAGATGCAGACGGCGCGCGCCGGCATCCACCCATTTGCGGGCCATGGCGGCAGGGTCTTCACCGAAGGTGGTGGATTGGTCCATATCGCCTTGCTTGAGGCGAACGCAGTGGCCGTCTTTCAGGTCGATGGCGGGAATGAGCAGCATGGTGGTGAAGTTCGGGAGGTAAAGGGCGAGCACGGCTCGGCCCGAACGGGTGGAAGTTAAGAAATCAGGGATTCCAGTGCAGAAAATTGCGGTACAGCGCCAAGCCATGCTCCGCGCTCTTTTCCGGATGGAACTGCGTGGCGAAAATATTGTCGCGCGCAATGGCGGCAGCAAACCAGCCGCCATAGTCCGTTTGCCCTGCGCAATGGGCAGGATTCTGCGGCACAGCGTAGAAACTGTGCACGAAGTAAAAGTAGCTGTTGTCCGGCACGCCAGCCCACACCGGGTGCACACCGCCCCCGTGGTGGGCATGGGGCATTTGCCGCACCTGGTTCCAGCCCATCTGGGGCACCTTGTAGCGGCTGCCGTCGGGCTGCGTCTTGCCCGCCAGATCGAACTTGAGCACGTCGCCGGGGATCAGGCCCAGGCCCGGCGTGTCGCCCTCGGCGCTGTGGTCCAGCAGCATCTGCATGCCCACGCAGACGCCAAACATCGGCTTGGTGGCCGCAGCTTCGAGCACCGATTCCTGCAGGCCGGATTCACGCAGTTCGCGCATGCAGTCGGGCATGGCGCCCTGCCCTGGCAGCACGATGCGCTGGGCGGCGCGCACGTCCTCGGGGCGGGAGGTGACCACGACCGTCCAGCCCGTATCGTGGGCCGCAGCCTGCACGGCCTGCGACACCGAGCGCAGGTTGCCCATGCCGTAATCGACCACCGCAACGGTTTTTACGTCCATATTCATAGCTGCTAGCACTTATCCATCAAGCGCCAGCGCCTGATTTGATCAAATATCTCACAACGAACCCTTGGTGGACGGGATAACGCCCGCCGAGCGCGGATCGCGCTCCAGCGCCGCGCGCAGCGTGCGCCCGAACGCCTTGAAAATGGTCTCGCACTGGTGGTGCGCGTTGACGCCCTTGAGGTTGTCGATGTGCAGCGTGACGCCTGCGTGGTTCACGAAGCCCTGGAAGAACTCGTACACCAGCTGCGTGTCGAGCTGGCCGATGCTGCCGGCGGTGAAATGCACATCGATGTGCAGGCCCGGCCGGCCCGAGCAATCGATCACCACGCGCGAGAGCGCCTCGTCCAGCGGCACATAGGCGTGGCCGTAGCGGCGGATGCCCTTTTTATCGCCCACGGCGCGCGCAAACGCCTGGCCCAGGGTGATGCCCACATCTTCCACCGTATGGTGGCCGTCGATGTGCAGGTCGCCCTCGCAGTCGATGTCGAGGTCGATCAGGCCGTGGCGGGCGATCTGGTCGAGCATGTGGTCGAAAAAGCCGATGCCCGTGTGCAGCTTGGCCTGGCCGGTGCCGTCGAGGTTCACGCGCACCGAGATGCGGGTTTCGGCGGTGTTGCGGCTGACCTCGGCAATGCGGTCGGCCAGGGGATCGGGAGACATGGAGGTGACGAGAGCGGAGGAAGTCATAAGGAAGCCTGCAGGGCGGCCAGCATCTGGGTGTTGTCTTCGGCGGTGCCCACCGTGAGACGCAGGCAATTGGCCAGCAATGGGTGCATTGTAGAAACGTTCTTGACGAGGACCTTGCGGGTTTTCATGCCCTCGCAGGCTTTGGCCGAATCCGCCACCCGCACCAGCACCATGTTGGCCTGGCTGTCCCACACCTTCTCGACGCCCGGCATGGCGCGCAGCGCGGCCAGCAGCTCGGTGCGCTGGGCGCGCAGTTCCGCCGCCTGCGCCGCAAACACCTCGGCATGCTCCAGCGCGAACAGCGCCGCCTCGCAGTTGAGCACGCTCACGTTGTAGGGCGGGCGCACCTTGTCGATCTCAGCCACCAGCGCCGCCAGGCCGATGAGGTAACCCAGGCGCACGCCCGCCAGGCCAAACTTGCTGAGCGTGCGCATGAGCAGCACGTGCGCATTGCGCGCGGGCTCGGCCCGCATGCGGTCGATCCAGGTGCGGCTGGCAAAGGGCTGGTAGGCCTCGTCCATGACCACGATGCCGCCCTGGGCACCCGCGGCGTCGATGATGCGCTGCACCGCACCCTCGTCCCACAGCGTGGCCGTGGGGTTGTTGGGGTAGGCGATGTAGGTGATGGCGGGCTGATGCTGGGCAATGGCGGCCAGCATGGCGGGTTCATCCAGCTCGAAATCGGGCGTGAGCGGCACGCCGACAAAATCCAGGCCCTGCAGTTGCGCCGACAGCGGGTACATCACGAAACCCGGCATGGGCGCGAGCATGGTGGCGCGCTGGCCCGTGCCGGGTTGCGCGCAGGCCAGCGCCAGCAGGGTGATGAGCTCGTCCGAGCCATTGCCCAGCACGATGCCGTAGCCCTCGGGCATACCCGCGTACTGGGCGAGGGCCGCCTTCAGGTCGGTAATGCGGTCGCCGGGGTAGCGGTTGAGCGCCAATGCGCCCAGGCGCTGGCCCAGCGCGGCCTGCAGGTGCGCGGGCAGGCGAAACGGGTTCTCCATCGCGTCCATCTTGAGCATGCCGGAGGAAGGCTGCACGGCGTAGGCGTGCATGGCGCGCACATCGGGGCGGATGCGGTCCAGGGTCTGGAGCGGGGAAGATGCAGCGGCGTGGGTCATTCGGCGGTTTCCAGTACGTTGGGGGCCACAAGAAAGGGGTGGAGCACGCGCCAGGCGTTCAGCGGCGCAGCGTGCACACAGGCGTCGGTCGGCAAGGCGGCTATTTGGACGATGGTCTGAGGCGCATTTCCGCCGCCCGCGCGTGGGCCTGCAGGCCCTCGCCATGGGCCAGCACGCTGGCGATCTGGCCCAGCGTCTGCGCACCGGTTTCGCTCACCTCGATGAGGCTGCTGCGTTTTTGAAAATCGTACACGCCCAGGGGCGAGCTGAAGCGCGCCGTGCCGCTGGTGGGCAGCACATGGTTGGGGCCGGCGCAGTAGTCGCCCAGGCTCTCGGAGGTGTACGCGCCCAGGAAGATGGCGCCCGCGTGGCGCAGCAGCGGCTCCCAGCGGTGCGGGTCGCGGCTGCTCAACTCCAGGTGCTCGGGCGCAATGCGGTTGCTGATGGCGCAGGCTTCTTCCATGCTGTGCGTGTGGATCAGCGCGCCCCGGCCCGTGAGGCTTTTGGCAATGATCTCGGCGCGCGGCATGGTGGGCAGGAGGCGGTCGATGGCGGCCTGCACGGCATCGATATAGGCCGCATCCGGACACAGCAGGATGGATTGCGCCAGCTCGTCGTGCTCGGCCTGGGAAAAGAGATCCATGGCCACCCAGTCGGCCGGCGTGCTGCCGTCGGCCAGCACCAGGATTTCGCTGGGGCCGGCAATCATGTCGATGCCCACGGTGCCGAACACGCGCTTCTTGGCGCTGGCCACATAGGCATTGCCGGGGCCGGTGATCTTGTCCACCTTGGGCACGGTGGCCGTGCCGTAGGCCAGCGCTGCCACGGCCTGCGCACCGCCGATGGTGAAGGCGCGCGTGACGCCGGCCACATAGGCGGCGGCCAGCACCAGGGCGTTTTTCTCGCCCCTGGGGGTGGGCACCACCATGATGATCTCCCCCACACCCGCCACATGGGCGGGGATGGCGTTCATGAGCACGCTGCTCGGGTAGGCGGCCTTGCCACCGGGCACGTAGATGCCCACACGGTCGAGCGGGGTGACCTTCTGGCCCAGCAGCGTGCCGTCTTCATCGCGGTAGCTCCAGCTCTCGCCCGAGGCCTTCTTTTGCGCCTCGTGGTACTTGCGCACGCGGGCGGCGGCGGCCTGCAGGGCGTCGCGCTGCACTGCGGGAAGGGTGTCGAACGCGGCTTTCAGTTCGGCCTGCGCCAGCTCCAGTGCCGCCATGCCCGGCGCCGAGAGGCCATCGAAGCGGGCGGTGTACTCCAGCACCGCCGCATCGCCGCGCTGCCGCACATCGGCCAGGATGTCGGCCACGCGCTGCTCGATGGCCGCATCGGTGTCGGCAGACCAGTGCAGACGGGCTGAAAAATCAGCCTCAAAAGTGGCTGCAGCGGTGGACAGACGGATGGGAGCAGCTACCAAAGTCATAGTTTGATGCGGTGGAGGTTTCAGTTCTTTGGCGCAGGAATGGCCGAGGCAAACGCATCGATGATGCGGCGCAGCGGCGCCTGCTTGAGCTTGAGCGCCGCCTGGTTGACCACCAGGTGCGAGCTGATGTCCATGATGCGCTCGACCTCGACAAGGTGGTTGGCCTTGAGCGTGTTGCCAGTCGAGACCAGATCGACGATGGCGTCGGACAGGCCGATGAGGGGCGCCAGTTCCATGCTGCCATAGAGCTTGACCATGTCCACATGCACGCCCTTGCTCGCAAAAAAGTCGCGGGCAATGCTGGTGTACTTGGTGGCCACCTTCAGGCGCGAGCCCTTTTGGACGGCCTGGGCGTAGTCGAAATCATCGCGCACGGCCACGCTCACGCGGCACTTGGCAATGCGCAGGTCAAGCGGCTGGTACAGGCCCTGGCCGCCGTGCTCGATGAGGGTGTCCTTGCCCGTCACGCCCAGATCGGCGCCGCCATATTCGACATAGGTGGGCACATCGGTGGCGCGCACCAGCACCACGCGCACATCGGGCTGGTTGGTGGGCAGGATGAGTTTGCGCGATTTTTCGGGGTCTTCCAGCACCTCGATGCCGGCGGCGGCCAGCAGGGGCAGGGTTTCGTCGAAGATGCGGCCCTTGGAGAGCGCCAGGGTGATCATGCTCATAAGATTCCTGATGTGAGCGCCGCCGGGCCGCCCCAAGGCGCGAAGGCCCCCTCGGGGGGCAGCGACCCAACGTAGTGGCGAAGCGTGGGGGTCATATTGTCAAGCGCCGCCGGGCCGCCCCAAGGCGCGAAGGCCCCCTCGGGGGGCAGCGACCCAACGTAGTGGTGGAGCGTGGGGGTCATATTCTTTCAATCTCAGCGCCAATGCCGCGCAGCTTGGCTTCCATGCAGTCGTAGCCCCGATCGAGGTGGTAGATGCGGTCCACCACGGTTTCGCCGTCGGCCACCAGGCCGGCAATGACCAGGCTGGCCGATGCCCGCAGGTCGGTGGCCATCACGGTGGCACCCGACAGGCGTTGCACCCCTTCGATCACCGCCACCTTGCCATCGACCTGGATCCTGGCCCCCAGGCGCACCAGCTCGTTGACGTGCATGAAGCGGTTTTCAAAAATGGTTTCGGTCACCGTGGCCGTGCCCTGCGCAATGCAGTTGAGCGCCATGAACTGGGCCTGCATGTCGGTGGGGAAACCCGGGTATTCGGTGGTGCGAAAACCCTGGGCCTTGAGCGTGGCGCCACCCGCGCTTTGCACGCAGATGCCGCCGTCGACCGCTTGCACGGTGGCACCGGCTTCGCGCAGCTTCTCGATGACGGCGTCCAGGTGGTCCGCACGGCCATGGCGCAGCACCACATCACCGCCGGTCGCCGCCACGGCGCACAAAAAGGTGCCGGCCTCGATGCGGTCGGCCACCACGCGGTGCGTGCAGCCGTGCAGCTTGTCCACCCCCTGGATGCGGATGCGGCTGGTGCCATGGCCTTCGATCCTGGCGCCCATGGCGATCAGCATCTCGGCCAGGTCGGAGATTTCGGGCTCCTGCGCGGCGTTTTCGAGCACGGTCTCGCCTTCGGCCAGCGCAGCGGCCATGAGGAAGTTTTCGGTGCCCGTCACGGTGACCATGTCGGTGGTGATGCGTGCGCCCTTCAGGCGCGTCCAGCCCGCCGGCAGCTTGGCGATCATGTAGCCGTGCTCGACCACGATCTCTGCGCCCATGGCGGCCATGCCCTTGATGTGCTGATCGACCGGACGCGAGCCGATGGCGCAGCCGCCAGGCAGAGACACCGTGGCCTCGCCAAAGCGGGCCAGCAGCGGCCCCAGGGCCAGCACCGAGGCGCGCATGGTCTTGACCAGCTCGTAGGGCGCCTCAGGCGTGTTGAGGCCACCGGCATCAATGCGCACGGTGCCATCCTGTGAGCGCTCGGCGGACACCCCCATGTTGCGGATGAGCTTGAGCATGGTGCTCACATCCTGCAGCTGGGGCACGTTGAGCAGGGTCACGGGCTCTGCCGTGAGCAGCGCGGCGCACAACTCCGGCAGGGCGGCGTTCTTGGCGCCAGACACCAGCACCTCGCCATTCAGGGGGCGACCACCACGGATCAGGAGTTTGTCCATCTCGAAAAACCAGATATAGGAAGAAAATGGCCCCTAGCGCTTATCCATCAAGCGCCAAAAGCTATCCATAAATGAATCAACGGGGCAACAGCGTCACTGCTCCTGCGCCGCCCATTCTGCAGGGGTGAAGGTTTTCATCGACAGCGCATGCACCTCGTCGGTGGCCAATTTGGCGCCCAGCGTGGCGTACACGCGCTGGTGGCGCTGGATGGCGCGCTTGCCCTCGAATTCGGCCGAAACGATGGTGGCATACCAGTGGCGGCCATCGCCTTCTAGCGTGATGTGGTCGCAGGCCAGGCCCGCGGCGATGATGTCTTTGAGCTGGTCTGCAGTCATGGTCGGTTCTCTGTCAATTTCTAATCTTGTAGCCGGTGCGCAGCAGGTGCACCGCCAAGGCACTCACGGCCAGCCAGGCCATGCCCACGATGCCCAGGCTGAGCCAGGGCGAGGTATCGCTCTGGCCGAAGAAGCCATAGCGGAAGCCGTCGATCATGTAGAAGAACGGGTTGAGATGGCTCGCGGTCTGCCAGAACGGTGGCAGCGACTGGATGGAATAGAACACGCCCGACAGGAAGGTCATGGGCACGACCACGAAGTTCTGGAACGCGGCCAGCTGGTCGAACTTGTCGGCCCACAGGCCCGCAATCAGCCCCAGCGTGGCCAGCAGCGCTGCGCCCAGGAACGCAAAGACGAAGATCCACAGCGGCGCCGCAAACTCCGGCCGCGCAAACGCCAGGGTGACGATGAACACCCCCAACCCCACCACCAGCCCGCGCACCACCGACGACCCCACATAGGCCAGAAACCAGGCCCAGTGCGACAGCGGCGTGAGCAGCACAAACACCAGGCTGCCCATGATTTTGCTCTGGATCAAGCTCGACGAGCTGTTGGCAAAAGCGTTCTGCAGCACGCTCATCATCACCAGGCCGGGCACCAGGAAGGCGGTGTAGCTGATGCGGTCGTACACCTTCACATGGCCTTCGAGCACATGGCCAAAGATCAGCAGGTACAGCACGGCCGTGAGCACGGGCGCGGCCACGGTCTGGAAACTGACCTTCCAGAAGCGCAGCACTTCTTTGTAGAACAGGGTTTGCCAGCCGGTCACAGTGCCACCTCCGACAGCGGAATGTTCGAGGCCGACGTTCCCGACATGACCTGCAGGAACACATCTTCCAGGTCCGGCCTGCGGATTTCCATGTCCTGCACCTCCACACCGGCCACGCGCAGGGCGGCCAGGTGGTTTTCGATTTCCGCCGCATCGTGTGCGGGCAGTTGCACGATGCGGCCCGTGACCCGCGCCAGGAGGGCCAGTGCCGGCGGCAGCAAGGCGTCGGTCTTGAACTGCAGCACGCTGCCCGAAGCCGCCTTCAACAGCTCGGATGTGCGGCTGAGCGCCACCACCCGCCCCGCCTTGAGCATGGCGATGCGGCCGCACAGGGCCTCGGCCTCTTCGAGGTAGTGGGTGGTCAGCAGCACGGTGTGGCCTTCCTTGTTCAGGCGGGCGATGAAATGCGCGCAGTTCCACGTCCACGCCGGCCGTGGGCTCGTCGAGCACGATGATGGGCGGCTTGTGCACCAGCGCCTGCGCCACCAGCACGCGGCGCTTCATGCCACCCGAGAGCTGGCGCATGTTGGCATTGGCCTTGTCGGCCAGGCCCAGGTTGGCCAGCAGCTCATCGATCCAGGCGTCGTTATTCTTCACGCCGAAGTAGCCCGACTGGAAACGCAGGGCCTCGCGCACATTGAAGAACGGATCAAACACCAGCTCCTGCGGCACCACGCCCAGCTTGCGCCGGGCCTGGGCAAAGTCGGACTGCACGTCGCTGCCCTGCACCAGCACCCTGCCCTGCGTGGCGCGCGCCAGGCCCGCCAATATGCTGATGAGGGTGGTTTTTCCGGCACCGTTGGGGCCGAGGAGCCCGAAGAACTCGCCCTCCTCGATGTCCAGGCTGACCTGGTTCAGTGCCTGGAAGGGCCCTTTGGGGGTGACAAAGGTCTTGGAGATGGCTTGGAAGGAGACTGCGGGCATGGAGCCTTTGATTTTAAGGCCTTGGCCCGCAAGCTGCCGCCTTCAGGCCAACAGCACCCGCCGCCCGAGGGCATTGCCGACCTTGCGGGCCGGCGCCCCGCTCAGCCGGCCACCTGCAGCAAATCATCCACACCGTACAGCCCGGCCATGCCGACCAGGGCCGCAGGCAGTCCCCTGACCACAAAAGCCTTGCGGTCCGCCAGCGCTTCGCGCCGGCACTCCAGCAGCACCGCCAGCGCGGAGGTGTCGAACACGGCCAGCGCACTGGCATCCACCACCACCTCGGGCCCCTTGAGAACCTGGAGCCCCTGCACCAGCATGCGCAGGCAGCCGCTGGCCTGGCGGTGGGTGAGCTCGGAGGGAAGTACCAGCATGCGCGGGATCTCGCCGTCAGCCCTTGGCCGCATTGTTCTTGTTGCGCGCCACCAGCGCCTCAATGAGGCCATCCACCCCGCGCGCATTGATCTCGGTGGCGAACTGTCCGCGGTAGGTTTCCACCAGCCACACGCCCAGCACGTTGAGGTTGTAGATTTTCCAGCCGGCGCCGACACCCGGGGTTTTTTCCAGCCGGTAATCGAGCTGGATCGGATCACCCCGGCCCGTGATCTCGGTGCGCACCAGCACATCCTTGTCATCAGCCGCAGCACGCAGGGGCTTGATGGCAATGGTCTGGTCGCTCACCTGGGCCAGAGCGCCCGCATAGGTGCGCACCAGCAGCACCTTGAACTCTTCCTGCAGGCGTTTTTGCTGCTCGGGGCTGGCCTGGCGCCAGCCCGGGCCCACGGCAGCCGCCGTCATGCGCCGGAAATTCACGTTGGGCATGATCACCTTGTCCACCAGTGCGATCACCTTATTGATATCGCCGGCCTGGATGGCCTTGTCGCCGCGAACGCTGCCCATCACTTCGAGGGACAGGCGTTTGATCAGCGCATCAGGTGCCTCGTCGGCAGCGAAAGCCGCCCAGGGCATCCCCATGGAGCTGGCCACCGCCAGTGTTGCGGCCATGCGGCCCAGGTTGCGTCGATTCATCATGTGGGTCTTCTCTCCATCGGGCGACGGTGTCGCCGGTCAATTCATTGTGATGGCACGCGGTGTACGCCATGCATCGTTGTGTTGCGCGGACGCAAGCAGTTGCAACCGCTCGCAACAACGCCGGCGCTCACTGGTCGGGTTCTGGCGGCAGCACACCGCCGCTGTCGTCATTCCCGTCGGCTTCCTGAGCACCCGAGCGCAGAGCGCGCCTCTGCAGAAACACGTCCCGCGTGAAACTGTATTTGTCGAGCGCAGCACCTTCCAGCACGGCCCCGGCCCCCAGCAGGCTGGCCCGGGTATCCACCGCCCGCAAGGCATACAGTGCATTGCGGGCAGCCACCGAATCCCACTGGCCAAGCAGGTTGCCCTGCATGTCCACGGGCAATGCCGCGGTGTCGCGCACCGTGGACGGTCCCAGCAGCGGCAGCACCAGATAGGGCCCCATGGGTACGCCCCAGCGCCCCAGCGTGAGGCCGAAATCCTGCCGGTTGCGGTCCACTCCCATCTCTGTAGCGATATCGAGCAGCCCGCCCAGACCGAACACCGTGTTGACGTTGAAGCGCACCAGGCTGGACATCGCCTCTTCGGGGCGCCACTGCAGGACGCTGTTCACAAACGACCAGACATCGCCCAGGTTGCCGAAAAAGTTGTTCACCCCCGTGCGCACGGGAGAGGGAACGACATCCTTGTAGGCCGTGGCCACGGGTTTCAGGACCGCTTCGTCCACGCTGTCGTTGAACCGGGTCATGCCGCGATTGTAGGGCTCCAGTGGATCCTGGGGATGGGCGCCCGGCCCGCTGGCACAGCCGGCCAGCAGCACAGCCCCCAGCACCAGCGCGCACAGTGTCGCGCGGGCAAGCCGGGACTGTCCATCATGGCGAGCGAAGCCCGCAGTCGTCCACATCATCATTTTTTGCTACCTGCGCCCGACGGCTTGCCGCCCTCTTCCGCCTTGCTGTAAAGAAACTGTCCAATCAGGTTTTCCAGAACCACGGCCGACTGGGTGGCGGTGAGGCTGTCACCCGCCACCAGGTTGTTTTCATCGGCACCTGCCTCGATACCGATGTATTGCTCACCCAGCAGGCCGCTGGTCAGGATCTTCAGGGAACTGTCCTTGGGGAAAGCATACTGCTTGTCCAGTTCCAGCGTCACGCGCGCCTGGAAGGTCTTGTCGTCAAACGTGATCGACGCCACCCGCCCGACCACCACGCCGGCACTGCGCACCGCCGCCTTGGGCTTGAGGCCGCCAATGTTGTCGAAACGCGCGGTCACTTGGTAGCCGGTCTGAAAGTTCAGGTGCAGCAGATTGGCCGACTGCAGCGCCAGAAACACCAGCGCGGCGGCCCCCAGCATCACAAACAGGCCTACCCAGAGATCGTTTTTGGATTGTTGCATCGTGCTTTCCTTGTCACGCCGGCTGCGCCAGCGTCAGATACTGAACATCATGGCCGTG
>LNAP01009077.1_pt1 | contig 12494 bp, 7 predicted proteins | sample 602601 | NCBI WGS metagenome assembly LNAP01 (sample SAMN02440304, study PRJNA202911) | soil metagenome | biome: Subtropical and temperate rainforests or woodlands; isolation source: soil samples (1 kg each in a 20% v/v slurry with milli Q water) were... ... | reverse complement strand
GCGGGAGGCGAATTCTACAGCGTTACACGCTGCTGTCAACACCTCTTTTTCAACCCCCTTTCGGCTTCGATGAACTGAAGCAACCTGCTGTCGAAAACTACGTAACTCTTTGTTTACCAAGGAGTTTTCCGTTTCGACTGCGCCGGAAGTGGGGCGAATTATAGACATCTATAATCTGCCGTCAAGCACTGATTCTGTTTTTCTATCACCGTCCTGCAGAATGCAGCAAAACGACCCAAAGGACACCTATATCCTATATAGAGAGGAGCCAGAACACTCCCTCTATATAGAAGAGCTTCCACATAGGAAGCTGCAACCCAAGCCATAGCCAAAAAACCAGCCCACGCGCACTGACGATTGACGGACCGCTAAAAAACAAAAAAGCACCCAAGGTGCTTTTTTGTTATCGCTATCAGTTGAACAAAGCCGACACCCTCGCCCGCGCCATGTGCAGCTTTTTGTAGCTGTCGATCAGGCGAAGGTGCCTGTCGAGCCCTTCCAGTTTCATGCTCGTCGGCGTCAGACCATAGAATCGCACGCTGCCATCCACGGACCCTATCGCCGCGTCCATCCGCTCGTTGCCGAACATCCGACGGAAGTTGACCTCGTAGTCGCTCAGTTCCAGATCATCGTCCAGCTGCATTTCCAGCACGACGTTCACGGCTTGATAAAACAAGCCGCGCTCGACGGTGTTGTCGTTGTATTGCAAGAAGGCTTCCACCAGATCCTTGGCCTGATCAAACTTCTGCAAGGCGAGATAAATCAGCAGCCTCAGCTCCAGGATCGTCAACTTGCCCCAAGGCGTGTTGTCGTCGAACTCGATGCCGATCAAAGTGGTGATGTCGGTGTAGTCATCCAGCTCACTGTTTTCCAGACCTTGGGCCAGCGATCTCAGGCCGACCTTGCTCAGGCTGTGCAGATTCAGGATGTCAGCGCGGAACTGCAGCGCTTTGTTGGTGTTATCCCAGATCAAATCTTCTACCGGATAAATTTCCGAGTAACCCGGCACCAGAATGCGGCAGGCCTTGGCACCAATGTGCTCATAGACTGCCATGTACACTTCTTTGCCCATGTCCTCGAGAATGCCGAACAGGGTCGCGGCCTCTTCGGTATTGGAGTTTTCGCCTTGACCGGAGAAATCCCACTCAACGAATTCAAAATCCGGTTTTGCACTAAAGAAGCGCCACGAGACCACACCGCTGGAGTCGATAAAGTGCTCGACGAAGTTGTTCGGCTCAGTCACCGCCTGACCTTCGAAGGTCGGCTGAGGCAGATCGTTCAGGCCTTCGAAACTGCGGCCTTGCAGCAGCTCCGTCAGGCTGCGCTCCAGCGCCACTTCCAGGCTTGGGTGCGCGCCGAACGAGGCAAACACGCCACCTGTACGCGGGTTCATCAAGGTCACACACATCACCGGGAACTCCCCGCCCAGCGATGCATCCTTGACCAGCACCGGGAAGCCCTGCTCTTCCAGGGCCTGGATACCAGCCAGAATCCCCGGGTATTTCGCCAGTACTTCCTGCGGCACATCCGGCAGGGCCATTTCGCCTTCGAGGATTTCGCGTTTGACCGCGCGTTCGAAGATCTCCGACAGGCACTGCACCTGGGCTTCGGCCAGGGTGTTGCCGGCGCTCATGCCATTGCTCAGGAACAGGTTTTCGATCAGGTTGGACGGAAAGTACACCACCTCATTGTCCGACTGGCGCACAAACGGCAGTGAACAAATGCCACGCTGGGTGTTGCCGGAGTTGGTGTCGTACAGATGCGAACCACGCAACTCGCCATCCCGGTCGTAAATCTTCAGGCAGTACTCGTCGAGGATTTCAGTCGGCAGTTCGTCCTTCGGGCCAGGCTTGAACCAGCGCTCGTCCGGGTAATGCACAAACGCCGCGTTGGCGATGTCCTCGCCCCAGAACTGATCGTTGTAGAAGAAGTTGCAGTTGAGCCGCTCGATAAACTCGCCCAGTGCCGATGCCAGCGCGCCCTCTTTGGTCGCGCCTTTGCCGTTGGTAAAACACATTGGCGAGTGCGCATCGCGGATGTGCAACGACCACACATTGGGAACAATATTGCGCCACGAAGCGATTTCAATCTTCATGCCCAGGTCAGCCAGAATGCCCGACATGTTGGCGATGGTTTGCTCCAGCGGCAGGTCCTTGCCCACTATGTAGGTGCCCGCTTCGCTGGTCGAGTGCGGCATCAGCAACGCCTGGGCATCGGCGTCGAGGTTTTCGACCTCTTCAATCACAAACTCAGGCCCGGTTTGCACCACTTTCTTTACCGTACAACGGTCAATGGAGCGCAAGATTCCCTGGCGGTCCTTGGCGGAAATGTCCGCCGGCAATTCAACCTGAATCTTGAAAATCTGGTTGTAGCGGTTTTCCGGATCAACAATGTTGTTCTGCGACAGGCGGATATTTTCGGTGGGGATATTGCGAGTTTCGCAATACAGCTTCACGAAATACGCCGCACACAACGCCGACGAAGCCAGGAAGTAATCGAACGGCCCCGGTGCCGAGCCATCGCCCTTGTAGCGAATGGGTTGATCGGCAATCACCGTGAAGTCGTCGAACTTGGCTTCAAGTCGAAGGTTGTCGAGAAAGTTGACCTTGATTTCCATGTGCAATTACCAGAATTACGAGCTAAACGATTTGGCCGCCATTATCCGGTTTTTCGGCACAGACCGTTAACTTTCCGCTATTTATCGATCAACACCACACCGCGCTCCTCAAGCAAGCGCACAAACATCGTCAGGCTCTGCGACACCGTCCCCCTGCGCCACACCAGCCAGGTGCGCAGATAGCGGAACGACTCCGACAACGGCCAGACGCTGACCGTCGTGCATCCAGGCATGCTTTCGAGCATGCTGCGGGGCATCAGCGCCAGGCCGGCACCGGCGCTGACGCAAGCCAGCATGCCGTGATAGGACTCCATTTCGAAAATCTTGCCGGGCACCGCCGCGCCATTGGCGAACCAGCTTTCGAAATGATGGCGATAGGAGCAGTTGGAGCGGAAGGCATAGATGTTTTCGCCATTCACATCCTTGGCCCGATGAATCGGATCATGGTTGAGGGGTGCGATCAGGACCATTTCCTCCTCGAATGCAGGCACACCCTCCAGCGCCGGATGCAACACCGGACCATCGACAAATGCAGCGGCCAGCCGCCCGGACAGCACTCCATCGATCATGGTCCCGGAGGGGCCGGTGGACAGGTCCAGTTCGACCTTGGCGTGCTTCTGGTTATAGGCGGCCAATAGCTCTGGAATACGTACCGCTGCAGTACTTTCCAGCGAACCCAGGGCGAAGGCTCCCTGCGGTTCTTCACCCGCCACGGTGGCGCGCGCCTCCTGAACCAGGTCGAGAATACGTCGAGCGTAATCCAGAAAGCTCCAGCCGGCCGGCGACAGGCGCAGGCGACTCTTCTCGCGAATAAACAGATCCACTCCCAGGTCCAGTTCAAGCTGTTTGATTCTGGTCGTGAGATTCGATGGCACCCGGTGGATATGCTGGGCGGCCGCGCTGATGCTGCCGTGCTCGGCGACAGCCTTGAAAATTTCGAGCTGAACCAGATCCAATCCATTCTCCAAACGTGAACGTTATGCTCAGTATTATTCAGTTTCCAGAAAACATATAGCCCCATAACCTGAGCACATTCCTACCTCGCAGGACGGTGCCATGACCAACGTATCCAGCCTTACCCATGCCATTTCGATCAACCCCGCTACGGGCGAGCAGATCGGCCATTACCCTTTCGAATCCGATTCGGCATTACAGGCCGCGCTGACGCGGGCCGCTACCGGGTTTCGCGCCTGGCGCGGCAAACCGGTTGAACAGCGCGCGCAACTGTTGATCAACCTCGGTCAGGCCTTGCGCAACAATGCACAGGCCATGGCGAACATGATCACCCAGGAAATGGGTAAGCCGATTACTCAGGCCCGCGGTGAAATTGAAAAATGTGCGCAACTCTGCCAGTGGTACGCCGAACACGGCCCCGCCATGCTGAGCCCGGAACCGACTCTGGTGGAAGGAGGCAAGGCAGGTATTGAATATCGTCCCCTGGGCCCGATTCTCGCCGTGATGCCGTGGAACTTCCCCATCTGGCAAGTCCTGCGCGGCGCGGTCCCCACCCTGCTCGCTGGCAATACCTACGTGCTCAAGCACGCGCCAAACGTCATGGGCAGCACCTATCTGCTACTGGAGGCCTTCAAGCAAGCGGACTTCCCCGAAGGTGTTTTCGAAGTCATCAACGTCAGCCCGGACGGTGTATCCAAGGCGATCGCCGATCCACGCATCGCGGCCGTCACCCTTACCGGTAGCGTGCGAGCGGGCATGGCCATCGGTGCTCAGGCCGGAGCCGCACTGAAGAAGTGCGTATTGGAACTGGGTGGCTCCGACCCCTTTATCGTGCTGAACGACGCGGACCTCGATGAAGCGGTAAAAGCCGCTGTAATCGGGCGCTATCAAAACACCGGACAGGTCTGCGCCGCAGCCAAACGACTGATTGTCGAGCAAGGCATTGCCCGGGAATTTACGAGGCCACCCAACAACTGGTTGTCGGTGATCCACTGGCTACCACCACCTATATCGGCCCGATGGCTCGCTTCGATCTGCGCGATGAACTGGATCAACAAGTACGCGACACGCTGAAAGAAGGCGCGACGTTGCTAATGGGTGGAAAGAAGGCTGAAGGTCTCGGTAACTACTATGAGCCCACTGTACTCGGCGACGTGACGGATCAGATGACATCATTCAAACAGGAGTTGTTTGGTCCAGTGGCTTCTATCATCACAGCCCGAGACGCAGCCCATGCGCTGGAGTTGGCCAATGACAGCGAGTTCGGCCTCACCGCCACCCTCTACACGCGCAATGTTGAACTCGCCAGGCAGATGGCCGGCGAACTTGAAACCGGCGGCGTGTTCATCAACGGCTATAGCGCCAGCGATCCGCGCGTCAGTTTTGGTGGCGTGAAAAAGAGTGGCTTTGGCCGTGAACTCTCGCATTTCGGGGTGCGTGAATTCTGTAATGCACAAACGGTTTGGCTGGATCGGCGCTAGGGCCGGTATAAATAGGGGGAGTTTTCAGACACGAAAAAGCCCAGCCTTCTCAGGCTGGGCTCATTCATTGAAAAACAGGGTCGGGACGGTGTGATTGAAACTCGCTCCCTGGCCCCCCATACAGTTAATCAATATTCACCCCTAGATCAATTTACCCATCTATAGAATCTTCAAGCCCAGTAAAATCCAGCCATCCTGCGTATTACTCTCCCCTTCGAAGGCGATCAGCATTCACACGCCATTGCACCGGAAGTTTTTTATCCCGACAAATACCCCCATTACCTTTGATCCTGTTACGCCTTGTTGAACAGTGACTACTGGACAATCTCTAACACTCACACTTCCCACAAATAACATAACCTCCCAATAACTGTCAGACCAACATCAATTAGCCTCGCTGACTTCTTATAACATTCGTTGACACTAAGACGTAGACCCCATAGATTAATGGCACTCTGCCAACACCAAGACGACGCATCAACTTTTAAAAGTTAATGGAATGCTGAGTTTCTGAGTTATTTCATAACTGGTACAACGCATGAAATATGTAGACGATATTGCGAAACTCTTTACACGTTTTGGTGCCAATGCGGAGAGTTACCAGGAAATACAACCGAACTACAAAGTTTTCAAAGACGACCCGGTTACACCTGCGCTCGCTGAGCCAGAACCATCGGTGGTCTTGCCTCCCCCAACATCAACGCCCCCTGTACTTCTAATGGACGAGCCACAGCCTTCTTCATTGGTTGGTCCGTTGGTCGAGCCTGTGACGCATGTTGTCCTCTCGCAACCGTCTCCCATATCCCCTCCTCTGACCAAGCCACTTGCCAGTTCTGCTGCTTGCGATCGTCAGCGATTGAGCGACCTGTTGCGTGAACTCAACCAGGTTCGTCGGGACGGTCTACCAGAAACAACTCGCAAGCGGACCAAGGCGAAGGTCATTGCTATCGTTTCGGCGAATGGTGGAGTGGGTAAAAGCACCGTCGCCGCTGGCCTCGCAAAAACCCTTCGGCGCGTTGACGGGCGTACCATCGCGATTGATCTGGACCCTCAGAACGCGCTGTCCGGCCACTTGGGTATCACCCGGCAGGTTCCCGGCCTGATCCAGCTCCAAGAACAGGACGCAGACTGGGGCGCTCATCGCCTACCGGGCTTTAGCGACAGCGAGTGCCTGCCCTTCGGCACTGGCGAGGTGAACGACCGCCGATTGCTCAAGCAGTTGATGCTTGAAGATTCTGACTGGTTGAATCAGCACCTTGCGTCAATGAACCTCAGCGAAAACGATACCGTGATCCTGGACACACCTTCGGGTGCGACCGTCTATTCGCAACAGGCACTCGACGCCGCCGATCTGGTGCTGGTAATGACGGTGGCCGACGCGGCCTCCTACCTGGCACTGGACACTATGACCCAGTGGCTGGAAACCAGCCCAAGACGCGCGCAGCGGCACCGGTATGTGCTCAACCAACGGGATGACTCGCGTTCGTTCTGCAGGGACATGGGCGTGCTGTTTCGGCGGCGGCTCGGCGCCAACCTGATCGGGACGATTCGCCTCGATCACCAGTTCAACGAGTCGCTGGCCTATGGTCGGGACCTGCTGCAGTACGCACCTGAGAGCATTGGCTGTCAGGATATTCTCTCGCTGTCAGGCGCGATCCATGCCCTGCTTTTCACGGACGCCTCCAGCCTGCAGGGCACGCCATGACCGCCCGGCTGAATCAGGCACCTGCTAAGGCGTGGTGGCTGGAGGAGCTATTGGATACTTTCCAGGCTCACGTCAGTCGATGGCCCCAACGTTGGCGCCAAGGCCTGAAGCTCTCAGCCGGGCTGTTCGCCGCATTGCTGGTGCTGGGTATCCTCACCGCGCCGCTGAACCTGTATTCCCAGGCCGCGTTTGCTGCCGTCTGCTTCGCCACCAGCCTGATCATCCGCAAGCAAGCCGGGCGCCTGGCGATCCTGGCCCTGATCACCCTCTCGCTGATCGCTTCGCTGCGCTACATGTACTGGCGCTTGACTGACACCCTGGGCTTCGACAATTGGCAGGATGCCGTATTCGGCTACGGGCTGGTGCTGGCCGAACTGTATGCCTTGCTCATCCTCGTCTTCGGCTACGTACAGACTGCCTGGCCGCTGCACCGCAAACCGCAGCTTCTACAACAGCCGCCCGCTGAATGGCCGACGGTAGACGTTTTCATTCCCACCTATAACGAAGCGTTGGGCATCGTCAAACTGGTGGTGCTCGCCGCTCAGGCTATCGACTGGCCCGAGGGCAAACTGCGAGTGCACGTGCTCGATGACGGACGCCGGGAGGAGTTCAAGGCTTTCTGTCAGCAGATTGGTGTCAACTACATCACCCGCGACAACAATCACCATGCCAAGGCCGGCAACCTCAACGAGGCACTCAAGGTCACCGATGGCGAATTCATCGCCATATTCGACGCCGACCACGTGCCCACCCGCTCCTTCCTCCAGATCACCATGGGCTGGTTTTCAAAGGATCCGAACCTGGCGTTGCTACAAACGCCGCACTTCTTCTATTCACCCGATCCGTTCGAAAAGAACCTCGATACCTTTCGCTCGGTACCCAATGAAGGTGAGTTGTTCTATGGCCTGGTGCAGGACGGCAACGACCTGTGGAACGCAGCATTTTTCTGCGGTTCTTGCGCGGTCATCCGGCGGACTCACTTGCTGGAAGTCGGCGGCATCGCCACCGAAACCGTGACGGAGGATGCGCACACGGCACTCAAGCTCAATCGCCGAGGCTTCAACACGGCCTATCTCGCCATTCCACAAGCGGCGGGCCTGGCCACCGAAAGCCTTTCCCGGCACATCAGCCAGCGCATACGTTGGGCGCGGGGCATGGCGCAGATTTTTCGGACCGACAATCCGCTATTTGGCAAAGGTCTGAACCTGGGGCAGCGCATCTGCTACCTCAACGCCATGATGCACTTTTTCTACAGCCTGCCCCGGCTGGTGTTCTTGACCGCACCCTTGGCCTATCTGTTTTTCGACGCGCAGATTTTCCATGCCTCGGCGTTGATGGTCACGGTCTATGTACTGCCGCATATTATCCATTCCAGCCTGACCAACTCCGCCATCCAGGGGCGTTTCCGCCATTCCTTCTGGAACGAAGTGTATGAGTCGGTGTTGGCCTGGTACATCATGCGACCGGTACTGTTGGCCCTGATCAGCCCTTCGCTGGGCAAGTTCAATGTGACCGACAAGGGCGGCACCATCGAGAAGGACTATTTCGACTGGAAGCTTGCACGGCCTTACATCGTGCTGCTGACCTTGAACATGATCGGTCTGGTGATTGGCGTGATGAAGCTGGTCGGGAGTGATTCGGCCGAGGTCACGACCCTGCTGATCAACCTGGCCTGGACCCTGTACAACATCATCATCGTCAGCACCGCCGTAGCGGTGGCCACTGAGTCCTCTCAGGTACGCAACGAACCCAGGGTGCCCGCTGACCTGCCCGTGCGTGTCTACCGCGAAGACGGCACCTGGTTCGATTGCAAAACTCAGGACTTCTCACAGAACGGCGTGGGTCTGGCACTGCCACCGCAGGTTCAGCTCAGCGTCAATGAGAAGCTGCGGCTGTGCATTTTGCGCACGCCACCTTCAAGCCTCTTTCCCGCAACAACGATCTTCAGCAATGACAGCGTGGCAGGCGTGCAATTCGAGGGTTTGACCCTGCGCCAGCAAAGTGAACTGGTGCGCCTGACCTTTTCACGGGCCGACACCTGGGCCAATACCTGGGGTAACGGCCGCCTCGACGCGCCCATGTCGGCATTGCGCGAAGTCAGCGGCATTGGCTTACGCGCCATCCTGCGCTTGTTCGTTGCAAGCCTGAAGGACAGCCACGCGCTGCTGCGCAAACGCCCCGACACTCCATCACCCATCGACTCCACCGCGGACACGCAACGATCTTGAAGCCTTCCACTCGCCGGACCTTTCTTCCTCGTCGCTCACTCATGCTGATCGCCTGCTCGCTAGTGGGCTGGAACGGCTGGGCGTTGAATGCTGCCGCCCAAATCAGCGCCACAGAACCGGTGATGATGACGGTCGCATCGCCGCCCGGGACCGACGCCCCGAGCAACAGCTATACCCGCACCCTCAAGGAGCTGGGCAAACGCTATTCGATGACCCTTAAAGGCGTAGAGGCAACCGACAGTGTGAATTTCGATGTGCGCGCCGATGAAGTCGTCACGGCTGCACAGGTCACGCTGCAGTACAGTTACTCACCGGCGCTGCTGGCCGACCTTTCGCAAATCAACGTGCTGATCAACGATCAAGTGGCCGCCAGCCTGCCCCTCCCGAAGGAAGAGGCCGGGAAATTGCAGACCCGGATCGTGCAGATTCCGCCGCAGACCATCACCGAATTCAATCGGCTCAGCCTGCAGTTCATCGGTCATTACACGATGCAATGTGAAGACCCTTTGCACTCCAGCCTTTGGGCCAGGATCGGCAACGAGAGCCAGCTGAGCCTCCAGGTGACGTCGATTAAACAGCCCAACGACCTGTCCGCTCTGCCGCGTCCCCTGTTCGATCGTCGAGACGCCTCGCCCTTGAAGCTGCCCTTCGTGTTCGCCGCGCGCCCGGGCGGTCCTGAGCTTGAGGCCGCCGGGATCCTGTCGTCCTGGTTTGGCGCCCTGGCCAGCTACCGCGGCGCAACCTTCCCCGCCAGCCTCACCAGCCTGCCGGCCAAGGGCAACGCGGTGGTTTTTGTCAGCGGTAACGAATCAACGACCTTGAGTGGTTTGCCGATCAAAGAGGCCACGGGGCCGACATTGACCCTTATGAGCAACCCGAATGATGCTCAGGGCAAACTATTGATCGTCTCCGGGCGCGATGGCGCCGATCTCAAGGTCGCCGCGACAGCGTTGGTCCTCGGCGGCTCGGCCTTTTCCGGGCAGAGCGTGGTGATCGACCGGATCGACTCGCTCAAGCCACGCCAACCGTACGACGCGCCAAACTGGCTGCCCTCCGATCGCCCGGTTCGCCTGGGTGAACTGGCCAAGCCCGCAGAACTCAATGTGTCGGGTTACAACCCGGGACAAATGACAGTGGTGCTGCGCTTGCCACCCGACCTGTTCAACTGGCGTGAGCCCGGTGCGCAACTTGACCTGAAATACCGCTATACGCCGCAACCGGTCTCCACAAACTCTTCGTTACTGATCAGTTTCAACGACACCTTCATCAAGTCGATCGACCTGCCTTCGATCGAGAAACTCGGCAACAGCGACAGCTTGCTGTCGATGCTCAAAACCGACGACAGCCTGGCCCGCACGTCGCGCATGCTGTTGCCGCTCAATTCAGTCGCGCTGCAATCGCGCCTGCAATTTCGCTTCATGTATGACTACATCAAACAGGGCGAATGCCGCGACATCATCATCGACAACATGCGCGGCGTGATCGACCCGGACTCGACCCTGGACCTCAGCCAGTACGAACATTTCATGGCCATGCCCAACCTCGGGGTGTTCAAGGACAGTGGCTTCCCGTTCACCCGCATGGCCGACCTGTCTGAAACATCGGTGATCCTGCCCAACGAGCCAGGCCCGGCCGACCTGAGCGCCTATCTGACCCTGCTGGGCCGCTTCGGCGACTCCACCGGTTATCCGGCCACCGGTGTGAAGGTGGTCCACGCCGATCAGGTGGCCGAGCAAAGCGACCGGGATTTGCTGGTGCTCGCCTCGGGCAACAATCAGCCGCTGCTGCAGCAATGGCAAAGCCTTCTGCCGGCCAAGGGCGAAGATGCTGCGCAGTACTTTGAACTGTCTGACCTGCCCTTGCGCCTGCGCAACTGGATCAGCCCGGATACGAAAACCAATCTACGCGAAGCGCGCAGCAGCTTCAGGTTTAGCGCTGAAGATGGCAGTGCTTATCTGACCGGATTCGAATCGCCGCTCAAGAGTGGCCGCAGCGTAGTGTTTATCGCCGGCACAAGGCCCGACGGCCTGGCCGACGTGACCAACGCCCTGCTCAGCAGCGAAGAAAATGCCCAGCAATTGCAAGGCAGCCTGGTGGTGGTCAGGGGCAAGCATGTCGAGTCGTTAGTCGCCGAACAGGATTACTACGTTGGACGCCTGGGTCCGTTGCGCTATCTGCAGTGGTACCTCTCGCAGAACGTAATTGCGCTCATGCTGTTCACTCTCCTCGGGGTCCTGCTGCTTGCTTGCATGGCCTATCTGGCCTTGCGCTTACAGGCCAAACGTCGTCTTGGCCAATGAGCCGCGCAGGCCTGTGTCGTCCATGAGCAGCCCGGGTACTTCACTTCGCCAGGGCCTGCGTGTTAACACGCGCAGGTTGAGCGCGGCGCTGGCGCTTGCCCTGCTGGCGCCGGCAACAGCGGCCGCAAACTCCTGCGAGTCGCCAGCCTGGCCACTGTGGCAAACCTACGCAACGCGCTTCGTCCAGGACGACGGCCGGGTTCTGGAATCGAGCCTGAAGAGCAATCACAGCACCTCTGAAGGGCAGTCATACAGCATGCTCTTCGCACTGATCGGCAACGATCAGCCACGCTTCGACACGCTCTGGCGCTGGACCTCGGCCAACCTCGCCGGCGCAGACATCGCCACACGCCTGCCGGGCTGGTTATGGGGGCAAGGCACGGACGGTCAATGGCGCCTGCAGGACGCCAATTCGGCTGCCGACGCCGACCTGTGGATCGCCTACGCCCTGCTCGAAGCCGCACGCCTGTGGGATCGGCCGGACTATCACCAGGACGCCCTGCACCTGATGGCGACGATCGAGGCGCAATTGGTCGTCAAACTGCCCGGGCTGGGACCGATGGTATTGCCTGGACCACAGGGCTTCGTCCAGCCGGACGCACTCTGGCGCCTGAACCCCAGCTATCTGCCACTGCCACTGTTACGGCGGCTGGCCAAGGAAGCCCCCACCGGGCCGTGGCAAGCGATTGCCAATAACACGGCGACGATGATTAGCCAATCAAGCCACCACGGTTTTGTCGCTGACTGGGTCAGTTATCAAGGCACTTCAACGCAATCGGGCGCCTTCGTGAGCGACCCGATCAACGGCGACACGGGCAGCTACGACGCCATTCGCGTGTACCTCTGGCTGGGCATGAATGATGCCTCCGAGCCGCTGGCAGCGCTGCTGCTCAAACGGCTGGACGGCATGGCCCGCAGCACTGTCGCAACGGGTTCCCCCCCGGAAACAGTCGAGGTCCGCCACGGCAATGCCCGGGGTCAGAGCCCGTTCGGATTCCGGGCTGCGCTGATCCCCTACCTTCAGGCCAAGGGGCAACCCGGGTTGGCCGATCAGCAGAGACACCTCGTGGATCTCGCCTTGCGCGAGGCACTGGCCAGGCCTGATGCCGACGTCGGTCCGCCGCGTTACTACGACTTGATGCTCAGCCTGTTCGCGCTCGGCTGGGCAGATAAACATTACCGATTCCGGGAAGACGGAACGCTGAAACT
>LNAP01006197.1_pt1 | contig 12496 bp, 8 predicted proteins | sample 602601 | NCBI WGS metagenome assembly LNAP01 (sample SAMN02440304, study PRJNA202911) | soil metagenome | biome: Subtropical and temperate rainforests or woodlands; isolation source: soil samples (1 kg each in a 20% v/v slurry with milli Q water) were... ... | reverse complement strand
TTCCTGATGCAGCGTCGCCGGCACGTCGGCGTAGATCGGCGTCACGGCCAAGTCCAGTTTGCCGCTTGCGACCTGGTCGTTGAGGTCGTCGGACAGGCCCTGGGTCAGTTGAACCCGCAACGCCGGGCGCCGCGGCAGCAAGTGCTGCAACGCAGGCGTCACCACGCTGTCCACCGTCGCGCCGGTCGCGCCGATGCGTAGCAGCCCTGCTTCGCCTACGCGCAACTCCATGGCATGCCGGACCGCATCGCGGTATTCCGCCTGGAGCTTTTCCGCGTGGCCCTTGAAGGCCATGCCCGCCGACGTCAGACGCAAGCCGCGTCCGCCGCGATCCAGCAGCGCCAGGCCCGTATCGGCTTCCAGCCGCTGCAATGACTTGGACAACGCAGGCTGGCTGACGCCGCAGGCGGCAGCAGCGCGGTCCAGATTCCCGCACTCTACGCAGGCCAGGAAATACTCGATGTCCCGCAACGACAGATTCATAAATAAAGGTTATGGATTCAAGCACCTTTTGGAATATTACGCCGCGCACGCGCTTCTAGAATGCCTGGGAACAACCCGAAGACCACCAAGGCGGCGCAATGGAACACAAACCCAATATCGTATTGATCGTGGCGGATAACCTGGGCTGGGGCGAGTTGGGCTGCTATGGCGGCGGCGCCCTGCGCGGCGCCCCCACGCCCCATATCGACCGCCTGGCCGCTGAAGGGCTGCTGCTGCAGAACTTCAACGTGGAAAGCGATTGCGTGCCCACGCGGTCCGCGCTGATGAGCGGTCGGCACCCCATCCGCACCGGCTGCCTGCAGTCCGTGCCCCCCGGCCTGCCGCAAGGGCTGGCGCGCGACGAAATCACGCTGGCTCAGCAGTTGTCGGGCCAAGGTTACGCCACGGCGCACTACGGCAAATGGCACTTGGGCGACGTACCGGGCCGCTATCCCTCGGACCGAGGGTTTGACGAGTGGTACGGCATCCCCCGCACCACCGACGAAAGCCAGTTCACCTCGTCGATCGGCTTCGACCCCACCGTGGCCGATCTGCCCTACATCATGCAGGGCCAGGCCGGCCAGCCGTCTCGGAACGTCAAACTCTACGACCTGGACTCCCGCCGCCATATCGACGAGGAACTGGTGGACCGTTCCATTGGCTTCATGCAAAAACACGCCGAAGCGCAGCGTCCCTTCTTCCTTTACCTGCCCCTGGTGCACCTGCATTTTCCCACCCTGCCGCATCCCGACTTCGCCGGGCGCACCGGCGCGGGCGACTTCGCGGATTCCATGGTCGAGATGGATCATCGCGTTGGGCTGATCGTCCAGGCCGTGGATGACCTGCAGCTGCGCGACTCCACCGTCTTCATCTTCTGCAGCGACAACGGCCCGGAATTCCGCAAACCCTACCGCGGCACCGCCGGCCCCTGGACCGGCACGTATCACACGGCCATGGAGGGCAGCTTGCGCGTGCCCTTCATCGTCCGCTGGCCCGGCAAGGTGCAGGCAGGCCGGGTATCCAACGACATCGTCCACGTTACCGACCTCTACAGCACGTTGTGCGGCATCGGCGGCGCGGATGTCCCGCAGGACCGCCCCATCGACGGCGTCGACCAGACTGAATTCTTCACCGGCGCCCGTCCCACCTCGCCACGCGAGGGCTTTCTGTTCTACATCAAGAACGACCTGCGGGCGGTCAAATGGCGGGACTGGAAGCTGCACTTCTATTGGGAGCCCGAAGTCAACGAAGGCAAGGGAAAGCTGGAATCCCCGTACCTCTTTAACTTGAAGCAGGACCCCAAGGAAGAAAGCGACATCCTGATCTACAACACCTGGGTGCTTGGTCCGATCCTGAAAATGGTTCAGGCGTTCAATGCGACATGCGCCGCGCATCCGAATACGCCGCCCGGAAAACCCGACCCCGCCTGAAAGCCCGGCGGCTCCACCGATAGCAGACCAGAACCATACAAGGGGAAAACATGAAGTTCGCTATCCGATTAAGCGCCCTGCTGCTTGGCGCCGCGCTACCCGCTGCCGCCGTCCGCGCGGCCGATAAACCGCTGGACTGGCCAGGCAAACAGATTACGTGGGTGATCGGTTTCGTGCCGGGCGGCACCGCCGACGTCCTGACCCGCATCGCCGCGCAAGAACTGGCGCGCCGGACCGGCCTGAACGTGATTGTTGAAAACCGGCCTGGCGCCGCCGGCGCCATTTCGCTGCAACTGGTGGCGCGCAGCAAAGCCAGCGACGGCTATCTGCTTACCGTGCCCGGGCCCCTGATCTATCCCACGCCCCAGCCCGAGGTCGGCCGTGAACTGGCGCCCGTGATCCTGATGGCGCAGGGCCCCATGGTGATCGTCGGCCCCGCCAAGCAGGCCAAGCCCACGCTGCAAGCGGTGCTGGACGACGCCCGCGCGCATCCCGAGGCCTGGAGCTATGGCAGTTCGGGTAACGGGACCTCGCAAAATCTGGCCGGTGAACTGCTGAACCAATACGCGGGCACGCGCATCGTGCACGTCCCCTACAAGGGCGGCGGCCAAGCCGTCGCGGACGTGGCGGGCGGCCAGATCCCGCTGGCGATCCTGGGCTCCGCGCCGGTCATGCCGCAGATCAAGGCTGGCGTCCTGAAAGCCTATGCGGTCACCACGGCCTACCGCCTGGACAGCTTGTCCGATGTGCCGACCGTCGCGGAATCGGGCTTCAAGGGATACGAAGCCAGCCAGTGGTTCTCGGTCGCGGCCGGCAGCGCGATGCCCGCCGCCCAACTCGATCAGGTCAACGTCGCCTTGCGGGCCGCGCTGAACACGCCGGAATTTCGCGCCGCCCTGGACAACGCGGGCATGGTAGCCGGCGGTGGCTCGCGGGAAGATCTGCTGCGGTTCATCCAGGCCGACAACGCCAAATGGAAAAAGCTGCTGGACAGCGGCGCGGTCAAACTCGAAAACTGAAACGCAGGCGGCCTGGAAAGGCAGAGGAACCCTCCGCCTATTCCAGGCCGCCGTGCGCCAGGCGCGTTAAGCGCCTGAAGGTGCTTTAACTACCTTCAGGTGCCTTAGGCGCCTACCGGCTTGCCATCCTGACGGCGTACCACCACGGTCGCCGAACGCGCGTCGCCGCCGCCAGCCCGCACGGTGTTCCAGGCAGCATTGGGATGCTGGATGTTGATGAAGAACGTCGTCAGGTCCGGCGTGTAGGCGATGCCGGTGATCTCGCAACCCAGCGGTCCCACCAGGAAGCGCTTGGACTCGCCCGTCTTCTGGTCGATGTAGTACATCGAGTTATTGCCGAAGATGCTGGTGACGCTGGTACCCGTGCCGGCGTCGGTCTGCACCCACAGGCGTCCCTTCGGATCCACGCGAATGCCGTCAGGGCTGGAGAACTCGTCGCCCTTGATGTTGCCGGTAATGTTGGACGCCGCGCCGTCGGCGGCATCCTGACCCGCCAAAAGCAGCAGTTGCCATTCGAACGTGGTGGCCAACGGCGAATTGCCGCGCTCGTTCCAGCGCACGATGTGGCCGTGGCGGTTGGTCTCGCGCGGGTTGGCCGCGTTGGTGCGGCGGCGGCTGCTGTTGTTGGTCAGCGTGCAATAAACCGTCTTGTCCACGCCCACCGTGATCCACTCGGGACGGTCCATCAACGTCGCGCCGGCCACCCGGGCAGCGGCCTTGGTGTTGATCAGCACGTCGGCCTGGCTGTTGAAATCGATCAGCGTGTTGGTGGGCACGTCGGTCGGAGCGACCTGCGTGTAGTTGCCCGGATCGATGGCGCCCACGATCAGGTTGTTCTTGCCAACCGTCAGTTCCACCCAGTTGCCGCTGCCATCATCGTTGAAGCGCGCCGCGTACAGCGTGCCCTCGTCCAGCAGCTTGCTGTTGTTGGCGCGGTTGGCCGGGTCATAAGGCTTGCTGGGCACGAACTTGTAGATGCAGCCCGGCGTACCGTCGTCGCCCATGTAGAACGCCACGCGGTTGTTCTCGTCGACCATGAAGGCCGTGTTCTCGTGGTCGAACCGGCCCATCGCCGTGCGCTTGACGGCGGTCGAACCCGGGGTGCTGGGGTCGATCTCGACCACCCAGCCATAGCCGGTTTCAGCTTGCGTCGGATCCAGGTAGTTGTCGGTCGTCTCTTCGCAGGTCAGGTACGTGCCCCACGGCGTATTGCCGCTGGCGCAGTTGTTCAGCGTGCCCACGACGGTCGCGCCGACCACCGAGGCGGCCGGGCCGCCCACGTTGTAGACGGTGTTGCCCGTATAGCGCTTGTTGTAGCGGGAATCCGTCTTGACCGCCCACTTGCCATCCTTGTCGCGCGCGATCTCGACCACCGATACGCCCACGTTGGACAGCCGGGTCTTCACCCCTTCGACGGTAACGTCCAGCGTGCTGTTGTCGAGGCTCTCGTGGTTCAGCACCAGCAGGCCGCCCTGGTTGGGATCCACCCCTTCCAGCGGATAAAAATGCATGCCGTCATGCTGGCCGCCGGACTGCGTCTCGGTAGCGGGGTACGACTGCGGCACGCCCATGTAGCCGGCAGAACCGATCACGCACTTGTCGCCAGCCGAATACAGCACTTCGGCCACGTAGCCTTCCGGAACCGTCACCGTGTCGGCAACGATCTTGTCGCCCAACGGCTTGAACGTCACGGAGTAGTCAAGGCCCGGTTCGGGCGTCGGGGCGGGCGTCTCGGGGGTGGGTTGCTCAGGCGTCGGCGCCGGATCGTCATTGTCGTCATCGCTGCTACAGCCGGCCAATGCCGACACGCCGAACACCGACAGCACCGACAGCCCGAAGCTGTTCTTCAGCAACGTGCGGCGGGTAGGATTGGCGGCGACGATCTCGTCGAACATCTGACCGGGAACAGTCACTTCCCCCCGGGCTTCACGGTAGGGCGCACGCAATTTGTCTGTAAGGTAGGACATCTGAGTCTCTTGGTTTGACGAAGGATAGGACAAGCCATTTGTCAGCAAATTGAAAGTTGGCTGACGAACGGCTGAGAGATTACGAGACCGATGTGACAGACTTGAGACGTTCTGATGAATCCTTCATCACGGGCGCCACGGCCGACCATCGCGAGCGGCCCGGATTTCGTCTAACGTATCGACGACCTATCCGCTGCCGGACGCTTCATGCCAATCTTGCGCACCTACTTCATGAACAGCCTGAGCGACGACGAACTACAGTCGTTGCTCGGCAAGCGCGATAACTTCTTCCTTGAGAATGTCCTGAATATGGACCGCACCCTGCAGTACGCGCAAGCAACGATCGCCCAGGCAGGGCTGACCAGCCGTGTCGTGAATGAGCCCGCCAATCCGTTCGCGCACCTGCATCACGACATCCTCGGCGCGATTCCGCTCATCGGGCCGTTGTGGGTATTGGGCTTGAGCGCACTCCGGCTCGGCCAGCCGGCATCAGACGTGACGCTCAAGCGAACGGCCGCGCAATCCATGAGCGTGATTTTCTCGCGCAACGCGCGGCGCCGGAATACAGAGGCGGCATGAACCGGGCACGAGCGCTGCTCGCCCACGCGCATGATCGACGGAAAACAAAAAGCCCCTGACTTCTTTCGAAGTCAGGGGCTTTTAAACATTCTTGGCGGACAGAGGGGGATTCGAACCCCCGATACGCTTTTGACGTATACACGCTTTCCAGGCGTGCGCCTTCAACCGCTCGGCCACCTGTCCTAATTGCTAACGTCGGGATGGGTCAGAAACACCACTACGAAATTTGCGAATCCGCGATTCTAGCAGAATCCGGGCAGGCACCACAAGTCGGCAAAGAAAAAGGGACGCACTAGGCGTCCCTTCTCGCTGGGCGGAGCGCCTACGTCGCAGTCGGCGCTTCCTGTTCGCGGTACGAGCTGACCGTGCCGTCCGGCTCGGTCTCTTCCAGCCGGACCTTGAAGCCCCACAGACGCGCCAGGTGCTTCATCACCTGCTCGGCATCGTCGCCCGCCAGCGGCCGGCCGCGGCTCTTCAGATGGCGCAACACCAGCGACCGGTCGGAATCGCGGTTGAAGCGCACGACCTGGATGTCCGGCACCTGATTATCGCGGTTGTGCTGCGCGGCCAGCAGACGGCGGATGTCGCGGTAACCCTCGTCGTTGTGGATGGCGGCCACTTCCAGCTTCGGATTCGACTGATGGTCCGAAATCGCGAAAAAGCGGAATTCGCGGATCAGGCGCGGCGACAGGTATTGCGAGATGAACGACTCGTCCTTGAAGTTGCGCATCGCGAAGTCCAGCGTCTTGCCCCAATCGCCGCCGGCGATGTCCGGGAACCACTTGCGGTCCTCGGGCGTGGGCGCCTCGCAGATGCGGCGGATGTCCGACATCATGGCGAAGCCCAGCGCATACGGATTGATGCCGCCGTAGCCGCGTTCATCGAAACCGCGCTGGCTGACCACGTTGGTATGGCTTTGCAGGAACTCCATCATGAAGCCGTCGTCCACCAGGCCTTTCTCGTGCAGGCGGTTCAGGATGGTGTAGTGCCAGAACGTGGCCCAGCCTTCGTTCATGACCTTGGTCTGCGACTGCGGGTAGAAGTACTGGGCGACCTTGCGCACGATGCGCACCAGCTCCTTCTGCCATGGCGCAAGCTTGGGCGAATACTTCTCGATGAAGTACAGCAGGTTCTCTTCGGGTTCAGGCGGGAACACCGAGGCCTCGGCGCGCGTGTCCTTGTCGGCTTCCAGACGCGGCAGCGTGCGCCACAAATCGTTGTATTGCAGCCGGGCATGTTCCTCGCGTTCGGCCTGGCGCGCGGCCTCGCCCTTGAACGACATGGGCGTCGGGCGCTTGTAGCGGTCCACGCCATGATGCGACAGCGCGTGGCAGGAATCCAGCAGCGCCTCCACGGCGTCGATGCCGTAGCGGTCTTCGCACGACATCACGTACTTGCGCGCGAACACCAGGTAGTCCAACACGCCATCCGCGTCGGTCCACTGACGGAACAGGTAGTTGCCCTTGAAGAACGAATTGTGCCCGTAGCAGGCATGCGCAATCACCAGCGCCTGCATCGTCATGGAATTTTCTTCCATTAGGTACGAGATGCAAGGGTTGGAATTGATGACGATCTCGTACGCCAGCCCCTGCATGCCGCGGCGGTAGTATTGCTCGTTGCGGATGAACTCCTTGCCGTACGACCAGTGCGGATAGCCGATAGGCAGGCCCGCCGACGCATAGGCGTCCAGCATTTGTTCCGAGGTGATGACCTCGATCTGGTTCGGGTAGGTGTCCAGCCCGAACTCCGCCGCGACCTTGGAGATCGCTTCGTCATAGGACTGGATCAGCTCGAACGTCCATTCGGAACCTTGGGAGATCGGCCGCGCGCCGCTGGCCGATTCCGGCTCCACGAGAGCACCTACGATGGCATTCATGCGGTCTCCTTCTTGAACAGGTCATGGAACACGGGGAAGATCTCGCCCCGGTCGCAGATGCGCCGCATGACGAAATGCGGCTCCAGCTTCTGTTCATACTCGGCCCACAGGCTGCTCTTGCGAGCCTCTTGCGAGTCGGGAATTTCAATGTAGGCGAAATAACGCGTCGATGGCAGCAAGTGCTCGGCCAGGAAACGCGCGCTCTTGCCCGCGTCTGCCCCGAACGAGTCGCCGTCGCTGGCCTGCGCCGCGTAGACGTTCCACCCTGCGGGCGGATAGCGCTTTTCAAGGATCTCGCGCATCAACTCCAGCGCGGACAGCACGATCGTGCCGCCGCTCTTGGGGTCGTAGAAGAACGTCTGCTCGTCGACTTCCTCGGCGTTGTCCGTGTGGCGAATGAATACCAGGTCCACGTGCTCGTATTTGCGCGACAGGAACAGGTACAGCAGCGTGAAGAAGCGCTTGGCCAGGTCCTTCTTGCCTTCGTCCATGGAACCGGACACGTCCATGAGGCAAAACATGACCGCGCGCGCCATCGGAATGGCAACGGACACGCGGTTGCGGTAGCGCAGATCCAGGTCATCCAGGAACGGCACGCGCGCAAGGCGCTCGCGGCAGTCCTCGACGTCCTGCTCCAGCGTGCGGATCTCGGCGGCGGGCGCGCCCGCCGCGCGCGCCTTTTCCAGCGCGGCCTCGGCGTCTTCCAGATCGGCCCGTGCCTTCACGTTCAGCGCCACCCGCCGCGCCAATGACGACTTGAGCGTGCGGCTGATGCTCAACATGCTGGGCGAGCCGGTCGTGGTGTAGCCGGCGCGCTGCCATTTCTTCTGGCTGACTTCGCCCAGCTGGTTGCGCGCCAGGTGCGGCAGTTCCAGATCCTCGAAGAACAGGTTCAGGAATTCGGCCCGCGACAGGCTGAAGGTGAACTGGTCTACCGATTCGCCTTCGCCGGGTTCGGAACCGCCCTCGCCTTGCCCGCCCTGCGGCCGGTCGATGGTGTCGCCCTTGGCGAATTCACGATTGCCAGGGTGCACCATCTCGCGGTCGCCGCCCGATCCGTGCCGGAATGTCGGCTCGGAAATATCCCGGGCGGGCAGGTTGATCTCTCCGCCTTGATCCATATCCTGAATCGAGCGGTCGCGGATCATCCCGTGAACCGCCTTGCGGATCTGGTCCTTGTAGCGCCGCAAGAAGCGCTCGCGATTGACGGCGCTTTTATTGCGCCCATTAAGACGGCGATCGATCAGTGAATTCATGATTCACCTCGCTCAGGAAGACTTCCTCACACGGAGATACCACTCGCACAGCAGGCGGACTTGCTTTTCCGTGTACCCCTTTTCCACCATGCGATCCACGAAACTCTGGTGCTTCGACTTGTCCTCGGCCGACGCCTTGGCATTGAACGAAATCACCGGCAGCAGATCTTCCGTGTTCGAGAACATCTTCTTCTCGATCACTTCGCGCAGCTTTTCATAGCTGGTCCAGGTCGGGTTACGGCCGTTGTTGTTGGCGCGCGCCCGCAGCACGAAGTTCACGATCTCGTTGCGGAAGTCCTTCGGGTTGGCGATGCCTGCCGGCTTTTCGATCTTCTCCAGTTCATCATTCAAGGCGCTGCGATCGAAGCTTTCACCGGTTTCAGGATCGCGGAATTCCTCGTCCTGGATCCAGCAGTCGGCAAACGTCACGTAGCGATCGAAGATGTTCTGGCCATACTCGGAGTACGACTCCAGGTACGCCGTCTGGATTTCCTTGCCGATGAATTCCGCGTAGCGCGGCGCCAGGAAGCCCTTGATGAACTCCAGGTAGCGCCGGCGGATTTCCTCGGGGTAGTCCTCGCGGCCGATCCGCTGCTCAAGCACATACATCAGGTGCACCGGGTTGGCGGCCACTTCCGTCTGGTCGTAGTTGAAGACGCTGGACAGGATCTTGTACGCGAAACGCGTCGACACCCCGTTCATGCCTTCGTCCGTGCCGGCGTAGTCCTTGTATTCCTGCAAGGCCTTGGCCTTCGGGTCCACGTCCTTCAGGCTTTCGCCGTCGTAGACGCGCAGCTTGGAATAGATGCTGGAGTTCTCGGGTTCCTTCAGACGGGTCAGCACCGAGAACTGCGCCATCATGTCCAGCGTTCCCGGCGCGCACGGGGCGGCCGACAACGAGCTGTGATGCAGCAGCTTTTCGTAGATGCGGACTTCTTCGGACACCTGCAGGCAGTAAGGCACCTTGACGATATAGATACGGTCAAGGAACGCCTCGTTGTGCTTGTTGTTGCGGAAGGTCTGCCATTCGGATTCGTTCGAGTGCGCCATGATCGCGCCGTTGAACGGAATCGCGGAGAAGCCCTCCGTGCCCTTGAAGTTGCCTTCCTGGGTGGCCGTCAACAGCGGATGCAGCATCTTGATCGGGGCCTTGAACATTTCCACGAACTCAAGCAGCCCCTGGTTGGCCAGGCACAAGCCGCCGGAATAGCTGTAGGCGTCCGGATCGTCCTGCGAATGGCGGTCCAGCTTGCGGATGTCCACCTTGCCGACCAGCGACGAAATGTCCTGGTTGTTCTCATCGCCCGGTTCGGTCTTGGCGATGGCGATCTGGCGCAGCACCGACGGATTCAGGCGCACGACTCGGAACTGCGAGATGTCGCCGTCGAATTCCTTCAACCGCTTGACGGCCCAGGGCGACATGATGCCGCTCAGGTAGCGCCGCGGAATGCCGTATTCCTTTTCAAGCGTGTCGCCGAAGCGTTCGGGATGAAACAGCCCCAAAGGCGTTTCGTTGACGGGCGACCCCTTCAAGGCATAGATGGGATAGCTTTCCATCAAGGCCTTGAGACGTTCCGCGATGGACGACTTGCCGCCCCCCACGGGCCCCAGCAGATAGAGGATTTGCTTGCGCTCTTCCAGCCCCTGAGCAGCGTGTTTGAAGAACGCCGATCACGTCCTCCATGCCGTAGAACTCCTGGAACGCCGGATAGCGCCGGATGGTCCGGTTGGAAAACAAACGGGAAAGACGTGGGTCGTTGCGCGTATCCACGATTTCGGGTTCGCCGATCGCCGCCAGCATGCGCTCAGCGGGGCTGGCGTACGCCATGGGATCGCGTTTAGCGAGGTTCAGATATTCCTCAAGGGAAAGCTCTGACTCCTGCTCTTTTGCATACTGCGACTTGAAGCCTTCGACGATGTTTTGCACGGAAACCTCCTACAACACGCGAAAAATTCAGCACGTCCCTACGTGTCCCCATTGTGCCTCAGTGCCTACGCTTTACTAGACAAACCAGCGATAAGCATTTGCGGCCCGGTGTTATGTTGCTTTCGCCACACATCAACCATGAAGCACGATCGGGGCCCTTTCCATTTAGGCTGCATCCCGCGGACACAAGTTCCGTCAGGGAATGCAACTTACGTGAATAAGTTATCTCGCTAGCCTTCAGCATATTGCTATGGCCGGCAAGCATGGTGCGGCCGCACATGAAATGGTCAGCAATCATTTGAAGGGATGAGCGATATCCCGGTGGATTCTTATGATTCGGGCGTAAACCCGATGCGCCCGCTATGCGATGGCAGCGGACGGTCTGAACAGCGCCTTGGCGTACTTGTTCAGCAGCGTGCCGGTTCGGTCGTGAAAGGCGCCGATATCGCGGCACGGGAATCCGTGGTGACGAGGGCGCGTAGCACTGTTCGGTGAACGCCGTTAGCACGTAGCGCCAAGTCATGTGCCTATGCTAAAGCCAATTGACCGTTTTGTGGCAATTCATTTGGCGCATCGCCGAAAATAGTGATGAGGGTTTTCGCGATGAAAACGCCATGCGCGAATCGCTCGCAAACTTGATGCGATTGCCGCCACGCATGCGTCGCGAGGGCCTGTAGAAAGGCATTTCCCGCGGTTTCAATCGCACAATTGGCAGCCGCGCATGGCGAGTGCTATTACCCATGGCGCAAGCACGGATACTTCCTGCAAGCGTTGTCATCGACAAGAAACCAAGCCTTGCCGCCGACGATGGAAACACGCATCCCGACGCGCGCCGCTTTTTAAACACGCGACTTCAGCAAGAAGGTGGACCAGCAGGTACCAGCATCTGCCGTGCCATCCACGCCGGCGCGGGCGTCTTCGCACGACGCCATCGTGCGGCGTCGCGCGGCGTCACGCGGCGTCACGCGGGTCCAAGGTAGACCGGCGGGCGTGGAAACGAGTGGGGTGAAAAGAGAGATTCAGGCGTCAGCAGGCAAGGCCACGCGCTGCGCCAATTGCCGCCAGGCGCCAGGCACCCTGGCGCGCAGGCGCATGTCCGCGCCCAGCCGCGCGGCGTCGATGAATTCGTAACGCTGGGCGGCGTCCAGGTGCTCAAGCATGGGCAGGCGCACCATGCCCGCCGCGTCGCCCAGCAGCACGGGCGCCAGATACAGCAGCAGTTCATCCACGCAGCCCGCGGCAACCAATGCGCCGGACAGGCCCGCTCCGGCCTCGACATGGACTTCGTTGAACTGTTCCTGGGCGAACCAGCGCATCATGGCCGGCAGATCGACGCGGTCGGGCGCCTGCCCGGGCAGCACCACCACGCGCGCATTCTTGTCCGCCAGCCGCGTGGCCTTGGCGGCATCTTCGCGGGCGGTAAAGACGATCACTTCCGCGCCATCAAACAACCGGGCACCCTCCGGGATCTCGAAACGGCCGTCCACTACCGCCTTGCGCGGCTGGCGCGGCGTTTCCAGGCCGCGCACATTGAGTTGCGGGTCGTCTTTCAATACGGTGCCCATGCCGGTCAGCACCACGCAGCTGCGCGCACGCCAATGATGGCCGTCCGCCCGGGCCTCGGCACCGGTGATCCACTGCGACATGCCGTTATGCAACGCGCTGCGGCCGTCCAGCGACGCCGCCATCTTCATCCACACCCAGGGCAACGACCGGCTCATGCGCGAGATGAACCCCACATTGATCGCCAGGGCTTCCTCGGCGCAGACGCCGGTCACGACCTGGATACCGGCGTCACGCAAGCGCGCCAGGCCCTGTCCGTTGACGAGCGGATTGGGGTCGCCAATGGCGACGACAACTCGCGCGGGCTTTGCCGCCAGCACGGCGTCCACGCAAGGCGGCGTGCGTCCGAAATGGCTGCAGGGTTCCAGCGTGACGTACATCGTCGCGCCCTCCACG
>LNAP01004689.1_pt2 | contig 12499 bp, 13 predicted proteins | sample 602601 | NCBI WGS metagenome assembly LNAP01 (sample SAMN02440304, study PRJNA202911) | soil metagenome | biome: Subtropical and temperate rainforests or woodlands; isolation source: soil samples (1 kg each in a 20% v/v slurry with milli Q water) were... ... | reverse complement strand
AGCAGTTCGTCACGAACGAAGCGAATATCACGCAAGGGGGCCTTGTAGTCAGGCATAGCGATAAACCTCTGCTGATGTAACCGGGAATGAACGACCGTGTTGATTTGTTGTGACGGTCAAACAGTTGTTTGAAACATACGTTTACGCCCAAATCTTGTCAAGCGCCGATCTTTTGCCGTTCGTCATCACGCGCACAAATGCCGGGCACGCAGCCGCGCCGCCGCCGTTGACAACGCAACAGGCCATGCAGGAAAGATTAGTTGAGGGAGAAGGACTTACGCACAAAAACGCCGCGAATAGTCGCGGCGTTGGCAGGAAGGGTTCAGCGAGGGGTCAAGCGTAGGTATCAATCAACGTTCCAAGCATTTCGTCGGACGCCTTGGCGACTTTCACGCCGGCCTCCACCTGAAACTTGCCCTGGGCCATCTCGACCATATTGCTGGCCAGGTCCGATTGCTGGCTGCGGTCAACCGAACGCAGGCGGTCTACCTGAACCTCGGAAGACTGGCTTGTCACCGAACGCTCGAGGGTACTGCTGGCGATCTGGCCGGAAGCCTGATCGACACGGTTCTGCCCTGTCTGAATAGTGCTCAGACCGGCATAAAAAGCGGTGTTTCCTGAGATTTCCATGGGAGAACTCGTCCTAAATAGGAACAACAGCGGCCATTGAAACAGACCTGATGGCAAAAGGCCCGACAAAAACACTAATGGCACAGTGCCTTGTCATAGGCAAAATCTCAATCCAGCAGATCCAGTTGCAGGTGTTCCGCCACCGCTTCTGCGGTGACCGATTTGAGTTTTGGCACTCGTCCAAGACAAGGCGCGGGAATGCGCTCGGCGAGGGTCGCGAGGTTCTCTTCCAGGCGCGAGGTCTTCGGATCGATGATATTGGCCACCCACCCCGCCAGCTGCAAACCATCCTGGGCAATCGCCTCGGCGGTCAGCAGCGCATGATTGATGCAACCCAGGCGCACGCCGACCACCAGGATCACCGGCAGGCCCAGCGCCATTGCCAGATCCGACAGATTGTCCTGATCCGCCAACGGCACGCGCCAGCCGCCGGCGCCTTCGATCAAGGTAAAATCGGCCTGCATGTCGAGAATCGCGAGCATCGGCGTCAACAGTGATTGCACCGTCAGCGCCACGCCCGCCTCCCGCGCGGCCAGGTGCGGAGCAATCGGCGGTTCGAACGCCACCGGGTTGACCTGTGCATAAGTCAGCGGCAACGAGCACTCGGCCAGCAGCGCCAGCGCATCGGAATTACGCAAACCCTTGGGCGTCACATCACAGCCGGAAGCGACCGGCTTGCCCGCCGCCGTACTCATGCCCGCCGACCGCGCAGCATGCAACAGGCCGGCAGCAATGGTGGTCTTGCCGACATCAGTGTCCGTGCCGGTAATGAAATAAGCAGCGCTCATATGGGTTTCTCCAACACGGCGTAGACCACTTGATAAGTCGCCGGCAATCCTTCGGCCTGACGAAACTGCTCATAAGCCTCGACCAAGCCAAGGATCCGCGCCCGACCGGTCAAACCGCCCGGCCGACCGGGGTTCAAGTTGTGCGCGCCCAACGCCTTGAGTTCATGCGTCAGGCTGCGCACGTCCGGGTAATGCAACACATGAGGACGGGTCTCCAGACTGACAATCCGCAAACCACTGGTCGCGCACAGCTGTTGATAAATACCGAACTCGCGGAAGCGATTGACGTGCACCATGCCATCCACTTGACGCCAGCTGTCACGCAACTCAAACAGCGTCCCTACACAAAGACTAGCAAACGCGAATACCCCGCCCGGCTTGAGTGCCCGAAACGCCTCACTGAGCACCGATTCGAAATCCGCGCACCACTGCACCGCCAGGCTGGAGAAGATCAGATCACAGGTCGAATCCTGCAACGGCAACCGTTCTGCATCCCCGGCGATGAAATGGGTGGCGCCGCCTAATGGCCGGGCGTGTTTGAGCATGCCCTCGGCGATGTCCATTGCCAGTCCGTTGCCCGAAGAAAAGCGCTCGCCCAATGCCCGACTGAAATGCCCGGTACCGCAGCCCAGATCCAGCCAGACACCCGGCACAAAATCACCGGGCAAACGGCTCAACAACTGGCTGCCGACATCGCGCTGCAATTCAGCCACGCTGTCGTAGCTCGCCGCCGCGCGGGAGAAGGAGGCCGCCACCTGGCGCTTGTCAGGCAAGCCGCCGGGTAGATTGGGGAAAGATAAATCAGTCATCACCGGACTCGTGCAAAAAGGCCTGGATCGCCCCCGCCACACCGTGGGGGTCTTCCAGTAGAAACGCATGGCTGGCCTGTTCGATCAGGCCGATTTCGACATCCGGCAGCAAGGCCAGCAACTCGCTCGCTGCCTCGGCCGGGACCAGACCGTCGAGGCCGGCGAACAAATGCAGTTGCGGACCACGAAATGCCTGCAAGGCTTGACGGGTATCTAGTTGGGCGAGCACTTCCAGACCGCTCATCAGCACTGCTTCAGAGGTGTGCGGCGCCCCACCGAGCAACAACCGCGACAGCCCGCGAGGATCTTCCGAGCCTTGGGCGCAAAGGAGTGAAAAGCGCTTCAACGTCATTCGCGGATCGGCCTTGCAACCGGCGAGAAACGCGTCGAAGGTTTCGCCAGCCATCGCGCTCGGCCATTGCTCATGGGCGACAAAAGAAGGATTGCTCGCCAGGGTCAGCAAGCCACAGCAACGATCACCACGACGCGCCGCCAGCTCAGAGGCAAGCATGCCACCGAGGGACCAGCCACCGAGCCAGGTGTCTTGCGGGATCGTCGAATCCAGTTCATCGAGCCACTCTTCAATATCGCTCGATTCCAGTTCCGGCAACGGCTCGATCTCGACCCGCAGATGCTCATCCAGCCCCTGCAAGGCGGCCGCTAAAGGCTCCAGCGGTGAAATGCCGAGGCCCCAGCCGGGCAGCAGAATCAGTCGATCACGCATGGCTTGGCTCCGGTCCCAGTAATTGAAAACAATCGGCCAGTCCATTCAACAATAGCTGCACCTGCGCTTCGCTGTGGGCGGCGGTCAGGGTCACGCGCAGACGGGCGCTGCCGGCGGGCACGGTGGGCGGACGAATCGCCGTGACCATCAGCCCGCGCTCGCGCAGCATCTGCGACAGTCGCATCGCACGCCCGGCATCGCCGATCATGATCGGCTGGATCGGCGTGAAGCTGTCCATCAACTCCAGGCCGATCTGCTCGGCGCCATGGCGGAACTGGCGGATCAGCGTCTTCAGATGCTCGCGTCGCCAATGTTCAGTGCGCAGCAGCTCAAGGCTTTTCAGCGTCGCGCAAGCCAGGGCCGGTGGCTGGCTGGTGGTGTAGATATAGGGGCGGGCAAACTGGATCAGGCTTTCGATCAGTTCTTCGCTGCCGGCCACAAAGGCTCCTGCCGTGCCGAATGCCTTGCCGAGGGTGCCGACCAGCACCGGCACGTCTTCCTGACTCAGGCCGAAATGCTCGACAATCCCGCCGCCGTTGGCGCCCAGCGGGCCGAAGCCATGGGCGTCATCGACCATCAGCCACGCGCCCTTAGCCTTGGCTTCCCGGGCCAACGCCGGCAAGTCGGCAATATCGCCGTCCATGCTGAACACGCCGTCGGTGACCACCAGTGTATTGCCGGTAGCCTTCTCCAGCCGCTTGGCCAGGCTGACCGCGTCGTTGTGCAGATAGCGATTGAAACGCGCGCCGGACAACAAACCGGCATCCAGCAACGAGGCATGATTGAGGCGGTCTTCCAGCACCGTATCACCCTGCCCGATCAACGCGGTGACCGCGCCGAGGTTGGCCATGTAACCGGTGGTGAACAGCAGCGCACGCGGGCGACCGGTCAGGTCGGCCAACGCCTCCTCCAGCTCATGATGCGGCGTGCTGTGGCCAATGACCAAATGCGACGCCCCGCCACCGACACCCCAACGAGCAGCACCGGCGCGCCAGGCTTCGATCACTTGCGGATGATTGGCCAGGCCCAGGTAATCGTTGTTGCAGAACGCCAGCAATGGCTGACCGTCGACCACCACTTCCGGGCCTTGAGGGCTTTCGAGCAGGGGGCGCTGGCGGTAGAGGTTTTCGGCACGACGGGCAGCAAGGCGTGCGGCGAGATCGAAAGACATGCAGGCCTCGTGGATCAGAATTCAATAGCGATCGCAGTACCTGTGGGAGCGAGCCTGCTCGCGAAAGCTATCGAACAACCAACATTTATGTTGAGTGTGAATGCCTCTTCGCGAGCAGGCTCGCTCCTACAGGGTTTTGCATTCCTTCAGAAGGATCAGTGGAGCGTCAAACAGCCGCGTTATAGAACTGCTCGCTGCTCTTCTGCTCAACCAACGCTTGTTCGATCGCGGCCTGATGCACTTCGTCCGCGTGCTCTTCGCGCGCTTCCGGCAGGATCCCCAGGCGCGAGAACAGTTGCATGTCCTTGTCGGCCTGCGGGTTGGCGGTGGTCAGCAGTTTTTCGCCGTAGAAAATCGAGTTGGCACCGGCGAAGAACGCCAGGGCCTGCATCTGCTCGTTCATCGCTTCGCGGCCAGCGGACAGGCGCACGTGGGATTGCGGCATCAGGATGCGCGCGACGGCGAGCATGCGGATGAAGTCGAACGGGTCGATGTCCTCGGCGTTTTCCAGCGGCGTACCGGCGACTTTCACCAGCATGTTGATTGGCACCGACTCTGGATGCTCGGGCAGGTTGGCCAGCTGGATCAGCAGATTGGCGCGGTCATCGAGGGACTCGCCCATGCCGAGGATGCCGCCGGAGCAGATCTTCATCCCCGATTCACGCACGTAAGCCAGGGTTTGCAGGCGCTCGCTGTAAGTGCGGGTGGTGATGATGCTGCCGTAGAACTCCGGCGAGGTGTCGAGGTTGTGGTTGTAGTAATCGAGGCCGGCGTCGGCCAGCGCAACGGTCTGGTCCTGATCCAGGCGACCCAGGGTCATGCAGGTTTCCAGGCCCATGGCTTTCACGCCTTTGACCATTTCCAGCACGTAAGGCATGTCTTTGGCCGACGGGTGTTTCCACGCCGCGCCCATGCAGAAACGGGTCGAACCGATGGCCTTGGCGCGAGCGGCCTCTGCACTTCCATCAGCTTTTCTTTTTCCAGGCCGGTGTTGTAGTGACCGGACTGCGGACAATATTTGCAATCTTCCGGGCAGGCGCCGGTCTTGATCGACAGCAGGGTGGAAACCTGGACGCGGTTGGCGTCGAAATGCGCGCGGTGCACCGTTTGCGCCTGGAACAACAGGTCGTTGAATGGCTGAACGAAGAGTGCTTTGACTTCGGCCAAAGACCAGTCATGACGCAGGGTGGCAGAGGTGCTGGCGCTCATGGGCGTTTCCTTGTTTATGCTTGGCAAGCGACTGGGGAAGGGAATACCCACAGACGCGACACGGATGTTCGGCATATTTAAGGAAGAGTGATGCGCTGTCAACCACGATACGTTGGACCGGTTTACATCTGGTTAAATAATAACCAACACTGCTTGCTCTGCAGTGAAGCCACCGAGGACGTCAGGCCGATCTGCATGGCCTGTGAAACCGACCTGCCCTGGCTGGGCGATCACTGCCAGACCTGCGCGCTGCCCTTGCCTGCGTCAGGCCTGACGTGTGGCCCATGTTTAAAACTGCCGCCGGCTTTCGAGCGGGTCGCCGCGCCCTGGACGTACAGCTTTCCGGTGGACACATTGATCACGCGCTTCAAGCACAGCGCCAAGTGGCCGTTTGGCCGCCTGCTCGGCGAACTTCTCGCGCAGTTCCTGCAACATCGCTTCGATGAGGACCTTGATCGGCCCGACGTTCTGGTCCCCGTTCCGCTGGCTGCAAAACGCCTGCGTCAACGGGGTTTCAACCAGGCCGCGATGCTCGCCCACTGGCTCAGTAGTAGCCTCGACATCCCTTGCGATGAACAACTGCTGCTGAGGATTCAGGACACCAGCGCGCAACAGGACCTGAATGCCGACGCTCGCAAAAAGAACCTGCGCAATGCGTTTGCCCTGACGGCCGATGCGCCGGTCAAAGGGCGGCACCTGGCAATTGTGGACGACGTGCTGACCACCGGCGCCACGGCTCAGGCCCTGGCTCGCCTGTTGATGGACGCGGGCGCGGCTCGGGTAGATGTTTATTGCCTGGCCCGCACGCCCAAACCCGGCGACGCAGCCTGACGTAACGCCATGCACAAAACCTGTGGGGGCGAGCCTGCTCGCGATGGCGGCGTATCAGACACATCAATGGTGACTGTGATGGCCTCATCGCGAGCAAGCTCGCTCCCACAAGGACGTGGGCTGACTTGACTCCCAGGCTTCCAGCCGCCAACGTCCTCCCCATCGCCACAGCCCAAAGCGCCTCACCATGTCCTTGCCCACCTTGTTGTCCCAGCACATTGTCCGTCGCCCGCAGCGCATCGCGTTGCTGCAACATATTGCCGAACAGGGCTCGATCACCCGCGCCGCGAAAAGCGCGGGACTGAGTTACAAGGCGGCGTGGGACGCTATCGATGAGCTGAACAACCTAGCGCAAAAACCGCTCGTGGAGCGCAGCGTCGGCGGCAAGGGCGGTGGTGGCGCCAAGCTTTCAAGTGAAGGCCAGCGAGTGCTGCGCCTTTATCAAAAACTGCAAGCCTTGCAGGCCCAGGTGTTGGAAGCCGCCGAAGATGCCAGCGACCTGGACCTGCTCGGTCGGCTGATGCTCAGAACCAGCGCGCGCAATCAATTGCACGGCAAGGTCGTGGCGATCGACAACCAGGGGCACAACGATCGGGTCCGTCTTGAACTGGCCGAAGGCTTGACCCTCGATGCGCAGATCACGCACGACAGCACCTTGCGCCTGGAGCTGGAGACCGGCACCGAAGTCGTGGCCCTGATCAAGGCCGGTTGGCTGGAGTTACTGGGCATCGATCAACAAGCGACACCGGGTAGCAACTTTCTGAATGGCATCATCGAAGAAATACTCGACGCCCCAGACGGCCCCAGCGAAGTGCGCATCGGCCTGCCCAATGGCCAGACACTCTGCGCGCTGGCCGAGCCGCAGCACCTGAGGAGCCAGGGGCTTGCCACCGACAAACCGGTGCGGGTGCAGTTCGCGCCGTCCAACGTCTTGCTCGGCACACCGCTCTGAAACAAAAGTTTCATCATTGCTCTTTAAGGTGGCTGCAAAACCAGCAGGGAGCCTGATGTGAGCCTATTAGAAGAAAACCAGTCCACCGACCTCGAGAAAATGGTCGGCCTCAGCCGTCGCGGTTTCATCAGCGCCGGCGCCCTCTGCGGTGCGGCCATGTTCCTCGGTGGCAACCTGCTGAGCCGCAGCGTATTGGCCGCGAGTGTCAGCGCAGGCTCCAGCAAATTGTTGGGTTTTGACAGCATCCCCGCCGCCACCAGCGACGCAATCACCCTGCCGCCGGGCTACAAGTCTTCGGTACTGATCAGCTGGGGCCAGGCATTGCAAAAAAACGGTCCGGCATTTGACCCGAGCGGTAACGGCACCGCCGAGCAACAGGAAGTCCAGTTCGGTGACAACAACGACGGCATGAGCCTGTTCGAATTTCCCGGCGAAAAAGACCGGGCGCTGATGGCAATCAACAACGAATACACCAACTATCGCTACCTCTACCCGCACGGCGGCATGCCGCAATCGGCCGAAGAGGTGCGCAAGGCACTGGCCTGCGAAGGCGTGTCGGTGATCGAAGTGCAACGCAAGAACGGCCAATGGGCGTTCGTCCAGGGCTCGCGCTACAACCGACGCATTCACGGCAACGCACCGATCAGCCTCAGCGGCCCGGCTGCCGGCCACGCACTGGTGAAAACCAGCGCCGACCCGCAGGGCAAGCATGTCCTCGGCACCTTCCAGAACTGCGCCAACGGCATGACGCCGTGGGGCACATACCTGACCTGCGAAGAGAACTTCACCGATTGCTTCGGCAGCAGCAATGCCGAGCAGAAGTTCGATGCCGCGCAGAAGCGTTATGGCGCAGTGGCGGCCAGCAAAGAGATCAACTGGCATCAACACGATGAGCGGTTCGACCTGGCGAAAAATCCGAACGAGCTCAACCGTCACGGCTGGGTCGTGGAAATCGACCCGTTCGATCCGCAATCGACGCCGGTCAAACGAACTGCGCTGGGCCGCTTCAAACATGAAAACGCTGCGCTGGCTGAAACCCATGACGGTCACGCCGTGGTGTACATGGGCGACGACGAACGCGGCGAGTTCATCTACAAGTTCGTCAGCCGCGACAAAATCAACCACAAGAACCCCAAGGCCAACCGCGACCTGCTGGACCACGGCACCTTGTACGTGGCGCGCTTCGATGCGGGCGACAGCAACGCCGATCATCCGAAAGGCCAGGGCGAATGGATCGAACTGACCCACGGTAAAAACGGGATCGACGCCAGCAGCGGTTTTGCCGATCAGGCCGAAGTGCTGATTCACGCGCGCCTCGCGGCCAGCGTGGTGAAGGCCACGCGCATGGACCGTCCGGAATGGATCGTCGTCAGCCCCAAGGATGGCCAGGTCTATTGCACGCTGACCAACAACGCCAAGCGTGGCGAGGACGGCCAACCGGTGGGCGGGCCGAACCCGCGCGAGAAGAACGTCTACGGGCAGATTCTGCGCTGGCGCACTGATCGTGACGATCACGGTTCCAAAAGCTTTGCCTGGGACCTGTTTGTGGTCGCCGGCAACCCGGGCGTCCACGCTGGCACGCCGAAGGGCGGTTCGTCGAACATCACGCCACAGAACATGTTCAACAGCCCGGATGGCCTGGGCTTCGACAAGGCCGGGCGGTTGTGGATTCTCACCGATGGCGATTCGAGTAATGCAGGCGACTTCGCCGGCATGGGCAACAACCAGATGCTGTGTGCCGACCCGGTGACCGGGGAGATTCGTCGGTTCATGGTCGGACCGGTTGGCTGCGAGGTCACGGGGATCAGCTTCTCGCCGGATCAGAAGACGTTGTTTGTCGGGATCCAGCACCCTGGAGAGAACGGGGGCTCGACGTTCCCGGAGCATCTGCCGAATGGCAAGCCGCGGTCTTCGGTGATGGCTATCACGCGTGAAGATGGCGGGATCGTCGGCGCCTGATCGGGCCCCATCGCTAGCAGGCTAGCTCCCACACGGGATCTGCGACACACCGCAAATCCCCTGTGGGAGCTAGCCTGCTAGCGATGGCAACACCACTCATCTCAAGCCTTAACACTAAAGACGCCCCGTCTGCGCTACCATGCTTGCCTGCTGCGCGCAGGAGTCAGCATGGCCCACCCGTTTGCAACCCTCACCCCAGACCTCGTGCTCGATGCCGTCGAAAGCATCGGCTTTCTCAGCGACGCACGCATCCTGGCGCTCAACAGCTACGAGAACCGCGTCTATCAGGTCGGCATCGAAGACTCCGAGCCGCTGATCGCCAAGTTCTACCGCCCACAACGCTGGACCAACGAAGCGATTCTCGAAGAACACCAGTTCACTTTCGAACTCGCCGAGTGCGACGTGCCGGTAGTGGCGCCGATGATTCACAACGGCGTCAGCCTGCATGAACACGCCGGGTTTCGTTTCACCCTGTTCCCCCGCCGTGGTGGCCGTGCGCCGGAGCCGGGCAATCTTGATCAGCTGTATCGACTGGGTCAGTTGCTCGGCAGGCTGCACGCCGTCGGCGCCACCAAGCCGTTCGAACACCGTGAAGCGCTGGGCGTGAAGAACTTTGGTCACGATTCGCTGACCACCCTGCTCGAAGGCAATTTCGTCCCCAAGAGCCTGCTGCCGGCCTACGAGTCCGTGGCCCGCGACCTGCTCAAGCGCGTGGAAGAGGTCTACAAGGCCACCCCGCACAAGAACATCCGCATGCACGGCGATTGCCACCCCGGCAACATGATGTGCCGCGACGAAATGTTCCACATCGTCGACCTCGACGACTGTCGCATGGGCCCGGCGGTGCAGGACATCTGGATGATGCTGGCGGGGGATCGCCAGGAATGTCTCGTTCAACTGTCGGAACTGATGGACGGCTACAACGAATTCCACGACTTCGACCCACGGGAACTCGCGCTGATCGAACCGCTGCGCGCCTTGCGCCTGATGCACTACAGCGCCTGGCTCGCCCGCCGCTGGGACGACCCGGCGTTCCCGCACAGCTTTCCGTGGTTTGGCAGTGAACGGTATTGGGGTGATCAGGTGTTGGCGTTGCGCGAGCAATTATCTGCTCTCAACGAAGAACCGTTGAAGCTCTTCTGACAACCAGATCCCCAGTAGGAGCGAGGCTTGCCCGCGAAGAACGATAACGCGGTATTTCAGGCAGACCGCGATATCGTTCTTCGCGGGCAAGCCTCGCTCCTACAAAAAATACAACACATCTATACAATCCCCTCTTTGTTAGCTGCCTAAGCAAGGATTCTGCATGCAAGCTGCCAACCCGCGTCGCGGGTACATCCTGGGCCTGAGTGCCTACATCATCTGGGGCCTGTTCCCGATCTATTTCAAAGCCATCGCCAGCGTGCCGGCCGTGGAGATCATCATTCACCGTGTACTGTGGTCGGCGCTGTTCGGCGGCTTGTTGCTGATGGTCTGGAAACACCCGGGATGGTGGCAGGAACTGCGGGATAACCCGAAACGCCTGGCGGTCCTGGCCCTGAGCGGCACGCTGATTGCGGCCAACTGGCTGACCTACGTCTGGTCGGTGAACAACGGGCGCATGCTTGAGGCCAGTCTCGGTTACTACATCAACCCTCTGGTCAACGTGCTGCTGGGGATGTTGATCCTCGGTGAGCGGCTGCGGCGCATGCAGTGGATCGCGGTGGGGCTGGCGGCCATCGGCGTGGCGCAGCAGGTGTGGCAAGTCGGCAGCTTGCCGTGGGTGTCGCTGGTGTTGGCGCTGACGTTCGGCTTCTACGGTTTGATCCGCAAGCAGGCACCAGTGAAGGCGCTGCCGGGTCTGGTGGTGGAAACCTGGATGCTGGTGCCGATTGCCATTGCCTGGCTGCTGTTCAATCAGACGGCCACAAGCGCTCAGCCCGAGTTCTGGACCACATCCGAAGCCTGGTGGCTGGTGGCGGCCGGGCCAGTGACGCTGGTGCCGCTGGTGTGTTTCAACGCCGCCGCACGGCATCTGCCCTACACGACGCTGGGTTTCCTCCAGTACCTGGCGCCGACGCTGGTGCTGTTGCAAGCCGTGCTGTTGTTTGGCGAGCATTTGTCTTCCAGCACGCTGGTCGCGTTTATCTTTATCTGGGCAGGTCTGGCGGTTTACAGCGTCGATGCGGTGATCAGTCTTCGCCGCCGCAGCTGATCAAAAAACACACAAACCTCTGCGAGCCACGTCCTTCGTGGCCTGCAGTGATCCTTCCCAAGGTTATCCACAGCGTGATCCCCGCCGTTTGTGCGCAACTTGTTGAAACTGATGGTTTTTTGATCAGATCTGGAAGAAGCCCGGCCGGCGTGGGCTGGCGGGCTGTCTCTACAGGTTATCCACAGGCAGGTGCACGTTTAACTTGGATAACCCGGTCAGGGTTCACTGCGCAGCACCAATTCCACCATCAGATCGTCGGCCAGGGTTTCCAGGCGCGACTGCAAGACATCCAGCGATAAGGTCAGCGGCACCGCCAGGATCGCTTCGGCGTGAAACAACGGCTCGCTGCTCATCGGTGCCGGACGCACTTCGGTCACCAGACGCTCCAGGCTCACCCCTTGCTCACTCAGCAGGCGAGTGATGTCACGGACAATCCCCGGGCGGTCATTGCCCACCAACTCCATGGCAATCGGTTTCCAGGTGCAGGATTGCTCAATGCCGCTTTCGGCGATCAGCACGCGAATACCGTGGGCGGACAACGCCTTCAGGGCATCGACCAGCTCATCGTAAGCCTCGGCCGGCACGCCCACCCGAAGAATCCCGGCGAACTGCCCGGCCATGCGCGACATGCGGCTCTCCAGCCAGTTGCCGCCATGCTCGGCAATGCATTGGGCAATGCGCTCGACCTGCCCTGGCTTGTCCGGAGCGAAAACAGTGAGTACGAGGTGGTCCATGGCGCAGCCCTCTTTTGTTATAGAAAAAGAAGTATAGGCAAGGGTTGTTACGGCGTTGAATCGGCGAATGCCTTCCCGGGCAAGCCTCGCTCCTAGAAGGAGCCGCCCCCTGCAGGAGCGAGGCTTGCCCGCGAAAGGCGCGCCGCGAAGAACATCGCGAACAATAAATCGTGTACAAGTTTTTATATTTAACTGGAACAATCCAATAGTTTTTTGAGAACATCCCGTGCCCCGACGTGACCGCAATGCGTCATGGGGTCGCAGAACGACGTAATTAGTCTAATTTTCACAAGCGCAATTCATCATGTAGTATGCCGCAGCGCGCACTACATAACGTTGGATCGATGTCTGCCACAGGCACACTCGCAGCCCTGATAGCCCTGTCAGCAAGGCCTCAAAGCCGTTGATCGGTTCCATCCCAGCCGCCCGAAATGGCATGTACTGGTGGAAGGGGTTTGTGGTTTAAATAGCCAGAGGCTTCATTGTTAATTTGAAGAG
>LNAP01008515.1_pt1 | contig 12500 bp, 8 predicted proteins | sample 602601 | NCBI WGS metagenome assembly LNAP01 (sample SAMN02440304, study PRJNA202911) | soil metagenome | biome: Subtropical and temperate rainforests or woodlands; isolation source: soil samples (1 kg each in a 20% v/v slurry with milli Q water) were... ... | reverse complement strand
ACATTGACCAAGTGATCGGTGACGCATTGGCAGCCGACGGGCCTATGTTCATCGAGGTGAGAACAGATTTAAGCTCGGTACTGCCAGAGCTTGCATAGGCGCTCCAGAATGTAATGTCGGACGAAGCGACGAGAATGTCGTGAAGTCGCGCCTCAAACTGCCTAAGCGGCACAAGCTGGCGACCTCACGGCTCAGGCCCTATCATGTCGTGTACTGCAGATCAGGCAAACCTGCTACGGGTAATAGAAGGGTGTGTCCATCAGCCGGCCCACTTGACGTAAAACGGTTCTACGAAGTCCGCGATCGACAATCAACGTTATGATTCGCTAACAACCTATCCAGGAAGCCGTTATGCATCCAGCGGCTACGTGCGGCGTACCAGCATGCTCAATATAACTTCGCCGACAGGCCATAGACGCCTCTTTTGGTTCTTATCGGCACTGGTGGCAACCATGACAGTGACGCATACCTCACTGGCCACTGAGGCACTGGCCAAACACATAACCGGCGCGCACAGCGCGCAGCAGCTGCCCATGACAAACGCCACTGCGACAAACAGCGCAGCGCCGTCCATGGAGACATCGAATGCCGTTATACGCGTCGGCGTGCTTGCCTATATGGAGACCGAGTACACAACTCGAGAATGGGACCCCATACGGCAGTTTCTGCAAAGCGCCCTACCGACCTACGATATCGAATTCACCTATCTGGATCTCGACGGCATAAGCAATGCGGCCATGATGCGGTCCATCGATTTTGCACTGACCAGCCCTGGACAATACGTGACGCTTGAACTGGCTGCGGGGGCCAGCCGGATTGCAACGGTTGAACGGGACCGACATTCCGTCAACGGACTCGGGCTAGGCTCCACTGTTATTACACGGTCGGACCGACACGATTTGAATAGCATGCAAGACCTGCGCGGACACGTGGTGGCTGCCACCACCGAGGAAGGCTTCGGAGGCTATCAGCTCGTATGGCGCGAGCTGGCTGCCATCGGCATGGACCCTGCCTCCGACCTCGGAGGACGTAGCTTTGTCGGCTTTCCGATGACGCGCGTATTGGCCGCCGTAGCCGACAAGCAAGCCGATGCCGGGATTGTGCGCACGTGCATGCTTGAGAATGTGCCCGACTGGCAGACACGATACAAGGTCTTGTCCCAGCAGCCGGATACTGGTCTGGGGTGTCTAAGTTCCACAAGGCTCTATCCCGATTGGCCGTTCGCGACATTCCGACACACCCCAACTGAGGTGGCGCGCACAGTCGCAGTGGCCCTGCTGCAGATGCCGGCCACGGCGGATGGACTGCGATTCACCGTGCCTGCAGACTATCAATCCGTGCACGAGCTGTTTCGTGAATTGCAGATTGGACCCTACGGCTATCTGCGCGAGCACGGCGTAGCGGCGATGGCACGACGGAATTGGCCCGTACTGGCGCTGCTGGGCATCGTGGCTATGCTGTGGTTGATGTATACCTTTTGGATCGAAAAACTGGTGCACGTGCGCACTCGGGCACTGCGCCACGCACTGGAGGAACGCAAGCTTTGGGAAGCTCGCATGCTTGCAAATAAAGAAGCCGTCGATCACATGTCGCGTTTTTCCATCCTTGGTGAACTGTCGACCACGCTGGCGCATGAACTAAACCAGCCTCTGGCCGGCATCACCAACTACAGCCGCGGCCTGCTGCGACGGCTGGACAACAATCAACTGAGCAACGAGGCAGTTCGGTTAGCGGCCACAGAGATTACGAAACAGGCGCAACATGCGGCCAACGTACTGTCCCGGATACGCACATTCGCTCGCAAACGAGCTGCCGTACACGAATTGCGTCGACCGGTCGACGTAGTGTCAGACGCCGTTTCCCTCTTTTGCGGCATGCAGACAGCGTTCCCGCAACTACATGTCGACGACCGGCTGCCGCCTGAAATACGAATAAGAGTGGATAGCCAACAGATACTGCAAGTGTTGCTGAATCTGTTGAAGAATAGCCTGGACGCCATGTCCGACATACCTGTCGGGGAGCGAAGTATTGAAATATCCCTGATGCTTCAGGAGGGAAACGTGAGTATATGCGTCCGTGACCATGGTTCTGGCATGACCACAGCCCAGCAGGCCCGGCTGTTCGAGCCCTTCTATACCAGCAAGGAGCATGGCCTCGGGTTAGGTTTGTCGATCTGCTACGACATCGCGGCGGCGCATGGCGGCACATTGACAGCAAGCACTCCAGAGGAAGGTCGGGGAATGGTTTTTTCGTTATCATTGCCGCCGGCACGCTACCATCAGGGCAAGCATGAAAAGGATTCCACTTGAAGCAAAAAAGTCCACCTTGCACCGTCTACGTCATCGACGATGACGACTCGTTTCGCGGCTCACTGGTCTTTCTGCTTGAATCGTCGGGCTGGCAAGTGGACGCCTACGACAGTGCCACGGCGTTTCTCGCGCAACATACCGTTTTACCCGGAGACATGGGTTGTCTGGTGCTTGATATACGTATGCCTATGATGAGTGGGCTCGCGTTGCAACAGCAACTTATAGAGCTTGGATGGCCGGTGTCCATCATATTCATGACCGGGCACGGTGACGTTCAGATGGCCGTCCAGGGGATGAAGGCCGGCGCGTGCGATTTTCTTGAAAAGCCGTTCCATGATCAAGCTTTTTTGGATGCCGTATCGCAAGCGGTCGCACGCACGCAGCACGCGCGTGTACGGGAGCGGTCACAAGCTGATGCTCAGGCGATCCTGTCGCAGTTGTCTCCCCGTGAAGCCGAAGTCGCGCAACTGGTAGCGCGGGGACTACCCAACAAGCAGATTGCACGATATCTGGGCATCAGCGAAAAAACCGTGCATATCCACCGCCAACACGTCATGGAAAAGACGGCGGCCGGCAATGCCCCCAGCCTGACCCGGCTGATGCTGCGTGCTGATCCCGGGGCACTGCTTGATTAAACGCAAGCCTCTGCGATTTAAATCGTCAAAATAGGTATAACCATCTAGGCCACTAAGAAAAGACCTCGATTGTTGTAGGGCTTTACCTTTCGTATCGTGGGGCATCACCTGCCTGTAGGAGCCCTCACGTGGACCAAAACCGCAACCCCTCCCTTCCTGGGACGCCCGAACCAGGACGTCGTCGTCGCTTTCTGAAGGAAATGCTGGGGCTGGGCGCTGCGGCGACTGTCATCCCCATCACCCCCGTTAAGGCAGCTATCGGAGATCAGCCCCCACGCCGTCCCGGCATGCCCGGTAAACGCTACGGCATGCTGGTAGACCTGCGCAAATGCATCGGCTGCCAAGCCTGCACCGTCAGTTGCTCGATCGAAAATCAGGCTCCGATCGGACAGTTCCGCACGACCGTCCTGCAATACGAAGTCAACATGCCCGACCAAAGCCAGGCCGCCATGCTGAGCTTGCCCCGACTGTGCAATCACTGTGATACACCCCCATGCGTGCCGGTCTGTCCGGTGCAAGCAACGTTTCAACGCGAGGACGGCATCGTCTTGGTTGATAACGAGCGCTGTGTGGGCTGTGGCTATTGCGTCCAGGCATGCCCTTACGACGCCCGCTTCATCAACCACGAAACCCAGACCGCCGACAAATGCACCTTCTGTGAACACCGACTCGAAGTCGGGCTGCTGCCCGCCTGCGTAGAAAGCTGCGTGGGCGGTGCACGCGTCATTGGTGATTTGAACGATAAAAACAGCGAAATATCACGCCGCATGGCCGAAAACCAGGCAGACGTAAAAGTCCTCAAGCCGGGTCAGGGGACCAAGCCACATGTGTTCTACATCGGTCTGCCCGATGAGTTCGTGGACGGCATCGACGGCCAAGCCAGCGTACGCCTGCTGGATATCTAGGAGAATTCTATGGAAATCATCGAACTGCTGACACCGCATTATGAGGTTGCCTGGCTCCCCTGGGCAGTGCAGTACTTTTTCCTAGTGGGCATCGCGACATGCGCAGCCCTGATTGCGGCCGGCTGCGCCTTTGCCGCGCCCGCCTCAGCGGGTGATCGCCTACTGCCTGCGGCGACGGTGGTGCTGGCCGTCGCCGCGATTGCCGCGCCGGTTTCTCTGTTGGCTGACCTGCATCAGCCCGGCCGGTTCTGGCATTTTTATGCCCACTTTACAAGTTGGTCCTGGATGTCGCTAGGGGCAGTGTTGCTCCCCGCGTTCGTAGGACTCGCGCTGGCGTTCTGCGCCGCCTGGTGGTTCAGCCATCGCCCACTGCTGCGCGTGCTGGGTGTCCTGCTGGCGGCCGCCGCCATATCGGTGCTCGTGTATAGCGGCTCTGAAGTCATGGTGCTGAAGTCACGGCCGCTATGGAGCACCCCGTTCTTGCCAGTGAACTTTGCGCTGACGGCCTGGTTAGCTGCACTCGGGGCAATGCTGCTGGTGGCGCGCTGGCTGCCGGGCGGCACCGCCTCCCTTCCTGGGGCGCTGGTCCGCGGCCTGATCTGGGCCGGAATTATCGGCGCGATCCTGACTGCCCTGTCATGGATGGCCACGGGCATGGCAGGAGAGGACGCCTCGTTCACTCAGGCACAACGCCTTTTTGCCGAGTTTCCCGCATGGAGGATGAGTTTCCTGGGATCGATCGTGGCAGGCCTGGCAATCATCATGCTGATGTCTTGCGCTCCCCGCCGCCTATTGCATCCCTTTTATTCGCTTACGGTAGCGGGGATGTTGCTGTCCGTGGGCTGGGTGTTCCGCTGGATCGTTTTCATGGAAGCACAAGAAGTCCCCAAGTACGGCGCCGGCCTGTATCTGTACAGCCTGCCGCTGGGCAGTGACGGTCTGCTAGGTATGGCGGGTGTCCTCGGCCTGTGCATCGCATTGATCGCCATCGCCACATGGCTGGTCAGCGAACTGCGCGGGCGGCGCTGTCTGACCCGTACCCCGGCATAAGCCATCACGCAACCAATCTAAACAGAGACACGACAATGAGCAAGAAACAACACGACAATAGTCACGGGTCCGATAACGCTCCATCCAGCGCGGATAGGCGCAAACTGCTGGCACACGGCGGAATCGCTGCTGGCGGCCTGGCGGCCTTTACCGCTGGCTACGGCAATACGCTGCAAAAAGCGGTCAAGGGCCTGACCAGTGGTTCCGGCGGCGAGCCCACCGCCCATGCCGTGCGTGGCAACTCACTGATGCCCGAGTTCCAGATAAGTACCGACGGCCATCTCTCGATGCAGAACGGCCAAGTGGTTAGTCCATCCAGTTGCCTGGGCTGCTGGACACAATGCGGCGTCCGCGTACGTGTCGACACCACCAACAACCGCATTGTGCGAATTGCGGGCAATCCGTATCACCCGCTCGCGACCACCCGTCCCGCGTCAATGGATACCCCCGTACGCGAGGTGTATGCCATGCTCGGCGGCGATAATGGTCTGGAAGGCCGCGCGACCAGTTGTGCACGGGGCTCGTCGATGCTGGAGCATCTGGAGAGTCCCTACCGTGTACTCAAACCTCTCAAGCGCGTCGGTCCGCGGGGGTCGGGTGAGTGGAAGACGATTTCATTCGAGCAACTCGTGCAGGAAGTCTGCGACGGCGGCGATCTGTTCGGAGAGGGCCACGTTGACGGCCTGCGCGCGCTGATGGATCACGAAACACTCATCGACCCGGACAACCCTGAGTATGGCCCCATATGCAACCAATTGGTGGTGAATGACGCATCCAATGAAGGACGTTCAGCCCTGCTCAACCGGTTCGCGCAGCAATCCTTCGGTACCATCAACCGCAGCAACCATGGTTCATATTGTGGTCAGACCCGCCGTATCGGCGCCGCCGCCGCACTGGGCGACTTGCCTGGCATGCCGCACGGCAAGCCCGACTGGAAAAGTGCACGCTTCGGGTTATTCATTGGAGCGGCACCAGCACAGGCCGGCAACCCCTTTCAGCGCCAGGGGCGCGAGCTCGCAGAAGCCCGATCACGGAAGGAGAACACGTTCCGCTATGTGGTCGTGTCCCCGATCCTGCCGACATCATCCAGCCTTGCCGCCGGTTCCGGTAACCGCTGGATCGGCGTAAATCCCGGTACTGACCTTGCGTTATGCATGGCCATGATCGATTGGATTATTGAGAACGGGCGCTACGACACCCAGATGCTGTCCCAGCCCGGCGCCGCCGCAGCGCTGGCGGCAGGCGAAGCCGCCTGTACCAACGCAACACATTTGCTGATCGTTCAAGAAGATCACCCGCGTTTCGGCACCTTCCTGCAAGGTGCCGACCTGGGCTGGCCGCTACCTGAAACTGGAGAAAATGCCGACCAGGTCGGCACACAGCACGAAGACGTCTATATAGTGAAGTTGGCCGACGGCACATTGTCCGCCCACACCGTCGCCCAGCCTGCCGACCTGCTGGTCGAGCCTCACCTATTGACACTCGCTGACGGCAGCTCTGTCCAGGTTTGCAGCAGTTTCGTGAAGCTACGTCAGGAAGCCGCCCGTATGAGTCGCGCGGACTATGCCCTGGCTTGTGGCATATCGCAACAGGTCATAGAAGAACTAGCCGACGAATTCACGAGCTACGGCAAGCAGGCGGTCACTGACATGCACGGCGGCACGATGAACGGTGCCGGCTTCTATACGGCTTACGCTATCTACATGCTCAACACATTGGTCGGCAATTTGAATGTCAAGGGCGGACTGGTGCTTGACGCCGGTCCGTTCGGACCTTTTGGTGCCGGGCCCCGCTATAACTTCGCCCAGTTCCCCGGCAAGGTCGCTCCGAAAGGCGTCTCCCTGTCGCGCAGCCGTTTTCCGTACGAGAAGACCAGCGAGTACCGACGCAAGCTTGAACAAGCGGGCACACCCTATCCTGCCAAAGCACCCTGGTATCCAGCAGTGGGCGCACTGAGCAGCGAAATGTTGGCCTCTGGTCTTCTGGGCTACCCCTACCCGGTCAAAATTTGGCTCAACCACATGAGCAATCCCGTCTATGCGCTGTGCGGCTTCAAAAACGCGCTGCTGGACAAGCTGAGAGATCCCAAGGCGCTGCCGCTGCACATTTCGGTTAACGCATTCATTAATGAAACGAGCGCGTGGGCCGACTACATCGTGCCGGACACTATCACTTACGAAAGCTGGGGTATCGGTGCACCTTGGGCCGATGTGATCGCGCGATCCTCGACGGTGCGCTGGCCTACGGTAGAGCCTTCCGTCGCCCGCACCGCCGATGGCCAGCCCGTGTGTCTTGAAACTTTCCTGATCCAGGTGGCGCTGCGCCTGAAGATGCCCGGCTTCGGCGAAGGCGTCATCAAAGACAAGGACGGCAACGCATATGACTTGTTGAACGCTGAAGATTTCTATTTGCGGGGGCTGGCGAACATGGCTTTCGCGACCGGCAAGCCGGTCGGCGAAGCCAGTGACGACGACATGTTGCTCACCGGTGTGGACCGCTACGCCGACCTGCTGCAAGAGCAGCTGAAACCCGAAGAATGGCGTCGCGTCGCCATGCTGATGACGCGAGGCGGTCGCTTCGATGACCTTACCGCCGCATGGAAGGGCGACCAGATCCGCAAAGCCCATAAGCATACGTTGAACATCTGGAGCGAACAGGTGGCAAGCATGCGCCACACCATGACCGGCGAGCGTTACAGTGGCTGCCCCACCTATTACCCAACCCGTCTTGGCGATGGCACGCCGATGCGCACGCGTTTTGACGAGAAAGAATGGCCGTTCCTCATGACCTCTTATAAATCCAACCTTATGAGCTCGATGTCGATCGGCGTGGATCGTCTGCGGCAACTACATCCGCACAATCCCATATCGCTCAACCGGAGCGATGCGGCGCGTCTAGGCATCAAGAACGGTGACCCCGTACACGTCGTGACGCCGGGCGGTCGCGTAACCGGCGTTGCACTGGTGCGGGAAGGCATCATGCCGGGCGCCATAGCAATAGAACACGGCTATGGTCATACGCAGCTGGGCACCACCGCACACATCATCGACGGCAAACAGACATCGCACAACCCGCGTCTGGGTGCCGGCGTCAACCTGAACGATCTTGGCTTTGCCGATCCAAGCCGGGAGGAACATGCAAACGTCTGGATAGACTGGGTCTCTGGCGCAGCAGTCAGGCAAGGCTTGCCGGCTCGCGTAGAGCCCGTGCGCATATAGCTATGTTGCTCCTGCCATGACCAAGAGAACGTCCAAGCACACCTTAGCGCAATGTGATTTTCTCAAGGTCGGCCGCCACGCGGCATGACCAGCCTAGGCGCAAGGTATCTGCCGCTTCTGGTTCGCCATGCACCAAAAACGTTTCTTTGGGTGGTTTTTTAAAATTCCCTAGCCAACGCATGATTTCATCAGAGTCCGCATGAGCAGACAGCATCGACAGGTTATGTAATTCAGCTCGTACGGGAATGTATTCACCATGGATTTTGATGGTCTCTGCACCGTGCAACATTTTGGAGCCTCGCGTTCCTGCTGCTTGAAAGCCTGCGAATAATATGGATGAACGCGGGTCGGGCGCATAACGCTTTAAATGGTGCAGAACCCGCCCTCCGGTAGCCATACCACTGGCGGAAATAATAACTTTGGGCATGGGGGTGGTATCCAGGGCTTTAGACTCTTCGACATCGCGAACATAATGAGCAACATTGCAGGCTGCCGCATAGTCGGCTTTGGTTACGCGCAAGCCCTCAAGATGGCCCTGATAAATTTCTACGGCGTTCACCGCCATCGGACTATCCAGGTAAATAGGCAGATTGTCAGGTAAGCGTCCTTGTTGCTTAAGCCGGTACAGGTACCAAAGCAGCAATTGAGCGCGTCCAACTGCAAAAGCCGGAATGATTACCGTACCACCCCGCGTTGCAGTGCGGCGAATGATCTCTTCCAGCCTGTCTGTCGGGTCTTCTTGGTCATGGCGACGGTCTCCGTACGTTGACTCCAATACCAGATAGTCGGTATCCCTTACTACGGCAGGATCCGCCATGAGCGGGTCGTTGTAGCGGCCCAAGTCTCCGGAAAAGACAATATTGCATCCCTTCCAGTGTATTTCGACGATGGACGCGCCCAATATATGGCCTGCACGGTGAAATCGCATGCCGACCCCATTCAAAGGCTCATGCAACATGTTGAACGATAGCGCCCTTAGCCGCTTCATCGCCTTATCGACGTCTTTTACCGTGTATAAGGGCAAGGCGGGCGAATGCTTGGATACCTTATGCCGATTTGCAAAATCTGCATCGGACTCCTGAATATGAGCGCTATCGGCCAGCAGAATCTGGCACAGGTCGACGGTGGCCTGCGTGGCATAGACGGCACCCTGGAAACCATCGTGTACGAGTCGCGGTACATACCCCGAATGGTCAAGATGAGCATGCGTCAGAACGATGGCCTCGATGCTGTCGGGAGCCACAGGAAAAGCCCCCCAGTTGCGCAGGCGCAACGGCTTCAAGCCCTGAAATAACCCACAATCAATGAGAATACGCCGCCCATCAACCTCAAGTAAATATCGAGATCCGGTTACGGTACCAGCCGCACCAAGAAATGAAAGCTCCATAGACACTCGCTTATTAATGGGTACAAAAAAATAAAAATGCGCTCGGGAGAGCGTACCCTTATATGGTGATAATTGATACTCCTTGAACCGCCCCGGGTGAGTCGGACCGGGCAAAGCCTTTTGTACTTGATCAGCTGTTGGGAAGACGACTTTGCAAGGGGATGGCAATGGGTGAATGGTCTGAATACTTTGAGAATCTTCCTTAGAGAAATCGAGCAAATTATGTGGGTGAGCGATTCGACCCAAAGGGTGCCCAAGCACTTAGAGAGTAGGGGGCTAAAGCGGTACGTGACCAAGCCAAGCTCGACTCAGAAATAGCTAGTCCGCGCCGCTGCCGCCGCGCCCAGAGGAGCGCGGCAGGTTCCACTTGTAGCGCAGCGATAGGTAACGAAGCGCGAAGCACGCCGCCAAAGCAACCCAGGTCCGCCCGCTCGATAACCATCCTAGGCGCTCGCCAACCACCTCGATGCTAGCACCGACCAGCGCAGCCGACGCATAGATCTCACGCTGAAGGATCACCGGCACCCGATTGAGCAGTACGTCACGCACCAGGCCGCCGCCCACAGCAGTGACTATGCCCAGCAGCACCGCTACCTCCGCGTTATGGCCAAAAATCATGGCCTTCTGCGCGCCAGTCACTGCAAATAGCCCCAGGCCGATGGCGTCGAAGAGGATCACCGGGTGCGCCAAGCGCACGACCAGCGTGTTTGCGGCTATCGTCATCAACGCCGCTGCCATGGCAACAGCGAGGTAGCGCCAATCGGTCAGCCCGGCTGGCGGCACGGCGCCGATGCACAGGTCGCGCAGCACGCCCCCGCCGCAAGCGACCGTGAACGCTATGGCGACGACGCCGAACCAGTCGAGGCCGCGATCTCTGGCAGCGACGGCACCGCTGATGGCAAAGGCGAACGTGCCCGCTAGATCAAGAGTGGTGAACAGGCGGTGGTCGTTCAGGCCGGCAACTGCCAATTCGTGGATGCTCATCTGTTCGTTTCCGCCCGCGCCGAGGGGCACAACCACGCAGCAGCGGCGGTCAGCATGGCCTGCAAGCCGGTCTCGAGGGTCGGGTGGATCTGCGGCGCGAATTTCGGCGAGTGGTTGCTCGGGATCTTATTGACGGTTTTTTCCTGTTGCGCTTTGGCGTACACCGCCGGGTCGGTGCCGCCGACAAACCAGAACACATAGGGCACGCCCCAGGTGCGGCCGAAGTTGCTGAAATCTTCGCTGGCCGACGCCGGGCTGGGAGCCAGTGAGGCGTTCTTGCCAAACTGGTGGCCGAACGCCTCGGCTACTTTTTGCGTAGCTGCCAAGTCGTTTTCGGTCAGCGGGTAGCTGTTGATCGTGGTGAACTCTGGCGTGCGCTCCGCACCGGAGGCATCGCATTCTGCGCAACAGATGCGGCGGATGGACTTGAGCATGTATTCGCGCGTGTCCTCATTGAAGGTGCGCATGTTCAACTTGATGGTGGCATCGTCGGGAATGATGTTTTCCTTGGTGCCGGCTTGCAGCGAACCGATCGTAAGCACAGCCGGCTCGGTAGGCGCAATCTCCCGCGAAACGATGGTCTGCAGGCGCAGCGTGGTCGCTGCGGCCATGATCACCGGATCGATCGAAGTCTGCGGCTGCGAACCGTGCGAGCCGCGCCCGAAAAGCTTGATCTTCAGGCTATCTCCGGCAGACAGTGTTACACCGGGTCGGTAACTCACGGTGCCGGCCGCACCGACCATCACGTGCTGGCCGAGGATGATGTCGGGTTTCGGGAAGCGGCTTTCGCCCCAGTCACGCACCATGGCGTTCGCGCCCTCGGCTGTTTCCTCGCCGGGCTGGAACACGATAAGCAGCGTACCGCTCCAGGCGGCGCGATTCGCGGACAGGATGCGCGCGGCGCCGATCATCCAGGTCACATGTATGTCATGGCCGCATGAGTGTGCAACGCCGACCTCGACACCGTCCTCGTCGTACGAGGTCACTGTACTGGCATACGGCAACCCAGTGTTCTCGGCCATTGGCAGCGCATCCATGTCGGCGCGCAGCATCACGACCGGGCCGGCACCGTTTTTCATGACGCAGACCACGCCGGTGACACCGACATTGCGCGTCACCTCGTAGCCAAGCCCCTGCATCGCGTCGGCGGCAATCTTCGCGGTGCGTACTTCATGCATCGACAACTCGGGGTGCAAGTGAAGGTCTTTGTAGAGCGCTTCAAGTTCGGTGATCAGTGTGGATTCGGCGGCGCCGAGAGCTTGGGTGAGTGCATTCATGATAGCTCCAGAAGTGACGAAGCGAGGTTGAAAGAAGCCTGACAGCAAGCATGCTTGAATAGGGATGGTCAACGCTTGACATGAAGATTGGGGATTCAGGCCTGCGCCTTCGCCCCCTTGGGTACTGTGAGCATGATTGAGATGATGGCCACCACGACCATCAACACGTTGAAACCCAGAGCGACGATGGCGGCCTCCCGCACTGCCAGGTTGTCCTGGCGGCCACTGAAGGTGATTACGCCCTCAAGCCAGTTCATGCTCGCGCTGTCGCCGCCGAGCGCGGTGAAAAGGGCGGCGGAGATCGCCACGCCGAAGGCCGCCCCAAGCGATGAAGCCATTTTGTAGATGCCCGAGCCCGACCCGGCCTGGGCAGCCGGCAGGTTCGATAGCGCCGCATCGGTCGAGGGGGTGGCGTAGAACGCCAGACCGACACCGAACAGCGCGTAGCCGACGCTCGCGAGGATCTTGTAGTCCGACAACAGCAGGTTGGCGGGCGACACGAGCAAGATCGCTACGCCTGTGATCAAGCAGCCCCAGATCATCGGCTTGCGTGGACCGAAGCGTTGCAGCAGTTTCTCGCCCACCCGGATGAAGGCAATGATGGCAATCGCGTAACCCAGCGTCAGGAAACCGGCCTGCTGGGCGTTCATGTTACCGCCGAGCTGGACCAATTGCAGCGATACGATCAGCGTGCCGGCGGTCCCGTTGATAAGGAAGTTGGAAATCGTCGCGCCG
>LNAP01011069.1_pt1 | contig 12505 bp, 20 predicted proteins | sample 602601 | NCBI WGS metagenome assembly LNAP01 (sample SAMN02440304, study PRJNA202911) | soil metagenome | biome: Subtropical and temperate rainforests or woodlands; isolation source: soil samples (1 kg each in a 20% v/v slurry with milli Q water) were... ... | reverse complement strand
GAGCGTCGATGAGTTCCGCATCGCCGTGGCCGAAACCTTTGATGTGATCGTCGAACCCACCGAAAATGCATACACCTTGTTCGCCCAGTCGATGGATCGAACCGGTTTCGCAAGAGGTACGCTGGCTGTACATGAAGGGCTCTCGGCCCCTGTGCCCCCCCTGGATCCACGTCCGTTGATCACGATGAGCGACATGGGCATGGGGGATATGGCCGGCATGGATCATGGCGATATGACCCAGGACTCGATGCAAGGCATGGAGGGTATGGATCACAGCCAACTGGCGGCCGGCGACGACAACGGCATGCAGGCTATGACGGGCATGGACGGTGGATCGATGCAGAGCATGGATCACAGTCAGACGCCAGGCTCGGCAGACACGTCGGGGCACTCGATGCCGGGCATGAGCGGCATGGGCCCGATGGAGCCCCACCCGGCCTCGGAAACGAACAACCCTCTGGTCGACATGCAGGCGATGAGCCCCACGCCGAAACTCAACGATCCTGGCATGGGACTGAGAAACAACGGTCGCCGGGTACTGACCTACTCAGACCTGAAGAGCACCTTCCAGGATCCCGATGGCCGGGAACCCAGCCGCACCATCACCCTGCACCTGACCGGACACATGGAAAAGTTCTCGTGGTCTTTTGACGGCGTCAAATTCGCGGATGCCGAGCCACTACATCTCAAATATGGAGAGCGCATCCGAGTGGTTCTAGTCAATGACACCATGATGATGCATCCCATTCATCTGCATGGCATGTGGAGTGACCTGGAGGATGAAAACGGTGATTTCATGGTTCGCAAGCACACCATCGACATGCCGCCCGGTACCAAACGCAGCTACCGTGTGACCGCCGATGCCCTGGGGCGATGGGCATACCACTGCCACCTGATGTACCACATGGAAATCGCGAAGTCCGTGTACAAGAGTAGGAGCCAGACATGAACTTCGATAGAACCGCTAAACCGCTACTCGCCGGCCTGGCCATCCTCGGGATGGGTGTCATGCCGCTTGCTTATGGGCAGACCGAGCCAATGCAAGGTATGGACGGCAAGCAGATGCAGGATATGGATCATTCCCAAATGCAGGGCATGGATGACAGTCAGATGCAGGGTATGAAACCCGCAGCGCCCCAGCAAAGCCGCACACCCATTCCGGCGCTGACCGATGCCGATCGCGCGGCGGTGTTTGAAAGCCATGCCGGCCACCAGATGCACGACAGCTCCATCAACTCATTTTTCCTGATCGATCAACTCGAATGGCAAGACGCTGACAAGGGCAGTGCATTACGTTGGGAAGCCAACGGCTGGATTGGCGGCGACACGGATCGCCTCTGGTTGCGTACCGAAGGCGAGCGAACCAATGGCGTGACCGAAAGCGCTGAGCTTCAGGCACTCTGGGGACACGCCGTGAGTCCCTGGTGGGACGTGGTCAGCGGAGTGCGACAAGACTTCAAACCTGGTGCACCCCAGACATGGGCGGCGCTGGGGCTGCAAGGCATGGCGCTCTACGACTTCGAAACTCAAGCCACCGCTTACCTGGGCGAGGCCGGCCAGACCGCGCTGCGGCTCAAGGGCGACTACGACATCCTGCTGACCAACCGTTTGATTCTGCAACCCACGGCTGAAATCAACCTCTATGGCAAAAACGATCCACAACGGGCCACAGGTTCCGGGCTGTCGGACACCGAGGTCGGCCTGAGACTGCGGTATGAAATACGCCGCGAGTTCGCACCTTACATCGGCGTGACCTGGAACCGCTCCTACGGCAAAACGGCGGATTACCGCCTTGAAGAAGGCGAAGACCAGAGCGATACGCGCTTTGTCGTCGGTGTGCGAATGTGGTTCTAAACCTGACCGATCGATACGCCCCACATCCATTCGAACAATAAACCCCCACCCACGGCCCAGGCCGTCAGGAGCCTTGCATGTCATCTTTTAAAGCCCTCGGTGTTGCAGCGGCACTCAGCATCGGTTTGTTGTTGAGCGCTGCCGCTCAGGCGCATCCAAAACTACTGTCCTCTACCCCGGCCGATGGCGCCACGGTAGCTGCACCGGCAAAAATCGAACTGAATTTCTCGGAAAAGCTCACCACCCAGTTTTCCGGCGCGAAATTGATCATGACCGAAATGCCGGGCATGGCCGCCCACTCCCCCATGGGTGTCAAAGCGAGTGTCGCGGGTAGCGCCGATCCGAAAATGATGGTTATCACCCCGGCAGCGCCGCTCGTACCTGGCACATATCAGGTTGAGTGGAGGGCGGTTTCTTCCGATACCCACCCGATCACAGGCACCGTGACCTTTAAAGTCAAGTGATCCATGGACGACTCAATCTACATTAGCCTTCGCTTCGCGCTCTATATCGACCTGATGCTGCTCTTCGGGCTGGCACTGTTTGGCCTGTACAGTCTCAAAGGAAAAGAACGCGCAGACGGTGCCGTGTTGAATTTTGGGTCGTTACTGGGGGGAACTGCCCTTACCGGCATATTGCTATCGATGGCGGCCATGCTCCACATGGCCAAGACGATGAGCGGTATGTCCAGCGTCATGGAACTGCATCACCACATCCTGCAGATGATGCTGATGGACACTGACGTCGGGTTGACCTGGATGGCCCGAATAGCCTCGTTGACGGTGGCGGTCATCGCCGCGACTCTCACTCGACGAGCCCCAGCATTGAGCCTCTGGCTGGTCACATTGTGTGGGGCCATCGCCCTCGCGACGCTGGCCTGGACAGGACATGGCGCTATGGATGAAGGTAGTCGACGCTACCTGCATTTCACCAGCGATATTGTCCATCTTCTGGGTGCAGGCAGCTGGTTGGGCGCTCTCGCTGCATTCGCGCTGTTATTGCGCTCAACCCACCTCACAGGCGATCTGCAGATACGGTTGCTGGCTCGAACGCTGACGGGTTTCGAATCAGCGGGGACGCTTATCGTCGCAACCCTGGCTATCACCGGGATCGTCAACTATCTGATGGTTGTCGGGCCAGCATTCGAGACGCTGACATCCAGCACGTACGGAGCCCTGCTGTCTTTGAAGGTCTTCTTGTTTGCGGGGATGCTGGTATTTGCGGCGGTGAACCGCTTTCACCTGAGCCCGCTGCTTGAGCGATCCATTCAGACAAATACTCACATCGTCGCCATCAACGCTTTACGGCGCAGCATGATTCTAGAGCTCTCGGTCGCAGTGATCATTATGGGCCTGGTTGCCTGGCTCGGCACACTCAGCCCAGAGATGGAGATGTCCGCTGAGTAACCCTTGAAGTGAATGCAGGCAGTGCTTTGCAATGTTCTAAGTTGAGCCGGTGCGCCCGCGCGGAGTCGGCCGTAGAAATTACATCAGCTTGTATTGGGGCATCGGTGTTCTTCCGAAATCACTCATTGCATCACAGGTTTGGCATATCCACCTTGAGAGTGGCACCAATGGCATCGAAGTTGCCGTGCGTAGCGAGCGAAAATTGATGACAGTTTTGAATACAAATTGATTCACACGTCACGCGGCATGGGTCACGTGATCGACGTATCGTAGATCAAATGCTAGTTTGCTGCCGAGACGGGTTCTGATACCTCGACAAGTACTCCGTCCTTCAATTTGAAGTGAAAGTGGGCGCTTACCGGTTTCGACCACAGGTCTTTGTCCTTCATTTCACGAGCGAATGTTGGAACACCAACCGTGACCGTGGCGGCGTAAACACCATCGCCAGCCAAGGGACTGTTTTCAGAGTAATGCAAACCACTGCCGCCCCACATTGGTGGTAGAACCGTATCTATGCTCTTTCCATTTGCTTTGTTCGTCGCAGTGAAGGTAACTGTGGAGTACGGGAGTCGCGTCTTGGTTGCGTTGTCCGTCACCTTGATTTCGAGGTGATACCGCTCGTTCTTTGCGGGAACATGTTCACTCCACTGAGCAGGCGTTCCCATCTGCATCCACATAGCTTCGGCGCCCTCAAGCTCCAACTGGATTGTCAGCCCGTCGTTGATGGCTCTGCCTATTAGCACTGCGCTTTCCGTTGGATCTTTCGGTGAAGTGAGCGTCTTGATCTGCGGCTCTGCCGCTTGTGCAAGGCATGTGGCAACTGGCAGTGCGATTGCGGATCCTAAAGCGAACAGCAACTTTTGGGTGTTTGTCATTTCAAGTGCTCCTGGCTGAGTGAAGCTTTCGCGGATGCAATTTCCAACGCCAATCAGATCTCACTGTCGTTTCCACCAATCAGGTTTGCAATAGCGTCAATGGCTAAGCTCATCTGCAGGCCCTTGAATAACTACGTTGGTACTTCACTCTAGCCCATAGATCACCTACCGCCGGCTAGCTGTCAGAAATGTAATATTTCACACAGCGAATCAACTCTGCTCTCGCATAGTCTTGCGAATGCCGACTTCTGGCCCAGGCTCTGTAAAAACGCGGGCACCGTCTTGAAGACTGCGTAGCTAAGTAAAATCTGTCAGCGCGTATTTAGTCAGCAAACGACAAATTTTTCGTAGAAACGCGTTTTTTAGATAAATCCTGGCAGTCAAACCTGCTCTAAAATGCTTTTTTCAGCACCTCGGCCTATTTCCGTCGGCCAAACAGAATCCTCAACCTATGAGCTAGATCAGTTGGGTTCAAACCTGGGTCGCTATACTGGCTACCGCCCCAGCATCGACTCAAGGTTTTCCCCATGACTCTTTCGCCCAGTGACCAACGAGATGTAGTGATTATCGGTGGGGGGCAGTCAGCCTTGGCGGTAGCGTATTTCCTGCGCCGAACTCAACTTTCGTTCGTTATCCTCGACGCAGAGGAAGAGCCCGGTGGTGCCTGGCGGCATGGCTGGAATTCGCTGCGCTTGTTCTCTCCGGCCACCTGGAGTTCGATACCAGGCTGGATGATGCCGCCCGCCCAAGAAGGCTATCCAACGCGAAATCATGTAGTCGACTATCTCAACCAATATGAGCAGCGCTACCAGTTTCCGGTGGAGCGCCCGGTTCGGGTCGTTTCTGTGGAACGCTTAGAGTCTGGCTTGCGAGTACGTTCTGACGGCAAGTATTGGGATGCCAAGGTTGTAATCAGCGCCACCGGCACCTGGAGCAATCCGTATATCCCTCACTACCCTGATGCCGAGTTGTTCGCCGGTCGGCAATTGCATTCCGCGAACTATGTCGATGCACAAGCCTTTGCTGGCAAGAAGGTTTTGGTGGTGGGTGGCGGCAATTCAGGAGCGCAGATTTTGGCAGAAGTATCCAAGGTCGCCGAGACCACTTGGGTAACCTCTGCCGAACCGGTGTTTTTGCCTGACGAAGTGGATGGACGAGTACTGTTCGAGCGCGCCACCCAGCGCTTGAAGGCCCAGCAGGAGGGGCGTGTCATTGACCAGCCCGTCGGCGGGTTGGGGGACATTGTCATGGTGCCACCAGTTGCAGAAGCCCGTGAGCGGGATGCTCTCAAGTCTGTACGCCCCTTTGAACGCTTCACTCGCGATGGTGTGATGTGGGCCGATGGATCTGAATCCGCAGTGGATGTGGTGATCTGGTGTACCGGGTTCAGGCCCGCACTTCAGCATCTTGATTCGTTGGGGGTGATCGACACTGAAGGTCGTGTTGAGGTGGACGGCACTCACTCGATCCAGGAACCAAGACTATGGCTGGTGGGCTATGGCGAGTGGACAGGTTCGGCTTCCGCCACACTGATCGGTGTAACGCGCACAGCACGCAGCACAGTCAATGAGATCGCGACCTATCTTGGCGATCCGTCCGTGGCCTAGTGCCCTACATCCCAGGAGTAGAGGACATGAATGAAACGATCATACGCTGGCCGGAGCGCAATCCCCGCCTGTTTTTAGCGGTAGCAGCGCTTGTCTGGTTCGGATTGTATGAAGCCCTGATACCTGTTTCAGAGGCTTTGGTCGCAGCGCTTCCTGTTGATCGCAACAGCCACTTGGGAGGTGCCTTACAGTTTTTTTTCTACGACACGCCCAAGGTGCTGATGCTGTTGACCGGCATCGTGTTCTTGATGGGCATGATCAATTCCCACTTCACGCCTGAACGCACCCGCGCAATGTTGGCAGGGCGAAGCGAGGGCATGGCCAATGTCATGGCGGCCACTCTCGGTGTGTTTACCCCATTTTGCTCGTGCTCAGCCGTTCCTCTGTTTATAGGTTTTGTTCAAGCTGGAGTGCCCCTGGGGGTGACTTTCTCATTCCTCATTTCTGCACCCATGGTGAACGAGGTAGCGCTGAGACTGTTGCTTGGCCTGTTCGGCTGGAAAGTTGCATTGCTGTACCTAAGCCTGGGGTTGTTTATTGCGATTGTTGCCGGCTGGGTCATTGGGCGTCTGAAAATGGAGGCCTATCTGGAAGACTGGGTCCGTGATATGCCCAAGATCCAGGCAACCGCCGGGGACACGAGTATGCCGCTGACGCCAGTTGCGGCAGCGGGCAGAGAGAGGACTCCGGCGGACGTGCGACGAGAAGACAATCATCACTGAAGCACCTTCATATGAGGGTGCTTTGGGATGACCAATAGGAGGCTCTACATGCACCAGCCAGCAGACAGCGCTGCAGGGTTACCGCGAGTTGAAGCGCCATCAATGGCCGCTCGATTAGAGGCGGCGTTCATGACACTGGCTCAGCAAGGTGAGCCAGGGCTTCGGACGAAAATGACCCTGATGCACCCGAGCACTGAGCTCGACAGGGAAAGCTGATTGAAGTACGCGACGATCGTTACCAGTCGGACAGTAGCTGCTTCATTACAAGCTTTGCCTCTTCTGGAGATTGAGAAGATTTCGAAAGAGTTAGCCGAATATCTGTCTTCAGAATTCGAATGTCCGTAACGCCATGCCAGAAGCCGTTATCCACAAGAATCGCATCACCGACTTTGATTGGTTTGTCGCTCTCGTAGTACTTCGGGCATGAGTCATCGGCGTCATTCAGATACTTCAATTTGAATTTGCGCATAGCAAGTTCGCCCTCCTTTGCAGGCTGTGGTGTGTGAGAGCGCTCAGCCTAGCGCAAAGCCCGTCACCTAGGCAGTGGTGAGCTGGCCGCTGGCCACCCTACCCCAGCGAGGCAATCACCCATGAAGCACGCCACAGCAATCGCCCAGCTCGAAATCCATGCGTCCAACTGCGAGAACAACGCAGCTATCCAAGAGGCAGAAGGTCAGTTCGAAGACGTCGCAAACAACCGCACCAACGCTGCCGACTACTGGCAGGCAATCAAAACGCTCAAGGCTGAATAAGCATCACTTCTGCCCATTCACTGAGTGGGCAGAGAGGTGACAATTGCTTTTACATAATTACCGAGCACCAACTTTCTTGGCGATTTGCTCAACCAAATGTACTTCCCGAGCACTCATTGCCGATATCGCGCAGCCACAAGATGCGCACTGGACGAAATAAATGTCGTGGCCACTGCCCGCCACTTTTGTTGTGGTTGCCAGTTCAAAAGAGTTTGAATCGCATTTAGGACATTTCGTTCTCGTAGCCATTTGAATTCCCATCCCTGATTGTGGATCAAGGACCCTACCAGCTTCCCTCACCAGTGAACAGTGAGAAGCAAGTTGGACTCAATCATCTGTTATTCCCTTCAACTGTCAGGGATTACTTGACGGTTCAACTCAACACGGAGGATTGGCAGCCATGTGAACTTCAGCTACCTACCCGGCCTTCATGGCTCAGTAGGCTCAATACGTAAGTGGTAAAGCCCGGTTCCGATCGGGGCCTTTATCCGTCAGCACTCTCCCCTGCGCCCAACGGCAACCAGCAGGACGGCCGAGTGCTGACGAATAAACGCAACCCACACCGAGGAATGCACCATGCACCCAATGATCCAACAGCGCCGGGACGTCCTCGGCGCGATGCTCATTCGCTCCGCCGCCGCGCGTGGTGAGTTCGCCCGCCTCGCAAACGTGACGCTTCCTGCGAAGCCTGTGCGCTTCCAAGTTCGGACTGCCGGTAAGGCCTACCACATCGTCGATCTGATCACCGGCAAGACGAAAGCGTTTCGCTGGACGTACGCGGCGGCGGTGGACATGGCCGAGCAGTTCGAAGCCCAGGCCTCACGCCTGCCGGGAGGTGCGCAGTGATCGGCGCTCCAATGCCCAACCCGCGAGACTCGATCATCGCGAACCTGAACCAGCAGCTGGAGCAATAGGCAAACCGGTGCAGGAAATCGAACCGGGTGTCAGCGGTGAAAAGGCGGCCATGTTCGGCACCTCCCACAGCAACAAGCTGCGGATCGAGCGCAACAAGCAGGCGCCGCGGTTGAAGGCCCTGGCCGATGCCGGAAAGACGGTGATCGAGGCAGCCAAGGAAATGGGCATGGAAACGAAGCGCGCCAGGCTCATCGCCCGCGAGAACGACATCAAGTTCCCGGGGCCGCCGTGAGACGAATCAGCAACCAGGTGCGCCAGCGCAGACGACAGACATGGCTGGATATACCGGCCCACGGAATTGAAGAGGCAGGCCATGGCCGAGGAACAACAGGAGCCGACAGCGGAAGCCATCAAGCAGCGCAGGAAGCGCGAGAAGGAAAACGCGAAGAATGCCGCGATGGGCATCGGGAAATTTCAGATCGAAGTGGCAGGAGTGTTCAAGCCTGATCTGCAAAAGGTCATGAAGACTCACGGCATCAACAACCAGCAAGACATTCACCAGCGGCTGCTGATCAACCTGATTGCTGCCGACTTCGAAACCCAGGCCAAGATGCTTCGCTGTGTCACGACACCTTTTGTTGTTAGCGAAAAGGTGTCGCGCATTATCAGGGCCGCCGGACTTAAGTCGCTCGCCGCCGATCGAAATCGTCGAACCGATTTCAGTTGCTGCGACTTAGCTGCAAGTTTTGTGTGGTGCAGTCTGCGGTGCTGACAGTCCCCATGAATGCATTCATCTTCACCGCGCACTTCTCGATGTTCAAACCGTTGCGGCCATCACTGGAAATGTTGGTGACGTATGGGCCTGCGGTGGTGCAGCCAGCCAACACAGCGAGAAGGCCCAGAGCAATAATGTTCAGCTTCATGTGAATCCCTTTGATTTGCGGTAGATCCGTTAAATGGCCGCAAATGTTATAGCAACGAGCCACTACAAAGCACCCCTCACGCGTCGTATATGGTCTCGGAGTGCGGCGCCTGCATGAAATGAATTAAGGGGCGCGAAGGCACTCCTCATCCAGCGTACTCAGCATGGGAATGCTGCCAGTCCTTGGAATGTTCTCTAGGAAATAACGAGTCTTCTCAACGTCAAAAACTCTGTTGTAGATAACCGCAACCAGGCTTCGAGTGATTCGAAACACTCCACAGTCCGGGCAGTTGATCTCCAGATAATCGCCGCTCGAAGGGTTTTCAGTCGCCGCTGCACCGCATACCAAGCAATTCATTGCCGCTCCTTGATCCGGATCCATGCCGGGTCGAACACAAATACCTCACTTCAACGAATCACGCCAGCCGGTGAGCATGACTGCCTCCATCAGCCTTTCTTGCCTGAGGGAGCATTGCCTCGGTCGCCGCCTGATGGGTTCGGCGTGGTACTTGGCCAATTACCTCCTGGCCCTTGATGACTCGAAGGCCCGCGTGATGAGCCGCTGGATCCTTTGCTCGATCCACCAGAGTTGCCTGAACTTTTACCACCTCCACCTTTGGACATGATGATCTCCTCAATATTGGGAACTGCCCATCAAGAGTAGGTCATCGCGGGAGCGCCTATGCCCCGCTTGTCCGGACACCCCACTTCAAAGAATCACGCCAGCCGGGGAGGCAGGCGTCTGCCTGGAGAATACCAATGAGCATTCCCGCAAATGCGTTAAGCGACGAAGAGTGCCTGCACTACGCCGCGCTTGAGCCGGCAGCGGCTGCCGAATTAACTCGCCGCCTGACAGCACAGAGCATCGACCCGAGCGCCGAGCGCGAAGAGTTGCGCGAAGACATTCGCCGCCTCGAAAGCCAGATCGAGGATGACGACGGTGAGCTGGAAAATCTGCGCGACGGCGTTGCAGAGGCTTGCGAGTGGATAAAGCGAGCCATAGACCCGGAAGACCGGGAGATTTCACTGAATGCGCTGCTGCAAAAAGCGCTCGACTGCCTGGAGTGATGCCATGAGCACATTTGCCGTGTTTGGAATGAATGAGCACTTCGCTCGCGAAGAGGCGAAGCGCAAAGTCAGAGACTTCAAGATCGAGAAGGGTCGGCGGATCGAACTCACGATGAGTCAGTGGCTACAGGCCGTTGAGGATCGGGTAGTGAAGATCATGGACGGCAAGCGTGTCGCCCAACTCAGCAGCATGTTCGACGCCCCGCAGTACGCAGCTGATTACGCCGACCGCATACGGAAGCTGGGGCGGTGCCGCGACGTAATCATCCGGGCGAAGATCAAGCTGCCGCAGAACGACTTAAGGCGTAAGTCGCCGACCAAGCTCTCGTGGATGGACTACTCGCCGGAATCGACGGCGGCCGCCTGACCCATCCGCACCTATCACCCTAAACGCAGGGGCGGCAAGTCAGATCAAGCCTCTCCTCTTGTCGAGATCGTAAAGCGCCTGACCATCACCAGCATCCAATGCGGAGTAGTACTCAGGGTCCTTAATTCGAGCCAGCTGATCCAGCGCTTCCAGGCACTCGGCGTCGACCCGATCAAAGCGTGTCTGCAACTCCGAAAGATCATCTTTGTGCTGGTCTCGCTCTTCAGTGACATCGCGAAGCTGCTGTCGAACCTTCGGAAGGCGAACGAACGAATCGTATAAAGCCTGCCCGGCAAATAGAGCCGTGATCAGCCACCAGTTCCACCATTCCATGCTCACCTCCAGTTCTCCGCCGCCCCGAGCCTAGCATCCGGCGTAAAACTGGGCGAGCCACCTCACTTCAACGAATCGCGCCAGATGAACATACCGGAATAAGTAGTGAACAAAGTGTTAGTTATTGACCTAGCATCCCCAATTTGTGCAAGCGCCCAACCGGGCCTTTGCGGTCGTTGATTGCCGCAGCTAATGCTTCTAATGCCTGCTTCCTATCTCCAAACACTTCTTCAAGGAGAAACTCCATAATTTCCAACGCATGTAACGCATCATCAAACTCAATCTCGTTTCCGGGATGACTGCCATGATTACCTAGCCAACGAATTGCGCTGAATAACTTTTTGATTGACGCCTGTTCTTCCGACAAGCGATTGATGCGATGCCCGAAAGACAATTTATCCTCGCCCTCCTCCTTAACGTCACCCTCAACCGTACTTAAAACAAGCTCCGCCGCTATCCTGATGTTATTGCAGCATGAGGCGGGGCTAGTGAAATAAAGTGAAGAGGCTATCGAAAGAGGAACGACAACTTCTTTAGGAGCTCTAGCAGGATAATCGATCAACTGTAATGGCGGGTGAAAAAACGTCGGACTGAAATACTCTACATATTCTCGTGTCCATTCTCCATTATGATCAACATCGTGTTCTTCCTCAACCACACCATTACCAACTACAAAAACCAACTCAAAACAAGTTGTGCACTTTAAAGTGCAACTGAAAACCAGCGATATATACTCAGGCTCCCACCACTCTTCCCTATGATGCGAGCTGGAAGCTACCGTCTCCTCCGAGTAGAAGTCTCCCGACAGGCGAAGGATTCCGTTGTAACAATGCGGGCATTTGTAATCGAACATTGCACCTTTCGTGAATCCTCCTTTCAAGATTTTTTTGTTCATCTGACGCTGCCCCCATTCTCAAAAAATCCGATCATATGCTTGAGGACGCCCCATGCCCACAGAAAACAAACTCGCTCTGAAGCGCCAGCGCGTCGAGCAGGTCAATCAGGCAATCCGGATCATCGCCGACCACGGCCGCCGGTTCTTCTACAGCCAGGCCGTTAATCGCTACGCCAGCATGGAAGTCGATCACCGCGGCAAGGTCTGGTTCATCGATGACTACAGCGGGAAGCGCGTCTTCACGCATGAAACGGTGTGGGGTGGCCGGTGGCGCGGGTTCACTCACGGCGGCACGCTGCGCAGTCTGGTCGAAGCCTTTCGCGATTACATCTGCACCGGTGAGCCGCTGAACCGTGGCTATCTCGGGCCTGAACGGTTCGATGACAGCAACATCTGGGGTTACGACGAGGCTGGCATGAGGGCTGTGCGCGAGCAGGCCGGTGCCCTTCCCGTCTTCAAGCAGCCAACCGCGGAGGCAGCATGAAGCGCATCTACCTCAGCGGGCCAATGACCGGCCTACCCGATCTCAACTTCCCCACCTTCCACGCAATGACCACCAGCCTGCGTGCCGCCGGCCACACCGTCACCAACCCCGCCGAGCTGAATCCAGACGGCGGAAGCTGGAACGACTGCATGCGCCGCGACATTGCCGCCCTGATGGAGTGCGACACCGTGGCCAGGCTGCCCGGATGGCACACCTCAAAGGGCGCCCGCCTCGAAGTGCTGATCGCTGAACGCCTCGGCATGACAGTTGTGAATGCCCATGATCTGGTATCGATGGAGATTGCAGGATGAGAACAACAAGTGAAATGTCCGACAAAGGCTAGCTATCACTTCGTCTGATGGCCG
>LNAP01004672.1_pt1 | contig 12507 bp, 14 predicted proteins | sample 602601 | NCBI WGS metagenome assembly LNAP01 (sample SAMN02440304, study PRJNA202911) | soil metagenome | biome: Subtropical and temperate rainforests or woodlands; isolation source: soil samples (1 kg each in a 20% v/v slurry with milli Q water) were... ... | reverse complement strand
AAGTCAATCAACTTTCTGCAAGAATAGAAATTGGTATACCTTCTCGATGTAATCCTGGGGTGCGGTGTGACCCACGATCTTTTTGACTTGCTCGTTAATGATGTCCACCCAGCGGTAAATAATAACCAACGAAATCAGAATCGCACCTGTGACAAAGAAGAAAATAAGCATGTTAAAACATGCATTGCAATTAACGTTTTATTTATGTACGAAGATCGTATGCATACATGGAAAACAATTGGAGTGAAACAAAAAGAATGCACGGCATTTTCACACATTTACACACAAACCTAGCACATTCTACGTTACCTAAGGGATCCATCCACCAATAGGGTGTGTGGAAGGCGATGCTAGCGGTGATGAGAGCTGCCGTGTTGCTCAACACATCGTTGAAGTGATCTTCCGCCAGGGCAGCTGTAAGGGAAAAAGAGATGGAATGAGAGAGATTGTGGAAAGGAAAAAAGAAGAAGTATTAGAACAAGCGGATGAACAGGTTGGATGTTCGCACATCACAATAACGGTCTAACATGTATACATGATCAAAGCAACACAAAAATAAAAGCTTTTATACAAACACAATGACTTACTGACGGTGTCACTCTTGATGGACACATTCAGCTTGAGACAATAAATCCACAGAAAGAACTTCAACACAATGCCCAGCACCATGATCACATACAAAGCTGTGGTGAGATCCAGCTTTGGTTTGTCGCCGTTCATTCCGTTGTACAGGTCCACGGCAGAGTACTGCATCACTGTTAAAGGGAAGAGCGAAGAATAATAGGATGAGATAAGTATAGCAATCAGACAAGACGTGGTTAAAAAGACTATTGGAAGCTGACGACATTAACCAAAATAGCAAATGAAATAAATAAATAAAAGGAGATTATGTTACCTTCTACGGATGCCATGCTCATGACAAAGGCACAAGCGATCACGGACAGAGCCTCCAGACGAGAGCGACCCACGGGATAATTAGGTGAGTGTCTAAAGAGAAGGAAAAAGTAGGTATGTATGGATAACGTCAGTTAGTACATAACCATTGCTATTTCGTTACAAATGCAACATGCTGTAAAAGCACACATACAAAGTAAAATGAAATAAAAGATGAGTAATAATGAGCAAGAACAAACCTGGCGATATAGCGATCAGATAGCGCAAGAATTGCCTGTGATTAATAATCAGTGAGAAAGAAAGGATGCTTTGTTAGATTAGGTGAGCATACGGGATAAGTGAGAAATTTTTACCTGGGACAGAATGTCGACCACTGAGTCAACCATTGCCGCGGTGACTGCCTTGGACGAACTCACAATCGCCGCAAAGATCTTGACAACTAGAGATGCGGAGATGAAATTAATTAGGGTGAAACCGTCACAATTACGAACGACAACGACATTCTGTATGACCCGAGCTTACCAAGCAAGAACCAGTTGACAGCCCAAGATGCATTGACAGCAAAGCGATAGTTGCTGGAGTTATCGACCGCTTCAAAGACAGTTCCTTTCATGCTGCCCCCAGTGATGGTTTCAAAGAAAGTTTGGCGGGTGGTGATGATGGTCTCTTCCATTTCAATACCGGTGCCAGAGTCAATTGACTGGTGGCCCATGGCGTTGTAGTTCACGCGATCAGAGCTAGACATTGGGTTTAAGTATTCTGTGTATACAATTAGGCAGTTGAGACGAAACAGACAAGGAACACGAGCCTCGAATCTACAGAAATTGAATGCCGCCACATCGCTCACCACCACTTGGAAGCTAAAAATAGGCAAGTCAGAACTTCAAGCTTGCGTATTTTGTGGATATTGCATATGATTTAGAAGAAGCACTAAAATATGCACAAGCGTATCAACGTGTTCCTGCTGATCTATTTATCATCTGAAAATGGAGAGTGCTCTTGATCCTTGTGAATTCTCCCCTGCTTATGCAGCGCAATTGAACGCCTTGCGAACCACCAGTACGCTGACTCCGGCAAAAGATGAGGCAATTAATAGTCCTGCTGCAAAACCATCTTCCGTGGATGAGAAGGGCAAGTCAAAACACAAAAGTCTCCACTTGATCATGGACTTTCCATCTGTGAAACTCGCTGCCCTTTTTGTGTCGCAATGGTTAAACATATGGGATCTGGGAAGGCTGGACAGTGCTGTGTGCAATCATAGCCATCAATTGCGAACAAAATTCCTCAAAATGTTTGGACCCACCTCGATGATTTCCATGACGAGCAGTGGGCTGGGTCTCAATCATCTTACCAAATCTTCTGATCCTGCTGTGCTTACCCAGCACAGTCGAGTGATTCACTCCGCAGAATGTTTTCGATATTTGCAGAAACGTCACATTGCTCTGACCACGCTCGCGTTGACTCTGTTCCCAGACAAACAAACGCTTTCTGAATACCTTGAACAGTTCGGACACAAGCTGCTTGTATTAGAACTATGTGGGCACTTGAACAACCTCAACTCCTGGCAACTGTACCACGAAATCTTTGTGCATGTTCCAAAGTTGCAAGTTCTGTTGATGCATCCCAACAGTAGCATGATATGTGCACAGGACGTGCTGGATATCACCCAACAATGCACATTTCTCAAAACTCTTCATTTGCACAACAAATTCCACCTCTTGCCACCGAAGAATCTCGGCAAGCTGTATCCAAAAGTGCAGCCAAACCTGTCCGTACACAGTACTGGGGGTGCGAATATTAATTCGTTTTTGCTACGCGGGTATGCGAAATCGACGCAGTTTTGCCTCGCGAGTCTCTCCGAACACTGTGCTCGGTTGCAAACTCTTGATTTAGAAGGGTGTGTTGGATTGAATGACACTGCGCTGCTAAAAATAGCCAATACGTGCCGTATTACACACTATAATCTGAACCACTGTACCAAATTAACTGCCGCTGGTCTTCTAGCCTTTTTCACGGCCAACACAACTAATAACAAGTTGATTAAGGTGTTGAAGTGTAACAAAGTTGAAGTTAGTGATGATCTGCTGGTGTATATTGCGGCGCAGTGCTCTCAGTTAATGGCGCTGTCACTAAAGCTTAGCAAGACCTACACCGATATTGGTTTATCAGCCATCGCGCAACACTGCGTACAGTTACATGAGTTGTACATTCAGCAGAACGACACTATCACAGACGATGCTATTCAACTCTTAGTTGAGCACTGTAATAATCTACGCACTCTTGCGCTCAATAACTGTAACAAATTAACCGACACTACACTGACCTATCTAGCCACAGTCCCACGCCTCCACACATTACATATATCTGGGCGGTCTGGTATTACTGAAACTGGATTGTTTTTACTGTTAGAGAATGCTGTGTTTGCAGGCAATCTAACCGATTTAGATGTATCGGATGTTCCTACGTTTACCGACAAGAGTGTACGCGCTATTGCACAAGCATGTGTTTCACTAGAAGCTCTTAACATCTCGGGTCTGTCCAATGTGACCGACAATGGGGTTAACGATGTCGCTACGTATTGTACCAAGTTGCATACATTGCACATGCGTGAGCTGATCTATATCACGGATGCTAGTATGCAGTTGCTAGTGCAAAAGTTAGGGCATGTGTTACATACTCTACATATTCCTGACTGTGCGCGACTTACAGATGATAGTGTTCTAGTTTTCGCAATGCAGTGCAATATAAGATTAACTTCATTGGTGCTGAGAGGACTAGAGGGGCTGACTGACATGGCAGGTACTATTCCATTTTCATGAAAATATATTTCTACTGTGTCACGTGCAGTTTTTACTTCATAGCGTGCATGTTGACTCTCTTTCAACGTCGCATAACATGCTGCACTCTGAATTCTTGTTTCTCATCTTTTCTTACTGAATTAAATTTTTGTTCTTTTTTTTACGTTTCTATAGTGGACGCGTTAACACGCTACTGCCCCAACCTCACATCCCTCTCCCTCAGTGACTGTCCGCGCATTACCGACCATGCTATGCGCTATATCGCCACAAGCCTGCACCGCCTGACCCAATTGTATATTGAGAACTGTGTGAAAGTAAGCGATACGGGGATATTTGCGGTGCAAGAGCAGTGCCGTGAATTGCATACATTTTTGAAACCGCGCTAGGTTTTTGTAATTTTTCACGTCAGTGGTGATTCTAGTTTCTGCTGTGTTTTTCACGAATGTAGTGTAATGTAGCAGAGCGAATCGTAAACTAGCGTTTTTTTTCTGACGAGAAATTCAATGCTAGATACTGTATCTCGTGCAAAATCGCAGAAGTACCAATGCGCTGTGTATGGTTTCTAAGAAGCAACATTATAATACCGATCGCGTTACTTTCGCCCGTTGGGCATTTTCCAACGCACATGTTGGAGCAACGTTCCCAATCTGACAGCGAATTGTGTCACTTGTATTGCTGGATCTTTTCTCTATAATTGGATTCGATAAGGAAAATTAGCACCGATAAGTCATGGTGAGTATTGTTTTTAATTTATGTTTCTCCTATGGGAACCCGCTTTGTGTGCTTCGGATCGCGAACTTCAACCATCGTCTGTCTATGTTTTACTTTGCGCCCAATGTAAAAATTTATCCCATTATTCAGAACGCTATTGCAAAGGATATATATGAAGCGGCTGTTTATGGGGACGTTGCTATTGTGAAGAGATTGCTGAAATCTGCAACTTTCGCCGACTTGATTTACAAGAATCCAAACGATGTACGTTTCGAGCCTTCTTTCCAAATTCAATGAACATTTCTCACATTGAAATTATCGATTAAATAGCTTCACAAGACTGCGGTTATGGTGGCTGCGTATCACGGACACACTGAAATTGTGCGGGCAATTTTCAAACATTCCATCGCGAGCGTTCACATGCAAGACGAGGTACGGGTTCTTTCTTTATACCTTATTTTCGTTTACCAACTCTAAATGCGTTTCCTTCTCTGACATTTGCAGCTTTATTTAATTGACATCGTTTTACTGTATTCTTTTATGACCTACTTTTACAGCAAGGGTGGACGGCCCTGATGTTTGCTGCTTACAGGGGTCACACCTCAACCATCAACGCCATTCTGCTGCACCCGGAAGTGGACGTCAATGTGCAAAACAATGTAAGATGAAATTTCATTTTGCTGTTTCTGTTCACACTCACGTGAAGATTTCCTTGCATTGTTGGCGAGCCTTTGCATTGTCTTCTCTGACTCATGTGTGTTTTGTATTATACCCTCACACTTTCATTACATTTTATTAATTTCTTTGACTTTTCACAGCATGGATGGACCGCGCTCATGCTAGCAGCTGCACAGGGCCACGCGACCTCTGTACGTGCTCTGTTGACAAGAAGTGACATTGACGTTAATGTGCAAAACACACAGGTAGATTATTTTACGTCATTTCTTGTATTGGTTGTCGTTCCTTTTTCTTTCCTACATTTATCTCATCAGTTCATGGAAAGATAGACAAATGGCAAATGTAATTTGTTTTTGTCAGTGTTCTTATTCTTCAATGTGTGTTATTGTTTGTTGTTTCCAGGACGGTGGCACTGCCTTGTTGTTGGCGGCAATGAAGGGGCACACGGACATTGTGAGAGACATTCTGTCACTAAAAGGAGTGCTGGTTAATTTGGAAGACAAGGTACATTGTTTAAATTAATTTTGCTCTATGTTGCCATTTTTGCGTTTCGTTTATTGTTTTGGCAGAGAAATACAGCAAAAAGGCCTCCTTATTTGTTCGACAAATCCTGAATTGCACTTTGTTTTTTTTCTTTGATTTTGCTACAGGAAGGACGCCTGGCTGTGTTTGCTGGACAGAACGATGAGATCACGGCCCTCATTAACTTCTACGGTGTGTTTTTCATTTACTTTTGCTTTTTTTCCTTTTCTTTGTTTTTTTTTTAGCAATTTGTGGTTTATTTGCTACCCAGTGTTCGTATTGTTACTTAAACATCACCAAAGCTTGTGCATCTTTTCTTATGTTCATTTACTCCTTTTCTTTAGATCCTGTAATGGGTCTGGTATACCCGATGCCCGACCTGCCTCCACCACCACACCATTCTGTGGGTAAGTTATTTTCAAAGGACTTTCTTTTATTTTTCCATGTTTCGATCATATTGTGGATGAATTTAAAATCCGTTGTGTTTTTGTTTGCCACGCGATATACTTTCGGCATTGAGATATGAACTTTTGTATACTCCGTATCTTTTTGCTTTTTGTCCCTTTTCACATGGTGCGTTTGAGCTTTTCTTTACTCTTTACATTCCCAGTCCTCATGCCACCATTGCCACCTGCACACGAACCCAAGCTGGCTCTGTCAGCAGAATATCAAGAGTGTCACGACGAAGTGCATACATTGTTGCCACTATTGCCGTCGATCTATGTGCGCGGTGCCTGGCATCAACAGCGTCTCGCGCTGCAGGTATATTATATATTTTAGATCATTGTATTCACTTGACGAAAATTGTTGAAGTGTTGTTTTGGCGATATACCACACAACAATAAACTTTCGCAACCTTTACAATTGTTTGCTGCTGTGAATTTCACTGACACAAGTATCTTTTCTTTCTTTCTTTTATGTGCAGCACCAAATGGAGGCGGCGGTGCACATTCATCATCACAAAGAAGCCGCGCTCATTGGACGAGAGTTCCTTGCCTTCAAGGTGAAAATTATCGTTTGTTGTGTTTTGTTTCCACTGAGATTTGTGCTGTTGTCTCTTTCGCGATTCCTTTCGGTGAAAGAGATGATACCACGGTTTTATTTGTACTTTCCACTCATATTGGGACCATTTATGCTTTGTTTTAGGCCACCACTGCTTCGACCGCCGCATTACGTGCTCTGTCGGAACAAGATTACCTCCATTTACCAGAAAAAGTGACTCTCTTGCAGCAGCGTCTGAGTGCTCTGTGTGCCAGTTTGGTAACCGTACAGGACTATCAGACGCTAAAGAAAGCTGAAGAATTGGTGACAGGACTGAAGGATGTGCAGAGAGCACTTACTGAGGTATGGGTCAATCGATGGTTTTTTTATACTTCCATTTCATTTTTCTTTTCGATGGTATTCGACCGTTTGGTAGCATGAATAATACCGTTCAATGTTGATGAGTGTGTTTTAATGTACGTTCTTGATTACTTTTCACTTCCTATTGTACAGTCTGCCGTGCCACCCTCGACCAAGGCGCACCCATCATCGCACCAGGCTCCTCCACCTCCTGCTCCTTCGCCTACCAATCCCAGTGCCAGCACTGCCAGTGTCAGTGCTGGTAAAGCCAGTCCACGTACCTCTAGACCCACCTCCAGAGCTGCATCTCCGGAACCGATTTATGCCAAAGTACATTTCACTGAGCCAGCTGCTGCTGATGATGTAACAGAGCAGGAAGGCGAAAGAAGCAGCGATGCTTTCTTGCCGCCTCCGCCACCTCCTCACAACACACCCGCGCACGTAGGAAAGAAGTCCAGTATGGATGTGGATATCCGCGCGGACGACGATGTTTCTTCGGCCAGTCCCTGCAAGGCCTGTGATGAAGAAAGCACGCTTGCTGGCGAGGATGCTGCAGTGACCAGCCCTCAAAGAAGTGCCGATCACAGCGCACAGTCGAGTCCCAAACACACCATCACGTCCACGATTTCTGCGATTCCCGAGCTGGATTACCTGCCGCACTACAGCGCGTATTCGAACACGGTACCGAGCGGCGCGTTTGAACTCCACACGGTGAAGAAGTCGTTCGAAGAGTTGATGGAAGAGAAAAACAAGACTGCACACGCGCACGAGGGTCATCACGGTGTGCTGCCTCCGCCACCCCCACCGGGTGGGCTTTGAATTGGGGCAAGTGGTTTAGAGGATTGATATATAGAGTCAATTGTTATAATGCGTAGAGTTACAAAATTCGTTATCGGTAATGTTTGCGATTGATAAAGTAATGGCAACTGATGAACATAAAATTAAGTAAGAATGTTATTACGACCAAGTTCTTGACTTCTTTTCAATTCAAAAGTGTGCAACTGACTCTCCAGGTTAAAAAGAAGTCGTGAAATGGACCAGTCAAGCTCTGTTGTGGATGTGATTAAAACGAACATCGCTATAAGAAAACATTTGGGAGAAAGTATCGCGGATATTGCACGCAGTTACGAGACGGTTATTCCAGGCTTGGCTGCCCTGATGAATCTAAATCAATCGACTGCTCTGCATAACAGCGAGAATGAGCAGGCTCAGAAGGCTTTGAGTAACCATTTTAGATTGTCTCTGCAGAGTTCCCTGCCACCTTCTCTCCCGTCAGTGAGTATTGCATCCAAACCTCCTAATGCAGCTTCTCGTGGATTCTGTGTCCCCTTGAACCCCGCCAGCAATGAAAGAATCTCGTTCTCAAAGACGGCGGCTGATGACGAAACCAGAAAGAAGTCAGCCGTAGCGTTTGAAGATTGTGATGTGGAACCAACAGAACATTCGATTCGCTCCGCCAACACCTGCGATTCTGTCCGTGAAAATCCGATTTCCCCTTTCACAGAGCCCATTCAGCTGCCTAGTGTCAAGCGTAGAAAGCTGGATGCTTACAGAGAGACAAGCATCGTCAGCCCTGAACCTGTTCTGCTCAATACATCCACCACTACCTCTCGCCCACCTCGACAGCGCATCGGACGGGTTCCTTTCGACCCCCTTGCTGACGTGTCAATCTTGAAAGAACGTGACTTTGCCACTCCCGAACACGCCCAGTCTCGTTTGGACGACATTGCCTTCAACACCTTGCGTGATGAATTTGGAACGGCCTGGAAGAAAGTGCATGGCAAAGGTCAGTACAAGGATTGGCACCGGTATATTTACGTCAATCCTTGGGGTAAAAAATATACCTTGGAGTCGGGGGCAGAGGAGGGTGTTGACTTCTTTTTGACCCCACAAGCCGCGCTGGAGTACTGCCGACGGCATCTCGTGCAGCATTCTTCTGCTTAAATTTTGCCACATGCAAGTTCTCGTATTGTATTTAGAATGTTGGTTACAAAGTATTGTATTAATAAAGATATTGTATCTGATGACCGACGGCGCTTTGATTAAAACCTGGATTACCTGGATTTAATGATGTTGAAAACTTGTCTGGATATTATTAAAATTGACCATGTAGTGCAGTTAGTCAGCAAGTGCAGTGCAAGGAGTAAGAAATTACCGAAGTTAAAGTATGGCGACACTTTCAAAACGTTAGGTTGAGACAAAATCTTCATCAGTTCACTTTAAAATTATGTCTGGGCCCACAAATTCATCTACATTGTGGAGGTAAGGATTAACGTCCTCTAGTTTTTTGACAAGACCATATGGGTTTAACTTTTACTCGTACCTGATAAACACAGCGACATTGCAAGGCATTTTTCTGTAATTGTTGAAGCGACAGAAGAGGCACAACGATTACCAAGTCAAGGAGGTATGCAAAAATTCGAACATAGATTCGATGTATCCCCATTTATTTAACTTCTCAATTGCATACATAGAACTAGAAGAGCATTGGTCGCGCATTCAGTCATATATTGAATCCTTCGACCGCCTCGTCACTGAGAAGGATCTCCATGACACAGACATGCATTCTATTTCAAGCTACAGCGATGGCCCCGATACGAATGACGATAGTCCACACGAGTCTTCCAGCAGTGGCGATGATAAAACGATAATTCAACACGCTCGATTCAAAGCTGGAAAAGCCTACACTCGATCTGAAGATGACCTTATATGGCAAACTTACAAAAACACATACACACCAGAAAGTCGAAGAAAAGCCTATATGCGAGTCGCAAAGCGATTGGGGCGGACGTACAAGGGAATTATTACACACGTGCGTGATCTTTGCAAACGGCAGGCACGGAAGAAGCAAGCCACTCACTCAGATTCGTCGCGTGATTCTGCCAGTGCTACCCAGAGCGAAAGTTCGGATCAGTCAAGTACTGATTCTTCGTATAGTTCTGTGGGTTTGCAACCTAGCCAGTCGAATACCGGCAACGTTGCCGCTCACAAGCAACGCGTGATGCATGGCAAGGGCTACTTGTATACCGAAGAAGAAGATACAGACATATGGGCGGCATATCTCAGCACAACCCATCACTCCAAACGATCGGAAGCATTGCGTGCGGTTGCGACTCAATATGACCGAACATATATAGTGCTGACTAGCCGGTTAAAGAAACTCCTGGCCGCACAGAAGGGTCGTTTTGGACAGCCTACTACCTCTGCTAAGGTTAGTGATGAGAGCGGTGATAGTGATGCTTGTCCAGCGCAGGTGGTCCATCAAGTCAGTGACCTTAGTGACAGTCAGTCTGACAGTGATCTCCTCACGCATCAAAGAGTCTCTACGGGCAATGTATCTGGTAATAACGCGGATTCAAACCTCGCCGCTCACATCTCACCATCTACCCAGCTATCAAGTCCGCACACATCATACCCAATGTTTCCGCAGCCTTCCCTACATTACAGCGCGACGTCATTGGATGCTGAAAATCGACTTCGAGTTCGCGCGGCAACGCCAGGCGGGACGCCTATTACCTTCTGTGGCGATACGGCCAAATCGCTTGCCTATTACCGCAGTACCGTATCACCCGCTGTGTATGCGCCAGAGACAGTTAACGAACCTCTGGGTCGCTTTGTGAAGTCGCTGCGCATCCATGGCTTGGATTTAGTGTTTCCTGTTGAAGCGCACGATAAGGTATGTAAACGCAATTTGACTTCATCGATCTAAGCGCATTTCAGTTTGCTTTTTTGTTTTGTTTGAGCAGATGCTGTGCATTATTTTGGCGTGTTTTCGCCGCGCGCAGCGACACAACACTGTCAACCCGTACAACAACATATTCAACGCCATCACCAGCGCGCGCAATCTTTTGCAAAAGAGTTTCTTTCATCTGAATGGCGTGTCTAACCGCAAGTTACATGAAGTGTTGAAACTGCTAAAGACTGCTAACTGTGTCACGATGACCAATGTACATGGCGTAATTCATTTGGACCCAGAAATTCAGTCGATGGCTGTGCTGCGCCGCCGGCACGATCGTTGCTTGTATCGTCGGATGCTACCAAATGACCGGGCTTACCTAGAAAACTTACTTTTGTGGCCACTTGATGCCTTAGCCGAAAATAAGAAGATTCAAGAAATGGAAAGTGTAATGGTGAAAGTGGAGCGTGTACTGGATGACTTAGCGTGGGGATCGAAATTCAGCTTTCTGCGTGCATAATCTGTGTATTAACTTTGGTATATGATATTATGCCTATTACACGTATATGCATAATCTGTTTAGGCCCAAGCCTTATCCAGTTGTGTGTTGCGTTTACAGTGACTAAAGTTTAATTGTCCCATGAATGCAATGCTTCGGATACGATGCATAACCCTTTCCCGACGATACGTGGTCCTGACTTTTTTTCATCCTCTCAATCAATCAAGTCAAATGTACTGCCTCTGCTGGTCTTGATCAGTAATGAACCGTCCTGGTGAGCCGCATGTTCAGTGTGCTGTGCAAAGTGCAGAGATGCAAGATCTTTACCATCGACAGATGCAAGATTACCAAACTTCGCTGGTTCGGTTTTCTGAAATCAAGTTGCCTACAATTGTCAAAGCCAGCAATCCGACACCAATAACCGAGCCGATATATTCAATTGGTTGCAGTCATGGAATGAGTGCTACTTTGTCGACGAGGGCTACTATCGATGCGTTAAAGAAACTTCAAGCCAAAATATTAGCAGACATTTCGACGCTGGAGAGCGAAACGATTGAGCAAACACACCCATTGTCCCAGGTAGTTACCGACGACAATGGGTTTTCAAAAGCGATTGTGTCGTTTTATGCTTCCCCAAGAGCCGAGCCTCTATCCAATGAAACTTCCGCACTTCCCAGTCATTCGAGTACGAAACCACCGAGGATAGCCATGAACAGCCCCAGTACAGGCATACCGATACTCATGAAAACGCCCTTGAAAGTACAGTCACCACAATCCGAGCATACAACAGACAGATTTCCCTCGTATCCAGCAGTTTCATCACCAATGGTCTCATTGCCCGCTGTGGATTCAACACCTTTTGAACCTTCGGTCGATAACAACTATCATGAAACAGGTACAGAGTATCACAGTGACTTAGAATCTGTGAGTGAAGAAACCGAGCATGAGAGTGGATGTTCCGACAATGAAGTTATCGATAAAGGTACTATACACAGGAAACGCACACAAAAACCATCCGTGAAGGCTGAACAAGTACAAAAGAACCAAAAGAATTCTTCCACTCCGGACATTCCCATCACCAAAGGTAAACGGCAACGTGCTCCCGCAGATCGATACACTCCAGATAATGTTAAACGAATCAAAGAAGAAGGAGTGTATTTATCGAGCGACAAACGGGTGAAAGCGGAAGGCGCACCGATACGAGCGGATCAGGAAGCGTTTAAAACGTTACGGCACTGTTATGGGAAGCAATGGAAACGTGTACAAGGGCTAGGTATGTTTAGAGATCAAGAAGTAGTAATAAACCCACGCGGTGTGGAGTATAGATTGAAAAACAGCCCTAAACTAGGCACGGATTTCTTTTTGCCGGCCCAAGAAGCGCTAGCGTA
>LNAP01009919.1_pt1 | contig 12508 bp, 8 predicted proteins | sample 602601 | NCBI WGS metagenome assembly LNAP01 (sample SAMN02440304, study PRJNA202911) | soil metagenome | biome: Subtropical and temperate rainforests or woodlands; isolation source: soil samples (1 kg each in a 20% v/v slurry with milli Q water) were... ... | reverse complement strand
ATTTTGTGCGGCAGGCAGGATGGTCTGATTGAACGAGGCGACTTCAGTGTTTGCCGTCATCCACTGATCCAGAGTGGTTTGAATTTCTGTGCGCAGGCGCAACTCACTGGCATTGCGAAGGTCGCGGGCTTGATCGGTACGGCGGGCAGCTGCCAGTACATTGCCCTGGTTACGGTTGAATAACGGAATAGGCATCGACAGCCCCACGACATTCACCCGCTCGCGTTCTCGTTCATCGTATTGGCTACCGACACTTACGGTGAGGTCAGGAATACGCTGAGCTTTCTCAAGACCGAGAGAGGCTTCCCGTTGATCGATTTGAAGCTTTGCCAACCGTAGCTCTGCGGTCTCGCCGATGCGGTTAATCAACAGCGAGGGTTCCGGCACCTCTGGCATCGATTGGCCGGCATCCCCCACAGACACGAACGCAGGCAATGGTGCTCCCATGACCTGAGCGAGCAGCTGATAGGCACTGGCCTCATCCCGCTCGGCCCGTCTCAACTCTAGGCGCACCTCCGACAACTGGACTTCTGCTCGCGTACCTTCAACAGGCGATGACTTGCCGCTCTTAATACGACCTTGAGCAACACGCAAACCTCGCTCGGCGAGCTCAACCGATTGACGAGCCAAGACCAACCTTTGCTGAGCCGTCGATGATTTGTAAAACGCCTGGATGACATCAGCACGCAAAACATTACGTTTACGCTCCAGTTCAATTCCAGCCGCGTCCTGAGCTCGGCTGGCAACGTCTATCCGGGCTCCACGCTTGCCACCCAGCTCAATCGGCTGGTTGATCATCACCGTCGTAGTCCGTGAATTTCGTCGAGTATCTTCAGCTTCCCAAGACAGCTCGGGGTTAGGAATCAAGCCCGCTTGTTGTCGATCTCCTTGAGCAATACCAATCTCCCACTGTGCTGCAGCCAGATCAGGATTGTTGGCAAAAGCAGCTTCTAGAGCCTGATCCATCGTGAGCCTTTGAGCGCTTGTCGCGAACAAAGGACTGACCAGAAGTGTAAGGATCGCAATCGCACCTGCTCTTAACATGGCTTTATGCATATTTGGGTGCGTAATAAACTTTCTATACCGAAGCAATTCCATCATTCCTAAAACCCTTAAAACATTTTCCATGAGGCGAAATGTAGTTCTCCCCACCTATCAACAAGGTGACTGAAAAATTACAAATACGTTATCCGGCGGCAAGGCTCTATTTTTTGCATTAGTATGAAGACGACGGGAAACGCTGAGCGCTCTGCAACAAATGGAAATAAACAGAACACGAACAAATATTTTTTCTTATGTGTGAACAATCACGACTCGATGAATGGTTTGCAGACATAAAAAATAACGAAATTGATTTAAGCCTTGTTACATCTGTGGCAGGTATCGGCTTCGCAGTTCGAAATTTAAGGTGCCATACAAGCAGTAAATAAATTTACGTAATAAGCCCCCCAAACTAACCATTAAACACTGACAAACTAACAGCCCTGGCTCTCCAATTTAATATTCAATCCGACATATTTATAGAAGGGTGAAAACCTATGCGAATCCTTGTGATAGAGGACGAGCTGAAGACTGCCGAATATTTACATCAAGGCCTGACAGAAAGCGGCTATATTGTAGATTGTGCATCAACAGGTGCAGACGGACTTCACTTGGCACGTCAGCAAGCTTATGACTTAGTAATTCTTGACGTAAACCTCCCCGAAATTGATGGGTGGGGGGTTCTCGAAAACATTCGGCAGACAAGTAGTACTCGGGTAATTATGCTGACCGCACGAGGACGTCTGGCAGATAAAATCAAAGGACTGGATCTAGGTGCCGATGACTATCTGGTCAAGCCATTTGAATTCCCGGAATTACTAGCAAGAGTACGTACGCTAATGCGGCGCAGCGAACATATACCGGTTCCGGAGGTGCTTAAAGTCGCGGACTTAGAGCTTGATCAAGGAAGGCACCGCGCATTCCGGGGAACGCAACGCATAGATCTGACAACAAAGGAGTTTGCTCTGCTCCATTTACTAATGCGCCAATCCGGAGAGGTATTGTCTCGCACACAGATTATCTCCCTAGTTTGGGATATGAATTTTGACTGCGACACGAACGTTGTCGAGGTGTCGATCCGAAGACTGAGAGCGAAAATAGATGATCCATTTGAAACCAAATTGATCCATACCCTCCGCGGCGTTGGCTACGTTCTAGAGGCTAGGAAATGAAGCCAGTCAGCCTATCGATGCGGCTGGGGTTGACGGTCAGTATGATGGGAGCAGTGCTAGTAGTGTTTTTAGCGGTACTGGCATATCTTGCGCTTTCCCATGAATTGGATTCACGGGCAAAAGACAGCCTTGAAAAAAAGATGAGCCAGATAGAGCACAGCCTACTGATGGATATCAGTACTCTTGAGATTAGCCAAGAACCTCATGCTTTGTTAGATCAAGTACTAGGGCATGACAATCTCAACCTGACTGTCTTCAATGTAGACATGAGTAAACAGCTCCTAAGTTTTGGAGCAGATATACCTGAACGCTCGGCGACCCTGTCCGAACCAGGCGCCAGTAATAAGCTGTCCTACACCACTGGGTCTGAGGAGGCAGAAACCCACATCCTCGCAGCCTCTAAAATTATGAAGTTGCGGGATGGTGAGTCGGTATTGGTACTACTTACTATTGAGCGTTCTAATGATGAAGCGCTACTTAACGCCTATCTAAACTCGACCATTGTCGCGGTTCCGCTGTTACTGGTTCTGATTGGTATCAGCGCTTGGGCAATTGTTCAACGCGGCCTTTCTCCGCTCAGGGAGTTCCGTAAAGTTGCTGCCATGGTTTCCGCCCAGGACCTTAGCCATCGACTCTCCGTTGTGAAAATGCCGCAAGAGCTGAGTGAGCTTGCTCATGCCATAAACTTCATGCTCCACCGCCTTGATAGCGGGGTTCAGCAACTGTCGCAATTTTCCGACGACTTGGCGCACGAGTTGCGTTCACCGATCACCAATCTTATGGGCAAAGCACAAGTAACCCTTTCCCGTGAGCGTCCAGCAGAAGAGTACAAGGCTGTTTTGGAGTCCTGTACCGAGGAGCTGGGACGTGTCACCAGAATTGTTTCTGATATGCTTTTTCTGGCCCAAGTTAGTCATCCAGCAACTCTAGTACCGTTTGAATGCATTTTATTGGAGGACGAAGCATTAAAAGTCATCGATCTTTTCTCTCTGTCGGCAGAAGAAAAGAATGTCAGCGTAGGTGTCAGCGGCTGCGGAAAGGTACTCGGTGACCGCCTTATGATTCAGAGAGCCATTTCAAATCTTTTGTCAAATGCGATCCGCCACTGCCCGTCAGGGCAATCAATCTCTATAGCAATAGAAACTCAACCGGAGAAAGTATCCCTGGTTGTAAGTAATCCTGGCGCAGGGATTGAATCTCAGCACCTACCTCATATTTTCGACCGTTTCTATCGCGTGGATACCAGTCGCTCACGAGCAGAGGGTGGCACAGGATTAGGATTAGCAATTGTGAGATCCATCATGAGCCTTCACCAAGGATCTGCAGACGCCAAAATTTTACAGGGCCAGGAAACCATTTTTCGACTCGCATTTCCAAAATACAATGCACAAATCAGCTGGAAACCTGAAAAGATTAAAGAGTGAGGTTGTAAAATTCGACTAACTTAATACACATCGATGAATTGTGAATTTATAAAAATTTGCTGCCAAGATTCTAGTCGAAAGATGTATAGCGAAGCTTACTAATAATGAAGCGAGACAAACTGCATTAGAGGTACATTTCGTCCCCCTCTCCCAAGCCCTCGAGTCGATTAATGCGATTGGCAGCCAGGTTGCGAGACTCGATCCAACGCATAACATTTCAAAATTGTAATTTTAGAGACATCTCTTCGTTATCTTAAATTTGCAACTATAGACGGCGAACGCGCCCGTAGAAGGCCGTTGGGGGAGAAAATACAAAAAAAGCCTGTGGCGAAGAGAAGCTTACCAACTGCTTACAGTAATAAATAGACTGAGTAGCTGGAACAACGAACCGGAGGATAAGTATATCCCCAAACACACTTGGATGGAGGCTCTATACAGCCGAGTTCTAGGTGAACCCTATGCGCCATAGATTTATCCTCTCACATCTCGTTGGGCCGAACTCTCCAAAAAACAGCTAATAACAGAATCGGAAAAATATGATGAGAAAGACTTTTATTTCGCTGAGTGTCGCGTCGTTCACGCTTAGTTTAAGTCCGCTCGCTTCTGCCGAGTTTCTTAAAGACAGCAAAGCCAATGTCGAACTACGCAATTTCTACTTCAATCGCGACTTTCGGCAAGACACAGCGAGCCAGTCAAAACAAGAGGAGTGGGCACAGGGCTTTCTCATGCGCTATGAGTCGGGATACACGGAGGGTACTGTTGGTGTAGGTTTCGACGCGATTGGCATGTTTGGTCTAAAACTCGACTCCAGTCCTGATAGAACCGGGTCCGGCCTTCTTCCTCGGAGTATCGAATCCCCTCGCCGAGCCCAAGATGACTACAGCAAGCTAGGTGCAACAGCAAAGTTAAAAGTATCGAAAAGTGTTGTAAAGATTGGCACATTGATGCCTAAGCTTCCGACGGTTCAATCCAACGACTCACGCCTGTTACCTCAAAGCTTTCAGGGTGGGCAGCTGAACTCTATGGAGATAGATGGCCTTACTTTTGATGCTGGCCAACTTAAACAGATCAATCTGCGTGATTCCTCAAATAACGAGGACATGACGATTTCAAGCGGCGGAGCTCGAGGGATCATTGTTCGCGGCGGGCAGACCAGCGATGAGTTTAACTTTGCTAGCCTGAACTACAAATGGAACAAGAATACATCCACAAGCTATAGTTACGGCGGGCTCGACGGCCTGTACAAACAAAACATCGTCAACTTCATACACGTCCTTCCTTTGGATGAAAAACAACAATTCAAGAGTGACCTCCGGTACGCACGCTCTACTGACGACGGCAATAGTAACGTAGATAACACTGCGCTCGGAGCTATGTTCACATATGCATTTTACGGCAAAAGATGATTGGCGACACTGGATACGCCTACATCAACGGATCAGACCCATTCCTAGTTAACTTTGTGCAAATAGGAGATTTTTCAAATAAGGAAGAAAGGTCTTGGCAAGCGCGCTACGATTTCAACTTTGCATCCGTTGGAATCCCCGGTCTGACGTTCATGACTCGATACATTAGCGGTGACGATGTTGACTTGGGGAGTGGCAAACCAAGCGGTAAAGAATGGGAGCGTAACATGGACATAGCTTATGTTTTTCAAGAAGGATCATTGAAAAATCTAGGTATCAAATGGCGTAACGCGATAGTGCGCACAACGAATTTCGGCAACGATATTGACGAGAATCGATTGATTCTTAGCTATACACTCCCACTGTTCTGATCAATTGAGCGATGGTGACATATGGGCTGTATCTATTTTTAACGCCATATGTTGCCTCGCACTATTTTATTACATTTCCAAACTCGCTGAGAAGCGAACATTGCAATGCACATACCGCTGTTTAGAAAACAACTAGACATCTGCTGTTCAACAATGATTACACCCATTAAACCCTTCTCAAAAACTGTAAGCACCTTTCTAGCTTTTTATACAAAGCCATACACTCGTACTGAACACATCTAAGTTAGACCTATGCGCGCACTGTCTCTCAAAAAAAAACACTAACAATCGGACTCGCGCCACTCTGCTTATAGCTAGAAGTCCCTGTCATCCCATGCAATCGGAGAAACGAATCTTTTGCAGTAGTGCATATGTATAATGCGTTCAACATCAGTTCTACAACCATCGTTTCTGGGCACACACATTAGCTGAACATACGAAATTATTACTTACGTTCATAAAGAATATAGTTACTCCTCACTCTAAATTTTGCTCCTCCTATATTTACGCCCTAAAAAATGCAAGAAAGTAGAATTACAATCACCGCGTAATATTATGAAACCATTGACCACCCAGACCTGCCGAGCGGCACTTGCGTCAGCAAAACGGGCTAATATTTACGCCTAAGCCAGTGAGATCCAGTGCGACATACTGTCGCAAAACCTAGTTTTAGAGCCCACGAACGACATTCTTTGTTGACTCTATAGCAGCTACAGGCTTCAGGCTAAGACCATTGCAAAGGGCTAATTTTCGTTTTTCGTATTTTTGCTATAAATGGGGTGGCTGTCATGAGAATGCTTGTAGTTGAGGACGAGGCTAAAACCGCCGAATATTTGCATCAAGGATTAACTGAAAATGGCTATGTAGTAGATCGCGCATCGAATGGCACGGACGGCCTTCATCTGGCGCGTCAACATGTCTATGACTTAGTGATACTTGACGTTAATCTTCCAGAACTTGATGGTTGGGGGGTTCTTGAGCATCTTCGCCTAAGCAGTAACACTAGGGTCATGATGTTAACGGCCCGAGGACGTCTGGCGGACAAAATCCGCGGATTGGATTTAGGGGCCGATGACTACCTGGTTAAGCCGTTTGAGTTTCCTGAGCTACTGGCACGGGTACGAACTCTGATGCGTCGCAGTGAGCAGATTCCTGTACCGCAGGTGCTCAAGGTCGCCGATCTGGAACTCGACCACGGACGCCACCGTGCTTTTCGTGGTAATCAGCGCATAGATCTGACAACCAAGGAGTTCTCGCTTCTGCACCTATTGATGCGCCATTCTGGGGAGGTTCTCTCCAGAACTCGGATAATTTCACTGGTCTGGGACATGAACTTTGACTGCGACACCAACGTTGTCGAAGTTTCAATCCGTCGTTTGAGAGCCAAAATCGACGACCCCTTTGATAATAAATTGATCCATACCCTGCGCGGAGTTGGTTACGTGTTGGAGGCGCGCGAATGAAGCCGGCTAGCCTGTCAATGCGGCTAGGGTTGACAGTGAGTATTCTGGGGGCATTGCTGGTAGTATTTTTGGCTGCCCTAGCTTTTTTTGCGCTAACGCATGAGTTGGAAAAGCTGGCCAAACGAAGCCTAGACAAGAAATTTGAGCAGGTCGAACATAGTCTATCCCTATATAAGGACACAGCCGACATAAACTCGAATCCGCACTCCTTGCTGGATCAAGTTATGGGACATTACAATTTGAACCTGGCCATCTATGACTTAGCAAACCTGAGGTCACCTGTGCTGAAAGTCGGGGCGGGCTTGTCGGACCTGCGGATAGAGTTGAAGGCAGCGGTTGCCGCCGTCGACAAGATTTCATATTCCACCAATTCCGACGGCGAAGGCCGACACTTTATTACCGCCTCCAAGCTCATCCGGTTAAAGGACGGTACGAGCGTTCCCGTACTGCTGTCCATCGATTGCGCAAATGATGAAGCACTACTCAGCACGTATTTGCGGTCGACGATCATTGCGTTACCTTTGTTGTTAATACTCATTGGAATGAGTGCCTGGGCGGTAGTTCAGCGAGGTCTCGCGCCACTGAGGGAGTTCCGAAAGGTTGCCGCTATCGTCTCAGCACAAGACCTTAGCCATCGACTCTCTGTGGTCAAAATGCCTCAGGAACTTAGTGAGTTGGCCCACGGCGTCAACTTCATGCTACATCGACTCGATAGCGGTATTCAGCAGCTGTCGCAGTTCTCCGATGACTTGGCTCATGAATTGCGATCCCCCATTACTAATTTGATGGGCAAAGCCCAAGTGACGCTTTCTCGGGACAGGTCGGCGGAAGAGTACAAATCTGTGCTGGAGTCTTGCACCGAAGAATTGGAACGTGTCACTCGAATTGTCTCGGATATGCTCTTTCTTGCTCAGGTCAGTCATCCTGCCGCGCTCGTCCCGTTCGAGACAATTAATTTGGAAGATGAAGCATTGAAGGTCGTCGATCTGTTTTTATTTTCTGCGGAAGAGAAACGGATCAGCCTGAGCGTCACCGGAAGCGGATACACCATTGGAGACAGGTTGATGATTCAGCGAGCAATATCAAACTTGCTGTCCAATGCGATACGCCATTGCCCAGCAGGACAATTCATTTCAGTTGTCATCAAATGCCAAGCCAATCAAGTCTCGCTGCTGGTAGGCAACCCTGGCGCAGGTATCGAACCTCAGCACCTGTCGCACTTGTTCGAACGTTTTTATCGAGTCGACACAAGTCACACACGTGCCGAAGGAAGTACTGGTCTGGGCTTGGCTATTGTGCGATCAATCATGAGCCTTCATCAGGGGAAAGCAGAAGTCGAAAGCTTACCCGGTAGCATGACCGTTTTCAGTCTGAGCTTTCCAAACCTCGACGGACAGCCCCCCTGGCAGCAGTCGAGAAAGGCTCAGGGGTAAATTGTTGCGTTAAACATTGGTTGATTCGCATACATTAATTCCCCGTACCACTGGAAATGCTCGGGTGGCTCAGAGAATTATTGTCCGCAAGCTTTCAGAGTATCGCAGCGGCCCCTCCCGCGACATGGAATGTTTACGGGGGCCTTTCAGTGCTGCATGCCTTCGTTTCCTTCGAGCCTGGCATGAAACTGCGAGTTCTCTAATTGAAGAGTCGTATGGCTAATATGAAATTTCTCGCTCATCAGTCGAGTCACCTCGGCCAATATCTCTTGATCGGGGCGGGAAGGGTGCTGAACGACTAGGTGCGCGCTCATGACATTTTTGCCGCTGGTCAAAGCCCAGAGATGCAAATCATGAATATCCTCAATACCTTCAACCGCCCTGATTGTCGCCTCCACTTCCGCTATGTCGATTCCGTCCGGAACACCCTGCAACAAGATGTTCATGCTTTCTTTGAGCAAAACCCAGGTTCTGGGTAGAACCCACAACCCGATAGCTGCGGCAACGATCGAGTCAACCCAAGTCCATCCGGTAAAGCGAATGATCAATGCTGCCCCTATCACACCTATGGAGCCCAGCATGTCGCTCCAAACCTCCAGATATGCGCCTTTGACGTTAAGGCTTTCGTCACTGGCAGACATCAGCAAGCGCATTGAAACAAGGTTCACAACTAGCCCTATCACTGCGACGATCAGCATGCCTGTCGATTGTATTTCTGTCGGAGTCTTAAACCGCTGATATGCCTCGTACAGGATGTACACCGCTACCATGAACAACAGAATCGCGTTGAAAGCAGCTGCGAGGATCTCAAATCGTGCATAGCCAAATGTCCGTTTTTTATCCGCAGCGCGTTTGGCGATCTGAATAGCGACTAATGAAATAGCAAGGGCAGTGGAATCGGTCAGCATGTGAGCGGCGTCGGATAACAACGCCAAGCTGCCGGTGATGAAAGCACCAATGACCTCCGCGATCATGAAGCTTGTCGTTAGCGCCAGAGCGATCCACAATTTTTTCTCGTGTCCTGCACGTGCTTGACCGTGACTGTGACCGGCGCTCATAGGACTCTCCATGTGTGCGTGAATGGATACGACAATGACTCAGAAGCTCACTCTTCGCTAAGAAGATTTCTCAGTTCTTGAGAAATAGGCATCACCTGAAATGCGCTGACACGGGCGCGACCAGTATTTCCCGATGGCACCCATATTGTTGAAAATAGCAGGGCAGCGAAAACACGTGGTATTTGTCCCACAACCTCTCGGGGATCTCGTGTCCTGATGCCCACATACAACATAAAGACGTGTGACTGTGCATGCAGCAGGGGACGGCGTTGCGTCAGGATGTGGGTACGCTCCAGCCAATGGTAAGCGCGCGCATAATCTTGAGACCTTATGGCTAAACGGGCTTCGCCGAAGCCCTCAAGAATTGCCCCATGCAACATTTCTTTCATGCTACGACTCCGGACTATTTTTTCAGCAAGCGCAGCCCATTAAGTACTACCAACAGGCTGACACCAACATCTGCAAACACCGCCATCCACATCGTGGCCAAGCCCATCAAAGTAAACACAAGGAACACCGCTTTGACGCCCAAGGCGAACGCTATGTTTTGCTTTAACACCGTGGCGGTTTGTCGGGATAGACGAACGAAAGCCGGGATCTTTCTCAGGTCATCATCCATCAGCGCGACGTCTGCCGTTTCGATTGCGGTGCCAGTACCCGCAGCGGCCATTGCGAAGCCAATCTGGGACTTGGCCAAGGCCGGCGCATCATTAATCCCATCGCCGACCATCCCCACCACGTGGCCACTGTTTTGCGACTCACCAATAGCCAAAAGCTTGTCGGCGGGAAGCAAGTTTCCTCGGGCCTCATCAATCCCGACTTGTTGCGCAATTGCCTGCGCAGTGTGTGAGTTGTCCCCTGTCAGCATCATAGTCTTGATGCCTAGCTCATGCAGTTCCTTGATCGCGGTCTGGCTTGAGTCTTTCACCGTATCGGCAACCGCGAACAGTGCTATGACCTGAGTAGCGCTGCTTAACGCTACTACGGTTTTTCCCTGACGCTCCAGACGATTCAGGGATGCCTTCAGTTGCGGCGTGCAAAGACCCAGCTCCTCGATCAAGCGATGGTTGCCCAGATGATAGAGCAGACCCTCGACGATCCCTTTCACACCACGTCCTGGGAGCGCTTCGAAACTCTCGACAGACTTGAGCATTGACGCGTCCAGCGCCGCCTGTTTGGTGATGGCCTGTGAGACCGGGTGATCCGAGCGACCGCCCAGACTGGCGGCAATAATCTGAGGAGCTAGTTCTGAAATCTCGGTCAGTGGGATGTAATCGGTCTGGACCGGCTTGCCATGCGTAATGGTCCCGGTTTTGTCGAGCGCGACGAAGCTCAGCTTGGCGCCAATTTCCAGGTAGACGCCACCCTTGACCAAAATGCCCTTGCGAGCCGCTGCCGCCAGACCGCTGACAATGGACACCGGGGTTGAAATGACCAGCGCGCAGGGGCAGGCAACCACCAGAAGCACTAGGGCGCGGTAGATCCAATCAGTCCAGAGTCCACTTATGAATAATGGGGGCAACACCGCAATAGCCAAGGCAAAGAAGAACACTGCTGGCGTATAGATCTTGGCGAATTGGTCAACAAACCGCTGGGTTGGTGCTCGCGAACTTTGAGCCTCTTCGACCGCATGGATGATTCGAGCCAACGTCGTATTGCTGGCCTCAGCCATTACTCGGTATTCGAAGGAGCCGGATTCGTTGATGGATCCTGCATAGACGGGGTCATCTACGGTTTTCTCGATGGGTAGGCTTTCCCCCGTGATAGGTGCCTGGTTGACTGTAGAGTTGCCGGAAGAGACAACGCCATCCAGACCGATACGCTCGCCGGGGCGAACCCGCACCAAAGCATCGATCTCGACAGTTTTCACATCCACTTCCAGCCAACTGCCATCTGGCTGGCGAACGGTCGCCCGTTCCGGGGACAAATCCATCAAACCCTTGATTGCGTTGCGTGCACGATCCAGCGATCTTGCCTCTATAAGTTCGGCAACGGTGAACAGGAACATGACCATCGCGGCTTCTGGCCACTGACCGATCAACACTGCACCGGTCACGGCAATGCTCATCAAGGCATTGATGTTCAGATTGAGATGTTTGAGTGAGATCCAGCCTTTCTTGTAGGTCGCTGGGCCGCAGAGCACAATCGCGAACAAGGCTACAACCGCCACCACCCATTCAGGAGCGGCGTTAGTGAAATGCAATACTTCCGCAGCTACTGCCCCAGCGCCGGATAGTATCAGTTTCCACCAGGTACTCTTGCGCGGTGAGGCTATCTGAGCGGCTTGCGGCGCATCGGAGTTAGATGCCTTGCCGTCAGTAGTCAACGGTTCGGCGTGCATGCCAAGCGATGACACAACCGCTTCAATACTCAAGGTGTCCGGCAGTTCGTGCCAGACCCCCAGAGTACGGTTCATCATGTTGAACTCCAGCTTTTGAATCCCACTCATTCGAGTGAGCTTGCCCTCGATCATTGTCTGCTCGGAGGGACAGCACATTTGCCCTATACGAAAACTGCTGAAGCGAGCGGTATTGCCGGCATCCGCTGGAGAAGCTTTTGCTGCACAAGTGCTTGCGCCGCCCGCGTCGGATGGCGGGCAGCATTCGTCGGTAAAGAGATCGTTATCAACCGGGGCGGCAGATTTACTCGGTTCTGCCAGGGTGTACAAGGTGGATGCCGGTGTTACGGCAGCGCAGCTTGATTTGCTGCCATCCGCAGCAGGAGAGCAGCAACCGGAGCCTTCTGCCTTGGTTGGCCCCGGGACGACGTCCGAGGTTTTCGCAGCGCAACAACTGCTCTTGGGCGGGTTCTGGACTGCATTCGTATCGCCAGTCGTTGCGGCGGGTGTACAGCAACCTGTCAGCGCTTTCGGATCAAAAACCTCAACGCTGGCCTGACTTTCAGGTGTTTGCTTATCACCGCAACAACTTTTCATAAGGACAATCTCCACAAGTTATGGTGAAGAGTGAACACCCTATAGCCACTATAAGGTCAAGCGCATTATCGCGACTGCCAAACTTTTTCAACATTGCCGATTGTGGCTAGCGCGATTGGTTGATCTCGCTCCAAATCAGATCATAGAGCTGCTGGGCACCGAAGTTGGTCAGCGGCTTACCGTTGACGAAGAATGTCGGTGTCCC
>LNAP01004671.1_pt1 | contig 12508 bp, 7 predicted proteins | sample 602601 | NCBI WGS metagenome assembly LNAP01 (sample SAMN02440304, study PRJNA202911) | soil metagenome | biome: Subtropical and temperate rainforests or woodlands; isolation source: soil samples (1 kg each in a 20% v/v slurry with milli Q water) were... ... | reverse complement strand
CACGCCGCAAGCACTTGCTGCCGAACGCGAACAGACGGTAGTGATCGATCTCGCCACCAGCCCGCGCCATGCCAGCGGCCATGTGCCCGGCGCCTGGTTCGTGGTGCGCGCGCAGCTGACGCAAGCGCTGGAGCGATTGCCGCCCGGCCGGCTGGTGCTGACCTCGTGCGACGGCGCGCTGGCGCGATACGCCGCCGCTGATCTCACCGGCGTAACCGATCGCCCGGTCGCCATTCTCGCGGGCGGCACGGAAGCGTGGAAGGCCGCCGGTCTGCCGCTGGAGACAGGCGTGCCGCGCAGCGTCGAGGAGGTCGACGACGTCTACAAGCGGCCTTATGAGGGCACCGACAACGCCGCCGCCGCGATGCAGGCCTATCTCGACTGGGAATTCGGTCTGGTCGAACAACTCGCCCGGGACGGCACCCACGGATTCCGTGTGCTATAGCGATCCCTCGCAAACCGCCGGCAGCCGACCTCGATCCGGAAACGACGCTATCGGCGCCCACTCTGACTCGTCCCGTTGGGGTCCATCTCTCCGTCGTGCAGCAGCGTCTGCGCGAGCCTTGATCGCGACGGGCGGCTCCAGCTATAGCTGCCATGTCTGGCCTTCTTGCTTGGCGTTGCGATGTGATGGAGGAGAAATATCACGCCACCTTCTGACCGAAGGCCTGATTGATTCCCCAACTGCCGCCAGCACAGCTGCGTTGATTTCGGCGATACGGCCAAGCTTGACGAGCATCCGGGCCACATTCACGAACGCCTCGGACGAATCAGGCTTCAGGCGCATGAATTCAAGGTAGTGGCGGACGGCTTCCTCATGCTGACCGAGCGCCTCGCAAACCTGTCCCATGCACAACCACGCCTTGGCTGCGTCCGGCCGAATTGTTGTCAGCGCTCCGAACAGACGCTTCGCCGAAGGCATGTCACCCTTTGCCGCAAGCAGCTGGCCAAGTCGGTGCAAGGCATCGGGATGACCGGGGTCCGTATCGAGGATCTTGCGGTAGCCGGTTTCCGCCTCTAACGACTGACCGTTGCGGTGCATTTCCGTCGCCTGGTCCAACACGTCGAGAATGCTGCGCTGATCAATTCGACCGCCGAGGTTCTTTCCGCTCCGGGTCTCCACGACAATGCAGTGAATCTTGCGCTCTGTGCACCGAAACGAATACTTATAAGGCTCGTTTCCACGCAGGAAATCATATTCGGAAAACCCGGCATTGATCGCATGGCGAATGCTGAAGGCATGCAGGATCACCCCGGGCGGGGGACCATCGAAGGTCTCGTCGCGACCCGTCATGTAGAATGAGAAGGTTCGCTTTCGCTGGTCGACCAATGTGGCGAGGGCGGCGATGGGACGATCGCCTTGCCAGAATGTCGGCAGGAAGACCAAACCCGCCTGAAACGAGCGCGTCAGCATCACGCCGTTGGAACGAACCAACCCGTCGATCAGGTTTCCCTTGCGACCTCGCCATTTTGTTTTCCAGAACGCCAGCAACGTGTCGAGATCCCGCGCAAACGTCTCCCCAGTCGCAACCGTGATGCTAAATTCGCCGGCATGATCGATCAATTTCAGAAGCCTGCGAATCTTCTGTCTCGTGTTGGCGCTCAACGAATCAAGATAGGCATTCCAGTCTTCCGGCAAGGCCGTATACGGGCAGAGACTATTATCGATGCCGTCGACCTTTCCCACCCGGTTGATCTCTGTGATCCGGAAATTCGCCTGCGAAAAATGGGCCATCAGTTGTCGGAGACGCCGCGCCGACATTCGCACATTCTCCAGGTTCAGACGCGCCCAGTTCATTCGCTTGATGAACCGCGCAAACGCGGCGATGGCCGGGCTCTCGGCACCGGGTCTGCAAATCAAGCCTGTATAGTCGGCTCCATAATTTCCAGCCATCCTCATGTCGCTAGTGACGGTCGCTTTTTCGATTGCCGACTGCAGTCGCAGGGGAAAAAAAGCAACATAGGGCGCGTCAACATCGTCGCTGTCTTTCGCAGCGAGGATAAACCAAGGTCCCTCGATCTGCGCGAGCCAGCCATTGAGCCACTGCCAGGATAGAAATATCTGAGCTTCCGGATCGGCATCATAGACCGCATTCCAGTTATCCTCGACCCTCGCCAGTGAAGACGACGTCTCAATGATATCGATATGCACGGCGAGGATCCTTCCCGACGAATTGCGTCATTTGCAAAACCTAGCGCTCCCGGAATGCGCGCGACATGCTGTCGTGAATCGGCTTGACTATGTATTGGAAGAACGTGCGCTCCGAGGTCTTGATGTAAACCTCCGCAGGCATGCCCGGCGTTGGACTGAAATCCGGAATGACCCGCGTCTCGTCATTGTTGAGCTTGACGCGGACGATATAGATGTCGGTCGGCCCCATCTGCTGCGACTTTTTCTCGTCGGCGAGAGTGTCGGCCGACAGATAGACAACGTCGCCGGACACCATCGGTGTGATGCGCTGGCTGAGCGCGGTCAGGCGCACCATTGCCTTCTGGCCGTGCTTTACGCTGTCAATGTCCTGCGGACGCAGCCGCGCCTCGATGATAAGCTCTTCCTTGAGTGGCAGCAGCTCCATGATGTTCTTGCCGGCTTCCACCACGCCGCCCTGAGTATGATAGCGCAGCTTCACTACGACGCCCCGAACAGGCGCGGTGATCCGAACACGATCAAGCACGCCTTTGGCCGAAAGCATCCGCTCGCGAACATCCGCGAGTTCGCCTCTGACTTCGTGCATCTGCTCGACCGCCGTCTTGATCGCGGTCTTGCGAACGCCGTTGATCTGTTCATAGGATCGCGCGATCCGTTCCTTGGCGTCACCGATATCGCCCATGACCCGGCCGACCTCGCCCTCCAGGTTGGCTTTCGAGCGCTGCAGCACCATCAGCTCGGGTTTACGGACCAGGCCAGTCTGCAGCAGGTGCTGCTTGGTTTCGATTTCCTCTTCGAGCAGCACGATCTGTCGCTTGACCGCGTCGAGCTGGACCCGCGATCCCTGGATGCGTTCCTCCAGCGCCTTGATGCTGTCATCGATGCTCTTGATGTCGCTCTTCATGTTGTTACGACGCGCCGTGAACGTCATCGTCTGGCTCTCGAGTATCTCCCTGACTTCAGGCGCCACTGTCAGCGCACTGATCACCTCTTCAGGAAACTTGACGTCGGTCTCCTCCCTCATCTCAGCCTGTAGCCTGGCATCGATCGCCGTCAGTCTGACCTTGCGCAAGAACAGTCGTTGCAATTCGGCCCGGGACGCAGTGTCGTCGAGATCCAGCAGAACCTGCCCCTGTTCGACCACGTCACCTTCGCGCACATAGATCTGACGGATGACGCCGCCTTCGAGATGCTGGATGATCTTGTTCTGTCCGGTCGCCACGAATACGCCGGAGGCGACCACGGCGCCGGCGATCGGCGCCATGTTGCCCCAGACGCCAAATCCCATCAGCGCGAATGCCATGATCAAGACCCCGGCGACCGTAGGAACCTTGGTCGATCGCGGCAGCGAGTCATACCACGCCCCTCCAGTAGCAGCAGTGCGAGTCGCAATCTCACGGTTCGCCATGGCAGACCTCATCATTCCCACTGGTAAAGCTGCGATCTACGAGTTAAGCGGCGGCAGTTCGCTGCCACCGGCCGGCTTGCGGCCCGCAATCATCGGGATGATCTCTTCGCGGGTGCCGAACGCCTGTACGGAGCCCTGATGGAGAATCATGATCTTGTCGACGCTTTGCAGCAGCGCCGCACGCTGCGTGATCGTCACCACCGTCATCTGCTTTTCCTTGGCCCGCAACAACGCCTTCGCAAGCGCCCGCTCGCCGTTCGCATCCAGGTTCGAATTCGGTTCGTCGAGCACGATCAGGCGCGGGTTGCCATAGAATGCGCGCGCCAGCCCGATACGCTGCCGCTGGCCGCCGGACAGCGGCGCGCCATCCATGCCGACAATCGTCTCATAGCCCTGCGCGAAGCTCGAGATCATCTCATGCACGTCCGCGGTCTCCGCGGCATCGAACACGTCCTCGTCACGGGCATCCTCGCGCATACGGCCGATATTGGCCTTGATGGAGGCGGGGAACAGTTGCACGTCTTGCGGCAGGTACCCCACGCTCTCGCCGAACTGGCGCGGATCCCAGTTGCGCAAATCCATCATGTCGAGACGCACGCTGCCGGCGGTTGGGATGATCGACCCGACCAGCATACGCGCCAGCATTGTCTTGCCGGTGCCGGAATCACCGACGATTGCCAGCGATTCACCGGGTTTCAACTGGAAGCTGATGCCATTCAGGATCACCTTCTTGTTGGGCGGCGGCACGTAAAGGATTCGTTCGACGTTCAGGTAGCCCGCCGGGCGCGGCAAGCGCAGCCGCTCCATGTTGAGCGGAGAATTCAATAGCAAGGTCTTGATTCGCGCGTAGGCAGATTTGGCCTGTACGAAGCTGCGCCACCCCTCGATCGTCCCCTCCAGCGGCGCCAGCGCCCGGCTCGCCACGATCGAAGCGGCAATCACCATGCCGCTCGTCATCTGGCTTTCCAGCGCAAGCCACGCTCCCCATCCGAGGATGGCGATTTGCGTGCAGAGCCTGAGGAACTTGGAGATGCCGGTCATCATGATGTTCAGATCCTGACCGATCACCTGAGCCTTCAGCGACTCCACGGTTTCGCGGCCCCACACCTGCACCCCCTCGGGGATCATTCCCATCGCGTTGATGACCTGGGCATTGCGAGCCATCGACTCTGCCTGCAAATTCGCGCGGGTGCCGAAATTGTTTGCGCGCATGAATGGCGCTGCGGTGACCCGCTGATTGATCAGGGCGACGGCGACCAGTCCAACGCCGGACGTCAGCACGATTAAGCCAAGGTGCGGATGAATGAGAAAGACCACGGCGAAATAGACCGGTGAGACCGGCGTATCGAACATCGTCAGCAGGACCGGGCCGGTGATGAACGACCGCAAATGCTGCAGATCCGCGAGAGTCTGGAATTCTCGACTGGATCCGCCCTGTGCCGCCTTGGCTGCGGCGCTCAGCACCGGCCCCCCTAGTCGCGCCTCCGTCTCGACGGCAACCCGCATAAGGATGATGCGGCGCATCACATCCATCAGGACATGCGCTGCGATCGCGATCACAACGATCATGGTGAGCATCATCAACGTATCGGTGCTGCGGCTGGTGAGTACACGATCCGACATGTTGAACAGATAGATCGGGATCGCGAGCACCAGAAGGTTGACCGCAATCGAAAACACGCCGACGGTCACCAGATTGCGCCGCGCATGGGCGAGGCCCTTTCCGAGGACATCCCGGAATTCATTGTCGCTGGACGACTTGTGCAGCGGCGTCGAACCGCCCCCTTTGCCACCCCCGCCACCGCCGCCACCGGGCGAGGCGCCGCCGCCGCCCTGATTCCCACCCGTTGTTGTCGAAGCCGCGGCCGGCTGCTCGATCACCACCGTAGACCCCGGCGGCGTCTTTGATTCCTCGCGAAGCGCCGGCTCAACCGGCGCGTGTTCGGTGATCTCGACCTTCTTGGCGGAGGCTGGCGTGGCCGGCGCATCATTCAAGGACGGGAACGCGGGATGTCCAGCCGCTGCGGCAACTGCCTCGCTGATGGTCCGCAGCGGGATGACCTTGGCGATCCGCGGTTCGCCATCCGCGGAAGCGTCCAACTGCGGACGGTCAGCGCCATTCAATCGATCATCCCCGCCCAGCGACATTGAACATTCCCCCACGGTTGACTGCAGATACAATGACTTCCTTGCGACTAGTGCAGCATGCTGCCGATTGGATCCGGCTGAGCAGGACAGGGCACGATGACAGGGACGCTGTGCGTATCGTCCTGACTGTCGTTCACGAAAGCGATCAGTTCGGGCACGAGCGCATGGGTATCAGCGCTCACTGCCTGATCCTGGCTCGCCGGCAGCAGATTGGCCTGCACAAGAATCGTGTCGCTGTAGGCTTGACCGTTGACGTAGGTGTTGGTCGGACCGACATCGACGATTGCCGCATCGTTGGTCAAATGATCGCCGCCAGTGCTTACGGATTGGGTCTCGGCACCGTTGGGATAATACGAAAGCGCGCCAACCGAGGGCTGGTTCTGCAATTGATAGATCACATTGACGTCGGATGTGACGTTGGTCTGCCAGACGGCGTTGACGTCGTAGTAATCGCCGCGAACGTACAGCACGTTAAAGACCCCGCCGGTTCCATCCACCGCCATGCCCAGTTTTGGATCGAGCGATGTCTGTCCGGATTCGAGCGCGCTCAACACCGAGGACAAGCCGGCGCTCATCGCACCAAAGTTGTTGCCGCCGTAATTCTCGATTGTCGCCTCGTTCAAAAGGCTATTCCCTCCGGACTCCACCGACTGCGTCGGATCGGCCCCCTCCGCCACCATATTGATCTGATCGTTGTTGAGGAGCAGGTTATTCTGGAAAATAACATTCATACCGTGATAGGCACCCTGGATCACGATCAGATCGTAGTGAATGCTACCGTCGAATATCTGCGCCAGGTTGCCGAGCTGGTTGTAGCCGCCGACCAGATTGTAATGCGTGTCGGCACTGACCTGGGCGATGATGTCATTGTCGAACAGATAGTTTGTCTGCACCAGCGTATGCACATTGTAATAATTTCCATCGACAACATCGACGCTCCAGTTTGGGCCCGCATATGTCACGGGCAGCGAGGCGTAGACGCCCGGATGCTGCACGAAGTCCGCAACGTTGTTTGCAACGTTTCCTCCGTCTACGGCGGTCGACACAGCAGTACCTGTCATGCTGACGTGATCGTGGTCGATGGTCGTATTTGTCTGAAAGATCGCATCGGTCTTGAAATAGTCGCCCTGGACGATCATTGTGCGTCCGGACTCGCCGAGATCGACGATAAGCGCCGCATTGATGCTGCTGTTCTGGCCGAGCACCGCCCACTGCCCGAGCGCATGGCCTGTATCGGCCAGCGGAGCGGGATCAGGCGGCGGCTGGTGGTCAGGCGCTGTAGGCGCCGGATCCTGTCGCACGCCATTGAGATAGTAGCCCGGCTGCACCGAATGCAGATCCGGCGACCCGCCACTGGCGGCCCAATGGGCGTCGTGAGTTGTCAGAAAGTCAGCCGCCCTGGCTCCGTCCTGCGGAATCCACCATTCCCTCGGAATCTCGCTGTTGGCCCCGTCGGCCATCCGCTCGACCAGTGCGGTGGTGTCGGCCGCGAGTTGCAATGTCAGCCCCGAGGCGGGCAAAACGCTGTTCGCGGGAAGCAGGGTATCGTCGTCATAAAGAATATTGTGCTGGTGAACCTCGACCTCGCTCTGCTCACCACCAGGCTGGTAGGTCACCTTGATGTGGAAGTCGCTGCCGCTGCTGCTGCTGCCCACGGCCGGCATGGGCGGCAGAACATTCGCCAGCCGCGGCGCCGGATAGAAATCGAGGTCGGGCTCGTCACCCGTTGCCTTGGCGAAGTGGACGCGGGGAAGATGTGACGCCTCATCCGGCATAAGCTCGGGCGTCCGCATGCCCTGTGTTTCGAGATCGTCGGGCGTGAAGGGGTGCTCGTAGTTGGGCCGCGGCGTGGTGTAGTCCGCCACCGGGCCGGGGGCGATGCTTTCATCATATTCGATACGATCGCGAGCGATGTCTTCGAAAATCTTCAAGTATCCTGCGAAGTGCCAAATGACTTCGATCAAGCTCGCTGATGCCATGACAACCTCCCCCCGCGCGCATGAGCCCTCACGGCGGCAAGACGACCACCCAGCTATCCATTGGAAGTGGAGCGCTGAAACCGGAGGGCGGAAAGGACCCGCGCGGCTTGCACCGCGCGGGCCGAACTTTCACTAGAGCGTGTGGTGATCGTCGGTCAGATCCTGACCTGCGACCTGCATCGTGATGCTGTTGAACTGGATGTTTGCACCCTGGGTGATGGTCTGGGTGAAAGCATCCTGCGTCAGCGTCGCATCGGCATGCGAAGTAATACCGGCGGCGGCGCCGGCGGCGTCGCCCATATGCGCTCCGTCGATCTTGGATTCGCCACCCTCGATCTTGGCATCCATGCTGAAACCCGAACTCGGGTCGCAAGGAATTCCGCTGCCGTTGTAGGTCACCGTCGGATCGCTCAACGTATCGTTGTCAACGAGGTTGTTGACCTGGTCGATGTTGAACTGATTGCCGCCGCCGTTCAGGGTCTGGTTGACCACATCCGGCATGATCAGCGAGTCGCTGATGCAGCTCAGCCCATGCAGATCGATTACCGGGCTGCTGAGACCGTCCGCGCTCAGGTCGAGATCGACCTTCACGTCGACGTTGACCTTGTTGTCGACGACATTTTCGATCTTGTTGTCGATGTTGTTGTCGACTTTGTTGTCGAGCGAATTGTCGACCTTGTTGTCCAGATTGTTGTCGACCTTGTTGTCGTTGAAGTTCAGGTTGGCATTACCGTTCAGGTTGCCGTTGCCATTCAGGTTGCCGTTGCCGTTCCAGTTGTCGTTGCTGCTGCTGGACTCGAGCGACTGAACCGCATACTGCGATTGGCCCTGACCTTGCCCCTGACCCTGACCTTGGCCCTGCAGCTGGCCTTGGAGATTGGCCTGGCCCTGGATCTGGCCCTGGAGATTGGCCTGCGCCTGCGTCGGGTCATTCTTCGGATCGTGCTTCGGATCGTAGTTCCTCTGTGACCTGCTCATGACGAGCTCCTACCTGTCTGGAGCATCGCGGGCGACGAGATCGCTGATCTTCTATGTCTGCGATCTTCGCTGCAGCGGTGCTCATGAACGTCGGTTGTTCCGACTGCCGGCGCTTGCGTCATTGCGAATGCCGGCATGGCAAAGATGGCGCAATGGTGGCATTTACAACATCCACGCATTCGGTTGGCAGATGCATCTTGCGACATTCTTCGTTCGACGCTTCTCAGGCGGCATCCGATAGAGCAGGCGTGCTGTCCAATCATCAGAGACGTCATTCGCCCCCAAGCCAGAATTTGATTGCGGTCGCTTTACGCCTGCTGATCCTGCGCCATTTGCGCGCCGTACACATGTGCCTCCAGAACCGGCAGCAATTCCCAGATATCGCGATTGATCCTGGTCATCTCGTTCGTCGTCTGGAGCATGTGTTGCAGACGGCCTTCGTCGATCGGCTTCATCTCTCCGAACCGCAGACTGGATTTCGTCTCCGCCAACCTCATCGACTGCGTATGGGTAATGGCACCAGACGCATCGAAAATGAACATGCAGTGATTCAGCTCGTTACGAACCTTGGTCGACTCGCCGAACCGCTCAATCAGCCGCGTTAGGCTCATGGCAATCGACTTGTCGACGACCCTGATCTTGGCCATGCGCTGGATCAGGTCGAGCCTCGCGCGGGTGGTGTTCAAGGTGGCGAACACGATCGCAGCGGACGCTTCGTCGGTCTTCAGCAGGATCATCAGGACATAGATGAAAAGGCTCTCGTTGTTCGACCAGCTGCAGATCAGGTTTCCGATCAGCGCTAGCACGGCGGTGCGTCTGTCGGCCGAGGCTGGCGCGGCCGCAGCCAGCGCATCGAAATTCGGCTTTGGTGGCAGCTTGCTGACGAACATCGCGGCTCCCCACCGAGAAAGAGCAAATATCATGATGTTATTCTGCGAGCATCGCAGAAGGTATATATCGAACGATACAACATCAAAGGTTGCATTATTGAAATCAGCAACTCTACTTAGATTCCATCGCGCTTGCGTTCACAGAGGTGCGTATCAATCTACCGATAAGCAAGTCTGCGGCGTCGGCTAACCGACTGAATGGATGGACGAATGTCGGCGTCCTGACATATGTCCGAGTCCGATGATCCTGTTGGCACTATGCCTTGATTAAGATATCGTAATTGTGTGCCAAACTATACAGACGCCTATTGAGGCTGCGTAAGCTGCGCATTCAAAAAGCAGCAGGGGGCTGTGCGGGACGTGTCGGGGACACGCAAGAACGCGGTTTTTGACAAGAACGTGATTTTTGAATTGCCCGGAGTGCGTTATGTCAGGCTCATTTCAGGACACCGTTCTACTTATCGATGCAATGGCGTTTCGCCGGGCAGGGTTGGAGAGTTTTCTCACCCCTTGGGCGCGGGAGGAGAACGTCAAGCTCATTTCTGTGCCTCCAAACGATGCGCATGAGAGGCTCGTCGAGGACAATGGCTGCAAGATGCTGATTTACAACATCGGCGGAATCCCTCCAACCGCTCACGAAATCGTTTCCGAGATATTGGTGTTGCACACGATGCGTCCGACAGCTTCGCTTGTCGTCTTCTCCGATGATGAAAGCCTAGAGAGCATTACCGCTACGTTCAACCGCGGAGCACAAGGATACTTCAGCAATTCCACGTCCCCGCGTCTCGTATTGCAGGCTCTTTCCTTCATTCTCCACGGCGGCAGCTACTTCCCTCCTGAAGCCATCCTGAGACGCCGGCCGGATGGGACGTTCGGTTGCGCTCATCAGAACTCCTCCCGAGACGCGGCACCGCAGGCGCCTTCCGCACCGATACAACGTGACCAGGCATCGGCGACCGGATTCGAGCCCAGCTTCCGACAACAACAGAGCTCGTTGCTTGTCGAAACCGCCCCTGGGACCACAGCCGTCGACAATCCATGCCAGCCATCTGCCACACCCATTGTTGCCACGGCAGATACCTATGCTGACCACAATTCTGTCAAGCCGCTACTGACCGAACGGCAACAGGCTGTACTCGCCTGCCTTTGTCGGGGCGACCCGAATAAAGTGATTGGTCGGGCTCTGGGCATGACAGAAACAACGGTGAAGGTCCACGTTCGAGAAATCATGCGCAAGCTCCGCGTCGTCAATCGCACACAGGTCGCCATTGCCGCCAATCAGTACGGCCCCGGTTTAAGTTCCGCGATCGAGATCGTGCCGTCAAATTCAAATATGCACGGCAGCTCGTTCGAGCAACAACATTAGGATAGTTCGCGTTTACCCGTGCCGCTTGTGTTTTTCTGCCGGTGGTGTCGTCGGCCGTGGACTCGATGTTTGATGGCGCGAGAACCACGGCCCCGGGACAGCGGGTCCTGTCCCGGGGCTCCTTCAAGCTTTGGGGGGGACCATCGCCTGAAGATCGGTTCCGGCAGCCTGCGCCCTCTCCACCGATAAAAGAACGCTAGCACTAATTGTGCATGCGTCAAAAACCACATCGGAGATAGCCGCTGGATCATTGGTATTAATACTGTCGACAGCTTCACTGCATCGCAGCAGCCCTTCGCTCCTGCTCAATCGGGCCTCGACGTGGAAAAGGCCTCGGATTGGTTCACCATTCCAACACCTCGATCGGATGCTGCGGCTGACCGCATCAACATGATGGAGCTGACCGTTGTTCGCGCACCGGGCTTGATCGACATCAAAAGGCTCGCGATCCGTTCCGATATCCTCCCCGGATACTGGAGCGACCGAACATGCCATCGCCATCCGATCGAGCCGTTGGCGAAAACGATGCGGTGGGCCTCGACGATAAAGTCCGGTTTCTCAGCGCTCCGGAGACGTATCTATCGGACTCCTGTTCGGTGACGATCCGCGAGACCCACATGTCCTGGGTCTTCATGGCGAAGGACAAGGTCTACAAGCTGAAGAAGCCGGTTCGCTTTCCCTATCTCGATTTCTCGACGCTGGAGCGCCGCGCAACAGCATGCCGCGCCGAATACAATCTCAACCGGCGGCTGGCGCCCAACGTCTATCTCGGTGTTGTCCCACTCACCGTTTCGGCAACCGGTCTTGCGATAGCCGGCGATGGTCCGGTGGTGGACTGGCTGGTGGTGATGCGCCGGCTGGAGGACAATGCAACGCTGGAGGCGGCGTTGCGCGGGCATTGGCTGACGCTGGCGCAGGTGGACCGCATCGCAGCAAGGCTCGGCGCCTTCTATGCCCATGCGCCGCGCCTGCAGCTGGTACCCGAAAACTACCTGGTCGGGTGGGAGAAAGCCCTTCACGACAACTGCCGGGTGCTGTTCGACGCCAGGCTCGGTCTTCCTCCCGGCCGCGTCTCTGCTGTCGCACAGGTCCAGCGCCGCTTTGCCGCGCAGCGCTCCGGCCTGCTGATGGACCGGATTCGGGCGCGGCATTTCGTCGATGCCCATGGCGACCTGCGCCCGGAGCATATCTGGCTGCGCCCGCCCGTGACCATCATCGACTGCCTGGAATTTGACGCCAAGCTTCGGGCGCTGGATCCCTTGGACGAGATCGCCTTCCTGCACCTGGAATGCGAGCGCCTAGGTGGCCTGTGGGCTGCCGATCGTATCCGGCGTCGACTGGCCTGCGTCCTGGCCGACGACACGGCCAGCGGATTATTTCTGTTCTATCGCAGCCACCGTGCCATGTTGCGCGCGCGGCTGGCGATCGCCCACCTCATGGATGCGCATCCCCGCACCCCGGAAAAGTGGCCTCGCCTCGCCCGGACCTACCTCAGGCTCGCCGCCGCCGATGCCGCGCGGCTTGAACGCATCCTCGGCGGCCGCCGGCCGGGCGGGCCCCCGCCCTCCCCCCCCCCCCCCCCCCCCCCCG
>LNAP01021058.1_pt1 | contig 12512 bp, 14 predicted proteins | sample 602601 | NCBI WGS metagenome assembly LNAP01 (sample SAMN02440304, study PRJNA202911) | soil metagenome | biome: Subtropical and temperate rainforests or woodlands; isolation source: soil samples (1 kg each in a 20% v/v slurry with milli Q water) were... ... | reverse complement strand
AGCGGCACGCGGCCTTGTTTGAAGTTCAGAACCTTATCCACAACTGCTCTCCTAAACGCTCGTTTCGACGCCGTGACGCACGACGCGTTTTTCCAGGTCACCGCCCAGCCAGTACGACAGATCGGCGGGACGATCGATTTGCCAGGCGACGAAATCCGCGACCTTGCCGGCTTCCAGCGAACCGTGAGTGTCAGCCATGCCCAGCGCGGTGGCGGCATGAATGGTCGCGCCCGCCAAGGCTTCTTCCGGGGTCATGCGGAAACAGGTGCAGGCCATGTTCAGCATCAAGCGCAACGACAGCGCCGGTGACGTGCCGGGGTTGAGGTCGCTGGCGATGGCGATTTTCACGCCGTGTTTGCGCAGGGCATCCATCGGTGGCAACTGGGTTTCACGCAGGAAGTAAAACGCACCGGGTAGCAGCACCGCGACGGTGCCGGATCTGGCCATGGCGATGGCGTCGTCTTCGGTCATGAATTCCAGGTGATCGGCCGACAGAGCGTGGTAACGCGCCGCCAGGCTCGAACCGTGCAGCGACGACAATTGCTCGGCGTGCAGCTTCACCGGCAGACCCAGTTCTTGTGCGGTGATGAACACCCGCTCGACCTGTGCCGGCGAAAAGGCCAGGTATTCGCAGAACGCGTCCACCGCATCCACCAGCCCTTCGGCGGCCAGGGCCGGGAGCATTTCAGCGCAGATGTGATCGATGTAGTCGTCGGCGCGATCCGCATATTCCGGTGGCAACGCATGAGCGGCCAGGCACGTGCTGCGCACGCTGACCGGCAGTTCGGCGCCGAGACGACGGATGACTCGCAGGATCTTGCGTTCACTGGCCAGGTCGAGGCCGTAGCCGGATTTCATTTCGACCGTGGTCACGCCGTCGCGCATCAGGCTTTTCAGACGCTTGGCGGCGCTGGCGAACAGCTCATCTTCGGTCGCTGCACGGGTGGCGCGCACGGTGCTGGCGATGCCGCCACCGGCTGCTGCAATTTCCGCGTAGCTGACACCTTTCAGGCGCTGTTCGAATTCACCGCTGCGGTTACCGCCGAACACCGTGTGGGTGTGGCAGTCGATCAGGCCCGGGGTGACCCAGGCCCCTTTCAAATCATTGACCGCCGGGTACTCACCCGACGGCAGTTCACTGCGCGGGCCGACCCACTCAATGTGCGCACCGGACGTCACGATGGCCGATGATCGAGTAGACGCCTTGCGCCATGGTTGCGACGTGGCAGTGTTGCCAGAGAGTTTTCATCCCGAGTTCCTCGTCTTTGATCGTTCCCACGCTCCAGGTGGGAATGCCTCTAGGGACGCTCTGCGTCCAGTGACGCGGAGCGTCACGGGCTGCATTCCCACGCAGAGCGTGGGAACGATCGGTGGGTGGGGGTTAAAGGCTCGGCAAAAGCCTGGCCGTCACCAGTTCATTCAGGCAACGCGTGGCCAACAGTTCAGTCGCCGCATTGATGTCCGGCGCAAAGAAGCGGTCCTTCTCATAGAACGGCACTTCTTTACGCAGAATCCCACGGGCGTTTTCCAGCTTCGCCGAAGTCTTCAGACCTTCCCGCAAATCCAGCCCCTGAACCGCCGCCAACCATTCCACCGCCAACACACCGCGCGTGTTTTCAGCCATTTCCCACAAGCGCTTGCCGGCAGCCGGTGCCATCGATACGTGATCTTCCTGGTTCGCGGAAGTCGGCAGGCTGTCCACCGAATGCGGATGGGACAACGCCTTGTTCTCGCTAGCCAGTGCCGCCGCAGTCACCTGGGCGATCATGAAACCGGAGTTCACCCCGCCATTGGCCACCAGGAACGGCGGCAGTTGCGACATGTGCTTGTCCATCATCAGCGAGATGCGACGTTCGCTCAGGGAACCGATTTCAGCGATGGCCAGGGCCATGTTGTCAGCGGCCATGGCCACCGGTTCGGCGTGGAAGTTACCGCCGGAGATCACGTCGCCTTCAGCGGCGAAGACCAGAGGGTTATCGGAAACGGCGTTGGCTTCGACGGCCAGCACTTCGGCCGCCTGACGGAACTGAGTCAGGCAGGCGCCCATGACTTGCGGCTGGCAGCGCAGGGAGTACGGGTCCTGGACCTTTTCACAGTTCTGGTGCGAGTCGGACACTTCACTGCGCTCGCCCAGCAGATCACGGTAAGCGGCAGCGGCGTCGATCTGGCCTTTCTGGCCACGGGCGGCGTGGATGCGTGCGTCGAACGGCGAACGCGAACCCAGCACGGCTTCGACCGTCAGGGCACCAATCGCCACGGCACCGGCGAACAGATCTTCGCCTTCGAACAGACCGCGCAGCGCATAAGCGGTCGACACCTGAGTGCCGTTGAGCAGCGCCAGGCCTTCTTTCGCCGCCAGGGTCAGCGGCGTCAGGCCGGCGACTTTCAGTGCTTCAGTCGCTTCCATCCACTCGCCTTTGTAGCGGGCCTTGCCTTCACCCAGCAACACCAGGGACATGTGCGCCAAAGGCGCCAAATCGCCGGACGCACCGACTGAACCTTTCAATGGAATGTGCGGGTAAACCTCGGCGTTGATCAGCGCGATCAACGCGTCAATCACGACGCGGCGAATGCCGGAGAAACCACGGCTCAGGCTGTTGACCTTGAGCACCATGACCAACCGCACCAGCGCGTCGCTGATCGGCTCGCCGACACCGGCGGCATGGGACAGCACCAGCGAGCGCTGCAGGTTTTCCAGGTCTTCGCTGGCGATGCGGGTCGAAGCCAGCAGGCCAAAACCGGTGTTGATGCCGTAGGCGGTGCGGTTCTCGGCGAGGATCTGTTCCACGCAGGCAACGCTGGCTTCGATCTGCTTTGATGCACTGTTGTCGAGGGTGATTTTGACCGGCTGCTGATAGATATCACGCAGTTGGGCAAGGCTCAGTTGGCCGGGAATCAAATTTAGCGCAGTCACTTTTATTCTCCTTTTGAGAGTCTTTTTGTTAACTAACCAGACGCTCCGGAAATGTCCGTTGTCCGTCGCTTCCCGCCTCGTGGGGGGCTGGCGCCTTGGCACGCTGGTTTGATGTAGGAATCAGTTGAGGTTCGGTAACGCCTTGTGCAGCAAAATCGGATCTTTCAACACGCCGGCAGCGGCGGCAATGTCCGGCGCCAGCCAGCGGTCCTGGTCGTAGGCCGGGACGCGTTCACGCAGCAGACGCCACGCGGCATCGGTGCCAGCGCCAAAACGCTGTTCCTTGAGAAATTCAAACGCCTGGGCCGCCAGCAGGTACTCGATGGCGAGGATCTGCGTGCAATTTTCCAGGGCGCGATGCAGCTTCAGCGCCGCGTTGGTGCCCATACTCAAGTGGTCTTCCTGCAAGCCCGAGGTGACGTAGTTGTCGAGCACGGCCGGTTGCGCCAATTGGCGATTTTCCGCGCACAGCGACGCGGCGACGTACTGGACAATCATCATCCCGGAGTTCACCCCGGGGTTGGCCACCAAAAACGCTGGCAGGCCGCTGACGTGCGGGTTGATCAAGCGGTCCAGGCGACGCTCGGCGATGGAGCCGATTTCGGCCATGGCGATGGCCAGCAAGTCCGCCGCCAGCGCGACCGATTGGCCATGCGGGTTGGCCTGGGACATGACACGGAAGTTGTCTGGCGTACCCAGCAGCAACGGGTTGTCGGTGCAGCCGTTGAGTTCGGTTTCGATCTGGCGGATCGCGTGCGTCAGTTGATCCCGTGCAGCACCGTGGACTTGCGGGATTGAACGGATGCTCAACGCATCCTGCGTGCGAATGCCTTTGCTCGATGCAATCACTTCACTGCCATCCAGCAACGCTCGCAGATTGATGCCGACCTGCTGCATGCCCGGATGCGGTTTGAGCGCGATGATCTCGGCATCGAACGCCGCGATCTGGCCACGCTGGGCTTCGAAGCTCATGGCGCCGATCACGTCGGCCCATTGCACCAGGCGCGTCGCATCGGCAATCGCCAGACAGCTGAGGCCGGACATGCACGGCGTGCCGTTGACCAGGCACAAGCCATCTTTGGCCCCCAACTGAACCGGTTGCAGACCTTCTTCGGCCAGGGCTTGCTGGGCGGTAACGATCTGCCCGCGATAACTGACATTGCCGACACCCAACAGCGCGATGCTGATATGGGCCATGTGGGTCAGGTAACCGACCGAACCCTGGGACGGCACTTGCGGGGTGATGCCGCGATTGAGCAGCGCCAGGAGGGCTTCGACCACCCGGCGATGAATGCCGGATTTGCCATGGCTGTAATTGCGGATCGCCGCGCACATGATTGCACGGGTCTGCTCGTCGGCCAGCGGAGCGCCAACGCCACAAGCGTGGCTGAGCAAGGTGTTGCGCGACAACTGGCTCAGTTGTTCGTCTTTGAGCGAGACGTTGCACAACGCACCCAGGCCCGTGTTGACGCCATACGCTCGCTCGCCGCTGGCGACGATGCGCTGGACGATCGCCTGGGCATTCTCGATCCGCGCCCAGGCCTGGGCCGACAGCTCAAGCTGAGCGCCATGACGGGCGACGGCAACCACATCCTGCCAACGCAACGGGGCGTCGGCGATAACGATTTTTTCAGCCTGGGACATCTTTGACCTCTTACCTGAATATTGATGCAGCTTTGCCGACGCTTTCGCGAGCAGGCTCGCCCCCACAGGGTACGCATTCCAATTGTGGGAGCGAGCCTGCTCGCGAATAGGCCGGCACAACCGCCGCAAACCTTTAAACCACCGCCGCCCGACGTTGGACGAACCGGTCCACATACTCATCCGCCGGCGAATGCAGGATCTCTCTCGGCGTGCCCACCTGGATCAGGCGGCCGTCCTTGAGGATCGCGATGCGGTTACCTATGCGCACGGCCTCATCGAGGTCGTGGGTGATAAAGACGATGGTCTTGTGCAGGGTCTTTTGCAGTTCCAGCAACTGGTCCTGCATCTCCGCGCGGATCAACGGATCAAGCGCACTGAAGGCCTCGTCCATCAGGATGATGTCGGTGTCTGCCGCCAGGGCGCGGGCCAGGCCCACACGCTGACGCATGCCGCCCGAGAGCTGGTGCGGGTATTTGTTTTCGTAGCCTTTCAGGCCCACGGTATTGATCCAGTGCAGCGCACGCTCGGAGCACATTTGCTTGCTCTCGCCACGCACTTTCAGGCCGTAGGCGACATTGTCGATCACGGTCTTGTGCGGCACTGGAACACCATGCTGATCTTGTGCCGGCGAAATTCGCGCAGGGCTTCCATGTCGTATTGCAGGATGTCCACGCCGTCCACCAGGATCGCGCCGCTGGTGGGGTCGATCAGGCGGTTGAAGTGGCGCACCAGGGTCGATTTGCCGGAACCCGACAGGCCCATGATCACGAAGATCTCGCCGGTGCCGATGCTCAACGACAAGTCGTTCACGCCGACCACGCAGCCGGTTTCGGCCAGCACCTGATCCTTGGTTTTGCCCTGGCCAATCATGCCCAGCGCGTCCTTGGAGCGGTTGCCGAAAATCTTGAAGACGTTTTTGACTTCGATTTTGCTCACGGTTGCGTCGTTCATTTGCTCACCTCATGCCGTGGCCGACCATACGCCTGAGTAATGCGGTCGATGACCACTGCCAGAATCACGATCGCCAGACCGGCTTCCAGGCCACGTCCGACGTTGAGGGTCTGAATCCCCACCAACACGTCTTCACCCAAGCCACGGGCGCCAATCATCGAGGCAATCACCACCATCGACAGGGCCATCGATCCCGGCCATGATGCTCGGCAGGGCCAGCGGCAGTTGCACGCCAAACAGTTGCTGCCAGCGGTTGGCACCGAAGGCGTTGATCGCTTCCATCACTTCACCGTCCACCTGGCGGATGCCCAGGTCGGTCAGGCGGATCAGCGGTGGCGCAGCGTAGATCACGGTAGCGAAAATCGCCGGCACCTTGCCCAGGCCGAACAGCATCAGCACCGGGATCAGGTACACGAAACTCGGCATGGTCTGCATGATGTCCAGCAACGGCATCAGCACCGAACGCAGGCGATTGCTGCGTGCCGAGAGAATGCCCAGCGGGATGCCGATCAGCACCGAAATGACCGTGGCCACCATCATCAGCGCCAGGGTCTGCATTAGCTTGTCCCAGAGGCCGACCGCACCCACCAGGAACAGCAGGCCGACGATGACTGCCGTGGTCACCACTTTACGAGTCGCGTGCCAGGCAACGCCCGCCACGATGGCCAGCATCAGCCACCAGGGCGCCGCACGCAGCAACCCTTCAAGATTGACGATGGCCCACAACAGGGTGTCGGAGATATGCCGGAACACATCACCAGCGAATCGACCCAACCGTTGACCCAGTCGGCGATGGAAAAGGTAAAGCTTTCGGGAAACATAAGAGACTCTCAATCAAGGGGTTGCGATCAAGCACCCGACTGCCGTTGCCGACAGTCGGAGAGGCCCAACCTACAAGGCCGCGTCGATTTTCTTGGCTGCGTCTTCGCTTACCCATGCGTGCCAGACTTCAGGATGTTCCTTCAAGAAGATCTTGGCCAGTTTTGGCGACTCGATCCGCTCTTTGGCCATGCGCCCGAGGTTCTGGTTGAGCAGGTCGATCGGCAGGTTGACCTTTTCCAGCACCGCCACCAGTTCCGGGGCTTGCTCGTGGAACGTCTTGGACAGGCCGACCTTGATGGTCACTTCCTTGTTCACGCCTGGTTTTTCTTCAAGCTTGACCAGGTCGACCTGGCCCATCAGCGGGGTGGGCGACCAGTAGTAGAACAGGATCGGCTCACCACGCTTGTAGCTCGACAGCACCGCGGCATCCAGCGCCGGGCCGGTGCCCGGACGGAAGTTGGTGTAGGTGCTTTCCAGGCCGTAGCTTTTCAGCATTTCGCTGTTGTCGAGTTCACAGGTCCAGCCGGCCGGGCAGTTGTAGAAACGGCCCTTGGAAGGCTCTTCCTGGTCCTTGAACACGGCGGCGTATTTACCCAGGTCGGCGATTGCTTTCAGGTCCGGGGCCTTGGGCTCCAGCTTGCGCTTGGCGTCGCCTTCGATCACGTAGCGCGGCACGTACCAGCCTTCGATTGCGCCAACGACCGGAGCGCCGACACCGACAACCTTGCCGGCCTTCTCGGCCTTGTTCCAGACTTCGCTGCGGCCAACCCACTCTTCAGCGAACACTTGAATGTCGTTGCTGCTCAGGGCGTTTTCCATGGTGATGGAGTTGCCCGGCAGGCTGTCGGTCTTACAGTCGTAGCCCTTCTCCAACACGATTTGCATCACGTCGGTCAGCAGCATGCCGCTTTCCCAGTTCAGGCCGGCGAACTTCACCGGTTTGCCCGACTCGCACCAACCGGCAGCCTGAGTGGCGCCGGCGCTGGCGAGCAGGCCCATGGACAGCAATGTGGTCAGCAGGGTCTTGTTCGATTTCATTGTAGTGACGCTCCTAATCATGAATTGGCTTACGGCAGTCAAGAGGCATCCAGCCCTGTCCACGTCCAATCAGGCCTGCGCCGCAGCGCGACCAGCCCCACTTGTTTTTTGTTGTACAACGCTGTCCTGCTCAACCGGCAGAATCAGGTGATCGGGTACCGAGCCGTGCCATTTTTTCGCACAGACGTAGTACAGGGCTGCGGGAAGCACCAGACCGATGATCCAGGAAATATCCACACCACCCAGGGCTTCCACCAGCGGACCGGTATAGAACTTGGTGGCGATGAACGGCAGTTGTACCAGCACACCGAAGACATAGATGCTGATGCCGAGTGGGTTCCAACGGCCATAGCGACCCTTCGGATCGGCCAGCGCCGGCACGTCATAACGCTCGCGAGTGATGCAGTAGTAGTCCACCAGGTTGATCGCACTCCATGGCGTAAAGAACGCCAGCAGGAACAGGATGAAGGACTTGAACGCACCGAGGAACGAGTGCTGACCGAGCAACGCGATCAGGGTGGCGGTACCGACGATGAACAGCACGAACACCAGACGTTGCAAGCGCGATACCTGCAGGTGACCACGGAAACCGCTGATGATGGTCGCAATGCACATGAAGCTGCCGTAGGAGTTCAGCGTGGAGATGGTGACCTTGCCGAACGCGATGCTGAAATACAGCAGCGCAGCGGTGGCACCGGTGCCGCCCAGACCCACGATATAGGCCACTTCGTGGCCGGCGAATTGTCCGTTGGCCGAAGCGGCGGCAAACACGCCGAGGATCATCGCCACCTGTGCACCAATCACCGAACCCGCGCCAGCGGCGAAAAAGGTTTTCACCGAGGAAGTCTTGCTCGGCAGGTAGCGCGAGTAGTCAGCCACGTAAGGACCGAAGGCGATCTGCCAGGATGCCGCGAGGGACACCGCAAGCAGGAAGCTGCTCCAGCTGAAGTGGCGGATTTGCAGGAGTGCACCCACATCAGTCTGGCTCATCAGACGGCTGAACAGATAAACAAAGGCAATCACGCCGATGACGCTGGCGACACGGCCGATGAAATGGATCACCCGATAACCGAGTACCGTGACCAGCACGATGACGCTGGCGAAGATGAGGATACCGACGCTGTCGCTGACGCCAAACAACTGGCCCAGCGCCTGGCCGGAAAGCACGGTTCCCGTTGCGGTGAAGCCCAGGTACATCAGGCAGACCAGCACGATTGGGATGGCCGCACCATAAACGCCGAACTGTACGCGGCTGGAGATCATCTGCGGCAGGCCAAGTTTTGGCCCTTGCGCTGCATGCAACGCCATCACGCCACCGCCCAGCAGTTGACCGATCAGCAGACCGATCAGCGACCAGAACACATCACCGCCCAGCACCACGGCGAGCGCCCCGGTGACAATCGCGGTGATCTGCAGGTTGGCACCCATCCACAGGGTGAACTGGCTTAACAGACGACCGTGTCTTTCCGCTTCCGGGATGTAGTCGATCGAACGTGTCTCGATCAACGGTTTACTGCCTGCACGATCGTCATTAACAGCCATTGTTCAACCTCTGTGGATTGTTTGTCGGTGTTGGTGATCCCTGTAGGAGCGAGCAATGCGGGGCGCCGCATCGCTCGCTCCTACAGGTTTTGCATCAGGCCAAAGCCTGTTTTATTTGCCGGTAATCATCGGCAGGTTCAGCCCTTGTTCCTTGGCGCAGTCGATCGCGATCTGGTAACCGGCATCGGCGTGACGCATGACACCGGTGGCCGGGTCGTTGTGCAGGACGCGAGCGATACGCGTCAGTACCGTCGCAGACAATCACCATGCCCGAGTGCTGGGAGAAGCCCATGCCGACGCCGCCGCCGTGGTGCAGGGAAACCCAGGTCGCGCCGCTCGCAGTGTTGAGCAGGGCGTTGAGCAGTGGCCAGTCGGACACGGCGTCGGAGCCATCCTGCATCGATTCGGTTTCACGGTTCGGGCTGGCGACCGAACCGGAGTCCAGGTGGTCGCGACCGATCACGATTGGCGCGGACAACTCACCGCTGCGCACCATTTCGTTGAACGCCAGACCCAGCTTGGCGCGCTGGCCCAGGCCAACCCAGCAGATACGGGCCGGCAGACCCTGGAAGCTGATGCGCTCGCGGGCCATGTCCAGCCAGTTGTGCAGGTGGGCGTCGTCCGGGATCAGCTCTTTAACCTTCGCGTCGGTCTTGTAGATGTCTTCAGCGTTACCCGACAGTGCAGCCCAACGGAATGGACCGATGCCGCGGCAGAACAGCGGACGGATGTAAGCCGGTACAAAACCCGGGAAGTCGAATGCGTTCTCGACGCCTTCTTCTTGCGCCATCTGACGGATGTTGTTGCCGTAGTCGAAGGTCGGAATACCCATCTTCTGGAATTCGAGCATCGCTTTTACGTGCACGGCCATCGATTGCTTGGCGGCTTTGACCACGGCAGCAGGCTCGGTCTTGGCGCGAGCGCGGTACTCTTCCCAGGTCCAGCCGGCTGGCAGGTAACCGTTGAGCGGGTCGTGGGCGCTGGTCTGGTCGGTGACCATGTCCGGGCGCACGCCGCGCTTGACCAGTTCCGGCAGGATTTCTGCCGCGTTACCCAGCAGCGCGATGGAAATCGCCTTGCCTTCCTTGGTGTATTTTTCGATGCGGGCCAGGGCGTCGTCGAGGTCGGTGGCTTGTTCATCGACATAACGGCTGTTCAGGCGGAAATCGATGCTCACCTGCTGGCATTCGATGTTCAGCGAGCAAGCACCGGCCAGGGTTGCAGCCAGAGGCTGAGCGCCACCCATGCCGCCGAGGCCTGCGGTCAGGACCCAACGACCTTTCAGGTCATCGTTGTAATGTTGGCGACCGGCTTCGACGAAGGTTTCGTAAGTGCCCTGGACGATGCCCTGGCTGCCGATGTAGATCCAGCTGCCGGCGGTCATCTGGCCGTACATGGCCAGGCCTTTGGCGTCGAGTTCGTTGAAGTGCTCCCAGCTCGCCCAGTGTGGCACCAGGTTGGAGTTGGCAATCAGCACGCGCGGAGCATTGGTGTGTGTCTTGAACACGCCGACCGGCTTGCCGGATTGCACCAGCAGGTTCAGGTTGGTCAGGCTTTCGACGATCTTGTCGTAGCATTCCCAGTTACGCGCCGCACGACCGATACCACCGTAAACCACCAGTTCTTTAGGGTTCTCGGCAACTTCCGGGTCGAGGTTGTTCATCAGCATGCGCAGCGGCGCTTCGGTCAGCCAGCTCTTGGCGGTCAGCTTGTTACCGCGGGCGGCACGGATTTCAACATCACGGTATTTAGTAGGTTTCTGGGTATTGTCAGTCACGAAAAAGACTCCTCAGCGATCAATCCAAACCAACCCTGGCGGTGGGTCAGCCAGCCTGTGCGCACTGTTGCGCCACAAGCGAATCAGTGGACGTTGCGAGGAGTCTCGGTCGACTCATACGCATACGTCTTTACTTGTACATACAAGCATATGCAATCAAGCGGCCAACTTGTTGGAGGGGCGTTCAAGAAAAGTTTTAAACGGGCTGGAAAGCGCCTGGATCAAGGGTTCTGGCAACGATGAAATTTTTCGGGGGATTTTGCGAGGGGAGTGATTGCTGTTACTTGGGCGTGGTTTTGCGCCACGCTGGGGCGTTCGGTAACAAAGTGGTGCGCAGTTTCGAATCAGTTGATCGCTCCCAAGCTCTGCGTGGGAACGATCAGTGGTGGTATTGGATCAGCGTGCAGTCAGCTCGATCACACAGCACGGGCCGTTACTGGAAACTTCCAGCAGGCCGGTGTTACCACCGAGTTGCAGGCAATCATGGCGACCGAGTTGCGAGGCGCTGTTGCCGACCTTCACGACAAGCTCGTCAGTGACACTAAATATGAGCACGGTGCCAGCCGAGCTGAAAAACTGCTGCTCACCGGCCAGCCACTGCAACCGCGCGTAGTAACGCTGGGGCGCATAAATCAGGTTGAAGTCGCGAATCGGCCCGCCCAGCAAGGTGCAAGTGACGCGGCTTTCGCCGCTGAACGCAAAAGGCTCCAACGGTAACAATGGAGGCGTGTCCTGGCCGTCAACCCGCAAGGTCATACCGTCGCCTTGCAACACGGTGATCACCCGCTCATAGCCGGCGAACGTCGAGAATCCGCCGGACTCGCCGATATCGGCAATCGACAGGCGCCAGCCGAAGCCGTCAAGCCCGGTCCCCGCATCGCGGGTGATTTCTTCGGTGCTGCCACCGCCGTTTTTCCACGGCATTCGCGGGTAATCTTTTGCGCGTAGAACCTTCGTTACATTCATTTATGAAACCGACCTTCCAGACGATGACGGGAACCAGGGTGGATCAAACGGGCGGCGGTTACCGGCTGGCGGCCGGACCAGGTGCGGCGACGAATCAGCAGGCACGGCTCGCCCTTTTCAATCTGCAGCAATTTGCACTCTGAGGCCTCGGCCAGAATCGCCTCGACCACGTGCTCGCCTTCGGTCAGCGGCGCGACCTGGTTCAGATAGGGGTGAAGTCCTGCTTGAGGTAGTCCGGCGCCACCAGCGCGTTGACGAAACGGTCTTCGATTTGCACCGGAATGTCGTTTTCGAAATGCACGATCAGCGAATGGAAAACCCGCTGGCCTTCGCGCATGTCCAGCGCCAAAGCGCGCTCGGAACCGGCGGCCTCTTCTTCGAGGGTGATCACCTTGCAGGTATGGCGATGGCCACGGGAGGCGATTTCGTCGGCGATGTTGTGCACTTCAAACAGCGCGGACTGGCTTTTCGGCTCGGCGACGAACGTGCCGACACCTTGCATGCGCACCAGCAGACCGTCGGCGGTCATCTCGCGCAGGGCGCGGTTGATGGTCATGCGGCTGAAACCGAGTTGGCTGACCAGCTCGCTTTCCGACGGAACGCGGTAGTGCGGCGGCCAGTTTCCACTGTCGATTTGCTGGGTGATCATCTGTTTGACGCGGGCGTACAAGGGCGCCGGACTGTCGCCCATGTTCGCGGCCAACGGTGACACTGGGGGCGGAGTCGGCACGGTTAATCCTTGGTCGTCTGTTAGAAGTCGCTAGCTTGCCGGAGTTTACCGAGCAGGCAAACGTCTGTATATGTATATACAAATAACACACGATGGGGTGCTGAACCATGTCCGCCTTCTTTGCCGAA
>LNAP01004669.1_pt1 | contig 12513 bp, 12 predicted proteins | sample 602601 | NCBI WGS metagenome assembly LNAP01 (sample SAMN02440304, study PRJNA202911) | soil metagenome | biome: Subtropical and temperate rainforests or woodlands; isolation source: soil samples (1 kg each in a 20% v/v slurry with milli Q water) were... ... | reverse complement strand
GGCGTTTGAAAAAGGGACTCGCCGTAAGGGCGAAACCATAGGCGGCCGTTACCGCAGCAATGGATATGCACACCACCCTAAAAATCCCAGTCGCCAGACACAAAGCCTTCGCGACCAAGCCCGCTCCCACGAAGAGCCCAAGACCCACCCGTGCTTAGTCTCAACGGACGATGAAGCCACGCGCACTGCTTTGCACAATGCTCACCACGAAACCCTTTCAGCCAACGAGGACCCAGGCATGATCGACATTCGCGGTTTGAGCTATTTCGTCTCGCAGATCGAAAACCTCAGTCATTGGCAGCGTTACGCCGAAGACGTGCTGGGCATGCAAGTGAACCCGGCGCCGGGCGGTGGCCTGTACGTGAAAATGGACGAGCGTCCGTTTCGCATGCTGATCGTCGAAGGCGCTGAAGCGCGTTATTTGGCCTCTGGCTGGGAGTTGGCCAACGAGACGGCATTCAAGGCCGCCCTCGAGCATCTAAGTGCAGCCGGTATCGAATGGCAGCCAGGCTCCGCCGCCGAGATCGAGCAGCGCGGCGTACAGGCGCTGGTCAAGCTCACCGACCCATCGGGCAACTGCCATGAACTGAGCTGGGGCCATCGCTCAGATTGCCTGCCATTTGTCTCGCCCCAGGGTGTTCCGCGTTTCATCACTGGTGACATGGGCCTGGGTCACACGGTGCTGCCGGCGCCGAACTTCGACGCCACCCTGGCGTTCGCCAAGGATGTGCTGGGCTTCGAACTGTCGGACATTTTCAACTTCCGTCCAGACCCGTCCGTGGCGCCGATCCGCATTCACTTCCTGCATTGCCAGAACGCTCGCCACCACAGCCTGGCACTGGCCGAGTACCCGGTGCCGTCAGGTTGCGTGCACGTGATGGTCGAGGTCGATTCGATGACCGAAGTCGGCCGTGCCCACGACCGTCTGCGCGCCCATGAGGTAGCCCTGTCGGCCACCCTCGGCCAGCACCTCAATGACCGCATGACCAGTTTCTACATGAAGACACCGTCCGGCTTCGACCTGGAGTACGGCTTTGGCGGGTTGCAAGTCGACTGGGCCGAGCACTCGGCGTTCGAGTTCACCCGCGTGAGCATTTGGGGGCACGACTTTTCGGTCGGCCAACGTTAAGGAATTGTCATGATGAACAAACAACTGACAGCGGCCGATGCGGTCGCTCAATTGCGCGATGGCATGACCATCGGTTTCGGCGGCTGGGGCCCGCGGCGCAAGCCGATGGCCATCGTGCGCGAGATCCTGCGCTCAGACGTCAAGGACCTGACCGTGGTCGCCTACGGCGGTCCGGAAGTGGGCATGCTGTGCGCTGCCGGCAAGGTCAAGAAGCTGGTGTTCGGTTTCGCCACCCTCGATGCCATTCCGCTGGAACCCTACTATCGCAAGGCCCGCGAAGCCGGTGAGTTGGAGTTGATGGAACTGGACGAAGGCATGTTCCAGTGGGGCCTGCGTGCCGCCGGCATGCGTCTGCCGTTCCTGCCGACCCGTTGTGGCCTGGCCACCGATGTGACGCGCCTGAACCCGCAGCTCAAGACCATCCAGTCGCCCTATGCCGATGGCGAGGTGCTGCTGGCGATGCCGGCGCTCAATCTCGACGTGGCATTCCTGCATGTCAACGTCGCCGATCGCCTGGGCAACTGCCTGGTGACCGGGCCGGACCCCTATTTCGATCACCTGTTCGCCCGCGCCGCCAACCAGTGCTTTGTCTCGTGCGAGCGCCTGGAAGATCGCCTGGCGCTGAGCGCCGAGCAAGCCCGCTTCAATACTTTCGAGCGCTATCTGGTGAGCGGCGTGGTGCATGCGCCCCTGGGTGCGCACCCGACACTCTGCGCCCCCGACTACGGCTGGGACATGAAGCATCTCAAGGGCTATGTCGCCAGCAGCCAGGCGGAGAACGGCTGGCAGGACTATGTGCAGACCTACATCGCCGGTGGCGAGCAGGCCTATCAGGCACAGAACGGCGGTGCCGACTCCATGGGCGCCTTGCCCCTTCCCGTGTTCTGAGGAATATCGACCATGTCTGCAACCTGTGATTTCACCCTGGCTGAACTGATGATCGTCGCTGCCAGCGAAGCGTGGCGCGGCAATGGCGAGGTGATTGCCTCGGGCCTGGGCGTGATCCCGCGCCTGGGCGCCAGCCTGGCCAAACTGACCCACAGCCCGGAACTGTTGATGACCGACAGCGAGGCGTTCCTGGTCGAAGAGCCGATCCCGCTGGGCCCGCGTGGCGACTACGTACCGCGTTATTCGGGCTACATGTCGTTCGAGCGAGTGTTCGAATGCGTGTGGGGCGGACGCCGCCACGCGATGATCGGGCCAACCCAGATCGACCGCTGGGGCCAGACCAACCTGTCCTGCGTCGGCGATTATCAAAAGCCCAAAACGGCGATCCTCGGCGTGCGCGGCCTGCCGGGCAACAGCATCAACCACCTCAACTCGTTCTTCGTGCCCAGCCATAACAGTCGGGTGTTCGTCAGCGGCGAAGTGGACATGGTTTCCGGTGTCGGTTTCAAGGCCGAGCGCTGGCCCGAAGGTACGCGTCGCGACCTGATGGACATTCATTGCGTGGTCAGCGACCTGTGCGTCCTCGACTTCAACGGTCCGGACCGGGCAGTGCAGGTGCGTTCGCTGCACCCCGGCGTGAGTTTCGAGCAGGTCCAGGACAACACCGGCTTCCCGTTGCTCAAGTCGGCGCAGTTGCACGAAACCGCGCATCCGACCCCTGAGCAGTTAGCGCTGATCCGCCGACTCGATCCCCACGAATACCGCGCCACGGCGATCAAGGGCAACCCGCCCGGCATCCGTACGGCCTGAGACAAGGAGGCGAGCATGCACAGCAGCGACAGTGAATTCATCGTCCGCCAGGACAACGCCGTCTACGAGACGGACACCCCGGTGCTGTACAGCGTGGCCGAGGGTATTGCCACGTTGACGCTGAACCGGCCGACCTTCAACAACGCGCAAAACTCGCAGATGACTTACGCCCTGGACGGCTTTTTCCGCCAGGCGGTGAACGATGACAGCGTCAAGGTCATCGTCCTCAGGGGCAACGGCAAGCACTTCTCGGCGGGCCACGATATCGGCACGCCGGGGCGGGATATCGACAAGCCGTTCGAGCGCGCGCACCTGTGGTGGGACCACACCAACAAGCCCGGTGGCGAGCAACTGTATGCCCGTGAGCAGGAGGTGTACCTGGGCATGTGCCGACGCTGGCGCGAACTGCCCAAGCCGACCATCGCCATGGTCCATGGCGCGTGCGTGGCGGGCGGGCTGATGCTGGCCTGGGTCTGCGACCTGATCGTTGCCAGCGACGACGCGTTCTTCCAGGACCCGGTGGTGCGCATGGGTATTCCGGGGGTGGAGTATTTTGCCCATCCCTATGAAATGAACCCGCGAATCGCCAAGGAATTCCTCTTCACCGGCGACCGCATGAGCGCCACCCGAGCCTGGCAAGTGGGCATGGTCAACCGCCTGGTCAGCCGTGATGAGCTGGAGCAGGCCACCTATGCCCTGGCCGCCGGCATTGCCCGTCAGCCGCGCATGGGCCTGGCCCTGACCAAGCAGGCGATCAACCACGTCGAAGACCTGCAAGGCAAACGCACGGCGATGGATGCCGTGTTCGCCTGGCATCACTTTGCCCATGCCCATAACGAGCTGTTGTCCGGCGACAAACTGGGCGGCTTCGACGCCAAGGGCATGGCCCGGGCCAACAAGCAGGCCGAGGACAAAAGCCAATGAACCGCTGGCTGGATACACCACTGACCGAGGCCCTCGGTTGCCGTTACCCGATCGTGCAGACCGCCATGGGGTGGGTCGCCGACGCCAACCTGGTGATCGCCACGACCCAGGCCGGGGGCTTCGGTTTCCTGGCTGGCGCGACCATCGCGGCCGACGAACTGGAAGGCGAAATCCGCAAGGTGATCGACGCCACTGGCGCCAGCAACTTCGGGCTCAATTTCCATATGTTCCAGGACAACGCCGCGCAGTGCGTCGACCTGGCGATCAAGTACCGTCTGCGCGCCGTGAGTTACGGGCGCGGTCCGGACAAACAGACCATCGCCCGCTTCAAGGCGGCCAAGGTGCTGTGCATTCCAACTGTCGGCGCCCTCAAGCATGCGCTCAAGGCCGTGGAACTGGGCGCCGACATGATCACCATCCAGGGCGGTGAGGGCGGCGGCCATACTGGCGGCGTACCGAGTTCGATCCTGCTGCCCCAGGTGCTGGCGGCGGTCAAGGTACCGGTGATCGCGGCCGGAGGATTCGCCACCGGCCGTGGCCTGGCCTCGGTGCTCGCTGCCGGTGGTGCCGGCATCGCCATGGGCACGCGGTTCCTCATGACCCGCGAATCGCCGACACCGGCCGCGACCCTCGAACGTTACCTGAAGGTCAACGATCCGCAGTTGGTGCGCGTGACCACGGCGGTGGATGGCATGCGCCACCGGATGATCGAAAACCGCTTCATCAATCACCTGGAACAGGCGGGCCCCTTCGGTCGCCTGCGCATAGCCCTGGGCAGCGCGTGGCAGTGGAAGCAGCAGACCGGCATGAGCCTGGGGCACATGGCTGCAGTCTTCCTGCGCGCATTGCGTGAAGACCCCTCGCAACTGTCGCAGGTGGTGATGGCCGCCAACCAGCCGGTGCTGTTGCAGCGCTCGATGGTCGATGGCGCTCCGGACGAGGGCATCCTGCCCAGCGGCCAGGTCGCCGCAGCCATTGGCGAATTGCTCAGTTGCCGCGAAGTCATCGAAGGCATCGCCAGCGAGGCCCAGCACTGCCTGGATGCGCTCCTGGCACGCAGCCAGACACACGCCACGAATCAACCCGCCAGTATCGGAGAACCCCTGTGAACCAGGCATTTACGACACAACTCAATCAGGGGATCGCTGAACTGGTGATCGCCAAGCCACCGGTTAATGCCCTCGACAGCCAGGAATGGCATGCCCTGGCGCGACAGATCGAAGCGCTCGGGGCCAATCCCGAGGTGCGGGTGATCGTGATCCGCGCCGAAGGCCGCGGTTTTTGCGCCGGTGTCGACATCAAGGAACTGGACAAGCATCCGGAGCGAATCGTCGAGGTCAACGCCGGTAACTACGCCACCTTCAAGGCCGTGCACCGCAACCCGGTGCCGGTGATTGTCGCGGTCCATGGTTTTGTCCTGGGCGGTGGTATCGGCATCACCGGGGCGGCGGACATCGTCGTCGCCTCCGAATGCGCGACCTTCGCTCTGCCCGAAGTCGACCGTGGCGCCATGGGCGGCGGTGCGCACTTGCAACGGCTGTTCCCGGTACAAAAAGTTCGTTACCTGTTCTTTACCGGGGACAGCATCGGCGCCCCTGAAGCCCTGCAGTACGGCTTTATCGAACGCATTGTCAGCAAGGACCAGTTGCGCGAAACCGCCTTGGGCATCGCGGCGAAAATCGCCGAGAAGAGCCCGGGCATGATCCGCATTGCCAAGGAAGCCTTGAACGGTATCGAAGACGGCAACCTGGAAGATAAATACCGCTGGGAACAGGGCTTCACCATGCAGGCCTACAGCAGCCCGGACTCCGCGGAAACGCGGCGGGCCTTCGTCGAAAAACGCGACGCCAAGTTCTGAGATAACGCCATGGACCTGACTTATACCTCCAAGCAAAACGCCTTCCGCGCCGAAGTACGGGCCTGGTTGGCGGCCAATGTGCCCCGTGAACCCTTGGCCAGCTACGACACCCGCGAAGGCTTCGAGCAGCACCGCGCCTGGGAGGCCACGCTATTCGAGAGCCGCTGGTCGATGGTGATGTGGCCAGCCGAACTGGGCGGTCGCGGCAGCGATTTGATCGAGTGGCTGATCTTCGAAGAAGAGTATTACGGTGCCGGCGCGCCGATGCGCGTCAACCAGAACGGCCAGCTGTTGCTGGGCCCGACCCTGATGGAATTCGGTACCCCGGAGCAGAAGCAGCGTTTCCTGCCGCGCATGGCGGCCAGCCTGGACATGTGGGCGCAAGGCTGGTCGGAGCCCAACGCCGGCTCCGACATGGCGGCGATCACCAGCAAAGCGCTGCTCGACGGCGACCATTACGTGATCAACGGGCAGAAAACCTGGTCGACCCGGGCGATCTACGCCGACTGGCTGTTCGGCCTGTTCCGCAGCGAGCCGGGGTCGGCCCGTCACCACGGCCTGTCCTTCATCATGGTGCCGCTCGATACGCCGGGGGTGAGCATTCGCCCGATCAAGGCGCTCAACGGCAAGGACGCTTTCGCCGAGGTGTTTTTCGACGACGTGCGGGTGCCGGTGGCCAACCGCATCGGCGCCGAGGGGCAGGGTTGGCACGTGGCGATGGCCACCGCTGGTTTCGAGCGCGGCCTGCTGCTGCGTTCACCGGCGCGCTTCCAGGCCACGGCACGCAAGCTGGTCGAGCTGTACAAGGCCAACCGCGCCAGCGCCGACCGCGATCCGGGCCTGCGCGATGCCGTGCTGGAGACTTGGATGGGTGCCGAGGCCTATGCGTTGTCGGCCTACCACACCGTGGGACGCTTGAGCAGGGGCGAGCAGATCGGCGCCGAATCAAGCATCAACAAGATCATCTGGTCGGAGCTGGACCTGAAGATGCACGAGACCGCCATGCGCATTCTCGGTACGCGCGGCGAGCTGGTTGCAAAAGGCGCGCAGGCGGGCGATGCGGCGGGTTGGCTGGAGGGTTTCCTGTTTGCCCAGTCCGGGCCGATCTATGCCGGCACCAACGAAATCCAGCGCAACATCATTGCCGAGCGCATGCTCGGTTTGCCGAAATAAGGAACCGCCATGGACTTCACTTTCAACGATGACCAGTTGGCGTTCCACGAAGCCATCAGTCGTTTCCTGATGACCGAAGCCGCCCCGGAAATGCTCCGGGAAATCTGGGAGACCGATGCCGGGCGCTCCCGCGACCTGCGCAACAAGATCGCCGGCCAGGGCCTGACCGCCTTGTCGGTGCCCGAGGCCGAAGGCGGCCTGGGCATGGACGATGTGACCTGGGCCCTGATGACCCAGGAGCTGGGTTACTACGCCATTCCCGACTCATTGGCCGACACCGCCTATGTCGCCAGCGGCTTGCTCGCCGCTCTGCCGGCGCAGCATCCGGCCCGCGCCGACCTGTTGCCGCGTATCGCCGATGGCAGCTTGCGCCTGGCGATCAGTCATCCAGTCAATGCGCTGGTCAGTGATGCGCAATTGGCCGAAGTGTTGATCCTCACCGATGGCGATGACATCCATGTGGTGCCGCGCTCCGAGGTCGAGGTGGAAAACCACCCGAGCATCGATGCCTCGCGACGCCTGGGGCGGGTGACCTGGACTCCGTCGCCGACCACCTGCGTGGCCAGTGGCGAGCAGGGACGGACCTTGCAGGCGCACCTGCTGGACCGCGGTGCACTGTCGGTGGCCGGGCAACTGCTGGGGCTGGCGCAGCGCATGCTCGACCTGTCGGTGGACTACGTGGCCCAGCGCAAACAGTTCGGCAAGCCGATCGGCAGCTTCCAGGCGGTCAAGCATCACCTCGCCGATGTCGCCCGCTACATCGAACAGGCCAAGCCGGTGCTGTACCGCGCGGCCCATGCCTTGGCGCGGGGTGACGTCAACGCGGGCGCCTGGGTCTCGCAAGCGCGCCTGGCGGCCAACGAAGCGAGCTGGCTCGCCGCGCGCAAGGGTATCCAGGTGCATGGTGCGATGGGGTACACCTGGGAGGTGGATTTGCAGATGTTCATGAAACGCGCCTGGGCCCTCGATGCGTCCTGGGGCGACCGCGGCTTTCACAAAACCCGTGTCAGCGACTACCTGTTCGCCGACGCCACCGGCCTGGGGCCGGGGCATACTTTCGAGGAATGAGTCATGGCACAGGCCTACATTGTTGATGCACTGCGCAGCCCCACCGGCAAACGCAAGGGCTCATTGAGCGAGATCCACGCCATTGACCTGGGCGCCCATGTGCTCAAGGCGCTGGTGGCGCGCAACGTGATCCCTGCCGAAGACTATGACGACGTGATATTCGGTTGCGTCGACACCATCGGTTCCCAGGCTGGCGATATCGCCCGCACCAGCTGGCTGGCCGCCGGCTTGCCGCTGACGGTGCCCGGCACCACCGTGGATCGTCAGTGTGGTTCGTCGCAACAGGCGCTGCATTTCGCCGCGCAGGCGGTCATGAGCGGCACCCAGGATGTGGTCGCGGTGGGTGGGGTACAGACCATGACCCAGATCCCGATTTCTTCGGCGATGCTGGCCGGCCAGCCCCTGGGCTTTGCCGATCCGTTCTCGGGCAGCGTTGGCTGGCGTGCGCGGTTTGGCCAGCAGCCCGTCAACCAGTTCTACGCCGCGCAACGGATCGCCGATCATTGGCAGATCAGCCGCGAGCAGATGGAAGCCTTTGCCTTGCAGAGCCACGAACGCGCCCTGGCGGCCATCGCCAGTGGCCGATTCGCCCGGGAAATCGTCAGCTGCCAAGGCCTGGCGGTGGATGAAACGCCGCGTCACAGCAGCCTGGCGAAGATGGCCGAGTTGCAACCGGTGGACCCGCAGTTCCCGTCGATCACCGCCGCCGTGTCCAGCCAGACCTGCGACGCCTCGGCGGCACTGCTGGTGGTGTCCGAGGCGGCGCTCAAGCGCTACGACCTGACGCCACGGGCGCGGATTCATCACCTGACGGTGCTCGGTGACGATCCGATCTGGCACCTCACCGCACCGATCGCCGCCACCCGCCGGGCCTTGGCCAAGAGTGGCCTGAGCATGGGCGACATCGATCGGGTCGAGATCAACGAAGCCTTCGCCTCGGTGGTCATGGCCTGGGCCAAGGAGCTCGATTACGACCCGGCGCGCACCAACGTCAACGGCGGCGCGATTGCCCTCGGTCATCCGCTGGGCGCCACCGGCGCACGCTTGATGACCACGCTGCTCAACGAACTGGAATGCAGCGGCGGTCGCTACGGCCTGCAAACCATGTGTGAAGGCGGCGGGCAGGCCAACGTGACCATTATCGAACGCCTGTAATTTTTCATGCGGGCCGCCGCTTCGGGCGCGCGGCCACACAAATTCTCAAGGAGTCAAACATGGCTATGTGTGCAGACCGCACCGTGATCATCACCGGGGCCGGCGGTGGCCTCGGTCGCGCCTACGCGCTGGCGTTCGCCGCGCAAGGGGCCAATGTAGTGGTCAACGATATTCGCGCCGAGGCCGCAGAAGATGTGGCAGGGGAGATTCGCGCCAACGGTGGCCAGGCCATCGCCAACAGCGATGACATCACCACCCTGGCCACCGCGCAGCGCATCGTCGATGCGGCACTGGCGGCGTTCGGTGAAGTGCATGTGCTGATCAACAACGCCGGCGTGTTGCGCGACCGCATGTTCATCAGCCTCAGTGAAGAAGACTGGGACATGGTCATGCGCGTCCACCTCAAGGGCCATTATTGCCTGGCCAACATCCTCGGCCGCCGCTGGCGCGACCTGGCCAAGGCCGGCACGCCGGTGGACGCGCGGATCATCAACACCAGCTCCGGCGCCGGGTTACAGGGCTCGGTGGGGCAGTCCAATTATTCGGCGGCCAAGGGCGGAATCGCCTCGCTGACCCTGGTGCAGGCGGCGGAACTGGCGCGCTATGGCGTCACTGCCAACGCACTGGCGCCGGCCGCACGCACCTCGATGACCGAGAGCGCCATGCCCGACGTGGTGAAGAAACCCGAGGACGGCAGCTTCGACGCCTGGGCTGCAGAGAACGTCGCGCCGCTGGTGGTGTGGCTGGGCAGCCCGGCGTCGGCCCACGTCACCGGCCAGGTCTTCGAAAGCCAGGGCGGTCGCATCTCCCTGGGCGATGGCTGGCGCACGGGCGTTACCTGCGACAAGGGCGCGTTGTGGAAAGTCGAAGAGATCGGCGCGGCGGTGGATGCAATTCTTGCTGAAGCGCCGAAGGCGCAGAAAGTCTGGGGAAGCTGAAGCCCTCGACCTGCAGGGGGGGAGTTGGCTTGTCGGCGAAGGCGTCCTGGCAGACGATAATTTGTCTTTCAGGTGTACATATCCGTTCCTGCGGTAACGGCCACTTAGTGTTTCGCTTTTACAGCGAGTTATTTGGAAGAGGCTGTAGGAGCGAGCATGCTCGCGATGGAGGTTAACGATGACGCGGGGAGCCTGACACCCCGTGGTGCCCTCAGGTTTTTCGCGAGCATGCTCGCGATGGTCGTGAACGATAACGCGTTAAACCAGATGCCCCGCGGCACCCTCGGGTTTTTCGCGAGCATGCTCGCTCCTACAGGTGATCCAGGTACAGCCGTCAAAGTCAGGTCGGCTTTAAGGCCGCCTCGCTTTGCTGTTGATCGCAGGCGCCCCGTTAACCACGAAGGCCGAACGCAGGCATTACGCAGTGGGTAAACCGGCAGGACGCCGTTTTAGCCGGGCGGGGCCGGGGACGGCCCACCGCGGCGCCCCAGGGAGCAATGCGGGAGAGGGGGAATGCCGAGCCTAAGCGAGGCCCCGAGTGGTGGGGCAAGAATGGAACAACCACATAGGTAACAGTAAAGTTCAGGCACATGGGTAACACCTGATCACTTATTTTTGATTACTTTGAGCGTCAGATAACCATCCTTAGCGTCTCGTTCATCAACCCGTCCCAGTAGAACAGGCCCAAAGATGATGTCCCAAGCCCCTTCGCTGATGTTCTCCAATCCGACTATCTGATGTTTCAGGACATAGCCGACATAGATTCTGAGCCTTCCTTTGTTCACCACGCCGTTGGAGTCCGTTCGGTATGCCTCAACATGGCTTGGGTACTTCATCTCCGGCAGCTTCCTCGGAAATGCCCGTGACGAGCTTGTATAGCAGGAGCCTGGTGTTTTCTGCCCCAAAGCCTCATGAAGACGTTCATGATTATAGTGCTGCATGAACAGGTCAAAATGCTTCTGCTGGGCTCCCCACTCAATTTCCGGCGGCCTTGGCAATGTGCTCTTAAGCGTGCGGTGCATGCGCTCATGCCGTCCATTCTGCTCGGGTCGACCCGGCTGAATCCTTTCGTGAATGATGCCCAGGCGGGCCCACCAGATAGACAACTGCGATAACCCGGCACGCCCACCGCTGGCGAAAGGGACTCCGTTGTCCGTACGGATCCGCTCAGGCATTCCATACATCTTGAATAACCGCTCGAAGGTGGCCTTGGCGTCCTTGAAAGTCGTGCTCGGCATGCTTTCACAAGCCAGTAAAAATCGACTGGCGTGATCCATTACCGTCAACGGGTAACACCAGACACCGTCTCCTGTCAGGTATTGGCCTTTGTAATCAGCGCTCCAGAGCTGGTTAGGAAGGTCGGCTTTCTGAAGTGGTTTGGGATAAACGGCGACACGTTGGCGCAACCGCCGAGACACCACCAATCCCGCTTTTTTAAGCACGTTGTAGATCGTGGTTTTGGAGGGTGGCGGCTGATCTGGAAACCGCTCTCTCAGGGCTGTCTGGATCTTTTTCGGGCCTGGCGTGGTTTGCCCTTGGCCGCGCAGCTCAAGAATGGCCTCTTTGACCGCAAACGGCACAGCCTGAGCTTGAGAGTGGCGCTTGCGACTGCACTCCGCCAATCCGTTGATGCTGTCCGCGTTGTAGCGGGCTACCCACTTGTAACCGGTCTTGCGACTGATGCTGTGAGCCGCACAAAGTTGGCTGAAATTAAGTCGACCGGACAGATAGTCGGCAATGAACATCACTTTCAGGTCCATAGGTTTGAGCTCTCGCCACGGCATGGTCAGATCCTCGGAATCGACCAGTGCCAGTTAAAAACTGTTACCTATGTGCTTGAACTGTTTTGTTACCTATGTGGGTGAGTCATACCGGGCAAAGCCTTTTGGTTCCTTTTTGGCGTTTGAAAAAGGGACTCGCCGTAAGGGCGAAACCATAGGCGGCCGTTACCGCAGCAATGGATATGCACTCCGACAACCAATTTCACACAGGGCTTCTTGTTACGCCCCCGCATCAACGTTGCGCACGGCTCAATTAACGCGTCGTCAGTGGAACGCAGAGCGTCCCTGGCGGCATTCCCACGCAGAGCGTGGGAACGATCAAAACACAGGCATCACCAAAAGCAGGTCGGCTTTAAGGCCGCCTCGCTTAGCTGTTGATCGCGAGCGCCCCGTTAACCACGCTGGCCGAACGCAGGCATTGCGCAGTGGGGAAACCGGCAGGACGCCGGTTTAGCCGCGGGGCCAGGGACGGCCCATCGCGGCGACCCACGGAGCAATGCCTTCGTTCTGGCATGCCGAGCCTAAGCGAGGCACCAAGTGGTGGGGCAAAGCCTTTTGCTTCCTTTTCGGCGTTTGGAAAAGGGAGTCGCTGTAAAAGCGAAACCATAAGTGGCCGTTACCGCAGCAATGGATATGTACTCCGACAACCAATTTCACACAGGGCTTCCTGTGACGCCCCGCATCATCGTCGCGCACGGCTCAATTAATGCGTCATCAGCGGAACGCGGAGCGTCCCTGGCGGCATTCCCACGCAGAGCGTGGGAACGATCAATCAACAGGCTCAGGGCC
>LNAP01011738.1_pt1 | contig 12514 bp, 13 predicted proteins | sample 602601 | NCBI WGS metagenome assembly LNAP01 (sample SAMN02440304, study PRJNA202911) | soil metagenome | biome: Subtropical and temperate rainforests or woodlands; isolation source: soil samples (1 kg each in a 20% v/v slurry with milli Q water) were... ... | reverse complement strand
AATGCAGCAGCGATGCTGGCTGCAGTACGCGAACATAGCCGTCAGTATCATCAGTAATTCAATCCAATAGTAATAAAAAAGCCCATCATTGATGGGCTTTTTTATTAGCTAAAACTTAACGATTTATTTTAAAGACATACGTTTCATTGTGTCGTCTTTATCAATAAATTTATGTTTTAACGCGCCTGCAATGTGCAGAATAACAATAATCAGCAATATGGCGCCAATCGCTTCGTGCACTTCTTTGAAAAACTCGCGACACGCTTCGTTATCGAGGCCGCCGATGAAGTCGATACCAAACCATTTAATGCCATATTTACTGTTCACAGCCATGATCAGGCCACTCAACGGCATTGCTACCATAAGTAAATAAAGCAAGTGGTGTGTACCTGTAGCCAGTTTCTTCTCCCACGTTTTGTATGAAGCTAACAATGCCGGTGCGCGGTGGGTGATGCGCCACAATAAGCGGATGATGATGAGCGCCAGCAGTGTTACGCCAATAGACTTATGCAGGTTGTAGTAGAAGGTTCTTGGGCTGGCTTCTGCTGCCAGTTGCCAGGTGTAGATGCCTAAATCAAACAGGTCAAACGCCATTTGCTTAGGGGCGTCTTTAGGTAACTCACTCATGTACCAGCCCAGTGCAAACATGGTAAAAATGCCTAAGGCTATCAGCCAGTGTAAAACAATCGCTGTTTTGGTATAGCGTGTAGAGGTTTGATTCATAGTAATATCCTGATGAGATTTAATCTTGTAGTATGTGACAGGTGTGCCGGAAGAAAATTGCACAAGCTGGGCTCATTTTAATCTGTATCATAAATTGAAGGAATGTTTCATGCGTATTTTAATGATAACCATGAGTCTGTTGAGCTTTATTGGCTGCAGCAGTGTTGGTTCAAGCCATGTAAATTCACAAACCCGCTACGAAGATTTCGCAGTAGAAAAAGTGGCTGAGGGTATTTACGTGCATCATGGAAAGCATCTGGATATTGATACCGGCTATCAGGGAGACATCTGTAATATCAGTTTTATAGTCGGCAGTCGAGGCGTTGCTGTGATTGATACAGGCGGCAGCCTGAAAGTCGGCGCGCAGCTACGTGAGGCTATCCGTAAGGTTACACCATTACCGGTGTTGTATGTCGTGAATACCCATGTGCATCCGGATCATGTCTACGGCAATGCAGCGTTCCTCGCTGATAAGCCTATTTTCGTTGGGCATGACAAATTAGCCAATAGTATGGAGCTGCGTCGCGAACAGTATGCCAAGCTCAATGACAGGCTGTTGCATGAAGACGCTAAAGGCAGCGAACTGATTAAGCCTACGTTGACAGTAAAAGACACGCTGATGCTGGACCTGGGCGATAGGCCGCTAGAGCTGACTGCACATCCGGTGGCGCACACGAATACCGATGTATCGCTGATTGATGTTAAAACCGGTACCTTATTCACTGGTGATTTACTGTTTATTGAGCGTACCCCGGTGGTAGAAGCCGACATTAAGGGCTTGATTGCAGAGATTGAAAAATTAAAAGCCAGTCCCGCCAGGCAAGTGGTGCCTGGGCACGGACCGGTGACCAAGGACTGGCTCGCTGCGTTAACTAATGCACAGCGTTATTTGAGCCAGCTGTTAGCGGATGTACGTGCCAGTATCAACAAAAATGAAGGCATGGAAAAAGCGATGGCTACAGCAGCAGCAGGCGAGAAAGACAAGTGGCAGTTATTTGAGATTGCCAACAGGCGTAATGTGAATACGATTTACCCCGGGCTGGAATGGGAATAATAAAGAAGCGGTGGCAGATTAATCATCTGCCACCGCTTCTTTATGAGCTGTAAATCTGTTTTTTTTAAGTTATTTCTTTAAATTATCCAGACTGCATGCCGTGTTTGGATTTGCATGTAATAACAATAAACCACCGGCGATTGCCAGATATTGTAATAACGGTAGCTTGAGTAAGAAGATGAGTGCCACAACATAAATGGCCATCACTAAAGCAATAGCTTTGGTTTTGTAGCCAAGAAGCAAGCCTAGGCCGCCTATCAGATTAATTAAAATAATCAGCGGTGCGAAAATTCCCGGTAAACCCAGGCTGCCTAAACCCGCCTGATACTCCTGATAGCCGGATGGGTTATTCATGAAGCTGATGACGAGTGCAACGACTTGAACCAGAAAAATCTGCGCAAGCAGAATGCGCGCAACGGTTGTTAAATATTTTTGCATATAGCACCTTAAATTTAGTTAAATTAACTTAAGAAAACACGGAATAACTGCCTGCGCGAGTAAATTGCTCCGTTCCGCGCGCCTTTAGCACATATATTCTACGGGCACGCCCGTTACGGGTGCACTTTAATCCCGCTCGGCAGCTTATTCCGTGTTTTCTAGAAAGACAAACACGCATAATGCCTGTTACTGTCATAGCCTGCAAGTGCCAATCTAAAAGGGTAATAAAGGTTTGAAAGATAATTTTGTAATTAAGCAAGTTACGTGGCAAACGCATTCGGCATCTTTAAAAAAGGTGCGCGAAGATGTGTTTATCAAAGAACAGCATGTCCCGGTTGCGCTGGAATGGGATGGTATGGATGAAACTGCGCAGCACCTTTTAGCGGTGAGCGAAACAGGACAAGCAATAGGCTGTGCGAGATTGACTGGGGGCGGCAGCATAGGACGCATGGCGGTTCTTGAATCGTGGCGTGGCACAGGTGTTGGCCGCGCACTGCTTACAAAAGCTATTTGCTTATATCAGCAGCAAGGTATAAAGCGCATCACCTTGTCTGCACAGGTGCATGCAATACCCTTTTATGAAAAATGCGGCTTTGAGGGCTGCAGTAAGCCTTATTTGGATGCCGGTATCCTGCATATCGATATGCGATTAAAGTAAGTGCCTGACAGATATAATTGTGGATGCTGAGGGGAGTCATGACTACTTGCCATGATATTTTTATGAGCAGGAGCTGATAGCATGGGTGAAAAGGTGTTGTAAAACATCACGCTAAAACAATTCGATAAAATAAACACATGCGTATTTTTATTCAGAAATTATAAAATACGCATGCCGTCAATCACCCTTATGGGTACTTATTGATGTAGAATTTCTGACAGAGTTTAAAACAAGACTGGCTCTGTAATCCAGAGGGATAAATGGATAATGGATTTGAACATCATTTTTAGTAAAACACCTAAGGCCTCCCGCGCCCCATTACCTTGGGTAGGTGGGCTGTCAGCGCAATTCAAGCAAGTATTATCATATGTAGATGGTAAGCAGAGCGTAGAGGGAATTTTGCGTCAGTCTGGGAAAATGAGCAGCAGTGAGTTGCTGAAGATTCTACAGAAGCTGGAAGATGACGGTTACATCAAGCGTGTGTCGGATAGTCAAGCAGAACCAGATTGGTTAAAGGACGTCAGCAGTTATGCCATTAATGCAAATAATAATTACAGCATTGCCGTGGAGGAAATTGATGCTACGGAGCTGAATTTTGATGATGCAACTTTTACTAGCGAAATTGTCACTGAAATAAAAGATCTCAAACAAGACGCACAGCCACCAGAGGCTGAAATTGCTGTTGAACCAGATGTAGCGCGCAGGGCTCAGGAGGTTATAGAAATAAAAGCCAAGCGTGAGGCTGAACGTAAAGCAAAAGCCGAGGCTGCAGAAAAGGCTATGCTTGAAGCTGCCGAGCAAGCAAAGCGTATCGCCGAAGCCGCGGCAAAAGCACAAGAGGAAGTTGAGCGCATAGAACGTGAAAAGGCAGAAGCCACGTCCAAGGCGAAAGCCGAAGAGGAGGCACGTTTGCAGGCGGAGGCCGAGCGCAAGGCCAAAGCAGAGGCAGAGGAACAAGCGCGCATAGAAGCTGAGCGTAATGCGCAAGCTGAAGCTGCAGAGAAGGCCAGATTGGAAGCGGAACGTATCGCCCGCGAGCAGGCTGATAGAACTTGAACGTAAAGCTCAGGAAGCGTTAGCGGCAAAAGCCAAACAGGAAGATGAAGAAAGAGCTCGCCTAGAAGCTGAGCGTCTTGAGCGCGAAAAGGTTGAAGCGATTGCTAAGGCTGAAGCCGAAGAGGAAGCACGTTTGCAGGCCGAGGCCGAGCATAAAGCGCAAGCTGAAGCGGCTGAGAAGGCCAGAATTGAGGCTGAACGTATTGCCCTTGAAGCAGCTGAAGAAAAAGCACGGTTAGAAACAGAGCGCATTGAACGTGAAAAAGCTGAAGCGATTGCCAAGGCCAAAGCCGAAGAAGAGGCGCGTTTGCAGGCAGAGGCCGAGGAGCAAGCACGTGTCGAGGCTGAACTTAAAGCGCAGGCAGAAGCAGCAGAACAAGCCAGACTGGAGCAGGAACGTATCGCCCGCGAGGCAGCTGAAGAAGAGGCCAGAATTGAGCGCGAACGCATCGCCCAGGAAGAGTTGGCAGCAAAAGCCAAACTGGAAGCTGAAGAACAGGCACGTTTAGAAGCAGAACGCATAGCGCGTGAAAAGGCAGAAGCGATTGCCAAGGCTCAAGCCGAAGAAGAAGAGGCTGAGCGTCAGGCTAGAGCAGAGGCTGAGGAGCAAGCACGTATCGAGGCTGAACTTAAAGCGCAGGCAGAAGCAGCAGAACAAGCCAGACTGGAGCAGGAACGTATCGCCCGCGAAGCGGCTGAAGAAGAGGCCAGAATTGAGCGTGAACGCATCGCCCAGGAAGAGTTGGCAGCAAAGCCAAACTGGAAGCTGAAGAACAGGCACGTTTAGAAGCAGAACGCATAGCGCGTGAAAAGGCAGAAGCGATTGCCAAGGCTGAAGCCGAAGAGGAAGCACGTTTGCAGGCCGAGGCCGAGTGCCAGGCTAGAGCAGAGGCTGAAGAAAAAGCACGCGTAGAAGCAGAGCGTATCGCACAAGTCGCAGCAGCAGAGCAAAAGCTGCGTGAAGCGGAACGTGTGGCCCGTGAGGAAGAAAGAGCGCGGCGTGAAGCAGAGGAAAAAGAACGCCTGGAAGCTGAAAAATTAGCGCGCGAGGAAGCAAAGCGCCTCGCCAAAGAAGAAAAAGCAGCCAAGGCTAAGCTTAAGGCTGAAGAAAAAGCGCGTGCCAGAGCGCTGCGCGAACCAGGCATGCTCGATAAGTTGAGCTTCAACAAATTGCTCAAGCCGATGTTAATTGCTATCCCGGCGGTGCTTGTTGTTGTAGTCGGCTTAATCCATGTGATGAATCTTTCCATGCTGATTGGACCCGTCGAGAAGTTGGCAACAGACAGCCTAGGTGAACCAGTCAAAGTGCAGGAAGTGCATGCATCGTTGTTTCCGCCACATTTGATGCTTTCGGGCGTTGCAGTCGGTAGCAATGCAGATATCAAAATTGGTAGCGTGAATATCGTGTCTGCTGTTTCAATGTTGTTCAATGATGTAAAAGACATTAAATCGCTTGATATCACCGGTGCCACACTTACGCCAGCCGACTTTGCTAGACACGCGCAATGGGTCAATAATGTAGCAAAATCCGGTAAACTCAAGATTGAGAAGATTACTTTAAAGCAAATATCGTTCAAGGTTTCAGATCTGGAGCCTGAGGCTTTTAACGGTAAGGTTGCGCTTACTTCAACCGGAGCGCTTAGTAATGTTGAACTGGTGAATGCTGGTGGCAATCTCACGCTGCTGCTTACTCCGCAGAATGGCAGCGCTGCCGTTACGCTGACTGCCAGTGATTGGCAGCCTCCGATATTTAAACGATTGGCTTTTGATGAAGTAACGGCCACAGGCGTTATTAGCCAGAATCAGCTCAGCTTTAGCCAGATAGAAGCCAAGGCATTTGGCGGTACAATTAAAGCGCAAGGTGAACTCAGCTGGGACGGACGTTTGAGCACATCAGGCAATTTTGAGCTGATAAAAATGACATTGCCGCGCGTCCTGTCAGCCTATGACAGCAGTGCGTCTATAGAAGGCAGCCTCAACGCCAATGCTAATCAGGCTTCAGCGCTGGCACAAGCTGCAGAAGTCGATGCCAGTTTTGAAGTGCTTGCGGGCAAAGTCAATGGTATTGCGCTGTCACATACGCTGGTGGCCGGGCCCGCCAGCAAGCCGTCGCCGGATGCTGACTTTACCCGATTTGATACGCTGACTGGCAATCTGCAATTCAAGGATAGCCAATTTAAGTATAAACAATTTGCACTCAAAACCGAGCAGTTCCGTGCACGAGGCAATTTTAATATTGAGTCTGATCAGACTGTATCTGGAAAAGTCAGTGCTGAGTTGACTTCAGCATCGCAACGCCGGCAGGGCAACTTCACTATCAGCGGCCAACTTGCGGACGTTAAATTTAAATAATACGCTATGGCAGAAGCCCGTTTTTATATAGCGCGATTTTTTTGTGTGAGGCTTGAATTTCAGGCAACTACTACTTAGGTGTAAATTGCTTAAAGCGGGGCTCTTCTATAAAATCTCGTGTTACAGCATTTAAGCGTAACAGCTTAATTATCAGATTTATTTTATTCACAATTCTACATTTCTAATTCTCAAGGATTTCTCATGTCAAAAATCATTTTCAAAGCGGGCGAAGCTACCGTATACAGTGAAGGTAAAGACGTAACAGCAGCAATGCCTGAAATTTTAATCGGCGCAGTTGACGGCCCAGTAGGCCAGGCATTTGCCAACTTGATGGCACAAAGCAAAGGCCACACTGCAATGTTTGCGGTGCGTGATATTAATCAGTTAGTCCGTCCAGTTTGTATGACCGTGCCAAAAGTAACTTTAAAAGGCAGCACAGATGTAAGCTTATTCGGTGGTGTAGTGCAAGCGGCGACAGCAGATGCGATTCTGGACTGCGTAATCGAAGGCATTATCCCTAAAGAACAAGCGAATGACTTGTGCATTATCAGCCTGGTGTGGATTGACCCAGGTTGTATCGCACTGGAAAAAGAAGGTAAATTAGACAAAGCCGACATGTACAAAAACAACTACGAAGCTACTAAACTGGCGATTAAACGTGCATTGAATGACGAGCCAACGATCGATGAGTTGATTGCAAACCGTCATAAGATCAAACACTGCATGTGGGAAGATTCTTGGGATCAAAAGTAAATTTAATTCCACATTAAGCCGATACTTTGTCAACTTCGGCTTGCCGTGCTAAAGCACTGTCTGCACCTTGTTTTCGCGTCTCGGTCTTAATGTGAAAGTAAATTAAAAAATCAATTTAATGGGCGCATAGCTTTGTTGCGCGGTACTCGAAATCCTCATGTACTTCATGTACATTCCGGTTTCTGCGTTCCGTGCGCCTCGCTCTGCATCCCATAAAGTTGATTTCCAGCTTTCTAGCAATTTCATCAATATATTACACAATATGATAAATATCGTCATACCGGCGAAAGCCGGTATCCAGTGGTGCGCAAAGCGCACCTTGTTTTTTAGCTGGGTTCCGTGTCAGATCGTAAAGGTCTTGTCCGTGGAATATATGTGCTTAAGCGCATTATTTCACACTTGACTTGCCGCCTCAGCGGCTTAGTCAAGTGGGGAAGCCAAACACTGGCTCACACGCCAAAGTACGGAATGACGGTTTAGTGTAATTACTTGTTAGTTAGTATAAAGCCAGTTCCAAGTAAACAATAAAAAAGCGGCTAGAAATTAGCCGCTTTTTTATTGTTCAAACACTTTTAGTCTTTGCGTACGGACTCACGAATGTCGCGTACCAGTTGAAATACGGACCAGCTGGTTTGTAGCAGCGCTGAGAAGCGCGCTACGTGCAGTCTACTGATCAATATCCCAGTCAATGTGCTTATGCCTGTCATGAGCACAGGGTAGCGTTTAAAGTAACGCACTACCTCCAGGCCACGCCCTGCAATTACCAGTGGTTTGCGTAACGGCTGCATACTCTGAGCCAATACCACGCGCTGTGATGCTGCTTTATCAATCAATTCTTGCCTACGTATAGCAAGCGCTGCTAATTTTTCATTCATTACCAACTCCTGCCTGCTTAAGGGTTCGTGTCAATTTCCTGATGGTCTTTGATCAGTTCAGCAAGGCTTGCTTCAAACATGCGCGGCATCGATTTCAATTTGCTTACCACTATTGCACCTAATATCGTACCCGTGATCAGGAACAGCCCGGTAAGTGAACCCAGTACCAGTAATCGGTGCGTATCCCAGAACACTACTACTACCAGAATTGTAAGCAGTACCGCACCGAAGCAGAGGCTGAACAGCGAAACAAAGGCCAGTGCCAGCAATGAAATGAAGCGCTCGCGCCCTTCTTCCAGATCAGTGCTGATCAGCTCAAGGCGCGTATGCACAATCGCAATGAGTGTTACGGTCAGGTTTTTCAGAGAGTTGAGTAAACCCTCCGCCGGTTGGTTAGGAGTGTCAGCCATTGCAGCCTAGCGCCTGCCGATGAGTAAGCCGACCACCAAGCCAACACCTGCGGCAATGCCAACTGCATGCCATGGTTTTTCGTGTACATAATCATCAGTTGCCTGTGCTGCAATTTTGCCTTTTTCAACTAGGGCATCCTGAGCTTCGTTTAATTTTACTTTAGCCACTGCCAGTGACTCTTCTGCTTTGGCGCGTAAATTGACAACGGCTTCACCACCCTGGTTGGCTGTAGCTCTGATAAGCGCCTCAGCATCAGCAATCACAACTTTGAAATCGCTGATCAATTGCTCTTTAGTTACCGTAGTGCTTTGAATGTTATTACTCATTGAAATTCTCCTTTTTATTAGTCATGGCAATCTTCAATATGACAATTGTCTGATAACTTAATTCCGTTTTATATTAATTCACTGATTAGCAGTTGCTGATTTATTCAGTCATCATGAATGGCGAAGTAACGCGACAATCTATAAGTTATTGATAGTATAAATCACTGGATTGCTTAATCTCTGTTCGCAATCGCACATTCAGAATAAATCAATGTTTCAATTACTATGCTACGCCTAGCAAACTGATTGGGCAAGGCAATGATTGCTTCAGTTGATGCAGGTCAAACGGCAGGTTCAGGAGTTTAGATTGAGCAAGGACTGCAGTATTTTGCGTACTGGTGTAGGAATGGCAGCGCCGATGGCGTCTTCAATGCTGAGCCATATCTGGCCAGCTTCACGCACTTCTGAATGTTGCTTTATAACCTCCAGCGGTTGCGGCGTAATGTGTAATTTAAAGTGTGTGAATGCATGGCTTAGTTGAGGCAGTGGCTTTTGCAGCTGTACAGCCATGCCGAACCGCTGTTGTACAATGGCGCTATAATCATCACTGCTTTCCTGTTCCGGGAAACTCCATAACCCGCCCCAAATGCCGCTAGGAGGACGTTTTTCTAGCATCACATGATCTCCCTGCAGCAGAATCAGCATCGTAGTATATTTTTCAGGGATAGTTTTGCGTGGTTTTGGGGTAGGCAGCTGGCTGACGCGCTGCTGCTGATATGCATGACAGCTACTTACCAGTGGGCATTGCAGGCATTGCGGCTTGCTTCTGCTGCATAGGGTAGCGCCCAAGTCCATCAGGCCTTGGGTGTAAGCGACCATATCGGTTTTTGGCAGCAGACCCTCGGCCAGTGACCACAGTTCTTTTTCAACTTTTGGTGTGCCCGGCCAGCCTTCAACTGCAAAATGCCGTGCTAATACGCGCTTTACATTGCCATCGAGTATCGTCTGCACTTGATCAAAGGCAAATGAGGCAATAGCGGCTGCGGTGGAGCGTCCAATCCCGGGTAGGCTCTGAATCTTATCAAAGTCTTGCGGAAACGCGCCGCCATGGTCATCCATGATGGTTTGCGCCGCATTGTGCAGGTTACGCGCTCTTGAGTAATAACCTAAGCCGCTCCAGTGTTGCAGCACTTCATCCTGTGTTGCTTCTGCAAGTGCCGCGATAGTCGGAAAACGCTGCATGAATTTACTGTAATAACCAATTACGGCAGTAACCTGAGTTTGCTGCAGCATGATTTCAGACACCCAGATAGCGTAAGGGTCGGTGGTATTCTGCCAGGGAAGATCGTGGCGACCGTGTTGCTTTTGCCAAAGGATGAGGCGGCCTGAGAAATCAGTCATAGGTTATTTATATGATCTTTGATACGATGTAAATTGATTAAATTTTTAGGATTTCAGATGAAACATACATTAGTAATGGCTGCCGCATTTATGGCGTTAAGTGGATGCATACTTGTCCCGGCCCACCCTCACGGCCCTGGCAATAGTGATGGCGCACCAGGTCAAAACAGGGCTTGCGGCGAAGGCCCGGGTAATAGCGGCTCGGCTCCAGGCCAAGTCAAAAAGAACTGCTACTAACTTGTTTGTTAGCGGCAGTTGGCTATGAGCGCTTTGTTTAAAACTTAAACAGTTTCTTTAGTTCTTCTGCCGCTTTTTCTTTGGCAGCATCTCCTGTCGATTTAGGTGCTTCAGCCGGAGCAGGGGCAGTATTAGTAGCCCCATCGGTTGTGGCTGGAGCGGTAGCTGGGTCTGCTGGTTTTTTCTTACCTAGCAAGCTCTCCAGTGCTTTTGTTTTATCGCCGTCACCGAGCAGCTCTTTAACAGCAGTACCCTTTTCGCCACCGACTTTATCCAGCAGGTTGGACTTAGCCATAGCCGCACCAATCGCGGCAAAATCCATACCGTATTTAGGCGCAGAGAAAGTGCCGGTGATTTTTACCGGGATGCTTAAACCGGCTAAAGCATCCAGATCAGCGCCGCCTTGGCCTTTCAATGATTTAACGATAGTTGGTTTAGCCAGATAATTGATGGTTTCATTGCCGATATCAATATCACCGCGGCTATCCCCTTTTGCCAGACGCAGGATCGGCGCCTTCATGCTCAGGTCTTCATTGTGGGCTACGCCATTTTTAATATCGAAAGTTGCACTGAGTTCGCTGAAGTCTGTTTTTTTCTTCTCGTCCGCACCTATGCTGCTTTTATCCTGAAACAGGGCTACCTTGGATTTCATGTCGCGCAGCGTGCCGGGAATATCAATCCCTTTGATGGCGCCATCAGCAAGGTTGACTGTAGATTTACCAGCTAATGCTCTTTTAAGCGCGCTTACAGTGTTGCCGGATGTGGTTACATCGACATTCAGAGTGCCTTTTCCTTCCAGCATGTCATTGTTAATGGCATCTACCAGCAATGGGCCTATCGCAATATTTTTCATGCTCTGTTTAAAAGTGATGCTGGGGGTACTGCGCGCATCTACTTTCAGCAGGCCATCCATGCTACCTTGATACAGGTTAGCAGCGAATGGAGATACTGTTGCGATGCCGTCTGCCGCTTTCAGGCCGATATTCACATTTTGTGTTTTAACATTGGCAAGTTTCAGCCAGCCGATTTTCGCTTCGCCGCTGGCATTAAGCTTTTTTAGCGCACTCAGATCAATCGGGGTATCGCTGGAACTCTTGGCAGCAGGCTGATCGCTTTTGGTAATGTATTTATCAGCGTCCAGTTTATCAATGTTCAGGTTGAAGCTGTAAATCGGGTCGTGAAAGCGTGTGATGCCTATATTGGCATTCACCTGACTATCATCAACCTTTGCTGCCAGCGGGTTCAGGCTCAGTTTCTGGCCATCGGCTTTTAAGTCAATACGCACATTTGAGGCTTTGGTTTTGCCATACTTGAGGTTACCGATACGCAGCGAGCCATCTGCATTCAATGCTTTCAGGGCACTTAAATCCAGCGGTTTATCATCACCTTTGGCAGCTTTGCCTGTAGAGCCGCCGTCACTAGCGCCGACATAGCGGTCAGCATCAATCTGGTCAATATCGACATCAAAGGTGTATAGCGGTTTGGCAAAATGGCTGATGCCGAAGTTACCTTTAATGTTGCTGTCATCAAGCTTAACGTTAAGGCCAGATAAAGTCAGTTTTTCACCATCGGCTTTCACATTCACATTAAGGCCGGATAAACGGTATTTGTCATAGATTAAATTGCCGATGTTGATCTTGCCATCCAGCAGGATATTTTTTAATGCAGATAAATCTGCCGGCTTGCTGCTGGCAGGCTCGGCTTTCTTGGCCTTGCCGCTACCCAGTAGTTTATTTAAATCCAGCGTGTCAGCATTGATATTGAATTTGACGTTCGGCTTTTTAAAGCTGTTAACGGCAACATCGCCGTTGAGCTTGGTGGCATCTACATTCAGGTTAAATTTACTGTTCACTTGTTCCTGTTTTGCGTCTGCATGCAGGCTGAGTGCAAAGCCAACTTTTGCCGCGCCGTTAGGGATTGCCGGGTCTTTAATGTCAACATTACCGGCCAGTTTGGGCAGATCGAAAATCAGGTTCTCTAGGTTGCCCTGAAATGGAGATGAAAACTTGCCTTCAATGGAACGTGCGCCCTGCTTGCCGGAAATATCGCCGCTGATGCCGCTGCTTTGTAACGCCTTAGGTGAGCCTTTGATATCGGCCAATACCAGATTCGCTTTTAAGGTGTCGCCGGCTTTGTCCTGCGTCAGGTTTGCAGTGACTTGTTTACCGGTCACTTCATCTTTTTTCGCAATCAACTCAGGTGCGTTCAAGTCCAGCGTGATTTTTGCACCGCTGAACTGGCCACTTAGGGCGAGTTTCAGGCTATCAACCAGAAATTCACGCGTTTCAGG
>LNAP01004668.1_pt1 | contig 12514 bp, 9 predicted proteins | sample 602601 | NCBI WGS metagenome assembly LNAP01 (sample SAMN02440304, study PRJNA202911) | soil metagenome | biome: Subtropical and temperate rainforests or woodlands; isolation source: soil samples (1 kg each in a 20% v/v slurry with milli Q water) were... ... | reverse complement strand
CAGAGCCTGTTGCAGAAAACTTTCCTGCGCGCCAGCCACCTGCCGGGGGTCGACAGCGTGCTGACGGTGACCAACCGTGACCTGCTGTTTCGCACCCTCGACGATTACCGCGCGGTCAACACCGGCCAACTGGGCCTGGATTTGCTGCTCGAACCGTTTGGCCGCAACACCGCAGCGGCCATCGCGGTCGCCGCGCTGCATGTGCAGGAGTTTTTCGGCGCTGATGCGCAATTGCTGGTGATGCCGGCCGACCACCTGATCCTCGATGAAAGCGCCTTCGCCCAGGCCGTGGCCCAGGCCCGCGAATTGGCCGACGCTGGCTATCTGGTGACCTTCGGCATCCAGCCCGATCGCCCCGAGACCGGCTTTGGCTATATCGAACAAGGCGCGGCGCTGGCCCAAGGCTTCCGTGTCCAGCGTTTCGTCGAAAAACCCGACCTGGCCACCGCCCAAGGCTACCTGGACGGCGGCAAGCACCTGTGGAATGCCGGGATGTTCTGCTTCAAGGCCGCCACCGTGCTCGACGAGCTGGCGACCCACGCCCCGGCCGTGCTGGACGCGGCCAAGGCGGCGCTGGAGCACAGCACCAGCTTGCAGAACAGCAGCAGCCGCCAGCGCGAACTGAACCCGCAAGGCTTTGGCACCGCGCCGGACATCTCCATCGACGTGGCCCTGATGGAGAAATCCGCCCAGGTCGCCGTAGTGCCCTGCGATATCGGCTGGAGCGATATCGGCTCCTGGGAAGCCCTGCGCCAGCTGACCCCCAGTGACAACAACGGCAACCAGATCAATGGCGAAGCGATCTTGCACGACGTGCACAACTGCTATATCGACTCGCCCAAGCGCGTACTCGGCGCGGTCGGGGTGCGTGACCTGATCATCGTCGACACCCCCGACGCGATCCTGATCGCCGACGCCAACCGCAGCCAGGATGTGCGCCATATCGTCGCCGAGCTCAAGCGCCAGAACCATCCCGCGTTCAGCCTGCACCGCACCGTCACCCGGCCCTGGGGCACCTACACGGTGTTGGAGGAAAGCACCCGCTTCAAGATCAAGCGCATCGTGGTCAAGCCCAAGGGTTCGTTGTCTTTGCAAATGCACCACCACCGCAGCGAACACTGGGTGGTGGTCAGCGGCGCGGCAATGATCACCAATGGCGAGCGCGAGATCCTGCTCAACATGAACGAGTCCACCTATATTCCCGCCGGGCACAAACACCGCCTGACCAACCCCGGCATCATCGACCTGGTGATGATCGAGGTGCAGAGCGGCGAATACCTGGGTGAAGACGACATCGTGCGCTTCGATGATATCTACGGCCGCACGCCCGCCAGCGAGCCCAAGCCCTGATGCGGACTTCCCTGATCATCCCGACCCGCAACGCCGCCAGCCACCTCGACCGGCTGCTGCCGGCGCTGCGCATGCAGACCCTGCAACCCGACGAGATGCTGGTCGTGGACAGCGCGTCGAGCGATGCCACGGTGGCGCGCTTTCGCGAGTTCGGTGCGCGTGTCGAAGTGATCGCCGCCCGCGACTTCAACCACGGCGGCACCCGTCGCTGGGCCAGCGAGCACGTGGGCGGCGACGCCCTGATCGTGATGACCCAGGACGCGATCCCGGCCGAGCCCGAGACCTTTGCCAAGCTGCTCGCCGAGCTGCAACAGGACCCACTCAACGGCGTCGCCTATGGCCGCCAACTGCCGCACCCCGGTGCGGGGGTGCTGGGTGCGCAGTCGCGCCACTTCAATTACCCAGCCCACAGCCGCAGCAAAAGCCTGGCCGATGCGCCGCAGCTGGGGATCAAGACCTGCTTCAGCTCTGACTCGTTTTCCGTGTACCGGCGCAGCGCCCTGGAGGTCGTGGGCGGCTTCCCCGCCGATGTGATCGGCAGCGAGGACGCCTACGTCGCCGCACGCATGCTACTGGCGGGCTGGAAGGTGCAGTACGCCGCCAGCGCCCAGGTCTATCACTCCCACGATTACCGACTCATGGATGAATTTCACCGCTACTTCGACATTGGGGTGTTCTACGGCCGCGAGCCGTGGATCCGCCAGGCGTTTGGCGACGCCGGCGGTGAAGGTAAACGCTATGTACTGGCCGAATTACGTGCCTTGCGCGAGGCCAACGCCTTGCACCGCGCCCCCGAAGTGGTGGTGCGCAGTGCCTTTAAATTGCTGGGCTATCGCCTCGGCCACCTTGAACGCTACCTGCCCAAATCGCTCAAGCAGCGCCTGGGCATGTTTTCCACCTACTGGACTTGAGCCGTCATGAAGACTACCAACCGACGTTCCCGTCTTACCCTGTTCAGCCTGTTGAGTGCCTCGATCTGGCTGGCTGGTTGTTCGACCCCTGCGCGGGTGCCGCTTCCTGACAACAACACGCTCAAGGCCGGCCACCAGGCGGCGCTGACCTTGGCCGACCTGCCGCCCCCGCAGGTGCTGATCCAGAGTGGCGACCTGTTGCGCATCGTGCGCGATGCCCAGGAGCCGGCGGCGGCCGACGACATGACAGTGTTCGTCGTGCGCCCCGACGGCGTGATCTCCATCCCCAACATCGGTCGGGTCAAGGCGGCATTGCGCACGCCGGAAGACCTCGGCAAGGAAATCACCGACAAGTACAAACGCATCTACCGCGAGCCGGCAGTGACGGTGAACATCGCCAGCGCCCCGAGCAACAAGGTGTTTATCGGTGGTGCGGTGCCGAACCCGGCGTTTTTCGACCTGGCGGGGAATGTCAGTGTGGAGCAGGCGTTGCTCAGTTCCGGGGGGGTGTTGTCTTCGGCGGATGCCTCCAACGTGGCCCTGATGCGTACGGGTCCGGATGGCAAGTACAAGACCTACTTCATCAGCTTGAACAACATGCTGACCGATCCCAATCACCCACGGGTGGCCCTGCAGCGTGGCGACCTGATCTATGTGCCGCAGTCGGGCATCGGCGCCACTGTGGAAGCCGTGGATATGTACTTCACCCGCCTGTTCCCGATCAACAAGGGCATTGGTGTGGGCCTGAACTACGACCTCAACGACAGTGGCGTGAAGAACAGCGGCAACACCATCTACAACAACCCAGTCATCAACGCAGGCCAATGATTATGGACCAGGCTTCGTATCACTCGAACCGACTGTTCCCGTCTGGCGTACACCACATATTCAATGGAGTGATCCTGTGATCGAAATCCGCTCTCTACGCGACCTCTTGCGGTTGTTTTTCATCTTCCGCCGCGAGTTCAAACTGGCCGTGATCACCACGATTGTGGTGGCCGTGTTGGGTGCCTTCCTGTTGCCGGCTCGCTACGAGTCCGACGCGCGCTTGCTGGTCAAGCCAGGACGGGACAACACCACGTTGCCGATCGAAGCCGCCAACCGCCAGACGCTGATTGCACCCAGCACCCAACACGATCCGATCGTGGATGAGGAGAAGATGCTCACCGGCCGGCCCATCGTACACATCGTTGCCGAGCGCTACCTGGCAATGACGTCCGAGCCGCCACAGGGCTTCTGGAAAGTCACCAAGTTCTACGTCAAGAAAGCCGCCGGTGAAGTACTGGATGCGGTGCGCAGCGTCCTGCAATTCGTCGGCCTGGCCGAGAAGCAAAGCCCGCTGGAACGCCTGGCGACCAAGCTGGAGAAGAACTTCGAAGCCGGCCACGAACCGGGCTCCTCGGTGATCGAAATTTCCTTCACCTGGGACGATCCGGCCATCGCGCAGAAAGTCGTCGAGACCTGGGTCGATGCCTACCTGGAAGAGCGCGCGCGGATTCTCGGGCGCAAGAGCCTGCATACCTTCTATGAAACCGAACGCAGCAAGGTCGCGACCAACATCCAGGGGCTCAAGGATGAACTGCAAGGCCGCTTGAAGCAGATCGACTCGATCAGCGTGGACGCGCGCCTGAAAAACCTGACCAACCAGATCGACCGTGTCACCGACGCCAAAGTCACCGCGCAAAACCAGATCGCGGGGATCCGCAGCTTCCTGGCCAACGCCAGCCAGCAGATCAAGAACCAGCCGGCCGAAGTGGTCACTGGCCGGGAAACCAGCCTCAACCCGACCCAGCTGGACCTCAAGCGCCAGCTCAATGCCCTGCAAGTAGAACGGGCGCGCCTGCTGCGCACCTATCTGCCGAACACACCGCAGGTCAATCAGATCGAGCAGAACATCCGCGACATGGAAGCCCTCAGCGCCCAGGAAGCGACACGCCTGGAACGCTCGCAAAACACCGCGCCCAACAGCCTGGTGATCAACGTCAAGCAGCAGATCATCGACGCCCAGTTGCAGGAGCGCAAACTGGCCGGGGAAATCGAGAACTACGACAAGACCCTCGCCGAACTGCGCGCCCAGCGTGACCAGGCGATGACCGATGAACCTGAGCTGAACAAGCTGACCCAGCAACTGCGCACCGCCGAGAAAAGCTACGCGTTGTACTCGGAAAACCTCGAACAGGCGCGCATCGACCACGCACTGGACAGCAGCCAGATCAGCAACATCGCCCTGATCGAACACGCCACCCTCAACCCGGCGCGCGTGTTTCCCAAGAGCCTGCTGATTCTGCTGTTCACCATTCCTGCCGGCCTGGCCGTCGGTTTGCTGACCATCTACGTGCTGTACCTGCTGGACCAGCGCATCCACGACGGCGCGCGCTTGCAGGAAGTGTTCGGTGTACCGCTGTGGAGCAGCATCCCCGATGTGCAGCACGCGACACCGGCCGCCCTTACCGCCAGCATCTATCGCTTGTACAGCCTGCTACCCGCCGAGCGCATCGCCAGCGAGGGCTTTGCCCTGGGCCTGACCTCGGCACGGCACGGCGAAGGCGTGAGTTTTATCATCGAGCAACTCAAGCGCCTGCTCGAAGAGCGTGGTCACCGGGTCTCGGTCAACGGCAGCGAGGCCGCGAAGCCGGGTGAAGTGCTGCTGTTGGATGCGTCTGCCCTGTCGTCCAACCCGCAGGCATTCCTCACCCTGCGCCGCGCCGACCAGATTGTGCTGGTGATCGAAGCCCGCACCAGTACCGTGCCGACCATCGAGAACGCCCTGTCGTTGCTGACCACCGCGTTCGGCAAAGTCGACGGGATGATCCTCAACCGCCGCCGTTTTGAAGTGCCGGCCAATGTCCTGGCGCGGATCAACAGCTGGCGCGGTGCGGCCTGATGCGCATTGCGTTGCTGGCGCCACTGCCACCGGAGCAGACCGGGATCGCCGACTACGCTGCGCACTTGCGCAGCGCGTTGCGCGAACGGGGCCTGGAGGTGCTGACGCCTCTGGAAGGTTGCCTGGACCTGGCTGAACAATTGCGGCGCCTGCAGGCCTTTGACTGGCGCGGTGTGGACCTGGTGCATGCCGAGCTGGGCGGCGGACGCTTTGCCGAGTTCCAGGCCCTGGACTACTTGCGCCGGGCCCAGCCGCAATTGCCGCTGACCGCCACTGTGCATGATCCGGAGCGCCTGATCTGGCGCCGGGCCAGGCTGTTTTTCCCGCTGACCCTGCTCGAACGCCTGCCCCACCCGCTGCCCCAGGCGGCGGCGCTGCTGGCCGACCCATTGACTCTTTTCGAAGAACGACGCCTGGCCAAAAGCATGCGCCGCCTGATCACCCTCACCCGCCTGGGTGGCGATTGCTTGCGCCAGCGCATGGGGCTAAAACCTGAGCAAGTGGCGGTGATTGCCCACGGCAACCTGCCCATCGCCCCTGTGGCCTTGCCGCCGTTGCAACCGTTGCGCCTGCTGTATTTCGGCTTTATCTACCGCGGCAAGGGCATCGAAGATCTGCTGCAGGCCCTGGCCCGCTCCCTGAGCGCCCACCCGCAATGCCGTGGCCAGGTGCGCCTGACCCTGGCCGGTGGCACCGCGCCGGAGATGACCTTCGACCCCGCCGGCAATTACCTTGAGGGCCTGCGCCAACTGATCACCACCCTGCACCTGGGCGATGTGGTGGACTGGCAACTGGACCTGCCCTCAGCCGACATTCCCCATACCATCCAGGCCCACCATGTGATGGTGCTGCCGTACCGTGAATCGAAAAAACTCGGTTTCCTCGGCCAGATGCGCGGCACCAGTGGCGCGCTGTCCTGGGCCAATGCCTGCGGGCGCGGAGTGATTACCTCCAATGCCCGCGCCTTCGCCGAAGAAGTCGCCGGTGGCAATGGCATCACCTATCAACAGGGGGATATCGCCTCGTTGAGCGATGCCCTGAACCGCCTGATCCTCGACCCGCAACAGGCCCGCCAATGGGCCGACCACGCCGCCGACATCGGCCGGCAGCGCCAGTGGGCCAGCACCGCGCAACGCTTTGCCGAGTTGTTCCAGGCCGCAGTCAAGGAGCCTTTGTGATGAATGTTTCGTCAACTCGCCGGATGTGGCGCTACCTGCCACTGGTCATTGCAATGGCCGTGGGCGGCGCACTGCTGCTCAGTGAAAACGTCGACGCGGAGCCCGTGAACCTGGCGCCCCAGCGCACTGTGGAGTGGCGCGAGTTCCTCGGGGTGAACGCGCATTTTCTGTGGTTCAAGCCCGAGCAGTACCAGAAGCAGATCCGCCAATACCAGAAACTGGGGCTGGACTGGGTGCGCGTCGACCTGCACTGGGACCGCCTGGAGCCCAAGGAAGAAGATTATCAACTGAGCACCTTCGATGAATTGGACCGCACCCTGACTGCCGAGAAAATCCGCTCGGTGTTCTACCTGGTGGGTTCGGCGCCGTTTATCACCACCGCCCCCAAAGGCGCAGAATTCCAGGACCAATACCGCCCGCGAGACGCCAGTGTGTATGCCCTGCGTCTGGCCCTGTTGGCCAAGCGCTACCCGAATATCAACGCCTGGCAGGTGTGGAACGAGCAGAACCTGCCGAACAACTGGCGCCCGCAAGTGAATGCCGAGGAATACGCGCGCTTGCTGCTGGCCAGTCACCAGGCACTGAATATCGCCGCACCAGACAAGATACAGGTGATGGGCGGCATGGCCTACTACAGCCAGATGCCCCCGCGCGGCAAAACCCTGATGTTTGAAGCCCTCGGCGCGCTGGGCGTGCAAACCCTGGGCATGGTCGCGGCGTATCACCCGTACTCGATGACCCCGGAAACCGACGAACCGGGCAAGAATGAAGTGCTGCTGCGCGGCGACCAACTCAACGCCGTGCTGCACGGTGCCGGAGTCAAGGATGTGTGGGCCACCGAGTGGGGCTGGTCCAGCTATGCCGGGCCCAAGGAGATGCAGGACCTGATCGGCGTCGACGGCCAGGCCGATTTCACCTTGCGCCGCCTGGCGCTGATGGCGTCCCAGGATTACCAGAAGATTTTCCTGTTTGCCCTGTCCGACCTGGATGAACGCGCCTCCGTACGTGACCAGCACTATGGCCTGCTGGACCTCAACGGTGAACCGAAGCCGGTCTACAGCGCCCTCGCCCGCTTCCTGGAGATCACCGGGCCGACGCTCAAGCCGGGGGTCACCCCCGTGCTCGAGGACGTACCCAAGACTTTTTACAGCGTGGCCTGGACCCGCGAAGACGGCAAACACCTGTTGATGTACTGGAGCGCGGAAGGCACCCGCATCACCTTGCCCAAAGTGCAGCACGCCGAACTGCTGGACCCACTAACGGGCGCCAGGCAGACCCTTAACGATTACAACGGCATTCGCCCCGTGGTGAAACCGTCGTTGCAGATACTGGTGTGGTAGCACGCCCAGGCATGGAGAGCTGCACGTGAGAATCCTGTGGATTGTGCCCTATCTGCCGTGGCCGATGACCAGCGGCGGCAAGACCCGGCAGTACCATTTGCTGCGTACCTTGAGTGAGCGCGGGCACCGCATCACCTTGCTGGTGCAATCAAAGACGCCGGCCGACGCCGCCGTGCATGCCGCCCTTGAGCCGTTGCTCGAACGCTTGATCGTGGTACCACGCCGACCGCTGAAACACCCCATGACCCTGCTCGCCGGAGTGTTTGCGCCCTGGCCGTTGCTGACCACGGTCAACGGCCTGTCACCGGTGTTGCAGGCGCGCTTTGGCGAACTGCTGGACGAAACCTGGGATGTGATCCAGGTCGAGCACAGCTACAGCCTGCAACCGTACTTCAATATCCTGCGCCAGCAATCGCGGGATTTCGTGCTCACCGAGCACAACCTGGAATCCAGCCTGGGCGGCGCCACCTATGACCGTTTCCCGAAGTGGGCCGGGCCGTTCGTGCGCTACGACCAGTGGCGCTGCCAGCAGTGGGAGCGCAAGGCGTTTGACGCGGCGTGCCATGTGGTTGCCGTGACCCAGGCCGATGCCCAGGCTATCGGGCAACTGACCACAACCCCGGTGAGCGTGGTGGTCAATGGGGTCGACAGCCGCGCATTCAGGGAAGTCAGCGCCGACCCGCAGAGCCAGCGCCTGTTGTTTGTCGGCAACTACGAATACGCGCCGAACCTGGACGCGGTGCAGTGGCTGCTCGACGACATCTTCCCCCGGGTCTGGTTGCAATGCCCCAACGCCCGCCTGGCGGTGGCCGGCTTCGGCTTGCCCGCACACTGGCGCGAGCGCTGGGCGGACGAACGTATTGAGTGGCAGGGTTTTGTCCCCGACCTGACGGCCTTGCAGCGCCGCTGTGCAGGGTTTGTCGCCGCGCTGCGCCATGGCGGCGGTTCCAAACTCAAAGTGCTGGAGGCAATGGCCGCCGGCCTGCCGCTGGTGAGCACCGCCCAGGGTGTGTCCGGGCTGGCGGTTGAGCCGCAGGTGCATTACCTGGCCTGCAAAAGCGCGGAGGCCCTGGCCGATGGGATTGTGCGCCTGCTTGACGAACCGACGCTGGCCCGCCAACTGGCGCAGGCTGCGCGGGACTATGCGCGCAACCATCACGACTGGGCGGTGGCCGGTAATGAACTGGAGCAGATCTACCGCACCTTGCCCACCCATCAGGAGCCCCAAGCATGCGCGTAGCCCTGGATTACCGCCCCGCCACGGTCGCGCCTTCGTCGGGCATCGCCCGCCAGGTGCTGGCCCTGGAACACGCCTTGCGCGCCCGGGACAACACTGAAGTGGTGCTGTTTACCGAAGCGCCGCTTGATCATCCCCAGCGCGACACGGCGGTTTGCCCGGCCTGGGCCAGCCCCCTGGAGGGCCTGCAACGGCCTCAGGTGCGCTGGCGCTTCGAGCGCGGCTTCCTGCCCCGGGAAATCCACCAACAGCAGATCGACCTGTACATCGCCACGGCCAACATGGGCCTGCCCTTGTGCCGCAAACCCGCCGGCACCCGCTATGTGCTGGTGCTGCATGACCTGTTTCAACTGACCCACCGCAACTTCCATCGCTCCCGCCTCAAGGCCCTGGCCTACCGCCTGATCGACGGCGCGTCGATTGCCTGGTCGGTGTGGCAGGCGGACCGGGTGTGGTGCCCCTCGCAGTTTTCATGCGATGAAGCCGCGCGCCTGTTCCCCTGGGCGCGGGCCAAGTTCCGGGTGTTGCACAACTTGGTGCCGCAGTTCACCGAAGCCCCCGAGCCGCTGCCCGAGGGCTTGCCCGCGCGCTACTGGCTGGTGGTGGGTACCCGTGAGCCGCGCAAAAACATGGCGTTTTTCCTGGCGCAATGGCAGGCCAGCCGCGCCCAGGACCCGAACGTGCCCGACCTGGTACTGGTCGGCCACGCCAGCGATGTGCCGGCGTCCCTGGGCGAGTTGCCCGGCCTGCATTGGCGCAGTGGCTTGTCCGACGGCCAGTTGCAGGCGCTGTACCGGCATGCCGCGTACCTGTGGCAGCCTTCCTATGCCGAAGGATTTGGCCTGCCGGTGGTGGAAGCACTGAGTGTCGGCACGCCAGTGGCGGTTGCTCGTGGTTCGGCCCTGGATGAAGTGGCGCCGCCCACCGCACAGCGTTTTGCCCCCGACGACGCCGGTCAACTGCAAACGTTGATGGTGTCACTGGCTGCACCGGGGGGCACGGTCGACCCCGAACTGCAACGCACATGGGCCCGGCAATTTGCCGAACCGGCCTATCGCCTGCGCCTGGATAAACTGCTCAAGGAATTGAACCGCTAATGCTGCCAGGAAAACTCGTTAGTCTGCTCCTGGGCCTGGTCTTCGGCGGCCTGCTGTTGGCACTGCCGCCGATGAAGGTCTTTATGATCGTGGTCGGCCTGGGCGTGGCGCTGACCCTGATCCGCAAACCGCTGTGGGGCTTGCTGATCTTTGCCGTCTTGGCCACCAGCATTCCCTACACCACCTTGCAACTGGGGATCCGCACCACCATCAGCGAGGCGGTGCTGGGCCTGACCTGGGCCGGGGTGTTCTGGCAATCGTTTATCGGCAAGACCCGTGGTTTCATGGTCTGGCGCCCCACGGAACGGGCGTTGATGTGGCTGATGCTGTTCAGCACCATCCCGTTTATCTGGGGCATGATCATCATCCACGCCGAGGGCAACGGCCCAGTGAACTGGGTGCGCTGGCTGATGAACCTGTCGCTGCTGTTTATCGTGCCGCTGCTGCTGCGCACCGATGCCGACCGCGACAAGGTGGTGGTCGCTCTGCTGCTGGGTAACCTGGCGATGCTGTTGCTGTCGATTTTCATGTTCCTCAAGACGCGCAACGCGATGTCGATGATCGACATTCTCACCGACCTCAAGTACGCCCACCCGGAGGCGGTGAAGGATATTTTCTCGGCCAACTACAAGCGCATGGCCTCGCCCTGGGTTCACCCGAACCTGACCGGTGGCGTGCTGGTGCTGTTTATCCCGCTGGCGCTGTTCTACGGCTGGACCCGCAGCGGCTGGCGCCGCGCCCTGGGCCTGGCAGTGGCGGTACTGGGTTGCGCCGGCCTGCTGCTGAGTATCTCCCGGGGCGCGATTGTGGCCCTGGCGCTGATCCTGATCTGGCTGACCTACAAGCGCGTGCCTCACAGCGGGCGGATCATCGGTATCGGTGCGGCTTTTGTGATCGCCCTGGTGCTGTTCTATCCGCCGCTGCAGGACCGTTTGATGACGATGTTCTCGACCACCAACGCCAGTACCGAGATCCGTTTCGACGAGTACGCCGGGTTCCCCGATGTAATGGCCAAGTACCCGTTGGGGATCGGTTTCAAGATCGACCCACCGGTGCCGGGCAGCAACTTGCTGGGGATTTCCAACCTGTGGCTGAACTTCATCTACAAGATTGGTATTCCGGGGATGCTGCTGTTCATCGCCGTCACCGTATTGTGGTGGCGTGAAGTGCGACCGCTGGGCATGGTGCGCAAGGTCACCGCCGACAACGCCCTGTGGCTGGGTTGCGTGTGCGGCGTGCTGGCGGCGCTGCTGACCGGGATTTTCGACCACTACTTCAGCTTCACCTTTGTATTGATCGCGCTGTTCTGGCTGTTGATGGGCATCAGCCTGCAACAGGTGCGCCTGAGCCCGACCATTACTGCTCCTGTTTCCGTGCCAAAGGATGACCGACCATGAAACATCGCACTATTCACTCCCCCGACCTGCGTGACCGCCTGCCCGCCCTGGCCAGCGAACTCGGTGCAAGCCTGGAAGACTTGCAGGACGGCCTGGCCTGGTGCCTGGCCAACGAGGTGGTTTTTGAAGAGGGCGAAGGCGAGAACAAGCGCTTCTGGATGACCTCTTTCGATGTGGAGCCGACCATCGAGCATCCGGTGGCACGTCGGCTGTTCCATCGCATGAAACAGGATATCCCGGCGCAGTTCCTGCCGATTTATGGCAAGAACTGGGCAACCCTCAAGGACCGCTGGCGCAGTGCCTGGGACATGGCCTACAACATCCTGATCAACAAGATCCCCAGCCACCACATACGCATCGGCTGGCTGCGCCTGGGCGGCGCGAAGATCGGCAAGGGGTCGAGCCTGTGGCGCAACACTGAGGTGTTGGGCATCCACAACCTCAGAGTCGGCGACGACACGGTGATCGGCTGGCATTGCCAGGTGGATGCACGCTCTGGGCTGGTAATCGGCAACCATGTGGCGATTGCCTCCCATGTGCTGATCATCGCCGGCAGCCATGACTTGCAGGCGCCGGAGTTCTGGTCGATTTCCGGGGCGATTTATATCGACGACTATGTGTGGATCGGCAGCCGTGCGCTGATCGGTTTCGGCACCCACCTGTGCGAAGGCTCGGTGGTGACTGCCAATACCGTGGTGGCGAAAACCGTCGCGCCGTACAAAATTGTCGGCGGCACCGGTGCCAAAGTCATGGGCGAACGCGTTCGGGGGCTCAACTACAAGGTGGGTGGCAAGGGCCTGTTCACCCTGTTCCACTGATGTTTGGCAGCACCCTGTGGCTGACCCTGGCGACCCTCGCCGGGCTGGTGGCCGGCTTTGCCCGGGAATGGCTGCTGGTCGCAGCCTGGGGCGCGGGCAGCCGCAGCGACGGGTTTCTGGTGGCGGTGTTTTTGCCTGAGGCGCTGCGCATGACCCTGGCCGCCGGTTTGCTCGCCGCTGCGGCCCTGCCCCTCTATCAACAACGGGATGCGCAACGCCAGCAAGCCTGGCTGGCCAGCCTGTCGCCGCGCCTGCTCGGCGTCGGCCTGGGCCTGTTCGTCCTGCTCTGGATCTTCAGCGGC
>LNAP01004667.1_pt1 | contig 12514 bp, 13 predicted proteins | sample 602601 | NCBI WGS metagenome assembly LNAP01 (sample SAMN02440304, study PRJNA202911) | soil metagenome | biome: Subtropical and temperate rainforests or woodlands; isolation source: soil samples (1 kg each in a 20% v/v slurry with milli Q water) were... ... | reverse complement strand
TTGTCATCTTTTCAAGTTTTACACACAGTATAATTGTGCAGCACAAAAGATTTCGTTGTTGTTGCAGTTTTTAGCGGCAAATGGCTGGAAAGGGTTAATGCAACCTCATTTTCCGGTGCTGCTGCGCCTCTCAAAAATGAACGGTGCAGAAATAAAATCAAGTTTTTTCTTTTGTTCTAAACTGCGCTTCCACAAGAAAACATCTCAAAAATAAAATAAACACTTGATAGACAAAGAAACACGCGAAACCACTTGACAAGTCGTCTTCTCCCATTCTAGGAAAAAACTGCAAACACATCTATGTACTGCAGGTAATTCGTTTGAATTCTTCCTGTTGATGCGGGTCATCTGCCCACAACCATACTTTCTGCGCCGGAAGGCACTGCTGCAGTGCGCGCACACACTCCACGCCACTCACGCGCATGTCTCCTTTCGTGGAAGGGGTAAACAGCAACTTGCAGAGCATAGGAAAAAGAACTCTGTAGCACAAGAAAAAAAGAGCAAAATGAGAAATACAGTCAACATACAAGACACAACAATAATCCACCTATATCGCACGGACTTACTTTTTGGCGATGGAAGTCACCGTGTCGTGGTCACAACAGAACACCGGCATCACATCTGCGAGGAACCGCAGCGCCGTCAGACGCAGTTTGTCCTTTTCATGCAACGCCGTCTGGCAGAGATACTGGGCCACTTGCAGAGGCGTCAGGGTGTCGAACAGCAGGCGCAACATCACGATGGACTTGCCGGAAATGAGTCTTGTAAAAATGAGCAACAACGGAATATGGTAAAATCCGATTACAGAATAAGATAGGTGATGGGAAGGCAGGAAGGCTTACTTATTGCTGGAAGCAGCGGAACCGAGGACGGCGGGCACGACAATTTGCAGCAAGTTGTGCTGCAGCACCAACGGTTCTTCCTCACAAATACGCTCTAGACATTCCAATGTGTGCATGTGGACCTAATAGCGACAAATCACAATGGAAAAAATAAACAAAAAATCCTCTCGAAAGTACAGCAACAACTACACAGCTCCAGCTTTCCCCCTTCATATACAAAACAACAAATACCTTGGCAGATCCGTCGTCCAATCGGGCAAGCAACGCATCCACACAGAGACCAAGCTTGTTGGCATCTTTCAATACATCGTAATGTTGAATCAACAAATCGGTGATGCGAATCAGCGCGGCCTTGCGCTCCGTCCACGAACTCGACGCAGAGTCTGTGAGAATTTGCTGCAAACAGCTCAATTCTGGGTCTTGCTCGATGGTGCGCTTGGCCGCGGCGGCGAGTGCACTGCCGGCAGAGTGGCCTTGACTATGACTATTACTATGGCTATTGTGGGCATGGGAGGGACCCTTGGCACCCACAGCAATCCCTCCATTCTTCTGCGGGCGCACCGGCGAGGATAATTGAGAGTCTATTTGTGCGCTGAGTTGCTCCGCTGACAAGGCAAGATGTTGGGCATACTCCTGCTGCTGTTGCTGTCCTTGAAGTTGTTCCTCTGCGTCTCGTCGATGCATCCCGGAGCGAATGCGATTCGACGGGTTCTGCAGATGCAACTGTGTGGAGCGCTGCGCACGGTTCTTTCCTGGCGTTGGAGTGATGTTCCCACTGTCCTCACTCTTCGACCAATCAGTGTTGGCGCGTTCACGGGTCGGCGTAAAAGGGCCGACCACTGGAGAATCACGATGAGGCGTGGTACGGCCGCTGCGCGCAGTACGCGCGGGACTGCTAGCGCTGAGAGTGTGATCGGCCGTGCTGACCGTGCGGAGTGCAGTGGAACCTCGGACTGTGGGCGACAACGTGCTGGCAATACTACTTTCACGCAAAATCTTATCTAACAAATCAGCCCCCACGGCGATTTCCAGTTCGCTGCGCGTGGCAATGTGGCGCTGCAGCAACAGCCGAACAGTTTCTCGGCTGTAGGCGCGTGTCTCGGGCGCGGCGTCTTGCAACAGCTTTGGAAGCGAGGTCTTGAATGCTTCGTACTCCTTGCAGTGTGGGAATTCGTCGCCTTTTGCGATCACGGTGGCATACAGACACATGGCGACTTTTGCCCGCAGCACGGCGCTTCGATGGGTCACATGCAGCAACATGCTACCCAGACTACGCGCCAGACTGGATTGCTCGATGATTGTCTGCAATACCGAATCTGCGCTTTCCACGATGAAAGAGCTGCTGTCGATGGCTCTCTGTAAAAAATAGAAAATATGATCAATTAAATGTTTGCAGAAGAAAATCATAACAGAATCAGAAAAATACCTTCAATACTCCAGGTACTATCACAGCAACTTCAGCGTCCAAGGTTTTCTTAAGCCCGTTGAACAAATCTTCAATCGTGAGCAACGCGTTCTTGGCGAGTGATGATCGCAGCGCATCGACTCGCTTCATAATCAACAGAATTAAATTGTGTAGATTTCCCGAGGAAACCAGTATATTGGCATGATGGATGGCCAATTTGCGGAATGTATTCAATGTGTGAAATATTTCTGGCCATTCTTGAGTCTCCAGTCCTTTGGAAGCTTTGTTCATATCTTGGACAGGCGCACTGCACGGCTCCATCTGCTCGGAGGGTATGTAATCGAATGTCGTGTCTGGTTTGTCAATCAAACTAGTCACTTCGGCAAGTTTTAACGGGGATGGCTGCACTGCAGGCGCGTCCGAGTGTGCCCGGATCCGGCGCCCAGTGGCCGGGAGGCGGCGCGCGGGAGACGGGGCGCATGGCTCGTACTCATGGTCCGGGTATTCTTGGTCGTAGCTAAAAGAACTGATGTTTCCACCCCGGGCACCCGAGGAACCGCCGACGGGGCGCTCGTCATGCGAAACCAGCGCATCCAGGCCGTTGTGGCTCTGGGAGGCCAGTGCCCGCCCCACGGGAGGTTTGGGTGTGTAATGTTGCGCTGGTTGAATGCTGCGGTGCTGCGAGGACCCTTCGCCGTCTCTGTCCCCGTCAACCGAGTCTAAGCTCAAGTGGAAGTCATTTTTGGTCAGCACCACGGCTGCGTCAGCACTCTTCAAGCGTGTCCGTCTTAAACGAGACTTGGAAGCACTGTCAAACCCATTCGGCTGTGTGTGTGGCGGTTCACTATTTTCGTACTCTTCGTTTAGTTTTCGGTTGGTATCGTTGTTAGCCACTGCTCGTGGGCGACCATGTGCGGGTGCAGAATGACGGTTTTGATAGCGGTCATCGCCATGCATGTATGACGTTTCGTCCAGCGCATCGTGCGTATGTGCATATGTGTTTGAGTGAGATTCAGCATTAGATGTCAAGACAGATTCTGATTCATCGTAGTCGGATACACGGTGCCGCGAGTGAGGAGACTTTAACAGGCGCAACGAACGACCCATAGGATCCTTGTCCGTGCCAATATCCATATGGTTAATATTTGGAAGGTTTGGGTCGGTCTCAAAGGAGCTTCGGTATTGAGATTTTCCACTAGAAGTGTATGGGTCATTGGAGATGGTGGCAAGTCCACTGGAGGAATGCATACTGTTGCTGCTTCTGCTCCGAAGAGAGCTGACAAAGCTATCCCCAGTAGAATGCATTGTCGATGCACTCAACATGGGTAGTTCGTCATTTTGCTCGAACAAATTATTCGGTTTTTGTTTACTCCTTTCGTTCTCTTGCGCGCTGGACCTTCGAGGTGCGTGTCTATACGAAATAGGAGCTGCGGTGTATGATGGCTGCAACACAAATATGAACGGTATTAAGTTCAGTGCAACTTCAGCAAGACTGTTGTTCATTCGACTGGAAAACAATACTTACCTCTTCAATCCACTCCTCTTTATTCATAGTTGGCGCAAATGGATTGTTTGAATAATTCATGGCCTTCTAATGCTCAAGCACTGCACTATCCAGCAGAAGATACACAAAGAAAAGATATTGAATGAGACTGAGCTTTATTTCGCCTGGACTTACAGACTTACGCATGGAAGTTGTAAACTTCACCCGTGAAACTGGCAGGTTCTGAACGCGTCTCTTGTGTAATACTTTGGAAGTTGGTCATCTCTTTGGAGTCCATTTTTCATCTAAAACTCGCGATTGCAGGATGATCTGCAGTGTAACATGCCTCAATTGTGGCTACAATGGTGGTGGTCATGCATCCATGGTTTCGTTTGAACGCGAGGGTCTGTCGGCTACGTCAGACAGGGCCATTTTGAGCCGTTGCCTGGTAAACGTTGGCGACGGGACACAGAGGTTCTGCAATGAGAACCGCGTAAAGCTTTCGACGATTTCGTGTATAATTGTGACTTCTTTAGCCCCTCATAATCTGTCTGGGTTTCCTGGGGTTTTTCTATCCTTATCGGACTTGGTAAGTACTTCGCCTGGTACGAGATGTTTGAAGCTCTAATAACAACACTTCTTTCAACAGGGCGTGGGGAATATAACTGTTATAGGACCTCCTGGTATTAAGAGTAGTATAGATCTTATGTTGCCGTTTACGAACAGAAAGTATCCTGTGTTGGATATCCATGAAATTGACCAAACGTCCGCCGGTGACTCCCTCAGTATAAAAACTGACCATTTGACCTACAACATATACCCTATGTATTCCAGCAAGGTGCTTTCAAACTATCTAGTACCTTTTAGACACGTAGAATCTCACTTTATTCCATCTTATTCTCTCTCATATAACGCAGGACTGCAATAGAGTCATGGCCATCGGAGCAAGTATCCACTGTAACACCTTTGAAGGCGTGAAAGTGCGTTCGAACGACATGGTAACGGTATATCCTATCCCATACTACTTCGAATCCCACCCGAGTATTGCAGATCTGATTGAATCAAGTCATGAATATGGATTGACTACGTTCAAAAAGAAAGCACAGAATTTATTCTTGTTCGTACCGATGGCTGTGTCCTCCTTTGACCCGACGACAGAGACTGATTTATCGGGAGATAATTCGAACCATTTCAATAAACTTCAAGATTTGTGTGAAAAGTATGAAGCTAATGGGATTATGTCCACGGTAAGCCTATTCAAACACCATCCAAACCATTTAATATTGTGATTTTCATCACTTTTTTCTCATCGTACTGCTTCCACATGTTTTGCAGGGAAATATGTCATCAACACAATTCGAGTTTACCCACGCTCAAAGCATGCTGTCCATTTTGAACTCGCTTTGCAAGCCTATTTTCCCGGAAGTCGCCCCCAGCGTTAAGGACGCAACGTCGATGGATAGAGTGGCGTCTTCAAGTGGCGCATTGCGGTTCGCTTCTCCTATGTTGACTGTGGCTTGTGGTGCGACCCAGGGCCCCATCGATACAGCAGAAGATGCGTATCTATTGAGAAGTGTCAACCGTGTGAAGCAGCGAAACGCTTTGACGAGCGAGCTGTATCGAACCGCCGTGCTACCGCGCCTGCAAGACATCCTTTCCACACAGCCACAGGCTTCTTCTGCACACACAGGGCCTCCTCCACCTCCCCCACCAATGCCACTGCACAAGCGTGCACAAAGTGAACTCTCTCCTCCTCCGTATCCTCTGTTACCGGCGCCAGTGAGTCGCGGCAACTCTGCTCCTATGATCACCCACAGTTCGAGTCTGAACATCCTGACCGACATGTCGAGTCTCTCCGAACCATACCACTCTGCCGCGGACACATTCTCATCCTTGGCTTCCGACGAGCCATCCGAGCATGGCACTCCATCGCCGCAGTCTAACTTCGGCGCGGCCTCGGCACTGCGAGAGAAGCTTCTGGCCAAACGTAAGCTGTCCACCTTTAGTTCCAGCTTGCCTTCAGGGAGCAACTTGGGCATTGGGTTTGAGGCAGATAATGCCCCATCCTCGTTGACAGAAAGCATGTTGAAGTCATGCGCTGGTTCGGAAAAAAGTCGAACCATTCAACTTGGCGAGGAAGAAGAAGTCAGCACGACACCGTTGAAGTCACTTCGTTTGAACGATTCGTCCAAGTTCCGCTTCACCTTCACGGGCGCCGAAGAGAACACACAGACCACACAAAATGCTCCGTCGGTATCTTTCAGTGCCCCGACAAACAACCACTTCGAAACGAAAGACACGAAAGACAGCTTTGATCTTCAACGAGCCCAGCAACAAGAAAGCTTTGCGCGAAACACATTCAGCGTACCGCCGCCAAATCCTTTCGGGGACATCTGTACAGTTACTTTCTTAGGCACCGGCTCAGCCACGCCGTCGAAGTACCGCAACGGCAGCTGTATCATGCTGGCTTTGAATAACAACCAAGCTTCTTCCAGGCGCAGTTTTGCGAATCCATTTGCCGAGCCGGAGCCCAGTCCTCCGGCCCCCGTGCCCGTGAAGAAGCAAATTGTGTTGCTGGATTGTGGCGAAGGCACCGCCACGCAGATGTTCCAGAGCGTGGCCAGTGATATCCAACGGTTCGACGAGATATTGTTGAACATTAAGGTTATTTGGATCTCTCATCACCACGCTGACCACATCACTGGCGTGCCGATGCTGTTGGAGCAGATCAAACGCGCACAGTTGCGGCGCGAGGCGGCTGCGGTGCTTGCTGCACGCAGTGGGGAACTGCCTGAGGAACACATTCTCACTAACAATAATAATAGTTGTCATTCCATGCGGCGCGTGCCCACCGTGAGCAAGTACGACATGCGAAGTATGTTTTCGTCGGGCGGCTATGAGGCGGGAAAAGTGATGATTATCGGCTCCGAGGCGGTGCTGAAATATTTTGAATTTTCTGCGTGCGTTGCAGGTTTGGATGACCTCGTCACCTTCTTGCCGATTGTGAACACGTTGTATGCCGGAGCCACGGTAGAAATCGCCGCTGCCACGAACGGCGTCCTCACGAGGCTGCGAAGTATCCCCGTACAGCACTGCCACAGTTCATATGGCCTGGTGCTGGATTTCCAATCACACCACAAGATCGTCTACAGTGGGGACTGTCGGCCCAGCCAATCACTAGTAAAAGCGGGGATTGACTGCGATCTGTTGATCCACGAGGCAACGTTTGACGACTCCAAGCAGGAAGATGCGGTGAAGAAGCGTCACTCCACCTCCTCCGAGGCGCGCCGCATGGCCGTGCAGATGCGCGCCAAGCACACTGTGTTGACGCATTTTAGCCAGCGCTACCCACTCGAAGCCAGCAGCGCCTTGCAGACCCTGATGGACCCCTTCAGTGGCAGTGATGGTTGCACAGGATATGCCCCTCCGCCACCTCAGGCATCTCAACCCCACTGTGCGGCGGTAGCGTATGACTTTTTGAAGTTTTCTTTTCCTTCACAAGCGTCTGCCCTGCCACAGGTCACCGCCGCGTTGGGCTCGGTGCTCACCGCGCTGGAAGAGGAGCGTCGACGGGTAAATCAAACTGTTGGAAGTACACACCTGTCCTAGTATTTGCTTTAAAAAATATTTTTTTGAAAGATTCGTGAGCATTTTTCAAGGCAAAAAACTTGTGTCACTTTGATTTAAATATTAAACACAAACATCCACAAAACAACTCGATCCAATTTGAGCCTTTCCATTATTTTTACAATCTCATCTGGTACTCGCCAGCCTTGGTCTGGTACTTGACCCAGCGACTGGTCTGGTAACTGCTCTTCTCGTACACTTTCAAGAAGCGCACCTGCACGCCAGACGCCGAGAACATGGGGATCTGGAAGTCCATGTTGATCGGAGGACGCACCCAGGCCTTCTCCTTGGTGTCCGGGAGCAAGTCCACGGTCGCGTCCAAGGAGCACTCGGACTTACCGGGAAAGGAACTGATGCGCCAGACCAGCGCGCGCTCTCCGGGCTCGTAACGGGCACGCCCGCGGTCCACGTTGATCTTGGCAAGGGCCGCGGTGGGCGGCATGGGGATCTTGATGATCACATTCGTGGCGCGAAGCTCCTCGGGGAAGTCCGCAGAGATCTTGAGATTCGCTAGCAACTTGGTCTTGCCCTGCTCGACGATATTGGGCAGCAGGCGGAACGGCTGAGAGGGAGCCGTCACGCGGTACCGCATCAGCTCGAACTCACCATCAGGAGGAATGAACGTAATGGTGCGCTCGGAATCAAACTTGCCCAAGCGTACGCATCTAATGTTGAGGAAATAAAAGTATGGCAAAAATTAGAGATGTTCGAAGTGCTTCGATTCTGAAAGAAAGGTGGACCAACCTGTGAAATGTGCAATCATCAATCTCCACCCCCGTGGCATGTCCACTGGCGCCAGCACCCTCCTTCTCCATGATAAGCTTGTCGTTCAGGCCAAACTTGCACTCGGGCATGCCGGTCAGATTGGTCTTCATCATCACTTTGCCGTGAATGTCCCCGCGCAGCACTGTGCCGGTGATGCTGGCCAACAGCGTTATTGTCTCCTGTACGTCGATGTATACCTCGTTCGAGCGGTATCTAATGCCCTCGCGACGCCAGTCAATCGCACCGGTGATCTGGGAAGTCAACTGAGCACCTGTCTGAAGGGCGGCCAGGTTCTGTCGAACATCACCTTGGTTGATGTACAGCTTCAATACATCAACTGTACAGTTCTGGGGATAGCCATAATCCATTGTTTCGTCAAAAAGCTCGTAGATAAGGGTAAAGTTACCCTGAATTGTGTCGTCCGAGAATTTTTCTCCGAGGTAGGCCTTGATGATCCGAATCTTTTGGAACAAATACTCGAAAATCATGGCAGCGTTGGGGTTTCCCTGAGTTGCTGCCACGAGGTAAAGATCCTTGTGCTTAATATACATGAAGGTTGTTCCATCGATGAGAATCACAGGCGCATTCTGGCCGGTTGTTTTTTGGCCGATAATCTGTTGCGAAAGAATTGACGGTAGAAAATTACACAAATCGATGGCTTATAAAATATAGTTGGCAAACATACCTTGGAACAGAATGTTTCAATGTTCTGCTTAGTGACATTGTTTCTGTGGTAAAATGAAAGAGAAGTGTCAAAAAGATGCGTTTCCTATGGCTGTTGCAAAGGGGGCAACGACAGCCATACCTGAAGTGTCTCGACACAACTTCTTCCCCTTTTTGGTTCACGAAGAAGACTGTGGAAGCCATCGTTCAAAGCCGCAACACAAGATACAATGGTTAAGCACACTGCGCTTGATTTGCTTGAAGAATGAGCCCACAACTCAGGTGCATTGAGATCTTGCACCAGGGATCCAGGGAATCAAATCGAAATTGTACGTACAATTTAGCAACTAAAGCGCAACGGCAGGGCGATGCAAGCGACATCAGCAGTGACTTTCAGCGTCGACAATCGAGACCATTTGTGGCCTCATCTCGTCTGCATTCTCCCAGATTTGACAGATCGACAACTTGAAGTAAGTCTTTCTGTTGGTCGACAAAAGAAATCGATATTGTATTGCTTGTGTATTCCGCAAGCTTACTTTATAACCGGCGACCTTAACACGGTCGTACTATCTGGAAATATCTCAGCCCGTTCTGGTATGGTGCCCTGCTTCTTAATAATTTCTATATTAAACATAGTTGATTTGTTTGAAAATGTGTTTTGCATTTTTAGTGAAACCCGAGGAGTCTAACAGAGACGCCCTCAGCGCAGAAGACAAGAAGAAGAAACTGCAGCAAACAGAGTTAGTTCCACGCAGCGAGTCTGCAGTGGGTGCAGCATCTGCTACACCCATGAAGATCTTAAAAACAGAAAGCACTTTTGCGAAAACATTTGGTCAAAGAGGGTAAGATTCACATTGATTGCAGTAGTAAATGTTACCTGTCACTTCCAGTCCTGTCTTTACGTATACCTCTTCTCCTTTACTTTTTAGGCCAAATAAAGAAAAGAAGATAACCTTTGCCGACGAGCATGGGAGAAGTATAGCGGATGTAAGTAACATTTCCATCAATCTTTCTTTGTAGTAACTGAATTCCATCTAATACGTTCGAAATATTTGCACACTTCATTTTTGCCCACAGAATACGTATGTCGAGCAATTGCACTATTCAACAGCCAGTTATAATTCTGCCGAAATGCAGAAAGGTTGCTGTACAATTAGTTAGTGAAAAGGTCGCTTTCCCTGATTTTAACTGTTTATATGTATGTAATCCTTATGTTTCGATGGGAGCTGTTGATTTATGACTAAGAATAGTATTCACCAAGATACTGTAGATCAGAATAATATCCTGCTGTAACATTATTTGTAAGCAACACACGATGAAACATGCATGCATGCATTCTTTTTTATTCTTTTTGTGGACACTCTTTCGTGCTGAAATTTGAACCTCATGCGTGATCAAAAGCATACTTTAAATTGTCAGCACAGTGTATATGGTGTGTATTTTCTTGGCGCACGCCACGCTGACAACACCACCCACACGGAAGGCTTGGAAAGGGTTGTAAGTGACCGTTGCAAATTCCGCTGTTCGCGTTGGGAACGAAAGCATTGATTTTGAATAGGTTTGAATCGCTGAGGTCAATACTGAATTACTGTAGAGTTCCCCGTTCTAAATGATTCATAACATTTTACTCCATTTACCTTGCGGCGTTATTTGCGACCTACTGACGAATTGGTGTTCCTTCAAAGACGTTGGGCGACTCGATTCTTCATGTGCCAACAAGACCATGCGATCTCGATACTTGGAATGCGTAAGCTCATCCATGGTGGCTTTTCGCAAATGGCATGTCAATGACTCCAACTTTAAAGAGTACGTTCAATGGCTCAACATTCGCGCTGTCTCAGTAACTTGTCTTGCTGTTCCAGCGTTGTTTTTGAAGGAGGGCCGCGACGATATTGTTTCGTCAAAAAACGTGGTTCGTTTGAAACACCTGTGCCTTGAAAATTGTGTCGACCTTACGGACAACATGTTTGAAGCCATAGTAAAAGGTTGCAGACACTTGTCGAGTGTGTCCGTCGGCAGCGACCACCACCCGAGCTGGATTACTGACGCATCCCTGATCCACCTGTCCAAAACCACGTCTGTCTTGCAGAAGTTCAGACTTGTTCAAAGCTGCCTCGTGTCTAACACCGGTATTGCTTCCGTCTGCGCGTCGAACTGCGGGCTTCTTGATGTTGACATCCAGAAATGCAGCAACGTTGGTGAACGTTCTGTCATCGCTATTGCCAAGTACTGTTCTTCTCTGAAAGTGCTGAAATTCGGCGACAACCAACCCGTCTCTGAATCTTACCTAGCGTTACTCTTCCGCAGCTGTCCCAACATGCATGACATCACTTTGAAGGGTATCAGCGCAGCCTTGCCTGACATGCCTCAGGCGGAACACGGTACTCTGCAGCACATGCAGACGTTGGCGTTCAGCGGCGTGCCGCACGGCACAAACTTGCGTCTGTCGTCCATTCTGGCACGGACTACCAACCTCCGCGCGCTGTTTCTGCATGACATCATGTCTCTTATCGACGCAGATTTTGTAGCGCTGGATGGGGCATTGGAGCAGCTGGTCTGTCTCAGCGTGGCCTCCTGTCCGCGCCTCACCGCAGCGGGTCTGCAAGCGTTGCTGCAACGATGCCCCGCCCTGCAGAAGGTGCGCCTCCACGCCTGTCCCGTGACGCCGCCAGTGCTGGAGAACCTCGTGCGCCACTGCCCGCTTGTGTCGCATCTGTCCCTCACCTGGAGCCCCATCGTGAACGATGCCTGCCTGACTGCGCTGCTGTCTCAAGACGCTGTGCCGCCACTGTGTGAGTTGACGCTCAACGGCTGCACCCAGGTCACCAACGTCTCTCTCAAAGCCTTGGTGCACTTTCTGCCCTCTTTGGCTGTGTTGAGTGCGTCATACTGCCCCAAAATCACGACCGAGGCGGTGAATGATGTGCTCACCCGACACCCCGACTTGCAAATCGTTCGCTGAACGGCGAATCTGTAATAGTAAACGATGATGGTTTGACAATTGGAGAGTTCATCACCTCCACCATTATAAATGTATATTCAAAGTAGAATTTAGAACAGATATTGAAATGTGGCACAAATATGTGCTGTGAGCTATCACAAGAACAAGACACAAAAGCTCTCATTGCTTCAAAATGATTTATTTAAACAAGAAAATACATATCTAATGCATCAACTTCTTCAAGGAAAAGTCTCATTTCTCCGTTACCGAATCAGGCATAGGCGTAAAATCATACTTCTTGTAGGTGGATTCCAAAATATCTCGGCAATTAATATGCGCCTTGAGCTTGATACTCAGCATGAACGCACCGGCCAGCTTGCGGTGCAGGGAATACGCTTCGGTGGGGGGCGGTGTGAGGCGGTACTTCATAAACGTGCCGCCGTAGCTGCCCAGGCGGGCGGTGAGCTGCGAGTTGCCAAAGTCAAAAGGCGCATCCAGTAGGAAGGGCTCGCCGACGACCAGTCCTGCCGCCACGTGGGCGTCCATAAACTCTTGTGTCTCATCACCTATTAAGAAGATAAAAAAAGAAAATGTTATCAACGAGCTACAGCAATGCTTTAAACATTCTTTTCTACAAAAACACATGCTTCATATGGCGCTCATGTCTGATCAATATGATCAAAAATGTAAAAAAAATATAATTTTATATTTATTTTTTATTCCGAATATTCATCAAATTCCTCAGATTCCTCATCACTTACTGCATCAGCCCATGAAGTTATTTTAGT
>LNAP01004666.1_pt1 | contig 12515 bp, 8 predicted proteins | sample 602601 | NCBI WGS metagenome assembly LNAP01 (sample SAMN02440304, study PRJNA202911) | soil metagenome | biome: Subtropical and temperate rainforests or woodlands; isolation source: soil samples (1 kg each in a 20% v/v slurry with milli Q water) were... ... | reverse complement strand
CCTACCCGCTGATTCGCGTGGAGGTGATGGACGATGACCAGCGGATCCTGCCACGCGGTGCCACCGGCGAGATCTGCGTGCGCGGCGTCCTGGACATGACGGGCTACTACAACCAGCCGGGCAAGACCGCCGAAACCCTCATCGACGGCTGGCTGCACACCGGCGACATCGGCCACATCGATGCCGAAGGCTACCTGCACCTGACCGACCGCAAGAAGGACATGATCATTTCCGGCGGCTTCAACGTGTACCCCAGCCAAGTCGAGCAAGTGCTGTGGAGCCATCCGGCGGTACAGGACTGCGCGGTGATCGGTGTACCGGACGAGAAATGGGGAGAAGCGGTCAAAGCCGTGGTCGAACTCAACCCCGGCCTGAGCGTCAGCGCCCAGGCACTGATCGATTTGTGCAAGGAACGGCTGGGCCACGTCATGGCGCCCAAGTCGGTCGACTTCGTCGACAGCCTGCCGCGCAGCCCGGTGGGCAAGGTGTTGAAGAAAGACCTGCGCCAGCCCTATTGGCAAAACCTGGATCGAAACATCTGACGCCTTTAACCGGCCCCGGCCTGCATCGGCGACTGCGCCCGGTGCAGGCCCTGGGCCCTCCGATTGCTTCCCTGACTCATCACAAGGAATTTTCATGAGCACCGTCTATATCGCCGGCATCGCCATGACCGTCTTCGGCCGACACCTCGAACGCAGCCTCGATGACCTGGCGCGCGAAGCGCTCAATGGCGCATTGCAGGATGCCGGGTGCCGCACCGAAGACCTGGGCATCGCCTTTTATGCCGGCATGACCAATGGCCCGCTGCAAGGCCAGATCGCCATCCCTGGCCAGGTCGTACTGAGCAAGGTCGGCATCGAAGGCATCCCCATCTACAACATCGAAAACGCCTGCGCCTCGGGCAGTGCCGCCTTCAATCTGGCCGTGCAGAGCCTCAAGGCCGGCACCACCGACGTGGCGCTGGCGATCGGTGCCGAGAAGATGAACATCGCCGACAAGCTCAAGGCCCTCTCGATTTTCGAGGCAGGCTGGGACATCTCCCGCGCCGAGCAGAACTACCAGACCCTGGTGCAAATGGGCGAAGGGGTCGAAGTGCCCGAAGGCAGCGAATCGGACAAACCCTACAGCAAGTTCATGGCCATCTACGCTGCGATGTGCCGACACCACATGAGTACCTATGGCACCACGCAACGGCAGATTGCCGCGGTGTCGGCGAAGAACCATACCCACTCGGTGCACAACCCTTACTCGCAATTCCGTAAGCCTTTCAGCATCGAAGAGATCCTGGCGGCGCCGCCCATCACCTATCCGATCACCCTGCCGATGTGCGCCCCCCTGTCCGACGGCGCTGCCGCCGCCATTCTGTGCACCGAGGAAGGCCTCAAACGCATCGGCGCAGACAAGACCCGCTGCATCAAGGTCGCGGCCAGCGTCATCCGCAGCTTCAGCAACCGCCGCCTCGATCAGCCCGAGCTCCACGTTGGGCGCCTGGCCGCCAAAATGGCCTATGAACAGGCCGGCCTCGGCCCCCGCGACATGCACGTTGCCGAAGTGCACGACGCCTCGGCCATGGGCGAAATCATCCAGGTGGAGAACCTCGGCTTCGTCGCCCCCGGCGAAGGCGGCCCCGCCGCCGAACGTGGCGAGTTCACCCTGGGCGGGCGCATTCCGGTCAACACCTCCGGCGGTCTCGAATCCAAGGGCCATCCGCTGGGCGCCTCCGGCATCGGCCAGCTCTATGAACTGGTGACCCAATTGCGCGGCGAAGCAGGCAAGCGCCAGGTCGAAGGTGCGCGGCATGCCATACAGGAAAACGGCGGCGGCCTGCAGGGCGTCGAGGAGGCGGCGGTGGCGATTCACATCCTGAGTAAGTAGTCGCCCCTGCCAAGATTGTCTGACCCTTCGAGGAGTACTCCATGTCCAACGCTTACGCCCGCACCCTGTTCGGTATCGCCGCTTGTTTCAACATCCTGGCTGGCCTGCCATTGCTGGTGGCCACGCAGCCGGTGGCCCAACTGATGGGCTTGCAGATGACCCCGACCGCCGGCCTGTTCATCCAGATCACCATGATCGTGGTGCTGATGTTCGGCTGGGCCTACTGGATGGTCGGCCGCAACCCGGTGCGCTATCGCCCCTACATCGTGCTGGGGATCGCGCTGAAGATCCTCGTGGTCGCGGTCATCGCCAGCCACTGGGTGGCGGGCACCATTCCTTGGCCGCTGCCAGCACTGGTGGCGTGCGACATCGTCTTCGCCATGTTGTTCTGGCGCTATCTGAACAGCACCCGTTCGGCGCAAGCCCTCACGCAATTGCACTGATTGAAGACCGCGCGCATCACCCACCCCCCTCGTCGCCGGGGGGGTAATTTCTGCCCGCTCCCGCACGATGCCACTCAGAACATCCATCTGCCGCCAACGGCCCATCCGAGGAGCACCACCATGCTGTACGAAAGCATCGATACTGCCGCCATCAACGCCGACGACCTGCCCTGGGTACCTTTCGCGCCTTACAACGACGACGTGTTCATCAAGTACATCAAGTGCGATCCGGTGCGCGGCGAGGTCATTACCCTGCTCAAGGCACCCGCCAGCATGACCCTGCCCAAGCACCACCACTCCGGCACCGTAATTGTCTACACCATCAAGGGCGGCTGGAAGTACCTCGAACACGACTGGATCTCCACCGAAGGTGGCGTGGTATTCGAGACAGCTGCCACCAGTCATACACCCATCGGCCTGCCCGATTACGGCGACGAGGTGATCACCTTCAACGTCACCCTGGGCGATCTCATGTACATGGACGAAAACAACAACATCGTCGCCATCGAGAACTGGAAGACCAGCGTGCAGCGCTACCTGGCCTACTGCGAGGCCAACGACATCCAGCCCAAGGACATCACTAGTTTCTCGGTCTGACCGACGCCCGGCGCCCCCTCCCCGAAGGGGGCGCCTCACTCACTCCGCCAACAACAAGAACAGGAGTCTTCCATGATTCAGAAGTTTGCGCGCACCGGGCATTTCACGCTTAAGGTGAGCATGCTGCTGGCGAGTTCCGCCGCCTGTGCCCAGGATACCCTGCCCTTCGCGCCAACGCCTTCGGCCAGCTCCGCCGGGCCGACCCTGCAGAATTCCCATCACCAGAAGCGCCAGGCCCAGTCGCATGTGTCGGCCGATGCACCGAACATCCTGGTGATCATGCTCGATGACGCCGGTTTCGCCCAGGCCGACACCGTTGGTGGCGCCATCCACACCCCGACCCTGAGCCGGGTGGCCGACAGCGGCGTACGCTACAACGCCTTCCATACCACCGCCATCAGCTCGGCCACCCGCGCCGCCCTATTAACCGGGCGCAATCACCACCGGGTCGGCAATGGCGTGATCGCCGAGCTGGCCACCGATTGGGACGGCTACACCGGCAAGATTCCCAAGAGTTCGGCGACCATGGCAGAAGTGCTCAAGCAATACGGCTACAGCACCGCGGCCTTCGGCAAATGGCATAACACGCCGACCTCGGAAACCACAGCCGCCGGACCGTTCGACAGCTGGCCGTCCGGCTATGGCTTTGAACACTTCTATGGCTTCATGGCCGGGGAAACCTCCCAGTACGAGCCGCGCCTGTACCGCAACACCACGCCAATCGAACCGCCTCGCGATCCCAAGTACCACCTCAGCGAAGACCTGGCCAACCGCGCGGTGAATTGGCTGCAGGACCACAAGACCTACGCCCCGGACAAACCCTTCTTCATGTACTGGGCCCCCGGTGCCGTACACGGCCCGCACCAGGTCAACGCCCAATGGGCCGACAAGTACAAGGGCAAGTTCGATGGTGGCTGGGATGTGTATCGCGAGCAGACCTTCGCCCGCCAGAAAGCCATGGGGTTCATTCCCAAAGACGCCAAGCTGACCCCTCGTCCCGCCGAATTGCCGGCCTGGGACAGCCTCGACGCCGGGCAAAAACAATACCAGGCGCGCCTGATGGAGGTTTACGCAGGCTTCCTCGAGCATGCCGATACCCAGGCAGGAAAGATCCTCGACGAGCTCGAACTGGAGGGTAAACGCGACAACACCCTGATCTTCTACGTGCTCGGCGACAACGGGGCCTCGGCCGAAGGCATGGAAGGCACCATCAACGAACTGCTGGCGCAAAACGGCATTCCGGTGCCCAAGGAGCAGCAACTCAAGGTGCTCAACGGCATCTACGGTGGTCTGTCAGCCCTCGGCGGCCCGAAACTTGAGAGCATGTACAACGCCGCCTGGGCCTGGGCGGGTTCAGGCCCCTTTATCGGGACCAAACTGGTGGCGGGCTACTTCGGCGGCACGCGCACGCCGATGGCGGTCTCCTGGCCCAGACAGATCAAGACCGATGCCAAGGTCCGCGGGCAGTTTCACCATGTCAACGACATTGTCCCGACAGTCTATGACATCCTCGATATCAGCGCGCCGAAGGTGGTCAATGGTGTCGAGCAGGACCCGATGGACGGTGTCAGCCTGCGCTACACCTTTACCGATGCCGATGCCAAATCGCGCAAGCCCCCGCAGTACTTCGAAGTGCTCGGCAGCCGTGGCATCTACAAGGACGGCTGGATCGCCTCGGTATTCGGCCCGCGCAAACCCTGGGTGCAAGGTTTTACCCAGTTCATGGGCTGGAACCCGGACAACGACCAGTGGGCGCTGTATGACCTTGGCAACGACTACTCGCAAGCCACGGACGTGGCTGCTAGCCACCCGGAAAAAATGGCTGAGCTCAAGGCTGAGTTCGATACCCAGGCCAAGGCCAACCACGTCTACCCGATCGGCGCCGGTCTGTTTCCTTTCATGAACCCGGATGTACGCCCGGGCACCGACAAACATGAATGGAATTTCAGCGATCGCACCCAGCGCTTTCCGGAGTTCACCGCACCCAATTTGCGCAGCCGCAACAACCGGGTACTGGTGACTGCCGAAGTGCCGGCCAATGCTAGTGGCGTGCTGTATGCCCTGGGCGGGATCGGCGGCGGTGTCAGCCTGTACCTGGACGATGGTTTTCTGGTCTACGAGTACAACGCACTGGCCATTGCCCGGGTCAAGCTGCGATCGACCGAACGCGTGCCAGCAGGTACGGCCAACATCGAAGTGGTGACCCAGATGAGTACGACCAAACTGGGTGCGCCGGCCAACCTCAGCCTGCGTCTGGAGGGTAATGAAGTCGCCAGCGGCGTGACTCCGTTTACCCCGGCATTCACCTTCACCGCCAGCGAGACTTTTGACGTAGCCCAGGACCTCGGCTCGCCGGTTGCCCTGGATTACTTCGACCGCGCGCCTTTCGCTTTCAACGGCAAGGTCGACGAAGTGCATGTCGCTTACTTGCCTTAAACGTTGCCCCGCCCAGGAGATTCCCATGGCCACCACCGAACTCAAGAACAAGAAAGTCCTGATCACCGGTGCCGCTTCCGGCATCGGTCGCGCAGCGGCGCTGGCATTCGCCCGCCGTGGTGCCCGGATCATAGCCACCGACATTAATCTCGATGCACTGATGCAGGTAAAGCTGGAGGTCGAAGCCCTCGGCACTCGCTGTATCATCCATCAACTCGATGTCTCCAACAGCGACGCCGTGCGCGACCTGGCCGAGCAACTCCATGCCTCCGTCGGGGCGCTCGACGTGCTGATCAATAACGCCGGCATCGGTTACCTGGGCCAGTTCCTGCAAAGTGACCTGGCTCACTGGCAGCGAGTGCTGGACATCAACGTGATGGGGGTGGTTCATGGTTGCTATCACTTCATCCCGCAGATGATCAAGGCTGGCGGAGCGCGGCATGTGCTCAATGTTGCGTCGGCAGCCGGCCTCTATCCGTCACCGACGATGGCCGCTTATGCTGCCTCCAAGCATGCGGTCTTCGGGTTCAATGAAGTGCTGAAGATGGAATTGGCCGACAGCGATATCTGCGTGACTACGGTGTGCCCGGGCATCATCAATACGCCGATCACCCATGCCCGCAACAACATCTCCCCCTCGGTCGACGAAGCCCAGCTCACGCGACTGCACACGTACTATCAGACCAAGGGCTGCGGGCCCGAGCTGGTCGCCGAAGGCATGGTCCGCGCCGTGCAAAAGAGCCAGGACCTGTTGCTGGTCGGTCCCTTTGCAAAGGTGCTGTACCACCTGCGTCGGCTGTCCCTTGGCCTGTTGCGTCGCTTCGTGCTGAACGACGCGCGCAAGGTCGGGTTTCTCTGATGGCGAGCGTTTCTATGGCCGTGCAAGGGTTGCACTTGATGGCCAAGCCGGTCGGCCCCATCTGCAACCTCGATTGCAGCTACTGCTTCTACCTGGAAAAAGAGCAGTTGTACCCGCCCAGAGAACGCTTTCGCATGTCCGACGAGGTGTTGCGCGCATACATCCAGGGTTACATTGCCGCGCAACCCAGCCCCGAAGTGGAGTTCACTTGGCAAGGCGGCGAGCCGACCTTGCTGGGCCTGGATTTTTACCAGCGGGCAGTGGCCTTCCAGCACGAGTTTGGCGATGGCAAGGTCATCCGCAATACCCTGCAAACCAACGGCACCCTACTTGATGACGACTGGTGTGCATTTCTCGCCCGCGAGGGTTTCATGGTCGGCCTGAGCCTCGATGGGCCGCGTGAGGTCCACGACCTCTACCGGCCGGACAAACGAGGCCACTCCAGTTTCGATGCGGTCATGGCTGGCCTGGACCTACTGAAGAAATACGAGGTCCCGTTCAACGTGCTGGTTACCGTGGCCCGCGACGTGGCGCACCATCCGCTCGAAATCTATCGTTTTCTCAAGGCCCAGGGCGTGCGGCATATCCAGTTCAACCCGGTGGTCGAACGCCTTCCGGGCGCAACTGATGCCAACCAGGGCCTGAGTTTCGCCACGCCACCGGAGCTGCGCTTGCATGCCGTGGACGAACCCGGGGTTGTCACGACGCAAAGTGTCGAGCCCGAGGGCTATGGCGATTTTCTCATTGCCATCTTCAACGAATGGGTACGCCATGACGTCGGCGACGTCCATGTGATGAACTTCGAATGGGCGCTGGCGGCCTGGTGTCAGCTGGCGCCTTCGGTCTGCCTCTTCAGCCCGCGCTGCGGCAAGGCAGCGATCGTCGAGCATGACGGCAGCGTCTATTTCTGCGACCACTTCATGTACCCTGAGTATCGGCTGGGCAATCTCAATGAGGATAACCCGGCCGCCCTGCTTGCCTCCCCGGCACAGCAGGCCTTCGGCGCGGCCAAGGAAACGACGCTGCCGACCTTGTGCCGGCAGTGTGACTACCGCTTCGCCTGCCACGGCGAATGCCCGAAAAACCGCTTCATGACCGCGCCCAACGGCGAGCCCGGGCTGAACTACCTGTGCCCCGCCTATAAGAAATACTTCCGCCACCTGACGCCCTACATGAACGCCATGGCCCAGTTGATCAGCCATGACCAGCCTGCTTCGCTGATCATGCAGGCCTTCGACGGCCCGCTGATCGTGCCGCTCAAGCCGGCACGATAATGCAACTGCTCACGCCCCCCATTTGATTCGCGGGGGCGTGTGCATGCCAAGCTGCCTGCGCCTTGGTGGGGTCCTGTGGGAACGGGCCAGCCTGCCAAGGCGCCTGGGATAGGTACACCCTCAAAACATCCACCGCCTGACACAAAGCTATCGCGAGCAGGCTCTCCCCCACAATGGGATTGCAGGCAGACCCGCAACCAGGTCGGCTATCAGGCCGCCTCGTTTTGGCTTTGGCTTTTGATCTTCTTGCCCCCCTCGCAAGGCCAAGTGGAGGCTCCGCGCAGCGGGGCAACCCGGCATGAATGTCGGGTTAGCCGCCCTCTGCGATCGCCCCCTAAGCTTTCACAGTGGGCTCGCAGACAGGTCAGCGAGCCTTCCTGAGCAAGAAGTGCGACAACGCCGGTATCAGCACCAGCGCACCGATCATGTTCCAGATGAACATGAAAGTTAGCAAGATCCCCATGTCCGCCTGGAACTTGATCGGCGACCAGGCCCAGGTGATGACACCCGCCGCCAGGGTGATGCCCACCAGAGCGACCACCTTGCCGGTGAACGCCACCGAGTTCTTGTAAGCCTCGGTCAACGACAGGCCGGCACGCTGCTGGGCCAACTGCACACTGAGCAGGTACAGCGCGTAATCCACGCCGATCCCCACGCCCAGGGCGATCACCGGCAGGGTGGCCACTTTCACGCCCATGCCAAGAAGGACCATCAATGCCTCGCAGAGTACTGAAGTCAGCATCAGCGGCACCACCGCCACCACGACCGCACGCCAGCTGCGAAACGTGATGAAGCACAGCACAATCACCGCGCCATAGACATACAACAGCATGGTGCGGTTGGCCTCGCGGACCACGATGTTGGTCGCCGCTTCGATCCCCGCACTGCCGGCCGCGAGCATGAACTGGCGTTCATCGTTACTGTGTTCGCGAGCGAAGGCCCCGGCGACACTGACCACATTTTCGAGGGTTTGTGCCTTGTGGTCAGTGAGGTAGGCCACCACTGGCATCATCGAGCAGTCGCTGTTGAACAGCTCGGGGTTGTTCACCGAGGCCTGTTGCGCGCCATAGTTGAGTACGTCCTGATTGCGCGCGATGGTCAGCATCTTCGGGTTGCCTTCATAGGAACCCGCGGTGATCTGCCGTACGGCGTTAACCAGCGACACGGTGGTCTGCACCCCCGGCTGCTGTTGCAACAACCAGCCGAGACGGTCGGCCTCGACCAGGGTCTCGTACTTCAGGCAACCCTCGCTCGCGGTCTTGACCATCACGGCGAACTGGTCGCTGGACAGCGAGTAATTGTCGGTGATGTAGGCGTTGTCGCGATTGTAGCGGGAGTCTGCGCGCAGCTCAGGCGCACCCGGGTCAAGGTCGCCGATCTGCAGCTGGGTGCTGACCATGAACCCGCCAGTCGCCAGCAACCCGGCGACGATCACCGCAACTGTGGCCCAGCGGCGCTCGGTGAAGCGGTCGAGCAGACTCCACAGATTACCCAGGCCCTTGCCGTGTCGTTCCTTGTCTTCCTGACGCAGGCTGCGCGCCGCCGCTTTGCGGCTGACACCGCAATATGACAGCAGCACCGGCAACAGCACCAGATTGGTGAAGATCAACACCGCCACACCGATGCTGGCGGTGACGGCCAGGTCCTGGATGACCGGGATGTCGATCAGCATCAGCACGGCAAAGCCGACCGCATCCGCGAGCAAGGCCGTAAGCCCCGCCAGGAACAGGCGGCGGAAGGTGTAACGCGCCGCGACCAGTTGGTGTGTGCCGCGCCCCACATCTTGCATGATGCCGTTCATTTTCTGCGCACCATGGGACACGCCGATGGCGAACACCAGGAACGGCACCAGGATCGAGAATGGGTCAAGCGCATAGCCCAACAGCGCGACCAAACCCAACTGCCAGGCCACGGCGATCACCGAGCAGAGAATCACCAACGTCGTGCTGCGCACGCAGCGGGTGAAGAAATAGATGATCGACGTGGCGATCAGCGCGGCAGCGCCAAAGTACATCATCACCAGCACCAGGCCGTCGATCAGGTCGCCGACCAGCTTGGCGAAACCGATCACGCGGACTTTGATCGGGCCCTTACCCTCCTCGCCCCGCGCATGGGCATCGCTGCCGCCGGCGAACTCGTACTTGTTACGCAATTGCTCTTCGAGAACGCGCGAGAAAGCGTGGTAATCGATGGCCTGGTCGGTGACAGGATCCTTCTCCAGCAGGGGCACGAAAATCATGCTCGATTTGAAGTTGTTGCCCACCAGGCTGCCGACGATGCCGGAACGAGCGATGTTCAAGCGCAGCTGTTCGACGCCATTCGCCGAGCCGTCGTAGGCATCGGGCATCACCGGCCCGCCGCGAAACCCCTCTTCAGTCACTTCGGTCCAGCGCACCGCCGGCGTCCACAGTGACTTGACCCAGGCGCGGTCCACGCCCGGGGTGACGAACAGGGTGTCGTTGATCTGCTTGAGCACATCGAGGTATTGCGGGTCGAAGATATCGCCTTCGGTGTTTTCCACCACCACCCGCACCGCATTCCCGAGCCCGCGCAAGGACTGGCGGTTTTCCAGGTAGTTCTGAATGAACGGCTGGCTTTGCGGCAGCATTTTTTCGAAGCTGGCAGTCAGGCTCAGGCGAGTGGCCGCGAAGTAACCGAGCAGCACAGTGATCACCAGGCAGCTCAGTACCACCAGCACGCGGTTGTTGAAGATCGAGCGTTCGAGCAGGTTGCCGGAACGGGCATCGAAGCCCTTGAGCTCCCGCACCACCGGCATCGTATCGAGTTCGTAGGTACCCATATCGTGTCTTGTCTCTTTTGTTGTACGCAGGTGGGCTTATTCGAGGGGTAGTTGGCGAAGACCGCGGGTGCCCGCTAGTACCAGCGCACCGGCCGCTGACACTTGCGCCGCGGCCACCGGCGCCAGGCCGTTGTTCGCTTGCAGGTTGAAACTTACGCCATCGTCGTTGCTGACCAGTACATGACCGGCCTGACTCAACAGGATGATCCGTCCGTCTGCAGTGACCGTACTGGCGGTGATACTCAGGGGCAGGCCGAGCTCGACCTTATTCCAGTTGGCACCGCCATCGACGCTGCGGTAGGCGTTGCCACGCAGGCCGAACACCAACACCGCGCCGGGCTTGCCGACAACGCCGAAAAAACTGCCGTTGTAGGGCGTGGGGGTGGCCTTGAAACGCTCGCTGGCCGGGTCTAACTTGAGCACCAGGCCCTGCTCACCGACAACGAACAGTTCATTGCCAGCCGGGCGCAAGGCGTACAGGTTCAAGGCACTGGGGTTGTCGGTCCGGTCCAGCCACGGCGTCCAGCTTCGGCCACCGTTGTCGGTACGGAAAATCAGGTTGAAAGCACCGACGATGTAACCAACCTGGTCATTCTCGAACCACACATCGAGGAACGGCTTGTCGGCGCCTTCTTCGCACACGCGCTGAGCATCGGCCAACAAGCCGGCGACCGCCTCATCGCCCGGTCGAGCCGCGGCCTGCTTCCGATAATACTCGAGCAGGGTCGAACCGACGTCGCGGCCGTCGAATTGACGGCTCCAGCTTTCACCCGCGTCGCTGCTGTGCAACACCACGCCGTCATGACCGACGGCCCAGCCCAGGGACGGACTGGGGAAATGCACGGCCACCAGGTCAGAGCTGACCGGCACCTTGGCTTGATGCCATTGCAGGCCTGCGTCGTCCGAATAGAAAATGTGGCCACGCTGGCCGACTGCGACCAGGCGCCGGCTGGCACTGGCCAACCCGGTGAATACGCCATGCAGCGCCTTGTCGGTCTGCACCGCCGGCCGGTCAAGGGTATCGGCGAAATCCGCTGCCACTACGACACGGGTAAAAGGCAGGGCTGCACCCAGTGCAATAAGCACTATCCATCTGATTTTTTTCATCGCTGTTTCCCGGATAAAAAAAGCCACCGGAAGAGGTATGACCTCTCCCGGATGGCAAATACCACATGGAGCTTTGTCAGCGGATCCCGGCACCGGCCAGCGATTCCGGAGCCCACTGGGCCTTCGAGAGCGGCTCGATATACTTCACCCCCCCGTACGGCCCGTACATCCCGGTAATGTTGTAGCTACCGGTGACGAAGTCGTAGAACAGGTGATTGTCCGAATTCGGTGCCTGCACGTCGTAGCTGTAGGCCATGTGGGCAAAGGCACCGCGGTACAGTTTGCCGCTGGCGTCGTATTCGTCCGAAGCCAGGGCAATCCAGCTGTCTTCATCGAGGTAGAAGGTGCGCTTGCTGTAGATGTGGCGCTTGCCCGGCTTCAGGGTCGCTTCCACGACCCACACGCGGTGCAGTTCCCAGCGCATCAGGTCGGGGTTGACATGGTTGGGAGTGGTCACGTCCGCCGCCACTTTGTGGTAGTTCAACTTGTAGGTGTTGTACGGGACGTACATTTCCTTCTTGCCCACGAGCTTGAAGTCGTAGCGGTCCAGGGCACCGTTGAACACCCAGGAATCGTCATAGGTAGAGCTGCCGGCCGACCCCGGGTTCGGGGTGTCATAGGCAATATCTGGTGCCAGCTTCACCCGGCGTTGACCCGGTAGATACTGCCAGCCACGGCGGCCTTGCTTGAGTGGGTTGACCGCATCGACCACCAGAATGGCTTCACCGGCGCGGCGCGCCGGGCCCTGGTAATACAGCTTGGTTTTGAAGAACACGTCGCTCTCGTTGGCCGCACTGGTACGGGCCGGATCGTACAGCGGGTACTCGATGTAAGCGTTACCGGTAGTGGCCAGGGTCGCCCTGCCCGAGGCGTCGACGTTCCAGGAATCGTACTTGGAGTTCAGCGCAAAGCCCTGATAGCGCAGCAGGTGGTTCCACATGGCTTCATAACCATCGACGGGGATCGGGAACGGCACGCCGGGCAACGCATTGTCCAAGGCGACTCCGCCCTCGGTGGTTTTGGTCCCGACCGCGTTTTTCGCCGTGTTGTTCAGCAATCGCTGAGGCATGGCCACGGTACGGTGGGTTGGGTAGACATCGACGCGAAACGACGGGAAGCGCTTG
>LNAP01004665.1_pt1 | contig 12515 bp, 10 predicted proteins | sample 602601 | NCBI WGS metagenome assembly LNAP01 (sample SAMN02440304, study PRJNA202911) | soil metagenome | biome: Subtropical and temperate rainforests or woodlands; isolation source: soil samples (1 kg each in a 20% v/v slurry with milli Q water) were... ... | reverse complement strand
GAGCTGGAACTGGTGGATGGCGGGACGTTGGCGCATTCGTTTGCCGGGCGTAAGCCGATCGCTTTGTAGCGTATGAACCGACGCCATCGCCAGCAAGCCAAGCGCCTCGGTCCATCAGATTCACAACAATCCTGTTGAAAACCAAGCAAGCGCTCGGTTAACTTCGCTGAACCTTCAGTGGAGTTCGCCGATGCCTGCCTTTCAGGAATACTTCGATCCCAGCCACCAATTGGTCCGCGACAGCGTCAGACGTTTCGTCGAGCGCGAGATCCTTCCCGACATTGATCAGTGGGAAGAAGCGGAGAGCTTTCCCCGCGAACTCTATCTCAAGGCCGGTGCGGCGGGCATCCTCGGGATCGGCTATCCCGACTCCCTGGGCGGCAGTCACGAAGGCGATCTGTTTGCCAAGGTCGCCGCCAGCGAAGAGTTGATGCGTTGTGGCTCCGGCGGTCTGGTGGCCGGCCTCGGTTCGCTGGACATCGGACTGCCGCCGATTCTCAAGTGGGCCCGCCCCGAAATTCGTGATCGTGTGGTGCCGCAAGTGCTGGCCGGCGAGAAGATCAGCGCGCTGGCGGTCACCGAGCCCAGCGGCGGCTCCGATGTGGCCAACCTGCAAACCCGCGCTGTGCGTGACGGCGACTTTTACCGGGTCAGCGGCAGCAAAACCTTTATCACCAGTGGTGTGCGCGCGGATTTCTACACCGTGGCGGTGCGCACCGGTGAGCCGGGTTTTGGTGGCATCAGTCTGCTGCTGATCGAAAAAGGTACACCCGGTTTCACCGTCGGCCGGCAGTTGAAGAAGATGGGCTGGTGGGCGTCGGACACGGCCGAATTGTTCTTCGATGATTGCCGGGTGCCTGTGGGAAATCTGATTGGCGCCGAGAACATGGGCTTCGCCTGCATCATGGGCAACTTCCAGAGCGAACGCCTGGCCTTGGCGCTGATGGCCAACATGACGGCGCAGCTGGCGCTGGAGGAAAGCCTGAAATGGGCGCGTCAGCGCGAAGCCTTTGGCAAACCCATCGGCAAGTTCCAGGTACTCAAGCATCGCCTTGCGGAAATGGCCACGGCGTTGGAGGTGTCGCGCGAGTTCACTTACCGTCAGGCGGCGAAGATGGCAGCGGGGCAGAGCGTGATCAAGGAGATTTCCATGGCCAAGAACTTCGCGACCGACACGGCAGACCGGATTACCACGGATGCGGTGCAGATTTTGGGTGGTTTGGGGTATATGCGCGAGAGCCTGGTGGAGCGGCTGTATCGGGATAACCGGATTCTGTCGATCGGCGGCGGGACGCGGGAAGTGATGAACGAGATCATCAGCAAGCAGATGGGGCTTTAATCGGCGATGTAGCGGCTGACGCCATCGCGAGCAGGCTCGCTCCCACAGGGGACTTGTGAACGCCGCAAATCCAATGTAGGAGCGAGGCTTGCCCGCGAAGGCGTCAGTGAGAACGCCGCTTTACTTCTCGCTCAACGCAAACTGCGTCAGGCAAAACGTAGGAATTCCCTGCTCTTCCAGCCGCTGCGACCCACCCAGCTCCGGCAGGTCAATGATTGCCGCCGCTTCATGAATCCGCGCGCCCATGCGCCGAATCAGGTTCGCCGCCGCAATCAGCGTACCGCCGGTGGCGATCAAATCATCAAACATCACCACCGAGTCGCCTTCGCACAAGCTGTCGGCGTGCACTTCGAGAAAGGCTTCGCCGTATTCGGTCGCATAACCTTCGGCCAACACGTCGGCCGGCAGTTTGCCTTGCTTGCGGAACAGCACCAACGGCTTGTTCAGCTGATAGGCCAGGACCGAGCCGATCAGGAAGCCGCGCGCATCCATCGCACCGATGTGCGTGAAGTCCGCCTCGACATAACGGTGGGCAAAGCTGTCCATCACCAGGCGCAGGGCCGTAGGCGACTGGAACAACGGGGTGATGTCACGAAAGATCACGCCCGGCTTGGGGAAGTCGATCACGGGGCGGATCAGGGATTTGATGTCGAAGGATTCGATGAGCATCGTCGAGGTGTCCTGGCAGGCTGCAAACGTCGCAGTATAACGGCGGCTGAACCGTTTCGCTCAGCCGCAATTATCTCCGTCAGCCTTCGAGCGAGCCACCGGCCAGGGCGCAGAGCTGGATCGGGTCGAGGATGTGGATTTCCTTGCCCTCGGCGGCGATCAGTTCGTTTTGCTGGAAGCGTGTGAACACCCGGGACACGGTTTCCACCGCCAGGCCCAGGTAATTGCCGATTTCGTTACGCGACATGCTCAGGCGGAACTGGTTGGCCGAGAAGCCCCGGGCGCGGAAACGTGCCGAGAGGTTGACCAGGAACGTGGCGATGCGCTCGTCGGCGGTTTTTTTCGACAGCAGCAACATCATTTGCTGATCGTCGCGAATCTCGCGGCTCATCACCCGCATCAACTGACGGCGCAGTTGTGGCAGTTGCAGGGCCAGTTCGTCGAGGCGTTCGAAGGGGATTTCGCACACCGACGTGGTTTCCAGGGCTTGCGCCGAAACCGGGTGCTTCTCAGTGTCCATGCCCGACAGGCCAACCAGTTCGCTCGGCAAGTGGAAGCCGGTGAGCTGTTCTTCACCGCCATCGCTGAGGCTGAAGGTCTTGAGGGCGCCGGAGCGCACGGCATAAACGGAATCGAAAGTATCGCCTTGGCGGAACAGGAACTCGCCTTTTTTCAACGGGCGACCCCGTTTGACGATCTCGTCCAACGCTTCCATGTCTTCCAGATTCAGAGAAAGTGGCAAGCAGAGGGGGGCCAGGCTGCAATCCTTGCAATGGGCCTGGCCGTTAGCGCGCAGTTTTACTGGCTCGGACATTTCTTCAATCCTTGTGGGAAAACACACATAAGCCGTAAGGGTAACTCACGGGAGGACATTCAGGCACGCGGCGATTTTGCCGCAGGGTCATAAAGCCAGCATTTTGTTAACCGACAAGTGAACGGATGACTAAATCACTCGCGAAAATCGCTGGTGATTGTGCTGTTGCAAATAGGCATCGAACACCATGCACACCGAGCGCACCAGCAAGCGACCGGCGGGCAGTACGCTGATCCGCTCATTATCGAGGCTGATCAAGCCGTCCTCGGCCATGGTCTGTAGCTGAGGCCACAGGTCACCGAAGTAACCGCGAAAATCGATGTTGAAGGCCTGTTCGATCTGCGCGAACTCCAGATTGAACGTGCAGATCAACTGCTGAATTACCGCCCGTCGCACACGGTCATCAGCATTGCATATCAGGCCCCGGCTGGTTGCCAGTTGCGCGGTGGCCAAGGTGTTCTGGTACTGGTTCAAATCGCTGTTGTTCTGGCAGTAGAGGTCGCCGATCTGACTGATGGCCGAGACCCCCAGCCCGATCAGGTCGCAATGACCGTGAGTGGTGTAGCCCTGAAAGTTACGCTGCAGGGTCGATTCTTCCTGGGCAATCGCCAGCTCATCGTCGGGCAAGGCGAAGTGGTCCATGCCGATGTAGCGGTAGCCGGCAGCGGTCAGTTGTTCGATGGTGCGCTGCAGCATTTCCAGCTTCTGCGCCGGTGTCGGCAACTCGTTGCTGTTGATTCGCCGCTGCGGCATGAAGCGTTCCGGCAGGTGCGCGTAGTTGAACACCGAAAGCCGATCCGGTTGCAGCGCAATGACTTCGTCGACCGTGCGCGCGAAGTTTTCCGGGGTTTGCTTCGGCAAGCCGTAGATCAGGTCGATGTTGATCGAGCGGAATTGCAGGGTCCGGGCGGCGTCGATCACGGCGCGGGTTTCTTCCAGGCTTTGCAGGCGATTGACCGCCCGTTGCACCGCCGGGTCGAGGTCTTGCAGGCCAATGCTGACCCGGTTGAAACCCAGTTCACGCAGCAGTCCCATGGTCGACCAGTCGGCTTCGCGAGGGTCGATCTCGATGCCGTAGTCGCCGGAATCGTCGTCCAGCAGGTTGAAGTGCTTGCGTAATTGAGCCATCAACTGGCGCAGTTCGTCGTGGCTGAGAAAGGTCGGGGTGCCGCCGCCAAAGTGCAGTTGTTCGACTTTTTGTGCCGGGTCGAGGTGGCAGGCGATCAGCTGGATTTCCTGCTCAAGACGCTGCAAATAGGGCAGGGCGCGGCCTCGGTCCTTGGTGATGACTTTGTTGCACGCGCAGTAGTAACAAATGTTCGCGCAGAACGGCACGTGCACGTACAGCGACAATGGGCGCTGGGCCTTACGGCTGTCGCGCAGGGCGTGGAACAGGTCAAACGTGCCGACCTGCCCGTCGAATTGCACGGCAGTGGGGTAAGAGGTGTAGCGCGGCCCCGCCAGGTCGTAACGGCGGATCAGATCGGTATCCCAACGAATGGCGTCGAGCATCATGCGGGCATTCCCCCGGATAGGCTGGCAGTGTTCGCAAGTCTATGGGGGGCGACGCCGGGGCATCTTGATTTGCATCAACGGTCAGGATATGTGTGGCCAGTCAGGGCCTCTTCGCGAGCAGGGGAATGCATTTCAATGTAGGAGCGAGGCTTGCCCGCGAAGGCCGCACCACCGATCTAATGCCCCATGAGCCAATGCTGATGCGGCCCAGGCAAGGTCCAGATGCCGAACAACATCACCAGCAACCCACCGGTCATGCGCACACTGCGCTTGCGCAACAACGCCGTGACCCGCTCAGCCGCCAACCCCGTGGCCAGCAGCACCGGCCAGGTGCCGAGCCCGAACGCGAGCATCAGCAGCGCACTGTCCAGCGCATTGCCCTGGCTCGCCGCCCACAGCAACGTGCTGTAAACCAACCCGCACGGCAACCAGCCCCACAGCGCGCCCAGCAATAAGGCGCGGGGCAGGCTCGACACCGGCAGCAGTTTGTTGGCAACCGGCTGGATATGCCGCCACAGGCCGCGGCCAAGGCTCTCGATGCGGGTCAGGCCGCTCCACCAGCCGGCGAGGTACAGGCCCATGGCGATCAGCAACAATCCGGCGATCACGCGCATGAACATGGCGGCCGGGCTGTTGGCCACTGCCCAACCCGCCAGGCCGATCAAAAGACCGGCCGTTGCATAGCTGAGAATTCGCCCCAGGTTGTACGCCAGCAGCAGGCGAAAACGGCGGCTGCGCTGTTCCTTGGGAATCGCCAGGGTGAGCGCGCCCATCAAGCCGCCGCACATGCCCAGGCAATGCCCACCGCCGAGCAGGCCGAGAATCACCGCAGACACCAGCAGTGGCGCCAACTCAAGCATGCGGAGGCGCCTTGTCGTCCGGTTTGGCCGGATGGCCGCTGGCTTCGTCGACTGCGGCTTGGTGGTTCGGATCCTGGTCGTCGAACAGAATGCTGTGGGCCGGGCCGTCGAGGTCATCGTACTGACCGCTATCGACCGCCCAGAAGAAGATATAGATAGCGATGGCCACGATCAGCAGCGCGGCCGGGATCATCACGTAGAGAGCTGGCATCTGGACTCCATGCCCGCGCGGCTCAGGCCGGCAGCGGGCGGGTTTCTGGCGTGGGCCGGACGCCAGGCGCGCTCGGCAGGCGAGTCAGGCGCAGGGCGTTCAGCACCACGGTCAACGAACTGATGGACATGCCGACCGCGGCCCATACCGGTGTGATCCAGCCGAGGGCGGCGAACGGCAACATGAGGCCATTGTACAGCCCGGCCCACAGCAGGTTCTCGATGATTACCCGACGGGTGCGCCGCGCCAGGCTGAAGGCCTGCACCAGCGCATCGAGGCGGTTGGACAGCAACACCGCATCGGCGCTGGTTTTCGCCAGGTCGGTGGCTGAACCCATCGCCACGCTGATGTCGGCTGCGGCCAGCACAGGCACGTCATTGACGCCGTCACCGAGCATCAACACCTTGCGGCCTTCCTTGTGCAACTGTTGCAGGACCTGCAATTTGTCATCCGGACGCAAACCGCCCCGGGCTTCGTCGATGCCCAGTTCGGCGGCCACGCTGGCGACCATCGGTGAGGTATCGCCCGACAGCAGCAAGGTGCGCCAGCCACGGGCCTTGCAGGCTTCCAATAGTGCCGGGGCATCGGCACGCAAACGGTCATCGAGGACAAACCACGCCAGCGGCCCCTGGCTGTCGCCGAGCAGCAGCCATTGCCCGGCTTCATCGGGCATGACCGGTGTCGCCGCGCCACTGAGTTCGCAGACAAAACCCGGCTGGCCGATGCGCAGGCGTTGCGTGCCGACCAGGCCCTCGAGGCCAAGCCCCGGCGTGCTGAGGACTTCTTCGGCCGCCAGCGGCGCTCGGCCAAATGCCCGGGCAATCGGGTGTTCGGAACGGTTTTCCAGGGCGGCGGCGAGACTCAGGCATTGATCGCTGTCGAGCGCGCCGAGCGGGCGGATCGAACGCAAGGCCAATCGCCCCTCGGTCAACGTGCCGGTCTTGTCGAAAATCACCGTGTCGATCTGGTTCAGGCCTTCCAGCACATGGCCACGGGTCAGCAGTAAACCGAGTTTGTGCAACGTGCCGGTGGCGGCCGTGAGGGCGGTGGGCGTGGCCAGCGACAAGGCGCACGGGCACGTCGCAACCAGCATCGCCAGGACAATCCAGAAGGCTCGCGACGCATCCAGCTCCCACCACAACAGGCCGATTGCCGCTGCTGCGATCAATGACAGCAACAGGAACCATTGCGCAGCGCGGTCAGCGATTTCCGCCAGTCGCGGCTTTTCGGCCTGGGCGCGGTCCAGCAGGCGGACGATGGCCGACAGCCGCGTGTCCTGACCCAGCGCCAGCACTTGCACGGTCAACGCGCCTTCGACGTTCAGGGTGCCGGCGGTGACCGCGTCGCCCTGGGTGCGCGGTTGCGGCAGGTATTCGCCGGTCAGCAGCGATTCGTCGATGCTCGACTGGCCATCGAGGATCTTGCCGTCGGCCGGCAGAATGGCGCCCGGATGCACCAGCACCTGATCGCCGACACGCAGTTCGCTGAGCAGGATTCGTTCGCTCTGGCCGTCGGCACTCAGGCGCAGGCACGAGGCCGGCAACAGGTTGACGAGCTGTGCGGTGGCGGCGGCGGTGCGCTCCCGGGCGCGGCGTTCCAGGTATCGACCGGCCAGCAGGAACAGCGCGAACATTCCCACCGCGTCGAAATACAACTCGCCGACGCCAGTGATCGAGGTCCAGATTCCGGCGATGTAGGCACTGCCGATGGCGAGCGACACCGACACGTCCATGGTCAGATGTCGGGTGCGCAAATCGCGCATCGCCCCTTTGAAGAACGGCGCACAGCTGTAGAACACGATCGGCGTGGTGAGGAACAGTGCGACCCAGCGCAGGATGGTGTGCAGCTCGGGACTCAAATCGATGTTGAATTCCGGCCAAGTGGCCATGGTCGCCATCATCGCCTGGAACCACAGCAACCCGGCGACGCCCAGTTGGCGCAAGGCCAGGCGGTTTTCGCTGGCCAGTTGTTCGCTGGCGCGGTCGGCTTGGTACGGGTGCGCGGCGTAGCCGATGTGGCGCAGTTCGCTGAGCACCTGACTCAATGGCAATTGCGCGTCGGCCCAGCGCACGTGAAGACGATGGTTGGACAGGTTCAGTCGCGCCTCTGCCACCGCCGGCAAGGCGCGCAGGTGTTTTTCGATCAGCCAGCCGCAGGCGGCGCAGCTGATGCCTTCCATCAACAGGGTGGTTTCGGCGAGTTCGCCGTCGTGGCGCACGAAAGGCTTCTGCACATCGGCGCGGTCGTAGAGCGCCAACTCATCCACCAACTGCACCGGCAAGGCTTCGGGGTTGGCCGATGACTCGCTGCGGTGCTGGTAATAGCTTTCCAGCCCGCCGGCCACGATCGCCTCAGCCACGGCCTGGCACCCCGGGCAGCAGAACTCGCGGGTTTCACCGAGGACCGCAGCGGTGAAGCGGCTGCCGGCCGGGACGGGCAGGGCGCAGTGGTAGCAGGGGGTTGGCGTGGTCATCTGTGCTGCCATGGAAACCATTGTGGCGAGGGAGCTTGCTCCCGCTCGGCTGCGCAGCAGTCGTAAACCTGCGAACGCGCTATGACTGAAAGAATCGGTTTGCTGGTTTCAGGGGGCGCTTCGCACCCAGCGGGAGCAAGCTCCCTCGCCACAGTTGACCGTGTTCACTGGAACTTACTTCTTCAGGTCTTCCGCGCCTTGCAGCGGCTCATCCCCGAGCAGCAGGTCCTTATCATGGCTGACCAGCTCTTCTTCGAACATGCGCCAGATGTGGTCGTCCTGAGTGCCCAGCAATTCGACAAAACGACGGCCTTCAATCTTGTCGCTCAATTGACCGATGTAGCGACCCTGCTCTGTTTCACTGCGGGCCAGGGTGATCTTGCGATCCTTTTCCGGCTGGGTCGGCGAGATCAGGTTCAGCTCAAGGGTTTCAGGTTGGCTGTTGCCGCTCAGGCGCAGGTCGACTTCGCCGGTTACGTCATCCAGGTGAACGCTGGCCCGCAGCAACAGGGTCTGGGCCAGCAGCTCACGATCAAGGGAGCGGTTGATGCCTTTGCCGGCCTCGTAGTAGTTATCGTTGACCAGGTTGTCCGGGTTGTTCACCGCGATGGTCACCATGGACAGGGTCAACGTCACGGAACAAGCCAGGATGGCGATGATGATCCATGGCCAAAGATGCTTGTACCAAGGGCTTGCGGCGTTTGCTGCGGGCATGATTACTTCTCTCAACGAATTTGTGGGCCGATGAATCGGCTCTTGGCTTCAACGTGGATGCTGTCGTCGTCGGCATCCTTGAGGATGAATTTCACCTCGTTGGTGCTCGACGGCAATTTTTCCGGTGCCATGGACAGTTCGACTGGCTGGCTGAAAATCTCCCCGGCGGCGACTTTGATCTCGCGCTTGCCTTGCAGCTTGAGGTCCGGCAGACCGGAGGCTTCCAGTACGTAGGTATGGTCGCGCTGGTCTTTGTTCATGATCTTCAGGCTGTAGACGTTCTCGATCCGGCCTTCGGCGTTCTCGCGATACAGCACGCGGTCCTTGCTGACGTCGAAACCGACCAGTGAACGCATGAAGAACGCGCCCGCCAGCAAGCCCATCATGGCCAGCAACACCAGGGCATAGCCAATCAGCCGCGGGCGCAGTTTATGGGTTTTTTGCCCGGACAGGTTGTGCTCGGTGGTGTAGCTGATCAACCCGCGCGGGTAGTCCATCTTGTCCATGATGCTGTCGCAGGCATCGATGCACGCCGCGCAGCCGATGCATTCAATTTGCAGACCGTCGCGAATGTCGATGCCGGTCGGGCAGACCTGGACACACATGGTGCAATCGATGCAATCGCCCAGGCCCAGAGCCTTGTAGTCGACGCCTTTCTTGCGCGGGCCGCGGCTTTCACCACGGCGAGGATCGTAGGACACGATCAGCGTGTCCTTGTCGAACATCACGCTCTGGAAGCGCGCATACGGGCACATGTAAATGCACACTTGCTCACGCAACCAGCCGGCGTTGCCGTAGGTGGCGAGGGTGAAGAAACCGACCCAGAAATACGACCAGCCATCCGCTTCGCCGGTGAAGAAGTCGATGGTCAGTTCGCGAATGGGCGAGAAGTACCCGACGAAGGTCATGCCGGTGACGAAGCCGATCAACAGCCACATCGAGTGCTTGCTGAGTTTGCGCAGGAATTTGTTGGCGCTCATCGGCGCCTTGTCGAGCTTGATGCGCTGGTTGCGGTCGCCTTCGGTGACCTTTTCGCACCACATGAAAATCCACGTCCAGACGCTTTGCGGGCAGGTATAACCGCACCACACCCGACCGGCGTACACGGTAATGAAGAACAGGCCGAAGGCGCTGACGATCAGGATCCCGGAGAGCAGGATGAAATCCTGGGGCCAGAAGGTCGCGCCAAAGATGAAGAATTTGCGTTCCGGCAGGTTCCACCAGACGGCTTGATGACCGCCCCAGTTCAGCCAGACCGTACCGAAATACAGCAGAAACAACCCGGCACCGCCCATCATCCGCAGGTTGCGGAACAGGCCGGTGAAGGCACGGGTGTAGATTTTTTCTCGAGAGGCGTAAAGATCGACGCTGTTGTTTGCGTCTTTGGCAGGCGGTGTGACGTCGTGTACCGGAATCTGATTGCTCATCATTGCATCCCACGGCAGTGGAAAAATGCCTCGGTCAGTACATGCCGACCGCGGTCAAAAAGAGGTGTTGCAGTGGCGCAATGATACGCCTGTCGCTCTGGCTCAAGGGTGCGACCTTTGGTCGCGTTGGGCAAATTCAATTGATGGTGTAGTGACTTGAATCAATTGACTTGTGGATTATGGACGGTTTTTCGTGATGTAGAGTCAGAGGATGGGGCGATTCCTGGCCGGTGCGTGGCCGACGGGAGCAGAACTGCTGACCTCAGTCATGCCACAAGCCTGCCGCAGCACTTTACGCCATGGCCGCCGTCATTTCAGGCGCCGTTTTGAAACTTGCAATGCGTTGAACTAACCAACTTGAGGTTGGGTAAGTTGTTGTTTTACGACGTGCAGCGGAAATATATTTATTTAATTGGTCTTTATGAGTTGTTTGAAGTTTTTGTCTGTTTCTAATAGGTTGATTGGGTGCGGTTTGTTAGTTGCACACTTTATCTAATACTAATGGAAACGGAATTCTATGATTTCTAAGAAAGTTAAGCGGTTTGTGCTGGGCGTGTGCCTGCTGTCTATGGCGCCTTTGGCCTATTCAATCGAAGGTGCCCCACGTCATATGATCTTCGCTTCGGATACGCAGTACCCGTGGACGGACAAACTCGACCGCAGGGAACCCGAGTCCGATGCGGATTTCAATACACGTTCAAAATGGCTGGTGGAGACTCAGTTTGCGAGTATTGCCGACTTCCGCAAGAACCATGCGCAATCCCACGTGCCGCTGATGATCAATGGCGACATCACCGCTTTCGGCCACGGCTGGCAGCGCTCTTACATGAACTCCATGTTGAAAAAATACTTCAATGGCGATTTCTTGTATGGCCTGGGTAACCACGACTATGAGAACAACGTGGATGATTGCTTCAGCAATAACTGTGCGGCCGGCAGTATCGTGGAGTTTAAAGAGCATCATGAAAATAAGGTTGATAATTTTGATTTGAAAATTACCGGCAATTTTCTGAGTCGGCTGTATTCCGGCAGTCTCGCCTATTCCAAGAACATAGGGGACGTCCATATGGTGCAACTCAATAATGAGCCGACCTATGCCACCAGGATTGCTCATGCGTTAAACCCGACGACGTTCGACATCACCAGTACCCTGGATTGGCTTGAAAACGATTTGAGAGTCGCTCGGACTCAGGGTTACGCCATCATTATCAACATGCACAAGCCACTCGAAATGATGGGTAATAGTGAGCAAGAGTGGCGCTTTTATCAGATGATCAGGAAGTATGAGGTCACTGCCATCTTCGCCGGCCATCTCCATGATCAAGGTGGTGATGCCTATGAAGTGAATGGCGTGCCGATGTACCTGAGCGGTGCCACTTCTCAGCAAACCTACCTGGTTGCCAGTTTCTCGGAGGATCGCAAGCAGTTGCAGATCAACCTGGTGACGGACAACCAATGGCAGAGCCGAAAGCTGTTGGATACGGTACCGGTAAAATCGATCTGGGCCAGTCGCCCATGAAAAAGGCCCCGCCAGATCACTGGCGGGGCCTTGTTTGTTGCGTCAGGCGTTGGCCTTACTGAGCGTCTTCCGCCGGCGCTTTCTCACCGTGAGAAAGGCTGTAGACGTAAGCGGCCAGCAGGTGAACCTTGTCGTTGCCTTGCAGCTGTTCTTGCGCAGGCATCTGGCCCTGACGGCCGTAACGGATGGTCTGCTGCAGTTGAGCGAAGCTCGAACCGTAGATGAACGCAGCCGGGTGAGTCAGGTTCGGCGCGCCCATGGCTGGCGTGCCTTTGCCTTCCGGACCGTGGCACACCGCGCAGTTGGCGGCGAACAGCTTCTGACCGGCAACCGGATCGGCCTTGGTGCCTTCCGGCAGCTTGCGGCCATCGAGGTTGATCAGTACGAACGAAGCAACGTCCGCAACGCCTTGCTCGCCGATCACGTCAGCCCATGCCGGCATGACCGCGTGGCGGCCACCCATGATGGTGGTCTTGATGGTTTCTGCCTCACCGCCCCAGCGCCAGTCGGCGTCGGTCAGGTTAGGGAAGCCATAAGCGCCCTTGGCGTCGGAGCCGTGGCAGACCGAGCAGTTGGAGGCGAACAGGCGGCCACCCATCTTCAGGGCTTGCGGGTCCTTGGCGACTTCTTCAATCGGCATCGAAGCGAACTTGGCGAAGATCGGGCCGAACTTGGCGTCCGACTTGGCCATTTCCTTTTCCCACTCGTGAACGCCGGTCCAGCCGGTCTGGCCGTTGGCGAACGCGGTCTGCTTCTCGTTATCCAGGTAGTTGTAACCCGGCAGCAGGCCTTTCCAGTTACCCAGGCCCGGGTACAGCACCAGATAGCCCAGGGCGAAGATGATGGTGCCCACGAACAGCATGAACCACCATTTCGGCAGTGGGTTGTCGTACTCCTCGATCCCGTCGAAGGAGTGGCCAACCGTTTCTTCGGTGGCTTCGCTGCGCTGGCCCTTGCGGGTGGACAGCAGCAGC
>LNAP01007794.1_pt1 | contig 12519 bp, 13 predicted proteins | sample 602601 | NCBI WGS metagenome assembly LNAP01 (sample SAMN02440304, study PRJNA202911) | soil metagenome | biome: Subtropical and temperate rainforests or woodlands; isolation source: soil samples (1 kg each in a 20% v/v slurry with milli Q water) were... ... | reverse complement strand
GAAACACTGAATAAGCCACTGCAATCGTTCACCGTGTTCGTGACTTGTTCAGTGTTTCCCTAGATTTTGTTTTCTAGAAAATGCTTCTCAAACCAAAACAAGAAGCAAATGTGGGCGTCCTTACAAAAAGCCATAGCCAAGCCAACTACTTAGCTAACTATTAACACCCACATACTGCACCACGTTTATTTGGTTATTAAACAAGCTATTTACTCACCGCTTCAGCGATTTTGTTTGCTACATAATCCTCAGGCTTAGCGCCCTTACGGTTTGTCGTTGATGTCAACACAGTAATTACAGTAGCGTGAGCAGCTTGCCAGTCAATCGTATAAATATGAGAGTTCATAATGCCGGGTTCACCATCATCTTGCTTTTTTGGAAAATACAAACTCATCACTGTTTTCCAAAGTTTCCCGGCTCGGTTGAATGCTTCAGCTTGCCAGATAATTGGCCATTTAGCGTCCATATAAACAATCTTCTTGCTGTAGGGATGAGTGCTTGGCGTCGTAATTTCAACAACGTAAACTTCTCTCGGTTCCCATTTGTAATCTATCGAAGGATTCCAATACGGTGGGGCAGATAAATTAACATAAGCCTCTGGCTTATTTTTTTCTGACGGCTGCCCCCCGTTAGCAACAACCAGAATCTTTTGCTTCCCGACAATCTTCATCGCGGGATACCACAGCGGATTGCTATCAAACGTAGAGTTATCTTCACCCAGCATGTCCGACCCAAGGAATGGATCAGAGTGCGTTGCTCCTGATACGCGACGAATTCGACGTAAGGACTTCAAGTAGACATATGACTCATCTGGCCTACCGTCATCCGCTCTCTCTATGTAAGCCCCAACACCTGCTACATCGTATGGATATGTCAAGAATGTCAACAGTTTTTTTGCAGCCCCCCCTGGTACAGATTGGTCGTGCGGCTCGCTCTCACGTCCTTTCAACGAATATTGGAGATTTTCAGCTTTCGAAATTTTCTCTAAACCTTTGCTTCCGGAAATGAGCATTACCGAACCTGTGGAATCCAACGAATCACCACCGAGGATTGCCCCATAGTAGTAATTCCACATTAATTTCCGCCCGCCCAATGGATCATTCACGGCTACATCTGGGAACGGCATGCCTGCCACATAGTTTTCTACACGTAGCGTCTGCGGATTCAACTTCACTTGGCCAGAAAAACTCTTTGTCGCAGCAATATAGTTAGACGGCACCGGATTCTCTTTTGGCGCAGCCAGCGTCACTTTGAGCCCATATTGTTTTATCCAGAGCTTTTGAGCTCCCGTGAGCATATCCCCTAGAGGAATGCCTTCAAACTTTTGCGATAAGCTCTGTTCAAGATTAGCCGCAGTAATGACCGTCCCAGGTGCAATATCTGCATAAACATTGCTTGCCCACAACCCGCTAACCAAGGCAAATATCGGTACGCTTTTTGAGATAAAGTTTTTCATGATGGATTCCTTTGTCCGTTAAGAATAGGGTTTTAAAATTGATAAGTCGCTCGGAAGTAGAGTTGATCGTTGTTCTTGCCGGTACTGAGTGGATGAGTAAGGTCTTCCACTTGTCCGCCCCTTGTCTTAATGTCACTATTTTTCGCAATAGTGAAATCCCCCTCTACCCGGAATCGCCATTTGTCACCCGGGGCAAATTCAATTGAAGGAATCAGTACCGTATCGCCCCACGTCACATCGTAAATAACAGCTAAACCAACATTGATCGTGTCATAGCGATAGTTATTGATTAGTACCGAACTCAAGGTCGTGGAATGGCGCTTTTTCTTCGCGCCATAACTAAACAGATCGACAATGTCATCTTTTTCATCGAAGTTCGTGATCCAGGTATCAAATAGCTGAACTGAAAACGTCGATGGTCGCGATGTACCAAAAATATTTTGCAGTGGAAGCGTCTTGTCAAACCCCACCATGGTGTTCATTACATGCTTTTTAATAATCCCTCCTGCACCTGGCAGAACAACCGTCGGGAAGGTCAAGCAAGGCGCGCCAGGTGGCGGCGCACATCCAGGTGAAAGCGTGTCCAATCCAGGAATAGCCCCAATCGTAATCGGTGCACCGACAATGGCATTGAACTGGGATCCAACATTAAATGGATGGTTGGGAACATAGGCCAGCTCACCGCGAACCACACCATCGACTTTTTCAAAATAAGTGTTTAACGTCGCGCCGATGGTTTCTATGCGAGGAAATATGGACTCCATGAAACCATTTGCCGGGGCAGAACCATAACTTTGCGAATTAACAATACTCCCAGCCATATACACAGGAACTGATGTCAGAGGCGACCCAGGCGACCCAGGCGCGCTCTTCGCGATAGAATTAACTACCGGATCAAGACTTAAGCCCTTGTAGTACATCAAGCTATAAGAGGTATCACTAAATTTGCTAGACCAACGAAACCCCCAGTTAGCATCTTTTGTATCGCCTTCTGAGTGATGATAGTTGTAGGGTGCCGCATCAAGGTTGTTGATACCCTTATTGGGTTGCCCAGCCCAGCGCCCCCCGAACAGATCGCGCTTATTGACGACATCGGCTCCTTTGTCCCAACCTGGGCGATAAAGCAATTGCAATGTGCCATCAACTTTGGGAAAGTAAATTTCCGCATTCGCCATGACTAGCGGCGTACGCAACTCCTCATTATCGGATTCCAATAGCGAGCGCCATCGGTAGTCAAAGCCATGAACAATGTCTGTTCCACGAAGAAAATCCGTCTCTCCCCAGGCAATCTGTTGTCGTCCTAGCTTCAGGCTGATATTTTGCGTTGGCTTCAAAACAAAATACCCCTCGCGCAATTCGTTCTCGTTATATTTTTCCTTGTTGTAAAATCCGGAAAATACGGAGCTTTGCGCAGCAGCATTGTCCAAATCCTTCATATAGCCTGTACGCACTTCACGAACTACGCGTACTGTACCGACGAATGAAAGCTTTTCATTAAGCTTGGCTGTCCCATCCAGACGGAGCACTGTTCGCGCCATCGACAACTCGCCTTTCCCCGTCATTTGCCCGGTGGGTCCAACTATGTTGTCATCAAGGTTAACCGATAAATACTCTCTCAAATAACCCCGATAACTGAACATATTTGAAACAGGGTTAGTTGAAACATCGCCCAGAGGAAGCTCTTCGGCTAACACATGAAAAGAAAAACTACCCAAACCAACCAACAGTGCTAATTTTCTGATCTTCACCATTATTCCCCTTGCTTAGTTAAGAAGCCCCCTACACCACGACCCGAAAACACACCTAGCCTCGATACATACTTATTCCTGATTTCATCAGCATTGCTGTTAGTAACCCTCCGAAGACAGCCTCTCGCTCACATGAAAAAACTGATGTTGGGCTGGCGAAGACTGACTTGATCTAACTGAGCTTCACGACGACTTAGTCTCAAACCTTCCGGGGTTCGAACCAGAATGTCCTTACGACGCCCCGCAACGATCGCTGGCTCTGGTTCTGTAGAACGAACTCGATACACGAGGACGTTGCTGCTGACCTCAAACCCTGATTCAATTGGATACCCGCTAATGTTGGTAACGAAATGGCGCAGCAAAGACAATGGATTTTCAGCGATGCTGTAATTCGGTGTAGTCAGTTGTTGAACGCGAATCTTCAAAGTCGCGTAATCATCGTCGTAATAGTCATTTCCCAGACCGTAGCGCCTTGGTCGTACAGCATCCAAAAATGAAGGTGCTGCTATGCGGTAATGAATATCTGGCTGAATTAGGGTTAACCAACTTTTATAGTCACCTTGACTAAGGTAGTCAGACTCCTTGCAAAGAAACCCATACACTTCGAAAAAGTTTTCAGCAGAAAGTGAATCACCTCTGGTTTCAAACGTATTCATTTCGCCTCCCCTTTCATCATCTTTTGCCAATGAATCAACAGTGCAAACTCAGACATTTCAGAGTAAGTCGATGGATAAGCAACGCCGGGGCCGGTAAAATCGGTCATTGGCCGATCTCGGTAGTGCTTGATAGCGCGAAAATCCACTGGGTAGGTCGAGCCTATAGTTCCGCGACACCCGTGGTTAATTGAGCTCCAGGCTTCTGCATCGTCCTGGTCAAAAGTGCCGCCTGCAGCAAACGTACGCACTCCCATTTCATAACTTTCACGCTTGTATTCTGCGGCTGCCTCTTTCTCAACCAAGAGCCAGTTCCAGACCTCAGTGCTCTGCGCGCTGAGCGGCTGCCAAGTCCGCAAATTACAAAAAGGAATGGGGGGCTTGCTCTGATCGAATCTCACTGAACTCTCAACCCAAGATGTATTGGGGAAAGTAGTCATAACCTTTGTTAGGCCGCGTGACATTAAGCCTTCTTGTGCCGCACTCAGTGTTTTTTTGTAAAGAGACACTAACTCAGGTGAGAATCCTGCATAGTCCGGTGCATCTGGCGGCAAGTTCAAGAATATGCCGTTGTGTCCGTTACCCATGATAATCGCCGGACTAGCCATCAACGCCTTAACCACAGCGTCTTGCGGTACCGAAAGGGTTAAATAAGTAATCGGCCCATGTACGCTCGCAGCATGCGGGCCATCCGCTGCAAAATTCAGTGCACCGAGCTTCCAGTTTGCCTTGAATACCCAGCGCTGAGGCGGCCCAAGCACCTCCATCCCTGCCGGCGTTCTTTTCGCAAAAAGGTCGATATAAAACTTCGACTCCCCGAGATACTCATCTAACGAAGGCGCGTCAGGATTCCAGGTACCAAAAATTAAGCCAGCGTAACTTGAGACCTTAGCCATCGGCCTGAGGTCTTCGCCACCTTTCCCCATCAACGCCAAAAGCTCCGGCGGGTAGGCTGCTGACAACAGCTTGCCGTCAAGGCCAAAAACCCAGCCATGGTAAGGACAACGCAAAGTTTTGGTAAAACCGGCGTCACTGCGACACAACATGGTTCCACGGTGCGAACAGCTATTATGAAATGCGCGCACTTGCCCATCCTGACCACGAATCACTATCACTGGATCGTTACTCAACTGACGTGTCACATAATCGCCATTACTTGGTAGTTCAGTTTCGTGCGCCAAAAACAACCAGGATTTTGCGAATATCTGTTGCTGCTCCTGTCTGTAGATAGTATCGTCAGTAAAAATAGCTCGACTTGCGGTGCCGCTTTCCTCATCCACCCAAACCGGTTCGGGCAATAGCTCCTCCAGCGGAGAAAGCATAGATCTGTTCATGAATGACTCCTTAGACTTAGATGGTATGGGCAGTGCTCAAATCAAAAATGTGAGGTTGTCGAATGACTGATCTCTCTGTTGCAAATCAATGACTCTTTTCCGAATCGCAAATCCCGTCCCGTGGGGTATCAATACATAGCGCGCCACGCCCGAGAGGAGGGTGGATTCGTTCCGTCTGAGCAGGCAGATAATGAACCGGCTGTCGACACTCAACTCACTCTCCGCCGTTGTCTGAGCAGTGACATTGCTAACTAGCCGCGTAGTAAGCGTAGGTGGCTGCTGTGCCCAAAACGTATGTGCCTTTTGACGGAGCATCCGTTCTTTCAACCTCGGCACATTGTCATAGATCAGCGCTACGCTCTGCTCTACATCGCCTGCTTGCCCGGAAGGAACCCAATAAACTCCGTCCTCTGAGAAAAGATCCACCCACTCGTCGTAGCGCCGCTCATCAAGTAATTGCGCTTCCTTAAACAGAAAAGCCTCAATGGCTGGCAAATCAATGCGCTCGTTCATGCCAACACCTCCGGCAAACTAACGTCTTCCATAGTTGGCGCAGCCATCAATTCAGCCCAACGGCGCCAGACCCCACGTTGTGCGGTTTCGTCAGACACATGGGACTCACGCCCGACATCCCCTAACGGGGTTTCCTGATCAAGCCCGCGGTCATAGCAGAGCCATTCCATCGATGTTGCCCGCAACATGCCATCCCATTGCCGTTGGAACATCTCGATATCATCAGGCGCACCGAAACTCGCCGGACCATAAAAATCTTCATGTGCGCGCAGTCGATGCGTATTAATCTCCGGCGCGACATCCTCAAGTGTCACTGGATATGCAAATACCTCAGTGCTATCGAAACTCACAGGATGAATCACACGAATTTGATTGTTGATCAGCACCAGGTTTGGATAGATCAGCAAATTGAACCCGTCACCGCCATTGCAAGCAATGACCTCATCGGCATAGCCTGCACGGTCAGCAAAACGTGCGCGAACTTTGTCATGCCAATCAATCTCAGACTTTGGCTTACTTCCGCCCAACATCGATTTTCGATCGAACATACGAAAATCGATCAAAGCATGCCCATTACCGAGAGAGGCATTTTTTGCTGGCGATTCTGGACCAACAATAAAACTCATGCCGCGACCAATGCGTGATTTGAGGACATCCTCAAAAAAACTTTGATGTACTAATCCCGGGTGGTAACCATCCATTGAATTTTCGACCTGCTGCTTCCAATTTCCCTTGAATTTGTATTTGGTCACACCACTTTCGACGCGAATCTTGCCGCTCGGAGACAGATCAGCAAACAAATCAAGAAAAGGAGACGCAGCGCCAAGATGATCAATAAGACTGGGTGCCGCGCTGTTCAAACTGCCAAAAACAAAACCTCGGTAACTATCCAGCAGTGGAATCTTTATCAAGCCAAGCGAAGACTCATCAAAATCACCGCTCTGCCGATCGCGCATGGGCACGCCTACCAAGCGGCCTGCGAGATCGAAAGTCCAGCCATGATAGGGGCACACGAGATATCTCTTTTTGCCGCAGCTATGATCTTCCGCCAGAGGCAAACCTCGATGGCGGCAGGCGTTGACTAACCCATGCAGTCGGCCGCTTTCAACATCCCTTGTTAGCAACACGGGCTGAGTGCCCATTGTTGTCGCTTTATAACTTCCCGGCAAAGCCAGTTCGCTCTCATGTCCGAGATAAACCCAAGTTGCAGAGAATATTTTGGCCATTTCCTGAGCAAAAACCCCTGGGTCGACAAATGCACGACGATGCACGCGTTGGGCTTGTACTAGCGATGCAAATAAATCAGCCATAGCCACCTCGTTAAATTGAATACGTATCTGGTGAAGTGTGTGGGAGGATGAAACAAGAGCTCGACACCACCACCCGCTTTGCCAATGCAAAAAGTAAAAACACATGCAGTTGACGGCTTGTATTGTGGTTGAGCAAGGTGCGATCGCGTTATCCGAAATCGGAATCGAATCCTCTCTCGTAGTCGATGTAATATCTGAAATCGGAAAATAGCTATTTTTTTAGCGCTGATTTGATATTTATCAACTCATGGACTCGCGAAACTTCAGCTTATGGCGCAAATTTTGCATTGGCGTTACCAATGCCTTTCTGCATGCCAAGCACGGCTAGTCAGGCAAAAATGCCTCGCACACCCTATCGAAATTCAAACCAACCCATTGTTTTCAATAAATTATTCTTTAAAGGATATTTCAATGCGATCTACCAACATTCATGGAGATCACTCTTCTGCCCGATTCCATGCCACCGGCTCATGCACCATCACCGATCGTGCACCGCAACAATTGCCTCGTGTTAGTGCGAATTTTTCCGACTTTATCTTTGAAAAAAAGGCCACCCTGAATTCCGACGACCATGCTAAATCCATGTTTGGGTGGAATCAGTTTTGCGATCAACTCACACCTGGCTCTTTTAGCGGGAACGTAGTCGAAATGTGGTTCAAGGGTATCCAGATCTTTCGCGCAACAGCCAATCGTTCAGTCTGCCAGAGCGGACTATTTTGGAAAGGCTATCGCGTTATTGGCATTCCTGTCGAAATGAGTGGTAGCGCGCTGCTTTCCAAACAGAAGATCGGCTTAAACAATATTTTCACCTTTCATAGCGAACAAGGCTTTTCCCTGACAACCCCAGAAGAATTTGATGGCATCGCCGTTGTCATTCCAGAAGCAGCCTTAGAACATTTAATGGTTTCTGATGGCATGCACGGCGTCCATCGACTGATTCCTAACACACTCAATGTCCTTCAGCCTTGCCCGGATAAGTTATCCGAGCTTCGCAATTGCCTGACTTCTGTCCTTGATCCCAGTAACTTCCAACCTGAACTGCTTCGCTATCCGCAAGTACAGCACAGCATGCACGCATCGATCATTGGTCATGTAATGGAGACGCTCCGCTCGGCTCACTCCCCACCGACATCCTCCCCTTCTTTCAAGACCCATAGCTACTTAGTAAATGAAGCGATAAGTATTACTCTGACCAATGCAAGTGAGCCCCCGACAATCGAAGCTCTCTGTTGCCAACTCAAAGTTAGCCAACGAATGCTGCACTATAGTTTTATAGAAACCGTTGGCTTAGCTCCACTCCAATATTTGCGTAGTCGTCGCCTTAACGGAGTGCGCCGTGAAATTTGTACTGCTGCCCACTCCCAGTGCAATACCTCCGGCTGCCCAATAGCTATCGCTGATATAGCTGAACAATGGGGTTTTACTCATTTATCACGCTTTGCATCTGACTACCGATCCTTATTCGGTGAGCTACCATCGGCCACCTTGAAAAACAGTCTAAGTATAAAACGACGGATTAAAACGACGGATTCAATCCTGAAGTACAACAAAGTCATGAGACAAGTGTCACTGCCTCATAATTGAATCGTGACATGAATTATGTTGGGCACGAATCGGGCATACACGCGAAAGAACATCTCTGTCGTTGTATGGTTCAATTGCATAGCGATTCCCTGGGGGTGACTCACCCGAGGGGATCGCCGTGTGGTGGCACTGATACGCCTCCGCGATAATCGGCTTCCTGCAAGCCATGCTGCTGCACCATCGTGCCCATGGCGCCATCAAGGATCAGGATGTCGCGCAATTCGGCGCTGCGGTCAGGTTGTGGGCGGTGGCTGGCGGTCACGGGTTTCTCCAATTCATGACCGGGGCGGGAGCGATGCTGAAAGATAAGAATTCGGCGACTCGGCTCACTCGTCACCCCGGAAAAATTTCAGGGTAGGTGAGCGCCGTTGAAAACAGGCCCCGAGCCTAGGGTGGGCCAATTGAACATCAGCCCGACCTTGCAGCGCTCCTCGGAAGCAGGGGCGGGATTATATACCGGCGGGCGGATACTCATGTCAGCACGCTGGCGCCGTCTCAGCATAAGAATCGCAATCACAGTAATATTCCGCAAGCACAACAAAGAACTTGAAAGATGTTTGAAAGGATTTAGCCATGGGAAATCAGCTTGAAAAACTGGAAGCCGAAGCACTGAAGCTCACATCAGGTGAGCGTGCTGCATTCGCACAGCTATTGCTGGCCAGCCTTGATGAAGACACTGAGATTGATGACGCATGGGCTGTTGAAATCGAACGCAGGATTGCGGATGTCGACAGTGGCGCGGTTCAGGCCATCCCAATCGCGCAAGCGCTTGCCCAGGTGCGTGCCGCGCTGAAGTGAAGCTCGTTATCGTTCCACCTGCCCTGGCGGAATTGCATGCTGCTTCAGCATTCTATAAATCGCGGGCAAATGCCGGGCTTGGCCTCGCATTCGTAGCGGAGTTCGAGCGGGCGGCAAGCCTTGTTCTTGAAAACCCCATGCTCGGAGCCATTTTCCGTGGCCTCTCGCGCCGCTATCTCTTTCGCAGGTTTCCCTACAGCATCATTTACCAAGTCACCGCAGATGAACTGCGTATCATTGCAGTAGCGCATCATCGGCGACGCCCAGGATACTGGGCCAATCGCTGATCACTACCGAATCACCCAGTAATCCCCAAATTTGTGTCAAAAGAGGCGATTACGCCAGGTTACGCCGTCTCACCAGCGCCGACTTTTTGGTTAGACATGCGCTCAACCGTTTAACCTGACTCCCCGCAGCTTATTTGCCTGAAACCAGCTGCGCGCCCGGCAATTTGCCCAGCTTGCGGTCAAAGGTCGCCAAAGTCATATTTTCCGCACGTACCTGCGTAAGGATCACATAGTCGGAAAAATCCGCCGCACCGTTGCGGAACTCGCCTAACGCGGCGCGCAACACATCGGCATGTTGCAACACAAAACTCTGGTTGCCCAACAAGGTTTCCAGCGCAGCCGCAAGCTCCGGCCGCGCAAAACCGTAAGCGCTCTCCAGCACCCAGACAGTTTCGATCTGTACCACCTGTGGCACATAAACCTCGCCAGCCGCGCTTGCCAACGCGCGCGCTGCTGCACACTGGCCGATAGCCTGCGGATCGTCAATCAAAATCCGCACCAGCACATTGGTATCAAGCGCCAGCACGGTTTTTTCGCTTGGCCTTGATGGTCTCATCCATGGCTGAAAGGCTGACGGATTTTTTGGCCTTAAGGATGCCGAAAGCAGCCACCACCCCCTGCGGGTGCGGCTGGATAATCAAGCGTCCGTTTTCTTCAACAAAACCCACCCGATCTCCCGGCTTGATGCCAAACTTTTCGCGCATTTCGGCAGGTACCGTGACCTGCCCTTTGGTTGTAACGGCTGAACTCAGCATAATCGGCCTCCATGTATTACCAACATAAAAGGTAATACTAGCTTATCAGCGCATTACCAACAAGACAGACGACCAGCAAAAGCTCAACCACGCGGCTTTTTCTTGTCCGGCTCGGCTACTGTCTGCGCCTTGGCAAATGCCAGAATCACTTCGCGCACGATTTTGCGTTGCGCTGTTGGCAGGGACAAAAACGTCTCGAATACTTCACGCTCCAGATGGCCGACACCTTCGTCCCAGCGCTTGGCCTTTTCCCGGATGGCCTTGATCGGCCCGGCGCCAAAGCGCAGCACATGGGGCTCGACACCCAGCCAATCAGCCAGCACTTGCAGCTTTTCCTGCGAGGGAATGGCTTCGCCGCGCAGCCAGCGCGACACGGCTTGGAAAGTGACTGACCGTCCCCAGTAACGGCTGTTAAATTCTTTTTCAAGCACACTCGGCCGCACCGAATAACCCGCAGTGGTCATTGCATCACGTAGGCGTTCGGCGAACTCAGTTTTTTCATCCATGGCCGGAACTTAAATTCCGGTGGCGTCATTATTAAACTTTCTGTTGTATTCTTAGTTCAATTATTCGTTGAACTTTTGGTTGAATCGCTCACGCAAAGCGATTGCCATGCAAAAAGAATTACAACCATGCCAAAAAGTCTGCTGGAACAACTCCCTGAAATCGTTGCCAAGGGGAAACAGGAAGCCGAGCGTATTCTCGAAAGTCTGGAAGGCCGTCACCGCATCGGGTTGCAAACCCGCGAATGGGTGTTGCCGTCCAAGGATGCGGCAGCGCAGGACTGGATCGCGCAGAACCAGCGCGCCGGGCATCTCGAAAAAGTCGGCGCTGGTGACGACCCGAAGGGAGTGCAGAGCAAGACGGCAAACGGCACCCCGTGGGCGAATCGGCTGATTTACGGCGACAACCTGCTGGCCATGGCCGCGCTGCTGGCGGGCGACGAGCAGACGCCCAGCCTGCGCGGCAAGATCGACCTGATCTACATCGACCCGCCGTTCGACTCCAAGGCCGACTATCGCACCAAGGTCGTGCTGCCTGGTGTGGAGCTGGAGCAAAAGCCCACCGTCATCGAACAGTTCGCCTATTCCGACACCTGGAGCGACGGCACCGCCTCCTATCTGGCGATGATCACACCGCGCGAGCTGTTGGCGGACACCGGTTCAATCTACGTGCATCTGGACTGGCATGTCGGGCATTACGTGAAGATCGTGATGGATGAGGTGTTTGGGAAAGATTGCTTTCGCAACGAAATCATCTGGCGTCGTTCGTACAGCCACAACGATGGCAACAAGTTCGGCGCAATTCACGACACGATTTTTCTTTACACCAAGACCGACCGTTTTCATTTCAAACCAGTCTTTGTTCCACGTAGCGAGGAGGAAACGGCTGAGGAATATCCAAGCGTTTGCGAAATTACTGGCAAGCGGTACAAGTCAGTTTCGATGAATGCGGCCGGGCAAGGCGAACCGCGACAGTTTGGGGAACGAGGCGTACTTGCTCCACCATCCGGGCGACACTGGGTATGGTCGCAAGAGCGGATAAACCAAGCGTTGGCAGAGCGGAAGATTTTCTTTTCTTCCACAGGCACGCCACGGTACAAGCAATACGCCGACGATATTGAGGGCAAGCAAGTACAAGACCTCTGGTTCGACTTCATGGCGATTTCATCGCGCTCGAACGAGGGCTTGAATTACGGCACACAAAAGCCAGAAAAGCTCTTGGAGCGCATAGTGCAATCCTCCTGTCCCGACGGCGGCCTCGTCGCCGACTTCTTCGGTGGCTCCGGCACTACCGCCGCTGTTGCCGAAAAACTCGGCCGCCGCTGGATCACGACTGACCTTGGCAAGCCTGCCTGCATGGTGATGCGGAAGCGCCTGATCGACCAGAACGCGCAGCCCTTTCTCTATCAGGCCATCGGCGACTATCAGGTGGAGGCGGCGAAGGCTTCGCTGGGACGGCAATTCAAAGTCGGCGATTTATCGCAGATTGTGCTCTCGCTCTACGGCGCGCTGCCCTTGCCGCCGGAAGCCAATGCCAACCGCAACCTGGGCAAGCTCGTCGCCGGTGGCAGTAAAACC
>LNAP01015366.1_pt1 | contig 12520 bp, 9 predicted proteins | sample 602601 | NCBI WGS metagenome assembly LNAP01 (sample SAMN02440304, study PRJNA202911) | soil metagenome | biome: Subtropical and temperate rainforests or woodlands; isolation source: soil samples (1 kg each in a 20% v/v slurry with milli Q water) were... ... | reverse complement strand
ATAGCTTTTACTCTGACGGCCACTCTTACGCCGCCGGTTACCCGCTATGCCGACTTCCATGATTGCCATGCGTAACGCCTGGGTTAACCAGGCGCACACTCATCCCTTCACCACCCTGGGCTTTGCCGCCGCCGGTTTGGCCGTGCTGGTGCTGCTGGTCATGAGCATTTACAACGCCTTTCAGGGCGATGGCTCGGGGCATTTGCAGTACGCCTTTTATGGCGGCCTGGCGGGCTTTGGCGCCACCGCATTGGGCGCCGTGTTCGCCCTGGCGATGGGCTCGATCAAGGCGCGTACCCAAGACACCATGCTTGGTTTTGCCGCCGGTATGATGCTCGCCGCCAGCTCGTTTTCGCTGATTCTGCCGGGCCTCGCCGCCGCCAAAGAAATCACCGGCAACGGCCCGATGGCGGCCTTGACCGTGGTGGTTGGCCTCGGCCTTGGCGTATTGCTAATGCTCGGCCTCGACCGCTTTACCCCGCACGAACACGACAGCACCGGCCCCTGCGGCCCGGAAGCCGAGCGCATCAACCGCGTGTGGTTGTTTGTATTGGCGGTAACCCTGCACAACATCCCCGAAGGCATGGCCATCGGTGTGAGCTTTGCCGGTGGTGATATGAGCGTCGGCCTGCCGCTGACCACCGCCATCGCCATTCAAGATATTCCCGAAGGGCTGGCCGTCGCCTTGGCGTTGCGTGCGACCGGTATGTCGTCGTTAAAAGCCGCCGTATTGGCGATTCTCAGCGGCGCCATGGAGCCTTTGGGTGCGCTGATTGGTATTGGTGTATCCAGCGGTTTTGCCTTGGCGTACCCGATCAGCATGGGCCTGGCGGCGGGTGCGATGATTTTTGTGGTGTCCCATGAAGTGATCCCGGAAACCCACCGCAATGGCCACCAAACCCCGGCTACCTTGGGCTTGATGGCGGGGTTTGCGGTGATGATGTTTCTGGATACTGCCCTAGGCTAAGGCGAGCTCCCCTCGGGTTTGCTGCGCGCACCAGGCGATTTTTGCATCTGCGCCTCGGCGCGCAGAGCACACCCTAGGATTCGGTTTGGTCCACCAAGCGGTTTCGGCCCAACTCTTTACCCCGATATAAGCGCCGGTCGGCACAGCGATACAGCTCGCTGGCGCCTTGCCCATCGGCCGGCCATTCGGCAAGTCCAAAGGTGGCGGACAGGGGAATGCTTTGCTCACTGTAGGTCAGCGGGTTTGCTGCAATCTGCTGGCGCAAGGTTTCCACCAGCGGCATAGCGCTGGCCAGATCGGTATTGCGCAGAATCAAACCAAACTCTTCGCCGCCCAGTCGCCCCAGGCTGTCGCTTACCCGCAAGCGCAGTTGCAGGCCTGCGCAAATGTGCTTGAGCGCCTCATCGCCGGCATCGTGGCCCCAGCGATCATTCACTTGCTTGAAGTGGTCGATATCCATGATCACCAGCACCAACGCCACACCGCTGCGCTCTGCCTCCAGAATGCTGCGCTCCAGTGATTGCTGAAAGCTGCCGCGGCTGGCTACGCCGGTCAGGGCGTCGGTTTGTGCCTGGCGCTCCAACTGGTCATACGCGGCGGCGCGGCGGGTTTCGTAGAGGTGCACAAAGACCATAATCAGCACCCCGCACAACGCCGCGTTAAAGATGTCGACCAGGGCGGCGGAACCGCTGGGTATCGGGTATTTATCGAAATACAACAGGATGGCCGCCGCGACAAAGGGCGTGGTCAGCAAAAAGCCGCGGGCGCGGCCCAGTAGCAGATACGACAGCAATGGAATGATGTACACCCAGACAAACGCCGTGGTTGAGGCTTGCGGCATCACGATGATGTACAGCACAAAGCAAAAAGTCGGCAGCAGAAACAGGTAGATCCACGGCAGCACATTACGGGCGCTGACAATCTTCCACGCCCCCCAGGCCAACACCACGCAGGCGGTCAGTTCAAAACAGGCCAGGCCGATATTGCCGTTGGAAAATTGCAGCGCGGCGAAAAAGCCGATAGTCAGCGAGGAGCTGGCAAAAATCAGGCGCATCAGCGAGCGTTTGCCGGTTTCTTCCAGGCCGTTTTTGCCGGCGGAGCTGCTGAAGTGTTGAAGCATGGGGTTAACCCAAGGCGGCGTGCGCGATGGCGCATTGCAATACAGCGGCTGCGGATTGGCAAGAGGCCACTACGGGAAACGCTGAACCCGACACCTTTCACGTTCATTCCCGCGATAGCGGCGGTTTTCTGCGAGCGACAGCGGCGCGGTAATGGCCAGCGCCGAGTTGCTGTTTGCCAAATCGGGATTCCCGCCTTCGCGGGAATGACGGGGAGGTTGACGTTAAGCCGTTTCGGCCCAGAGCGTCACGCCCATGCTGTGTTGTGCCCCTGGCGCGAGGGTGACGATGTCGTCCATCACGTTGGCGGTTTCGATGCACAACATGCCTGGCCAGGCGTTATCGGCGAATTGGCTTAGGCGTTGGGCCTTTTCAATCCACGGGTTCCACACCACCGCCGAGCGCGAGCCGCTGCTGGCCAGGTGAATGCGGCGCTGCCACAGCGGGTCGAGGATGCTCAGCTGTGCCGGTACAACGAGGTAGATGCGGTCGGTTTCGCCGGTAAAGGTCACGTCGCCCTGCTGCCGGCGCAGTTCCCAGTTTTCCAGGGTTTCGATGTAGTGCGCACGGTCCAGGCCTTCGATGCGTGCCTGGTGGATATCGCTGACGGCAAAGTACGTGTGCAGCGCTTGGCTCAGGGCCAGCGGCTGGTCACTGCCGTTGTGGCTGGTGAGGGTCAGCGTCAGGCGTTCAGCCAAGTGAACGGTGTAGCTCAGCTCAATGCCCTTGGGCAGATTGGGCAAGGTGTCGGCGCCGGGCTGCAGGGTGAAGGTCAGGCTAACGGCGTCGTCTTGTTGATCGATACCTTGCAGTTGCCAGTCCAGGCCACGCACCGGGCCATGGGCGGGGGCCGGGGCGCCGGCGTGCAGTTGCTGAATATCTCGCGGGTTGCGCGCCAGGTCGCCAAACCAGGGCCAGCACACCGGCACACCACCGCGTACCGATTGGCCTTTTTTATAGGCCGCTTCGTCGCTAAGCCAGATGATCGGCTGCTGGCCGTGCTGTTGATAACGCAGCACCTGAGCACCCTGCTGCGCTACCAGCAATTCCGCCTGGGCGGTGCGCACGCGCCAGCAGACCAGTTCATCCAGTTCGATATGTTCGACGTGAGGGGCGGTTTGCGGCATGGGTGACACTCCGATTTATGGCTTGCTCACCCGCTTTCGGTCGCCCGGATAGGGGAGAGGGATGGGCAGAGGTTGCAGGCGACGCAGTTTATCTGGAAGAGCACTGTTTGGCCTGGCCCTCTCCCCCAGCCCCTCTCCCGCAAGCGGGCGAGGGGAGCTCAACCTTGTTTGGCTTAGCGCCGTGGCACCGGGCGAGTGCGGCCGCTGCCATCGATGGCGACAAACACGAACACGGCCTCGGTGACCTTGCGCCATTCGCTGGAGAGCGGGTCGTCGCTCCACACTTCCACCAGCATCTGGATCGAGCTGCGGCCGATTTCCAGGGTTTGGCTATAGAAGGAAAGCTGCGCACCAACGGCGACCGGCACCAGAAACGCCATGCGGTCGATAGCCACCGTGGACACCCGCCCGCCAGCAACTTTGCTGGCCATCGCGGTGCCGGCCAGGTCCATCTGCGAGACCAGCCAGCCGCCGTAAATATCGCCAAAGCCGTTGGTTTCGCGCGGTAGGGCGGTGATTTGCAGCGCCAAGTCGCCTTGTGGCGTTGGGTGTTCAATCATGCGTTGGTGCCTCTTACCCGTCACTCTTATTGGAGGTGGCCAGTCTCGGGCTTGACTGCTCACTCGGCTAACAGGCCGCAAGTTGGGTTAGCAGAAGACCCGGCCGCTCTAGCCTGGGGTGATTACCAGGCTGGACGCAGACAGGCGGCAGTATATCGGGGGTTTTGCCCTAGCACGACTACACAGTCTTAGATTTGACCGGGAACGTGTCATTGCTGTGTCGTTTCGTCGCAATTTGCTATCGTGCGCCCCTGCCGCGCGGGGCTTGCGCCCGTGGTGGCTGCGCGTTTAGCCGATGAGAAGCCTATTTTTATGTCCACCGCTACCTTGCCCGCCACCCCGCCTAGCCGTCCGCTGACCCGCAGCGATTACAAAACCCTGTCGTTGTCCGCCTTGGGCGGTGCGCTGGAGTTTTACGACTTTATTATTTTTGTGTTTTTCGCCGCGGTGGTCGGCAAGTTGTTTTTCCCGGCAGAAATGCCCGATTGGCTGCGCCAGATGCAAACCTTCGGCATCTTCGCTGCCGGTTATCTAGCCCGGCCGTTGGGCGGCATTGTGATGGCCCACTTCGGCGACCTGCTGGGCCGCAAGAAGATGTTCACCCTGAGCATTTTTATGATGGCCGTACCCACGTTGCTGATGGGCTTGCTGCCGACCTACGCGCAAATCGGTATGTGGGCGCCCATCGCCCTGCTGGTGCTGCGGGTTATTCAGGGCGCCGCCATTGGTGGTGAAGTGCCTGGCGCCTGGGTGTTTGTTGCTGAGCATGTGCCGGCGCGGCATGTCGGTTACGCCTGCGGCACGCTGACCTCGGGCCTGACTGCCGGCATTTTGCTCGGCTCGTTGGTGGCCACGCTGTTTAACAGCATCTTTACCCCGGAAGAACTGCTGGCCTACGGCTGGCGCGGGCCGTTCCTGCTCGGTGGGGTGTTTGGTTTGTTCTCGGTGTACCTGCGTCGCTGGCTGCACGAAACCCCAGTGTTCGCCGAACTGCAGCAGCGTAAAGCGCTGGCGGATGAGGTGCCGTTGAAGGCGGTGGTGCGTGATCACCGTGGCGCGATCTTGCTGTCGATGCTGCTGACCTGGGTGCTGTCGGCCGGCATTATCGTGGTCATTCTGATGACCCCGACCCTGCTGCAAACCGTGTATCACTTCAATGCGGCCACGGCCTTGCAGGCCAACAGTTTGGCCATCGTCTTTCTCAGTTTGGGTTGCATCGGCGCTGGTGCCTTGGCCGACCGCTTTGGTGCGGGCAAGGTATTTATCGTCGGCAGCCTGTTGCTGCTAGCCAGTTCCTGGACGTTTTACACGCGCATCAGCACCCACCCCGAGTGGCTGTTCCCGCTCTATGCGCTGACCGGCTTATTTGTCGGCACGATTGGCGCGGTGCCCTTTGTGATGGTCAATGCCTTCCCGCCAGCGGTGCGTTTTTCCGGGTTGTCGTTTTCCTACAACCTGGCCTACGCGATCTTTGGCGGGCTGACACCGATGATGGTGACCCTGCTGCTCAAGACCGACCCGCTAGGGCCGGCCTATTACGTGGCAGCGTTGTGCGGCCTGGGCTTGTGCGTCGGCCTGTACCTGCTTACTTCGAAGCGCTGATCCGCCAAATCTTATTGCCGACATCGTCGGTTACCAGCAGGGCGCCCTGGCTGTCGTTGGCGACATCCACAGGGCGGCCTTGCGCTTCGCCTTCGGCATTCAGGAAACCAGTAAGCACGTCTTCTGGCATGCCGCTGGGTTTGCCGCCTTTGAACGGCACAAAGATCACCTTGTAGCCGGCCCGCGGATCGCGGTTCCAGGAACCGTGCTGGGCCACAAATAAACCGTCGTTACGCTCCGGCAACGCGCTTTTCTCGCCAAAGACGATACCCAGCGACGCGGTATGAGCGCCCAAGGCGTAGTCCGGCACCAAGGCTTTGGCCACCAGTTCGGGGTTCTGCGGTTTTACTCGCTCATCCACATGCTGGCCGTAGTAGCTGTAGGGCCAGCCGTAAAAGCCGCCTTCCTTAACCGAGGTGATGTAGTCCGGCACCAGGTCGTTGCCGATTTCATCGCGCTCGTTGACGGCCGTCCACAGTGCACCGGTGGTGGGCTCCCAAGCCAGGCCGTTGGGGTTGCGCAGGCCGGTGGCGAACAGGTGTTTATCGCCACTGACAGGGTTGAGCTCCCAGATCGCCGCGCGGCCTTCTTCTATATCCAGGCCGTTTTCACCGACGTTGCTGTTGGAGCCCACTGTGACGTAGAGCTTTTTGCCATCGGCGCTGGCGATCAGGTTTTTCGTCCAGTGATGGTTGAGGCCGGCGGGCAGGGCCGTGACCTTGGCAGGCGCTGCGCTGATTTCGGTTTGCCCTTCTATATAAGGCACACGCACCACGGCGTCGGCGTTGGCGATATACAGGTCATTGCCGATCAGGGCCATGCCGAACGGTGAATGCAGGTCTTTAAGAAAAGTGGTGTGTACTTCGGCGATGCCATCGTGGTCGGCGTCGCGCAAAAGGCTGATGCGATCCGCGCTCGGTACGGTGGCGCCGGCTTTGGTCATGATTTTGTTGGCGATCCAATCCTTGATCTTGAAGTCGGCATCGTCGGCGGGTGCCGGGGCATTGGTTTCTGCCACCAGCACATCGCCGTTAGGCAATACGTAGAGCCAGCGCGGATGGTCGAGGCCTTCGGCAAATAGATTGACCTTGGTGCCCGGCGCCGCCACTGGCAAAGCACCCACCGGCCAACCCACGGCCTTGGCGACGTTAACCGTTGGCACCAAGCCAGAGTCCGGCGCCGGCAGTGTCGGGTTTGCGCCATAGCTTTTCGGCGCATCGGCCGGCGGGGTTTGCGCGCAGCTCATGCAGGCGACAGAAAGAAGGGACAACGGCAGTAAGCGAACCAAGTGCATGGGGCAGTCTCCGGGGCGAGCCAGGGTGGCTCAATAAGTGACAGCGCAGTTATGGGGTTGTTATGAAAACCTGCCAAGTCCGTAGGGTGGGCCGGGTCCGCGCACAGTGTGCGCACCAGCCGGCTCATGGGCGATGGCAGTGGTGCGCACAGCACACCCTATGAGGATGATGGCCATTCATCCAATTGTCACAATTGGGTCATAGAGTCGTCACACGGCCTACAGATACTTGGCCCCGTTCTAACACAACCCTATCCTGCTAGGAGCAAGGCATGAAACTTAAGCGTTTGATGGCGGCCCTGACTTTTGTCGCCGCTGGCGTCGCCACCGCAAGCGCGGTTGCCGCTGTTGACCCGTCGATCCCGGCCTATAACAAGACCACCGGCGTATCCGGCAACTTGTCCAGCGTTGGCTCTGACACCCTCGCTAACCTGATGACCTTGTGGGCTGAGGAATACAAGCGCCTCTACCCTAACGTGAACATCCAGATTCAGGCCGCTGGTTCTTCCACCGCGCCACCCGCTCTGACCGAAGGCACCGCCAACCTCGGCCCGATGAGCCGCAAGATGAAAGACGTTGAGCTGCAAGCCTTCGAAAGCAAGTACGGCTACAAGCCGACTGCCGTTCCAGTTGCTGTCGATGCCTTGGCCGTATTCGTGCACAAAGATAACCCGATCAAAGGCCTGACCATGGCCCAGGTTGACGCCATCTTCTCCGCCACCCGCCTGTGCGGTGGTTCGAAGGACCTGAAAACCTGGGGCGACCTGGGCATCACCGGCGACCTGGCCAACAAGCCAATCCAACTGTTCGGTCGTAACTCGGTATCCGGCACCTATGGCTACTTCAAAGAAGAAGCCCTGTGCAAAGGCGACTACAAAGCCAACGTCAACGAGCAACCAGGTTCCGCTTCGGTGGTGCAGTCCATCAGCTCCTCGCTGAACGGCATCGGTTACTCGGGTATCGGCTACAAAACCGCTAGCGTTCGCACCGTTGCCCTGGCTAAGAAAGAAGGCGGCGAGTTTGTTGAAGACAACGAAGAGAACGCCCTGAACGGCAAGTACCCGCTGTCGCGCTTCCTGTTCGTGTACGTCAACAAGGCACCGAACAAGCCTCTGGCCCCGCTGGAAGCTGAGTTCGTGAAGCTGGTTCTGTCGCAACAAGGTCAGCAAGTTGTAGTGAAAGACGGCTACATCCCGCTGCCTGCCAAGGTTGCCGAGAAAGCCCTGAAAGACCTGGGTCTGTAAGACCCAGCGGAGCGGTTCGCGCCGTTCCACTGCAACTACAAAGCGCCGCCGGGCAATCCCCGGCGGCGATTTCGCAAGCCCGCTGTACCCATGAACACTTGTGTCATCGGTCAGTGGGTTTTTTGCGTCACTGCTTTGTCATGTTTCTGTCATACAGAGCCGCTAGGGTGTGCGCATGAACGATCTGGCAAATTCCCCCATGACTGCAAATTCCTCCTCCGGACGTATTGATTTCAATACGCCCGAGCTACAACGCAAGCGCCGTATCCGTGCGCTTAAAGACCATTTGGCGCGCTGGTACGTAATGATCGGCGGCCTTTCTGTGCTCGGCGCTATTACGCTGATCTTCTTCTACCTGGGCTACGTGGTGTTCCCCCTGTTCCAGGGCGCCGAGCTGGCCGAGAAGAAGGTGCAAAGCCCGGCATGGCTGCAACAGGACGCTGGCAAACCGCTGCTGCTCGCCATCGAAGAGCAGAACCAGGTGGCCATGCGCGTCTCCGATAAGGGCGAAGTGATCTTCTTCGCCACCAAGTCGGGCGATGAAATCAAGCGTTTCCCTCTGGCCCTGCCAGCCGGCGCCAGCGTGGCGTCCATTGGCCAGGCGCAGGCGGGTAATAACCTGGTGGTGTTGGGGCTGTCTAACGGTCAGGCGCTGGTGTTTAAACACACCTACGTGGTGACCTACCCAGACAACCACAAAACCATCACCCCGCAACTGGACTACCCCTACGGCGAAGCGCCGCTGAGCATCGACCCGCAAGGGCGCCCGCTTGAGCACGTCAGCCTGAGCGCCAACGACGAAACGATGTTGTTGGGCGCTTCCAGTGGCAGCGAACTGCTGATGCTGTCGCTGACCAGCGAAGAAAACATGATGACCGGCGAAACCACGCTGACCCAAGACCGTGTGGTCTTGCCGCAGATCGCCGACCCGATCAAAGCGCTGTATATCGACCCGCGCCAACAGTGGTTGTACGTGCTCAACGGGCGTGCCCAGGCCGACGTATTCAACCTGCGTGAGCGCACCCTTAACGGCCGCTACAAACTGTTGGAAGACGCCGACACCGAAGTGCCAGCTGCTCGGTGGCATTTCGTTGATGATCGGTAACTCCAAAGGTGGCATCAGCCAGTGGTTTATGGCCCGCGACCCGGACGGTTCTTCGCGCCTCAAACATATCCGCGACTTCCAGCAGGGCAGCGCGGCCATCGTGCAGATCAACCCGGAAGAGCGGCGCAAAGGCTTTGTTGCCCTTGATGCGGCCGGTGAGCTGGGCGTTTATCACAGCACTGCCGAGCGCACGTTGCTGGTGGAAAAAATCGTTGATGGCAAAGGCGTGTTGGCCATGTCGCCACGGGCTAACCGTCTGTTGGTTGAAGCCGGCACCGAGCTGCACCCGCTGACCCTGAAAAACCCACACCCGGAAGTGAGCTTTAGCGCGTTGTGGGGCAAGGTCTGGTACGAGAGCTACGACGAGCCGAAGTACATCTGGCAATCGACCGCCGCCAACACCGAGTTCGAACCTAAGCTGAGCCTGGCACCGCTGACTTTCGGTACCTTGAAGGCCGCGTTCTACGCCATGCTTCTGGCCGCCCCGCTGGCCGTTGCGGCAGCCATCTACACCGCCTACTTCATGGCGCCGCGTATGCGCCGCAAAGTAAAGCCGGTGATCGAATTGATGGAAGCGCTGCCGACGGTAATTCTCGGCTTCTTCGCCGGCTTGTTCCTGGCGCCGTATGTGGAAGGTCACCTGCCGGGCATTTTCAGCCTGCTGATTCTCACCCCGCTGGGCATCTTGCTCGCCGGTTGGGGCTTTAGCCGTTTGCCGGAGTCGATCCGTCTGCGCGTGCCTGAAGGTTGGGAATCGCTGACCCTGATCCCGGTGATCCTGCTGGTTGGCACCGTGGCCCTGGGCATGAGCCCGTATATGGAGAACTGGTTCTTTGGCGGCGATATGCGCCTGTGGATCTCCCACGACCTGGGCATCACCTACGACCAGCGCAACGCCCTGATCGTCGGCCTGGCCATGGGTTTTGCGGTGATCCCGAACATCTTCTCCATCGCCGAAGACGCCGTGTTCAGTGTGCCACGCAGCCTGACCCTGGGTTCGTTGGCGCTCGGTGCTACCACCTGGCAAACCATGACCCGCGTGGTCATCCTCACCGCCAGCCCAGGCATCTTCTCCGCCTTGATGATCGGCATGGGCCGTGCGGTCGGCGAAACCATGATCGTGCTGATGGCCACCGGTAACACCCCGGTGATGGAAATGAACCTGTTTGAAGGCCTGCGCACCCTGGCAGCCAACGTCGCGGTAGAAATGCCGGAATCGGAAGTCGGCGGCAGCCACTACCGCGTGCTGTTCCTCTCGGCACTGGTACTGCTGCTGTTCACCTTCATCATGAACACCTTGGCCGAACTGATTCGTCAGCGTCTGCGCAAGACTAAAGGATGAAAGCCGTGAAGAAGAATTCCCTCAACGCATGGTTCAAAAGCGGCTCGCCAGGCATCTGGATGAGCGGCGGCGCGGTGTCCATCGCCGTGATCATGACCATCGGTTTGCTCCTGGTAATTGCCGTGCGCGGTCTGGGCCACTTCTGGCCAGCTGACCTGTTGCAAGCCACGTACTCCATACCAGGGCAGCCTAGCCACTTGGTCATCGGCGAAGTGGTGCAGGCCGAAGAAGTGCCGCTGGCGCGCTTGAAGGGTGCCGGTTTGCCGGTGCCGGACAACGGCCCGGAGTTTATGACCCGTGAACTGCTGAAGGTCGGTAACCGTGATATCTACGGCAGCGACTTCACCTGGTTGGTCGGCGATTGGTTGGTCGATCAGAAAAAACCAGTGGAGCTGATGACCCTGGTGCGCCGTGAATGGGGCAACTTCTACGGCACCCTGGTCAGCGTAAAAGAAAGCGGCAAAGTGATTGCCGAAGGCGAAGCTGGCTGGCCGACCCTGCAAGAGCGCATCGTCCGCGTTGAAGACCTGGCCAAGCAATTGTCCAAGCTGGAAAAGAAAGACATCGGCGCGATCAACCACGACCTCGAACGCCTGCGCCTGAAAACCCGCAAGCTGGAACTGGAAAAAACCCTCACCGCCGAAGCCCAAGCCGATATCGACGCCGAACGCGCCGAGCTCGACGCCAAGTACAAAGGCCTGGAAGGCCAACTGCTGGAGCTGCACCAGGCAGTGGACCGCGACAGCGTGGTGGTGCGTGAAGCCGACGGTAAAGAGATCGAAATCAGCCTGGGCAAAATCGTTCACGCCTACCAGCCTAACGGCATGAGCGTGTTCACCAAGCTGCGCATGTACTTCGCCAACTTGTGGGAATTCCTCAGCGACGACCCGCGTGAAGCAAACACCGAGGGCGGTATCTTCCCGGCCATTTTCGGCACCGTGATGATGACCCTGATCATGGCCATGATCGTTACCCCGTTCGGCGTGCTGGCCGCGGTGTACCTGCGTGAATACGCCAAGCAGGGCCCGCTGACCCGCATTATCCGCATCGCGGTGAACAACCTCGCCGGTGTACCGGCGATTGTCTACGGCGTGTTTGGTCTGGGCTTCTTCGTCTACGTGCTGGGCGGCTCCATCGACCGCTTGTTCTTCGCCGAAGCGCTGCCGGCCCCTACCTTTGGTACGCCGGGCCTGATGTGGGCCTCGCTGACCCTGGCGATTCTGGCCGTACCGGTGGTGATTGTGGCCACCGAAGAAGGCCTGGCGCGGATTCCTCGTGCCGTGCGGGAAGGCTCGCTGGCCCTGGGCGCCACCAAGGCGGAAACCCTATGGAAGGTCGTGCTGCCAATGGCCAGCCCGGCGATGATGACCGGCATGATCCTCGCCGTGGCCCGTGCCGCAGGTGAAGTGGCACCGCTGATGCTGGTAGGTGTGGTGAAACTGGCGCCGTCGCTGCCAGTGGATGGCAACTACCCTTACCTGCACCTGGACCAGAAGATCATGCACTTGGGCTTCCACATCTACGACGTCGGCTTCCAGAGCCCCAACGTTGAAGCGGCCCGCCCGCTGGTATACGCCACCGCGCTGTTGCTGGTGATGGTGATTGCCGGCTTGAACCTGTCGGCGGTGGCCATTCGTAACCACCTGCGCGAGAAGTACAAAGCGCTGGATCACTAATCTGTAACCCGAACTTATCGCTGGCTGTACCTGCGGCCAGCCAAACGCACACAACGCATTGAGGTCTCTCCATGCAGCATGAAGCCCAGCCACACGGCATGAACATTTCTGCCCTTGGCCGTGAAAAACAGAACCTGACCCTGGCCAACGAGCCAGTGACCCTGGAAGTGCCCGGCTTGAGCCTGTTTTACGGCGACAAGCAGGCGCTTTACGACGTCAAAATGAATATCCCCAAGCAGCGCGTGACCGCCTTTATCGGCCCGTCCGGCTGCGGCAAGTCGACCTTGCTGCGCTGCTTTAACCGCATGAACGACCTGGTGGATGGCTGCCGCGTTGAAGGTGAAATCAACCTCGACGGCACCAACATCTACCGCAAAGGCGAAGATGTCGCCGAGCTGCGTCGTCGCGTCGGTATGGTGTTCCAGAAGCCCAACCCGTTCCCGAAAAGCATCTACGAAAACGTTGCCTACGGCCTGCGTATTCAA
>LNAP01004661.1_pt1 | contig 12521 bp, 8 predicted proteins | sample 602601 | NCBI WGS metagenome assembly LNAP01 (sample SAMN02440304, study PRJNA202911) | soil metagenome | biome: Subtropical and temperate rainforests or woodlands; isolation source: soil samples (1 kg each in a 20% v/v slurry with milli Q water) were... ... | reverse complement strand
GTTCCGCGCCATGGGCGAGGTGCTGGGGCTGTACTCCAACATCGCCATCGCCTGGATCATGTCGGTGGTGGCCGACCTCGTCATCAACAAGCCGCTGGGTCTGTCGCCCAAGGGCATCGAGTTCAAGCGCGCGCACCTGTACGACATCAATCCAGTGGGCGTGGGCGCGATGGCGCTGGCGTCCATCCTGTCCATCAGCGCGCACCTGGGGTTGTTCGGCCCGCTGCCGCAGGCGTTCTCGGCGGTGATTGCGATGGCGGTGGCCTTTGTCACCGCACCGCTCATTGCCTGGGCCACTGGAGGGCGCTACTACATTGCGCGCCAGCCCGATCCCGCTGCGGTGACCGATGTGGTGGCGGTGCCCATGCACGGTCCGGTCAGCGGCAAACAAGGTGCTGACTTGGGCAGCTACGTGCGTTACACCGTGCAGCGCTGCGTGATCTGCGAGCGCGAGTACGAAGCGCCCGACATGGCCCAGTGCCCTGCTTACCGGGGGGCTATCTGCTCGCTGTGCTGCACGCTCGATGCGCGCTGCGGCGACCTTTGCAAACCCCACGCCAGTATGGCGGTGCAATGGTCCGCCGCGCTGCGCTGGGTGCTGCCGCGCGCCATGTGGCGCTATCTGGACACGGGCCTGGGGCACTTCCTGCTGCTGATGCTGGTGATAGCGCCGCTGCTGGCCTCGGTGATGGGGCTGCTGTACCACCAGGAACTCAACACCATTGCGCAGGCGGCCACCGACACCGAGGTGATGGCCGCGCCCGAAGTGGCCTTGCGCTCTGGCCTGCTCAAGGCATATCTTGCGCTGCTGGTCATCTCGGGCATCGTGGCCTGGTGGCTGGTGCTGGCGCACAAGAGCCGCCAGGTGGCGCAGGAGGAATCCAACCGCCAGACCGGCCTGCTGGTGCGCGAGATCGAACTGCACCGCCAGACCGACGAGGCCCTGCAGACCGCCCGCAGCGTGGCCGAGCAGGCGCGCCAGGTGGCCGAGGAGGCCAAACGAGCCGCCGACCAGGCCAACCAGGCCAAGAGCCGCTACATCAGCTCTATCAGCCACGAGATCCGCACGCCGCTCAACTCCATCCTGGGCTATGCCCAGCTGATGGGCGAGGACGCGGGCGTGCCGCCGCACCGCAAGCAGGCGGTGCATGTGATCCGCCGGGGTGGCGAGCACCTGCTGTCGCTCATCGAGGGCACGCTCGACATCGCGCGCATCGAATCGGGCAAGCTCACGCTTGATGTCACGCCCATGCGTTTTGCCGACGGCCTGCACGAGATGGCCAGCCTGTTCGAACTACAAGCCGCCGCCAAGGGTCTGGCGTTTCAGTTCGATGTGCTGGGTGTGATTCCTGAAGTGGTGCGCGCCGATGAAAAGCGCCTGCGCCAGATTCTCATCAACCTGCTGGGCAATGCGGTCAAGTTCACGGCGCATGGCACCGTCACGCTGCGCGTGCGCTATGCGCGCGAGATGGCGCGCATCGAGGTGCAGGACACCGGGCCGGGCCTGACGGCCGAGGAGATCGAGCGCATCTTCGAGCCCTTTGCGCGCGGCGGATCGGGCGGTGGCAGCACTGCGGCCGCGCCCGGCGCGGGCCTGGGCCTGACCATTGCCAAGATGCTTACCGTGCTCATGGGCGGCGAGCTGACGGTGGGCAGCACACCGGGCGTTGGCTCAGTGTTCCAGGTCAAACTCTTTTTGCCCGAGGTGCATGCCGATGCCTTGGGCAAGGCTGGGGCGGCGGCTTTGCCGCGCCCTGCCAGGGTCCGTACCGGCTACGTGGGCGAGCGCCGCCGCATCCTGGTGGTAGACAACGAAGAGCCTGACCGCGAGCTGCTGGTGCAACTGCTCGAACCCCTGGGCTTTGCGTTGCGCCAGGCCGCCAGCGGGCACGATGCGCTCGATTTGTTGGCCACCGGCTACCGGCCGCATGCGATCTTCATGGATCTGGCCATGCCGGGCATTGATGGGTGGGAGACGCTGCGACGTGTGCGGCAGATGCGGTTGCCGGACGTGCATTGCGCCATTGTTTCCGCCAACGCGTTCGACAAGGCGCTGGACAACGACGTAGGCATCCGCCCCGAAGATTTCATCGTCAAGCCCGTGCGCCACACAGAGCTGCTGGACTGGCTGGAACGTCGCCTTGGCTTGCAGTGGTTGCAAGATGAGGCCGCTGCAGCGCCTGCGCCAACGGGCGCAACCGCCGCGCCAGCACCCCTCACGTACCCTGATGCCGCTGCCCTGTCGGCCTTGGCCCAGGTGGTGACGCTGGGCTACTACCGTGGCATCCTCAACACCCTGGACGACATCGAACGCAGCCAACCCGCCCACAGTGCGTTCGTAGTCACCATGCGGCAACTGGCCAAGCAGTTCCAGTTCGATGCAATGGGCCAGATCCTGGAACAGGCGCCCTCGTGATGACCACTGCCAAGCCACCTTCTTTCCCGGCGCCTGCAGCGCCCGCTGCGGCGCTGGATCGCGCCGACAGCGACGTGGTGCTCATCGTGGACGACGTGCCCGACAACCTTGCCGTGCTGCACGACGCGCTCGACGAATCGGGTTACACGGTGCTGGTCGCCACGCATGGCGAGGCCGCGTTGCAGCGCGCTGCGCAGGCACTGCCCGACATCGTGCTGCTCGACGCCATGATGCCCGGCATGGACGGCTTCGAGGTCGCAAGGCGCCTGAAGGCATCGCCTGCCACCGCGCACATCCCCATCATCTTCATGACGGGCCTCACCGAAACCGAGCACCTGGTGGCTGCGCTGGAAGCCGGGGGCATCGACTACGTCACCAAGCCCATCAAGCCGCGCGAGGTGATGGCCCGCATGCAGGTGCACCTGGGCGCCGCCCGCAAGGCCCGGCAGGACGCCCGCCAGGCCCGCGAGGCGCGCAACGCACTCGACGCCTTTGGCTACGCCAGCATCACCGTGCGCGCAGTGGACGGCCGCATCGTGTGGCAGACCCCGCTGGCGCGCGAGCTGCTGCAAAGCTACTTTGGCGAGGTGGGCCCCGATGGTGTGCCCACCGCCTTTGGTCAATGGGCGCCCGAGCCCGTGCAGGCCTGGCTGCGCCGCCATGTGCTGGCCGACAACGCCGCCGAGCTGCTGGCCGCATCGCTGGCCGAGCCGCCGCGCCTGGCGGTAGAGCAGGGCGCCCGCAGGCTCACCTTCCGCCTGCACCAGCAGGCGGGTGACAGCGCAGGCGGTGGCGACTGGCTCATCGTGATGCGCGAGGTGTCGGACGCCAAGATCATCGAATCCATGAGTCTGTCCTTCAAGCTCACCGCGCGCGAGGCCGAGGTGCTGTACTGGGTGGTCAAGGGCAAGATCAACCGCGACATTGGCGACATCCTGGGCGCCAGCCCCGCCACGGTGAAGAAGCACCTGGAGCGTGTGTTTGCCAAGCTGGGCGTGGAGACCCGCACGGCTGCAGCTGCCATGGCCATGAACCGCATCCGGCAGTTGCATCCGCAGTTTGAGGGGTGAATGGATGGGTTTGGGCTTGAAATCGCCCTGGCAGCTTTCCTTTGCAGTCCTGCCTTGCCAGCCGGGCGCTGAAACCCGTTGGGCCGCAGGGATGCTCACGTCCTGGTGCAGGGCCACAAGCCAGTTGCGGTCGGCGGTCTTTTCAAAATAGATGCATTGACGGCCCGCACATCGGCGGGCAGGCATGGGGCGATGGTCGGGTGGTGCGTGCGCAGCTGTTGCGCCGGGAGTCTGCTTACCTGGACTGCCCGCCATCCGAAATCCGCCGTGCGTACACCGCCAGCACGATGCGCTCGGAATGCACCAGGTACTCGTTGAGCGCGGCAGACGCCTCTTGCAGCTTGCCTGCCTCGAACAGTTCCAGGATATTCACGTTCATCTCCACATAAGGCATGTGCAGAAATTCCGGGTCGTTGAGCAGCCCAAAGGCCAGCCGCAGCTCGGCCAGCAGGTGCGAGAACATCACGTTCAGGCGCTCGCTGTCGGCCAGCTCCACAATGGCCATGTGGAACTCCATGTTGGCCGTGCCCACGCCCTGCCAGTCGTCTGCATCGCGGCAGCGCAGGGCCATTTCCACGGCGTCGCGCAGGTGCTTTTTTGCGGGGTGGCGGGGGTAGGCCTGGGCCAGGGCCTGGCATTCAATCAACCGGCGCACGCGGTAGATGTCGATGATGGATGCGATGCTGGGGATGGCCACAAACACGCCCCGGTTAGGCTCGTGCTTGAGCAGCCCCTCCTTGGTCAGCAGGCGGAACACCTCGCGCAGGGTGTTGCGCGATATCTCCAGGCTCTCGCTCAGGGCCGCCTCAGACAGGCGCTGGCCCGGCGTGAACTCCCCGTGCACGATCTTCTGGCGGATCAGCTCCGCCATGCGGTCATTCAGTGTTTGAAGATTGCTCAGTTCTGACTTCATGCCCGGATGGTAAGGGGAAAGACGCCCATCCCACCGCACATCACCCGCCCATCCCAGAGGGAGCGCGACGCAGGGACTGCGCCGCCAAAAGACCACTTTGGAGTGGCAGAAATCGAGGGTTTCTACGTAGTGTGAAGGCGCCTCTTTGTTGGGCAAAATCGACAAATCGTAAAACAATTGAATATTTTTGTTCTACAAAAAATATTTGATTGCCACTCAATGGTGCATGTTTTGTTCTTTGATGTGGCATGCAAGTTGCATGGCGAGAGGTGGCTGGCTTCGTGTTCGGGACTTTGGGGTCTGCACGCAGCGGCAGAGGAAAGGCGCGCGCAGCGGTGCCTGTGCCCTGGTTCAGGGGCGCGTGGCTGTGCGTCGTGTTTGTGTGCTCAATGAAGGATCAACATGCTTAGTGACGTCAATCTGTGGCCGCTCATCGGGGTGGCCATCATCATCGTGGGCTTTGTCCTGCGGTTTAACCCCATGCTGGTCGTGATCGTCACGGCCGTGGGCACCGCCCTGGCAGCCGGGTTTCCCATCGACAAAATCCTCGCCACCATCGGCACAGGTTTCATCAAGACGCGCAACCTGCCGCTCATCATCTTGCTGCCCCTGGCGGTGATTGGCCTGCTCGAGCGCCATGGCCTGCGCCAGCATGCGCAAAACTGGATCAGCTCCATCCAATCGGCCACCGCAGGCCGCCTGCTCATCGTGTACCTGGCTGCGCGCCAGCTCACCGCTGCCATTGGCCTGACCAGCCTGGGTGGCCACCCGCAAATGGTGCGCCCGCTGCTGGCGCCCATGGCCGAAGGCGCCACCGAGGCGCGCTACGGCACGCTGCCAGAGCGCATTCGCCACAAGCTGCGCGCCTTCTCGGCCGCGACGGACAACGTGGGCCTGTTCTTTGGCGAAGACATCTTCGTGGCTTTTGGCGCCATCGTGCTGATGACCACTTTCCTGCACGAAGCGGGCATTGATGTGGAGCCACTGCACGTTGCGTTCTGGGGCATCCCCACGGCGGTCTGTGCGTTCCTGATCCACGCCTGGCGCCTGTACCGCCTGGACGGCGTGCTGGCCCGTGAGCTGAAGGCCGAGGGCATCGAGCCCTTGTCCGCCTCTGCAGCTTCTTCCAACAAAGCTGCCTGAGGAGCGCCGCAATGATTCTCTCTATCCAATACCTGTACTACCTGGTGGGTGCCGTGCTGGCCCTCACGTCCATCGCCACATTCACCGACAGCAGCAACCCCAAGCGCGTGAGCAGCGGCTTGTTCTGGGGCCTGTATGCCCTGGTGTTCCTGGTGGGCGACCAGTTGCCCCCGCTGTGGGTGGGCGTGGGCGCCGTGGCCATGGCATTGATTGCGGGCTTTGGCGGCGTGGCCGGTGGCCAGCACAAAAGCCCCAGCGTGGCCGAGTACGCGGCCAGCGCCAAGCGTCTGGGCAACAAGCTGTTTGCTCCGGCCCTGGCGATTCCGCTGGTCACCATGATCGGCACCTTGTCGGCCAAGCACCTGTCGGTGGGCGGCGTGCCGCTGCTGGACCCCAAGAACACCACGCTGGTGAGCCTGGGCGTGGGCTGCGTGCTGTCGCTGGCGCTGGTGTGCTGGCTGACGCGTGAAACCCCCGCACAGGGCATGCGCGAATCGCGCCGCCTGACCGATGCCCTGGGCTGGGCCCTGGTGCTGCCGCAAATGCTGGGCATGCTGGGTCTCGTCTTCTCGGACGCGGGTGTGGGCAAGGCCGTGGCCTATGTCACCACCACCTACATCAACATGGACCTGCGCTTTGTGGCCGTGGCCGTGTATGTGATTGGCATGGCGCTGTTCACCATCATCATGGGCAACGGCTTTGCGGCCTTCCCGGTGATGACGGGCGGCGTGGGCGTGCCCGTGCTGGTGGGCGTGTACCACGGTGACCCCGCAGTGATGGCGGCCATTGGCATGCTGTCGGGCTATTGCGGCACACTGCTGACGCCCATGGCGGCCAACTTCAACATCGTGCCCGCCGCGCTGCTGGAACTGCCAGACAAGAACGCCGTCATCCGTGCCCAGGTGCCCACGGCCCTGGTGTTGCTCACGGTCAACGTGTTTTTGCTGTACTTCCTGATGTTCCGCTAACCTCAATGAACCCCAAGGAAACGCCATGACGCAGAACGTGCTGCTCACCGGCTTTGAGCCGTTTGACAAAGACCCGCTCAACCCCTCGTGGGAAGTGGCCCGCGCGCTGGACGGCTGGCAGCCAGCCACACCAGCATCCGCCGGTGGTGCCTGCACCGTGCGCGCAGTGCAGCTGCCCTGCGTCTTTGGCGATGCCATTGCCCGCCTGGAGCAGGCGGTTGCGCAGTGGCAGCCCACGCTGGTGATCTGCCTGGGCCTGGCCGGTGGGCGCACCGAGATCACCCCCGAGCGCGTGGCCATCAACGTGGACGACGCCCGCATCCCCGACAACGCTGGGCGCCAGCCGGTGGACACGGCGGTGCACGCCGATGGCCCGGTCGCGTACTTCTCCACCTTGCCCGTCAAGGCCATGGTGCGCGACATGCGGGCCCAGGGTGTGCCCGCTGCGGTGTCCAACACGGCGGGCACCTTTGTGTGCAACCACATCTTCTATGCGCTGATGCACCACCTGGCTACGCGGGCGGGTGGCGCATCAGGGGCGATATCGGGGGCAGCACCGGGTACTGCAGCGGGTGGTGCGGCGGGCTCCGGCGCGGTGCGCGGGGGCTTTATTCATGTGCCTACCTTGCCCGAACTGGCGGCATTGCACCCCGGCATGCCCAGCATGGCCTTGGCTACGCAGGTACGCGGCTTGCAAGTGGCCATCGAAACCGCGCTGGCCGTGCAGGCCGATGTGCGCGAAGTGGGCGGCGCGCTGCACTGAGCCTGGCGCACCCCGCTGATTGATGACGCTGGCCGCGCGCACCTTGCACGCGCCAGCACCTGGAGAACACGATGACAACAATGGACCTCAACAGCGACCTGGGCGAAAGTCTGGGCGCCTGGACGATGGGCGATGACGCCGCGATGCTGGAGATTGTCAGCAGCGCCAATGTGGCCTGCGGCTTTCATGCGGGCGACCCTGTCGGCATATTGCAAACCCTGCGCGCCGCCGCAGCGCGCGGCGTGGTGGTGGGCGCCCACGTGGCCTACCCAGATCTCAAGGGCTTTGGCCGTCGCAGCATGGACATCTCCAGCGCCGAGCTGGTGGCCGATGTGATCTACCAGATTGGTGCCCTGCAAGGGCTGGCGGCGGCTGCGGGCACTGCGGTGCGCTACGTCAAGCCGCACGGCGCGCTGTATAACACCATTGCCCAAGATGCCCGCCAGGCCAAGGACGTGATCACCGCCCTTCGCGCCATCAACCCGCAGTTAACGCTGGTGGCCCTGGCCGGATCGCCCCTGGTGCAGTGGGCCCGCGATGCGGGCCTGCGCGTGGTGTCCGAAGCCTTTGCCGACCGTGCCTACACCCCGCTGGGCGCGCTGGTGTCGCGCCGCGAAAAAGGCGCCGTGCTGCACGACCCTGCAGTGATTGCCCAGCGCATGGTGCGCCTGGTGCGCGAGGGTGTGGTCGAAGCCATTGACGGCAGCACCGTGCGCATCGAGGCCGATTCGATCTGCGTGCACGGCGACAGCCCCGATGCCGTGGGCATTGCCCGTGAGTTGCGCAAGCGCTTTGAGGCCGATGGCATCAAGATCGCTTCGTTCATGGCCTCATTCATGGCCGCGGCCCAGGGGTAAGTCGGCATGCGTTTCTTGCCCGTCACCCTCAATTCGCTGCTCGTCGAGCTGGCCGACCTGGACGAAACCCTGGCGCTGCTGGCCTCGCTGCAGCACACCCCGCTGGCCGGTGTGGAAGAACTGGTCCCCGCTGCGCGGACCATCCTGGTGCGCTACCGCCCCTCAGCCACCAGCGCCGCCGTGCTGGTGCAGCACATTGCGCAGCGCGACCTGTCGCAGCGCGCCGAGCGCAGCGATACCTTGGTCGAAATCCCGGTGCACTACCACGGCGAAGACCTGGCCGAGGTGGCGCAGATCCTGGGCATCACTGCGGATGAAGTGGTGCAGCGCCACACGGGCAGCGAGTACACCGTGGCCTTCACTGGCTTTGCGCCCGGCTTTGCCTACCTGAGCGGCGGCCACCCCAGCCTGAACGTACCCCGCCGCAGCACACCGCGCACCCGCCTGCCTGCGGGCTCTGTGGGGTTGGCAGGCACCTTCAGCGGCGTGTATCCCCAGGCCAGCCCTGGCGGGTGGCAAATCATTGGCACCACCCCTGTGGCCATGTGGGACATTGCCCGCGCGCAGCCCGCCTTGCTGCAGCCGGGCTATCGCGTGCGCTTTGTGGATATTGCTACAAGATCAATAGCTGCTAGCGCTTATGCAGAGAGCGCTACAGCCAAAAAATACCTTAAATCCTCTGGCCGCACGCAGCCAAACCTTGCCGCAGGGCAGGCCGCGTTGCAGGTGCGTGCCACCGGGCTGCTCACCGTCTTCCAGGACTTGGGCCGCCACGGCCAGGCCGGGCAAGGTGTGTCGGCATCGGGTGCGATGGACCAGGCCGCCCTCAAGGCCGCCAACCGCCTGGTGGGCAACCCCAGCCACCTGGCTGCGCTGGAGACCGTGGGCGGTGGCCTGCAGCTGCGCAGCGTGGGCGAGAACGTGGTGGCCGTCACTGGTGCCGATGCCGTGCTGACGCTGACCACGGCCGCCGGGCAGCGCTGGCCTGCGCAACGTTACAAGGCCGTGGCCCTGGCCGATGGCGACACCCTGGCCGTGGGCCAACCCACCGCAGGCGCGCGCTGCTATGTGGCCGTGCGCGGCGGCTTTGTCGAAGCGCCAGTGATGGGCAGTTGCGCCACCGACACCCTGGCCCATGTGGGCCCCGCCCCCGTGGCCGTGGGCGACTGGCTGGCCGTGCGACCCGCCCCGGCTACCTGCGTGGTGGCCGCGCCCGAGCTGCCGCCCGCCGACCTGCCCACGCTGGAGCGTGACGTGGTGCTGGACGTGGTGATGGGCCCGCGCACCGACTGGTTCACGCCCGAGGCCATCGCCCGCTTTGCAGCGCAGCGCTGGCAGGTCACGCCCCAATCCAACCGCGTGGGCCTGCGCCTGGCAGGCGAGGTGCCACTGGACCGCGCCATCACCGGCGAGCTACCCAGCGAAGGTACGGCATTGGGCGCCCTGCAGGTGCCGCCCAGCGGCCAGCCCGTGCTGTTTTTGGCCGACCACCCGCTCACCGGCGGCTACCCGGTCATCGGCTGCGTGGCGCCGTACCACCTCGACCGCGCAGGGCAGATCCCTGTGGGCGCGTGGCTGCGGTTCAACCCGATCCAGCCGTTTGCAGAGTTGGCGCCTGAGGATCGCCCCGCCGCGTTCTGAGGATTGAGGCCACATGAGTTCACATAAACCGTTCACTGAGCGCAGTCGAAGCGCTGCGCAGGGCTTCGACAAGCTCAGCCCGAACGGCGTTGCCAGTTCACAGAGAAAGTTATCCATGAAAAAAGTCCTGATTGCTAATCGCGGAGAGATCGCCGTCCGCATCGCCCGCGCCTGTGCCGACTACGGCGTGCAGTCCGTCGCCGTGTACGCCAATGCCGATATCGACGCGCTGCACACCCGCATGGCCGATGAAGCCTACGGCCTGGATGGCGACCGCCCAGCAGACACCTACCTCAACGTCGAAAAGCTCCTGACCATCGCCAAAAAAAGCGGCGCCGACGCCGTGCACCCCGGCTACGGATTCCTGTCGGAGAACCAGGGCTTTGCCCAGGCCGTCATCGATGCCGGGCTGGCCTGGATTGGCCCATCGCCCACCACCATTGCCCAGCTGGGCGACAAAGTGCAGGCGCGCAAGATTGCGCTGCAGGTGGGCGCGCCGCTGGTGGTGGGCACGCCCGACCCGGTGAAGGACGCGAGCGAAGTGCTGGCCTTTGCCGAGCAAAACGGCCTGCCCATCATCATCAAGGCCGCCTTTGGTGGCGGCGGGCGTGGCATGAAGATCGCATGGCGCATGGACGAAGTGGCCGAGCTGTTCGAATCCGCCGTGCGCGAAGCCGTAACCGCCTTTGGCCGGGGCGAATGCTTTGTTGAGCAGTTCCTTGACAAGCCCCGCCACATCGAGGCACAGGTGCTGGCCGACACCCACGGCAACGTGGTGGTGCTGGGCACGCGCGACTGCTCGCTGCAGCGGCGCAACCAGAAGCTGGTGGAAGAGGCCCCAGCTCCGTTCCTGAGCGACGCACAGCGCGAACGCATCCACACCGCCGCACGCGACATCTGCGCTGCCGCAGGCTATGTGAGCGCGGGCACGGTGGAGTTTTTGCTGAGCCAAAGCGGCGCCATTTCGTTCCTGGAGGTCAACACCCGCCTGCAGGTGGAGCACCCTGTGACCGAGCAAACCACGGGCGTGGACCTGGTGGTGGAGCAGTTGCGCGTGGCTGATGGCCTGCCGCTGTCCATCACGCAAACACCTGCGCCCCTGGGCCACTCCATCGAGTTCCGCATCAACGCCGAAGACGTAGGCCGAGGCTTCTTGCCCACGCCCGGCCCGGTGCAGCGCTTTGACGCCCCCTCCGGCCCCGGCGTGCGGCTGGACACCGGCGTGCAGACCGGCTCGGTGGTGCCCGGCACGTTCGACTCGCTCATGGCCAAGCTCATCGTGACCGGCGCCACGCGCGAACAGGCCCTGGCCCGCGCACGCCGTGCGCTGCGTGAATTTCATATCGAAGGTGTGGCTTCGGTGCTGCCCTTTCACCGTGCCGTGATCGACCACCCCGACTTTGTGGGCGCTGATGGCTTCAAGGTGCACACCCGCTGGATCGAGTCCGACTTTGCCACCCCGCTGGCTGCGGCGGTGCGGGCCGTGCCTGCGGCAGACACCAGCTTGCTGCGCACCGCCATCGAGATCGACGGTCGCCGCGTGCAACTGGGCTTGCCGGCGGTGCTGCTGCAAGGCTTGGCCGCAGCGGGTGGGCAGGGCGCTGGTGCCGCCGCACCGGCAGAGGCCGCGGTGGACGCCGCTGCGGTCACATCCCCCATTGCAGGCAACCTGCATGCCTGGAAGGTGGCCGATGGCGACACGGTGCAAGAAGGCGATGTGATCGCCGTGATGGAAGCGATGAAGATGGAGATGCAGGTGACAGCGCACCGCAGCGGGCGCGTGGCCTTGGCTGCGGCGGCAGGCACGGCGCAGGCGCTGGGCGCGGTGATTGCGCGCATCGCCTGAAGACCGAAAGAGAGGCACAGGCCTGCTCACCCTGTGGGATGGGCTGGCTACAAGCCAAAAGCCAAGCGTTGATGTGTTTTTTTGTGGGCAGCGGCATTCAGGGGGCGAACGACGATTCGGCGAGTTTGTGAGATCGACGGCAACGAAGGGGCGCCCATGTACGCCACCCGGCGTATTTCCCGAATGCCAGGGGCTCTCCAGAATCCATTCCATCGCACCACACGGCCTACCGGCAGCCCCGGCGGGCAGGGCGAAGCGGTTTGATTCCTTACCTACCGGAGAAGCACACATGCAACGTCGTTATTCCCTCAAGGCCCTCGCGGCCGTCGCTACGCTCGCTGGCCTGTCTGCGCTGCCAGCCCATGCCCAGGACACGATCAAGGTCGGCATCCTGCACAGCCTGTCGGGCACCATGGCCATCTCCGAGACCGTGTTGAAAGACACCGTGCTCATGGCGATCGACGAGATCAACGCCAAGGGCGGCGTGCTGGGCAAGAAGCTCGAACCCGTGGTGGTGGACCCGGCCTCCAATTGGCCCCTGTTCGCTGAAAAGACCAAACAGCTGCTGGGCCAGGACAAGGTCTCGGTCATCTTCGGCTGCTGGACCTCGGTGTCGCGCAAGTCGGTGCTGCCCGTCGTGGAAGAAATGAACGGCCTGCTGTTCTACCCCGTGCAGTACGAGGGTGAAGAGCTGTCCAAGAACGTGTTCTACACCGGCGCAGCGCCCAACCAGCAAGCCATCCCCGCTGTGGACTACCTGATGAGCAAGGACGGCGGCGGTGCCAAGCGCTGGGTGCTGCTGGGTACCGACTATGTGTACCCCCGCACCACCAACAAGATCCTGCGCGCCTACCTCAAGTCCAAGGGCGTGAAGGACAGCGACATCGACGAGAAGTACACCCCG
>LNAP01012258.1_pt1 | contig 12522 bp, 10 predicted proteins | sample 602601 | NCBI WGS metagenome assembly LNAP01 (sample SAMN02440304, study PRJNA202911) | soil metagenome | biome: Subtropical and temperate rainforests or woodlands; isolation source: soil samples (1 kg each in a 20% v/v slurry with milli Q water) were... ... | reverse complement strand
AGGTGCCTATAACGTGTCAATCACGCGGGTTTGCCTTAACAAAACATAACGTCACGTTGATTGTCAGACCTTTCGAAAGCTGGATAGGATAGGCGGCCTACAAAAAGGCTGATGTCCCATAACAATAAAGGGGAAAGGTGTATGAGTGAGCCCGTCATGCGGCGCACCCAGTCTGGTGAAGCTAAGCAGTTCCGCACACCAGCGTTCCGCTTCCACTCGCCGCTGGCTAACGTGCTTTCGCTGTGTAGTGTGTTGTCCGTTCTGAGTGTTGTTGCACCGCTTCAGGTGCACGCGGCGACCGACGCTTCGGCCACCGTTTACTCGATCCCATCCGCCAAGGCTGCAGACTCTCTGTTGCTCGACATCGACAACGCCGGCAAACGCCTGGTGGCTGTGGGTGACCGTGGCCACATTGTGTATTCCGACGACGAAGGCAAAACCTGGGTTCAGGCCAAAGTGCCTACCCGGATGATGCTCACGGCGCTGGCCTTCGGTGATGACAAGCACGGCTGGGCGGTTGGCCACGATGCACTGATTCTCGCCACCGAAGATGGTGGCACTACTTGGACCCAACAGTTCAGTGACCAGGAACGGGAGGAGGGCGCGCCTTTCCTCGATGTCTGGTTTAAAGATGATTCCACCGGTTTTGCCGTAGGTGCTTATGGCGCGCTGTTCGCCACCACCGATGGCGGCAAAAACTGGGAAGACGCCAGTGACCGCCTCGATAACCCCGACGGCTACCACCTCAATGCCATCACCGAAGTAAAAGGCTCCGGCCTGTTTGTTGTCGGTGAAATGGGCAGCATGTTCAGAAGCTCGGATGACGGCGAAACCTGGGAAACCCTCAAAGGGCCCTACGAGGGTTCGTTGTTTGGTGTGCTTGGCACCAACCAGCCTGGCACCGTTCTGGCGTATGGCCTGCGCGGCAACCTGTTCCGCTCCACCGACTTTGGCAGCACCTGGACGCCAATCAAGGTCAAGTCAACGCGCGGCAAACTCGACTTCGGCCTGTCCGGTGGCGCACTGCTCAAAGATGGCTCGATTGTCATCGTCGGGCACGGCGGCAGCGTACTTAAAAGCACCGATAACGGCCTGACCTTCAGCCTGATCAATCGTCCGGATCGCCTGTCCTTGTCCAGCGCTACTGCGGACGATAAAGGCAACCTGATATTGGTCGGTCAAGGTGGCGCCCATGTCGCTTCGCCCACCGGCGAAGACGCCAGCCCAAAACAATAAGCCGTGGCTTTGAGGTATGAGTACGATGAGTAACCATCATCAAGATAAGGCGACCTTTCTCGAGCGCCTGATCTTCAACAACCGGCCGACAGTGATCCTTATCTGCCTGCTGGTCAGCGTGTTCCTGTTCTATCAGGCGTTGCAGGTGCGTCCTTCCACCAGCTTCGAAAAAATGATTCCGCTGCAGCATCCTTTTATTCAAAAGATGCTTGAGCACCGCAACGATCTGGCCAACCTGGGCAACACCGAAGCCAAAGACGGCGATATCTTCAGCAAGGAATACATGGAAACCCTGCGTCAGGTGAACGACGAGGTGTTTTACATTCCTGGCGTCGACCGTTCCGGTCTGAAGTCACTGTGGAGCCCGAGCGTACGCTGGACCGAAGTGACCGAAGAAGGGTTTGCCGGCGGTGAAGTGATTCCGCAAACCTACGACGGCTCGGCGGACAGCCTCGACGAGCTGCGTAACAACGTACTCAAGTCGGGCCAGATCGGCCGCTTGGTGGCGAACAACTTCAAATCGAGCATCGTTGATGTGCCGTTGCTGGAGTCCTACCCGGACCCGAAAGACCAAGGCACCTTGCTCAAGCTCGACTACCGCCAGTTCTCCCATGAGCTGGAAGAGAAGATCCGCGACAAGTACGAAGCGCAGAACCCTAATGTGGAAATTCACATCGTCGGTTTCGCCAAGAAAGTCGGTGATCTGATTGATGGTCTGGTAATGGTGGTGCTGTTTTTCGCCATCGCGTTCCTGATCACCCTGGTGTTGCTGGTCTGGTTCACCCGTTGCATCCGCAGCACCATCGCCGTACTGGTTACCACCTTGGTGGCGGTGATCTGGCAACTGGGCCTGATGCACACCGTGGGCTTTGGTTTGGATCCGTACTCGATGCTGGTGCCGTTCCTGATTTTCGCCATCGGTATTTCCCATGGCGTACAGAAGATCAACGGTATTGCCCTGCAATCGAGTGAAGCGGACAACGCCCTGACCGCTGCGCGTCTGACCTTCCGCCAACTGTTCCTGCCGGGCGCTATCGCGATTCTGGCCGACGCCGTGGGCTTTATTACCCTGCTGATTATCGATATCGGCGTAATCCGTGAGCTGGCCATTGGCGCGTCCATTGGTGTGGGCGTGATCGTGTTTACCAACCTGATCCTGCTGCCGGTTGCCATCTCCTATGTCGGCATCAGCAAGAAGGCCATCGAGCGCAGCAAGAAAGACGCCGTGCGTGAACACCCGTTCTGGCGCCTGCTGTCGAACTTCGCTCACCCGGTGGTGGCGCCGATTTCGGTCGTGATCGCCTTGGCAGCCTTTGGTGGTGGCCTGTGGTACGGCCACGACTTGAAGATTGGTGACCTTGACCAAGGTGCACCGGAGCTGCGTCCGGACTCGCGTTACAACCAGGACAACGCCTTTATCATCAACAACTACTCGACCAGTTCCGATGTGTTGGTGGTGATGGTCAAGTCCAAGCCCGAGGGCTGCTCGATTCACGAAACCATGCAGCCGATCGACGAGCTGATGTGGACCATGAGCAACACCGCCGGCGTGCAATCGGCCATCTCGCTGGTGACCGTGTCCAAGCAGATGATCAAGGGCATGAACGAGGGCAACCTGAAATGGGAAACCCTGTCGCGTAACAAAGACGTGCTGAACAACTCCATCGCCCGTGCCGATGGCCTGTTCAACAGCGACTGCTCGTTGGCGCCGGTGCTGGTGTTCCTCAACGACCACAAAGCCGAAACGCTGGACCGTGCGGTTAACGCGGTGAAAGCCTTCGCCAAGGAACACGACACTGCCGACCTGCAGTTCCTGCTGGCCGCTGGTAACGCCGGTATCGAAGCGGCAACCAACGAAGTGATCAAGGAAACCGAGCTCACCATCCTGATCCTGGTGTACATCTGCGTGGCCACCATGTGCCTGATCACCTTCCGTTCGGTGGCGGCAACCCTGTGTATCGTGCTGCCGCTGATCCTCACCTCGGTGCTGGGTAACGCGTTGATGACCTTCCTGGGTATTGGTGTGAAGGTGGCCACGCTGCCGGTGATCGCACTGGGTGTGGGTATTGGGGTCGACTACGGCATCTATATCTACAGCCGTCTGGAAAGCTTCCTGCGCGCCGGTATGCCGCTGCAAGAAGCCTATTACCAGACCCTGAAATCCACCGGTAAAGCGGTACTGTTCACCGGTTTGTGCCTGGCCATTGGCGTGTGCACCTGGATTTTCTCGGCGATCAAGTTCCAGGCCGACATGGGGTTGATGCTGACCTTTATGCTGCTGTGGAACATGTTCGGCGCCCTGTGGCTGTTGCCAGCGTTGGCGCGCTTTTTGATCAAACCGGAGAAGTTGGCCGGTAAGAAAGGTGGCTCCTTGCTCGCCCACTAAACCGGGATGAGCAACAAAAAAACCGCAGCTTAGGCTGCGGTTTTTTTATGGGCCGTACGCCTTGTTTCCGTAGGTTGGGTTGAGCCGAAGGCGAAGCCCAACGGGCCGGTCGTGCGTTGCGTTGCGTTGAGCCGGCCGCTGGGCTTCGCTGTGCTCAACCCAGCCTACGGGTCGTGTCCGCTTTAAGCCACTCATCAATCATCGCCCGCAACCGCTCGCCGGAAAAACTATCGAAATGCCCGCCATGCACCGTGCGTACGGGCAGCTTACGCAAGCGCTCCAAGCTGGCGGCGTACTGCTCCAGGTCCGAGTGGTAGGCATCTTCAATCAACGGCCCGTCGTAGATGATGTCGCCGCTAAACAGAGTTTCGGTTTTGGCTTCCCACAAGCTGATGCCACCCGGTGAATGGCCGGGCGTGTGCAGCACTTGCAGCACGCGGTTGCCTAAGTCCAGCACATCGCCGTCTTCAACAAACCCGGTGGCCGGTGCCGCTTTTACCCGGTACTCGGCGTAGCACAACGGGCAGTCGGGGTGGGCTTCAAACATATCGTCGCCGACAAAGGCCGTGCTCAGGGTATTGGCGCCATCGGGGTGGGCGAGGATGTCGGCTTCGGCCGGGTGCACCAGGCGTTCGCTGAATTCGTGGTGGCCGGCGATATGGTCGAAATGGCAGTGGCTGGCCACCGCCATTAATGGTTTTTCCGTCAGCCACGGTAGCTGCTCGCGCAGGCTGACCAGCCCGGAGCCGCTGTCCAGCAGCACGTCTTTGTCGCGGCCTTGAATGTGCCAGAGGTTGCAGCGGTAGAACGGGCGGATAAAGGGCTCGTGGATCAGGCTGATGCCGTCGTAGCAGTGCTTGACCTCGAACCATTTGTCGCGGGTTACGATTTTCATGGGGGGCTCGGCTTTGCGGTTTTGTATCTGCATTCACGATTCTGGATCCCAGCCTACGCTGGGATTCCGATTTTATGGAGCGAACGGAGGTGCCTGAACCACCTCGATCACCAACGGTCGATCACTCGGTGCGCTCGCCAACAACGCGGCCAAATGCTGCATATCCGTGGCCCGTTCCGCCACACAGCCAAAACCCCGGGCAATGGCAATAAAGTCCGGCGTATAGATATCCACGCCAATTGGGGTGATATCCCGCCGTTCCATATAGCCCTTGATCTCGCCATAGCCGTAGTTATTCCACAGCACAATCACAATGCCGACTTTCGCTTCCACCGCACTGGCCAGCTCCGGTAGGGAGAATTGCAGCCCACCATCGCCAATCAGGCAAATTACCGGGGTTTGTGGTTCGGCCAGTTTGGCGCCGATGGCGGCGGGCAGGGCGTAGCCGAGGGTGCCGTAGCCGGTGGAGGAGTTAAACCAGCGGCGCGGCCCGTCGAGGTCGACCAGGTGGTTGCCGCTGTAGACGGTTTGCGTCGAGTCGCCAACAAAGCGCGCCTGCGGATACGCCGTCAATAACGTAGCAAACAGCCCGCGGTAATGGCCCCAGCCGCTGAAGTCTTCGGCCAGTTGTGCTCGCACCGCTTCGGCACGCTGCGCACCGGGGCTATCCGGGTTATTTACGCGGCTAGGCAACTCGGCCAGCAGCGCGACCATGGCCAGGCGCGCATCGCTATGAATGGCCAGGGTCGGGGCGTGGTTGCGCACCAGCTGCTGCGGGTCGATATCAATGCGGATCAGCTCGCCATTAAGGGCAAAGCCGCCGTTAAACACCACGTCGTAATCGGTTTCACCCAGCTCGGTGCCGATGGCCAGAATCACATCGGCAGCGGCGGCCAGTTCGCGCACCGGCACTAGCGATTGGTTGCTGCCGATTAGCAGCGGATGGTCCGCCGGCAGCAGGCCTTTGGCGTTGATGGTCAGCGCGGTGGGTGCGTCCAGGGCATCGGCCAACGCGCGTGCTTCGGGGGCGGCATCCAGGCAGCCACCACCGAGCAGTAACAACGGACGCTGAGCGTTGCGCAGCTTATCTACTGCTTGTTGCAGCAAAGCCAACCCCGGAGCGGGGCGGCTTAACACGGCGCGTGGCTGCACACGCATGTGCTCAGCGGGCGCGGTGATGATGTCCAACGGCAATTCGATATGCACCGGCCGCGGCCGCTCGCTATCAAATACGGCAAAAGCACGAGCCAGAACCTCGGGCAGTTGCTCGACGCTCAGCACGGTGTGGCTGAACGCGGTCACGCCAGCGGTCAGCCCGCGTTGGTCCGGCAGCTCATGCAAATAGCCATTGCCGCTGCCCAAGCGCGAGCGCTCGTTAACGCTGGAAATCACCAACATCGGAATCGAGTCGGCATACGCCTGAGCCATGGCCGTGAGGATATTGGTCATCCCAGGCCCGGTGATGATGAAACACACCCCAGGCTTGCCGGTGACCCGCGCATAACCGTCGGCCATAAACCCGGCACCTTGCTCGTGGCGCGGGGTGATATGGCGGATGGTGCTGTGTGGCAAGCCGCGGTACAGCTCTACCGTGTGCACACCGGGAATGCCGAACACGGTGTTAACGCCCCAGGCTTCAAGTTGCTTAACCAGAAATTCGCCGCAGGTAGTCATGGCCAATCCTTAATTCTTATAAGAGGGGTCGAGGCGTTCGAGCTTGCGCAGCCAGGCATCCCAGAGCAGCGGCCGTTGCCATTCGCAGCCCTGGAACTGCTCGCAGGCGTGTTGGGCGAGCTTGCCGGGAATTTCGCTAACCCCATCGAGCACCGCCGCCGTCAGCTGAATGTCGCAGGCCTTGTTCAGGTAATACATCACGTAGAAGGCGTCGGCGACGCTGCTGCCCACGCTGAGCAAACCGTGGTGACGGAGGATCATGGCGATATTGTCGCCAAGCGATGCTATCAACCGTTCGCGCTCGCCCAGGTCCAGGGCGATGCCTTCATAGGTGTGGTAACCGACGCGGCGGTAGAACTCGGCGCTGATCTGGTTGAGCTGCGCCAAGCCTCTATCGCTGGCCGCCACCGCCATGCCGGGCAGGGTGTGGGTATGGATCACGCAATGGGCGTCTTCACGGGCCATATGCACGGCGCTGTGAATGGTAAAACCGGCGACGTTGTAGTCGGCATTGCCGTCTAGCACGCGGCCATGCATATCCACCACCAGCAAATCGCTGGCGCGTACTTCCTCAAACAGCAAGCCAAACGGGTTGATCAGAAAGCGCGGCTCCAGCCCCGGCAGGCGCGCGGAAAAATGCGTGTACAGGGTGTCGTCCCAGCCAAACAGGGCTGCCAGGCGATAGGCAGCGGCCAGGTCACGACGCAGGGTCGCCTCAGTGGCAACGTTCAATGGCTGATCTGCGATAGAAACGCCTGCAGGCGCGGATGCTTGGGCTGTTCGAAAAACTCGGTGGGTGGCGCGGTTTCCACAATCTGCCCGGCATCCATAAACACCACACGATCGGCGACCTTGCGGGCAAAACCCATCTCGTGGGTTACGCAGAGCATGGTCATGCCTTCCAGGGCCAGTTCGGTCATCACCTCCAACACTTCGCCGACCATTTCCGGGTCGAGCGCGGAAGTCGGCTCATCAAACAGCATGACTTTCGGGTTCATACACAGCGCCCGCGCAATCGCCACGCGCTGCTGCTGGCCGCCGGAGAGCTGGCCCGGCTTCTTATGCGCCTGAATGCCGATATGCACGCGGTTGAGATAGCGCAGCGCCTGTTCTTCGGCTTCGGCACGGGAGGTGCCGCGTACTTTCATTGGCGCCAGGGTGCAGTTTTCCAGCACGGTCAGGTGCGGGAACAGGTTGAAGTTCTGAAACACCATGCCCACTTCGCGGCGCACGTTGGCGCTGCCGGCTTTGCTGGCCACGTCCTGGTTTTCCACGGTGATGGTGCCGGTGTCGTGCGGTGCTAGGCGGTTGATGCAGCGAATCAAGGTGGACTTGCCCGAGCCCGACGGACCGCAAATGACAATTTTCTCGCCCTGATTAACCGACAGATTGATGCCCTGCAGCACCTGGAAATCGTCGTAGCGCTTGCCGACATTTTCTAAACGGATGATTTCGTTCATGCACGTGTCTCCTTAAATCCGGCGCATACGGGCGAGGGTGCGTTGTACAAGGCCGACGCTCTTGCCTGCCGTGCTGACTTCGTCCCACGACAAGCGCCGCTCCAGGCGGCCTTGCAGCCAAACCATCACCAGGTAGTAGACCAACGCCACCGCGTAGTACTCGGAAAACTGGAAGGTGGTGGACACGGTTTGCGAGGTCACGGCCATCAACTCCTGCAGGGAAATCACCGAAGCCAGCGAGGTGATTTTCAGCAAGGTGATGAACTCGTTGGCCGTTGGCGGAATGGCAATGCGCGCGGCCTGGGGCAGGGTGACGTAGCGAAAAATCTGCCAGGCCGACAAGCCGAGGGCGTGGCCGGCGGCGTGCTGACCTTTGTCCAAGGCTTTTAGCGCGGCGCGGTTGATTTCGACCTGGTAGGCCATTTCATTCAGGCTCAGGGCGATCCAGGCGGCGAAGAACGGCGTGAACCAGGCTTCGCGGAAAATCGGAAAAAACTGCGGCAGGGCGTTCCACACAAACAGCAACTGCAACAGCGTGGGGGCGCCGCGAAACACGCTGAGGATGGCGCGCAGGACAACCCGCAACGGATTGGGCGGGCCGTCCAGCGCCAAGGCGGCGGGAATGGATAGCGCGATACCCACCGAGTGGGCGAGTAGGGCTAGCAGCAAGGTGATGCAGGCGCCCTTGAAGAACGGGTAGGAAAACAGTGCGTCCCAAAATACGGCAACGTCGAAATGCATGGGGGTGGCCCCTATAGAGCGGTAAGAAAGTGCGCTGGCCCGGTAAGGTCAGCCGCGTAGAACGGTGGTGGGCCCGACCCTCTCCCCCAGCCCCTCTCCCGCAAGCGGGCGAGGGGAGCAGAGCAGTTGAGTTTGTTTGCCTCACCCCCGGCCCCTCTCCCCTGTCCGGGCGACCGCAAGCGGGAGAGGGGAGCAAAGCGGTCGAGTTTGTTCGCCTCACCCCCGGCCCCTCTCCCCTGTCCGGGCGACCGCAAGCAGGCGAGGGGAGCCGAGCAGTTGAGTTTTTACTCTCCCGCGCCTTCGACGTTCACCGGATCAAGCTTCCACTTCTCGCTGATGGCTTTCAGCGTGCCATCTTCCTTGAGGGATTTGATCGAGGCCGCCACCGCCGCTTTGTTCGCCGCATCCGGCAGCAGGTAGGCGCCAAACACGTCCTTCTCCGGGAAGGTATAGAGCGTCTTGAACTGCCCCGGTGTTTGCAGTTCGCGGTAGGCAATTTCGGTGTCTTGCGACAGGCCCGCCGCCGCACGGCCAACCAGTACCTGTTGCGCTACGTCACTGCCTTTGGGGTAGGTCTGAATCGTCGCTTCGGTTTTGCCAGCGGCTTTCAGCTCGGTGTTGAGTTTTTCCATAATCCCGACATAACGGGTACCCGATTGCACGGCCACCACTTTGCCGGAGAGGTCTTCCAGCTTGCTCAGGGTCAGCTCGCCCTTGCCGCTGCCAAACACCACGGTGGCGCTGGCCAGGTACGGTACGGCGTTGAGTTTTTGCGTGCGTTCCGGGGTGATCAGTGCACCACTGATGACCACGTCGCAGCGTTTGGCGTCGAGGCCGGGCAGCAAGCCGGTGAATTCGGTGACGATAAAACGCGCGGGTACGCCCCAGGTTTTCGCCATGGCGCGGATCAGGTCGGCATCAAAGCCGCTGGGCTCGCGGTCGCCGGTTTTTTCGAAGAATTCCAGTGGCGGGAACGTCGGGTCGGAGCAGACATTGAAGCTGCCACCGCTAACGAAGGAAGGTTTTTCAGCCGCTTGCGTAGCAGGGCTAAGAGCGGCGGCCAGCAGGCCGAGAACAGCGATAAGGCGAGTCGAACGGGTGCGCATCGGTTCTGGGTGCATCTGTTATTGGCAGTTCAAGATTCAGGCCAGCGAGGGCCTGTGGAGCCGTTTGTTGTTATGCAAAACCGGTGGAGCGTTGTAATACGGTGGCTTGTAGGTTGGGTCGGTCCGCGCTCGGTGAGCGAAGCGAAGCCCAACAGGGGCGACTTCGTTTCCAGGCCCATTGCTTGTTGGGCTTTGCCTGCGGCTCAACCCAACCTACGGCTTTTTATTACGCGATTTCCGTGGTGCCTTTTACCTCGGCATCTTTCGGCAACGGCATCCAGCGCGGCCCCTTCGGGCCATACACTTCGGCCGGTTCCGGGAACACCACCAGCAGCAGCAGATACAACACCGCCGCCAGCCCCAAGGTCACCGGCAAGCTGATGTCGATGCCATTGGCCAAATTGCCCAGCGGCCCAACAAACTGCCCCGGCAAATTCACAAAGCACAGACCAATCAACGCGCTCGGCACCCAGGCGCCCATACCGCGCCAGTTCCAGCCGTGGGTGAACCAGTAGCGGCCACCTTTTTGCCCGCGGGTGAACACTTGCAGGTCATCGGCGTGGTACTCGCCACGGCGGATGATCAGGCCGAGGATCATGATCACCATCCACGGCGTGGTGCAGGTAATGATCAGCACGGCAAAGGTCGACACGCTCTGCACCAGGTTGGCGGCAAAACGGCCGATGAAGATAAAGGCAATCGACAGCACGCCAATCAACAGCGTGGCTTTAACCCGGCTCAATACGCGCGGGAACACGCTGGACATGTCCAGCCCCGTGCCATAGAGCGAGGTGGTGCCGGTGGACATACCGCCAATCACGGCGATCAGGCACACCGGCAAGAAGAACCAAGTCGGGCATACAGCGAGCAGGCCACCGACATAGTTATTAGCGGCGATGTATTCCGGCGCTTTGATAGCAACGATGGTGGCGGTGGCCAGACCGAACAGGAACGGAATCAGGGTGGCCAGCTGGGCGAAAATCACCGCCGCCATAATGCGGCCCTTGCTGGTTTCTTTAGGGATATAGCGTGCCCAGTCACCGAGGAACGCGCCGAAGGAAATCGGGTTGCTCATGGCCACCAGTGCCGCGCCAATAAAGGCGGCCCAGAAGCCTTCGGTGCCGAGGTTAACGCTGCCGGCGTAGGCGCTGTCAAAGGTGCTGGCGAAGGCGAAGATACCGAGCAAAAACAGCACGCTGGCGCTCCATACCGCCACCTTGTTTACCCACAGCAAAAAGCGGAAGCCGTAGATGCACACGGTTAGTACCAGTAGGGCGAACAGACCATAGGCCAGGCCCAGGGTCAGGTCGGTTTCCGGCAAGCCGATCAGGCGTTTGGCGCCGCCGATCAAGGCGTCACCCGAGCTCCATACCGACAGCGAGAAAAACGCGATGGCGGTGAGCAGCGAGAGAAAGGAGCCGACGATACGACCGTGCACGCCGAAGTGCGCGCCGGACGATACAGCGTTGTTGGTGCCATTGAGCGAACCGAACAAACCCATGGGCGCGAGGATTACTGAGCCCACCAAAACGCCGAGCAGAATCGCCCAGACGCCAGCCTGAAACGACAGGCCAAACAGCACCGGAAAACTACCCAGTACAGCGGTGGCGAAGGTGTTAGCGCCGCCGAAAATCATGCGGAACAGATCCAGCGGTTTGGCGCTGCGTTCGCTGTCGGGGATCTGCTCGACCCCGAAGGTTTCAATCCGCGTTAGTGCATGTTCGTTATTGTTGTTTTGCATATTCCCCTCCCCGGGAAAAAAAACACTCTGAAAACTACTGCGCTCGGTCTGGCGGCGTTAAAAACAGACTCCCAATGCTCATTGGCTACAGCCAACTCCGCTTGCTCGCCTGTTTTTGCCTTGCCATACCGTCGCTCGCTACGTTTTCAAAGCGTTTTTACTGGCTACGGTTTTTTGTTGTATTGCCTTTTTTAAAGCACTTACATCGGCACAGCAGACAAATGCTCATGGCAGGCCAGCCAACGGCCTTCTTCCACCTGGCGAAAGACAATGGTCTCGCGCTCGTAGCTGGTGCTTTCCTCGCCGGCAATACGCAGTTGCGTACGCACGTCGTGGACAAAAATCGCCACATCGCCCTGCAGGCTGACGAACTGTTTGCTGGAGGTGCATTCCAGCACGTCAAAGCCGTCGGCCAACCAGCCAGCCCACACTTGCTCGTACGCCGCGCGGTTCAGCAGCGGCTCCGGCAGGGTGTGGAAAACAAAGCTGGCGTCTTCGCTAAAGGCGGCGAAGTAAGCGTTGGTGTCGGTGCGGGCGAAGGCGGCCACCAAACGTTCAGCCGCGTTCAACACTTGCTGCTCTTTCAGGGCGTCACTCATTTATGGGTCACCCCTGGCAGCACACAGAGCATTTCGTACAGCAGGTTGGCGCCCAGCAGCGAGGTATTGCCGGTGGTGTCGTAGGGCGGGGAAACTTCCACAACGTCACAACCAATTAGGTCCAGGCCTTGGCAGCCGCGAATAATTTCGATGGCTTGAATGGTGGTCAGGCCGCCGATTTCCGGGGTGCCAGTGCCAGGCGCCCAAGCCGGGTCAATGCCGTCAATGTCGAAGCTCAGGTACACCGGGCCGCCGCCAACTTTCTCGCGCACCTCGGCCATCAGCGGGGTGAGGGATTTGTGCCAGCACTCTTCGGCCTGCACCACACGAAAGCCCTGGCGCCGGCACCAGTTGAAGTCTTCAGCGGTGTAACCCTGCGCGCGCAAACCGATTTGCACCACGCGGTCGCAGTCCAGCAGGCCTTCTTCCACAGCGCGGCGGAAGGTGGTGCCGTGGGCGATTTTCTCGCCAAACATATGGTCGTTTACATCGGCGTGGGCATCGATATGCACCAGGCCGATCTTGCCGTGCTTCTTATGCAGCGCGCGCAGAATCGGCAGGGTAATGGTGTGATCGCCACCCAGAGTCAGCGGCAGAATGCCGTGGCCGATGATTTTGTCGTAGCTCTCTTCAATGATGCGCACGGCGTCGAGCAGGTTGAAGGTGTTGATCGCCACGTCGCCG
>LNAP01004659.1_pt1 | contig 12525 bp, 13 predicted proteins | sample 602601 | NCBI WGS metagenome assembly LNAP01 (sample SAMN02440304, study PRJNA202911) | soil metagenome | biome: Subtropical and temperate rainforests or woodlands; isolation source: soil samples (1 kg each in a 20% v/v slurry with milli Q water) were... ... | reverse complement strand
CTCGTCGCGCTCGCCGGGCAGAGGCGCGACCTCATGACCAAGAGCGCGCTCGAATCCGACATGCGCCTCGTTCGTTTCGAGGAGGGCCGGCTGGAAGTCGCGCTTGAGCCCAATGCGTCCAAGACCATGATCACCGAGCTCGCGCGCAAGTTCGAGCTGTGGACTGGCCGGCGCTGGACCGTGATCGTCTCCAATGAGCAGGGCCAGCCGACGCTGCGATCGGTGAACCAGGCCGCCAAGCAGGAGCATGCGCGCACGGCGGAGGCCGATTCGCGCGTGCAGGAGGTGCTGTCGCGCTTCCCCGGTGCGAAGGTCGTCGAGGTCCGCAGGCTTGCCCCGGAGACGCCGGAATCCAATATTAACGCCGACTATGGCAGTGACGATCCGCCCGACGGTTCCGACGGCGACGATCTCTGAGCCGATTTTCCAAGGACAGCACCGATGGTCGATATTTTCGGCATGATGAAGCAGGCGCAGCAGCTGCAATCCAAGATGCAGGAGATGCAGGACGCGCTGGCGAACGTGGAAGTCGAAGGCATCTCCGGCGGCGGTCTCGTCGCCGTGCGCATGACCGCGAAGATGGACGTGAAGGGCATCAAGATCGATCCCTCGCTGATGAAGGCGGAAGAGCGCGAGGTGCTGGAGGACCTGCTCGTCACCGCGCTTGGCGATGCCCGCCGCAAGGCGGAGACGGCGGTGCAGGAGAAGATGCAGTCGCTCACCGGTGGGCTCGGCCTGCCGCCGGGACTGTCGGGGCTGTTCGGCCAGTAATATGGGCGCTGTTGCGGGTCCCGAAATCGAGCGGCTGGTCCAGCTTCTCGCACGGCTGCCGGGCCTCGGCCCGCGCTCCGCGCGGCGTGCGGCGCTGCATCTGATCAAGAAGCGCGAAGCGCTGATGATGCCGCTGACGTCCGCCCTGCAGGTCGCGCTCGACAAGGTCCAGGTCTGCAAGACCTGCGGCAACATCGACACGCAGAATCCCTGCACGGTCTGCACCGATCCGCGGCGCGATCCCGCCATCATCGTCGTCGTCGCCGACGTCGCCGATCTCTGGGCGCTGGAGCGGGCCAACGCGACCCAGGGGCGCTACCATGTGCTGGGCGCGACCTTGTCGCCGCTCGACGGCGTCGGTCCGCAGGACCTCACCATCGACGCGCTGGTCGCGCGTGCACATGCGGCCGAGGTGCACGAAATCATCCTGGCGCTGAATGCCACGGTCGACGGCCAGACCACGGCGCATTACATCACCGACCTGCTTCAGGACGCCAACGTAAAAGTAACCCGGTTAGCGCACGGTGTGCCGGTCGGTGGCGAGCTTGATTATCTCGACGAAGGTACGCTATCGGCCGCGATGCGGCAGCGAACCTTGTTCTAGCCATCCAGACCTACGGAACGGACGACATGACGAAACGATTCGCCACACGATTGGCTTTGGTCGCGACGATGACGATGCTGGCGACCCCGGCGCTCTCGGCGCAGGGCGACGAAGCTCCGCCGCCGTCAAAGCCCGGCAAGCCGATCAACACCGGAGACGTGCTCTCGGGCGAGTTGAACGCAATGAAGGTGCGCGACGTCAAGAACGCCGGCAAGCGAATCGCGACCTACCAGATCACCTCCGAGCCGCGCCGCCTGCCGCCGCCGAGCGGGCTCTGCAATCTCGAGACCGGCCCCGAGACCTTCCAGCTCGTTCCGAGCGGCGATGCCCAGGCCGCGCAGCTGAAGACGTTCACCGGCAAGGAAATCTCGATCAAGGTCGACGAAGTCGCCTGCGCCAGCGATCCCGGCCAGATGAGCGAAGCCGTGGTCACGAAGTGGAGCCTGATCAAGAAGCAGTAGCGCACTCGCTTCGCTCGCCGCGGAGAGGGACCGATCTGTTTTCGTCATGGCCGGGACAAGCCCGGCCATGACGGGGTCGCGCTAAACCCTCACCGGCCCCAGCGACTCAAAATGCCTGCGCTTCTGCAGCCATGTCAGCAGGATCAGGCTCGGGATCGCCACCAGTACGCAGATCACGAAAAACAGCGGCCAGCCGGTCGCCTTGGCGACATAGCCGGCCACGGACGAGAGATAAGTGCGCCCCACGGCCGCGAGCGCGGTGAGCAGCGCATATTGCGTCGCCGTGTGCAGCGGGTTCTGGCAAAGCGCGGAGAGGTAGGCGACGAAGATCACGGTGCCGATGGCGCTGGTGAAGTTCTCGCAAGTAATGGCGAAGGCGAGCGCCCACTGACTGGTGCCGACGAACGCAAGCCACGAGAACGACAGGTTCGCGAGGGCCTGCACCACGCCGCCGATCCACAGGCACGTCGCCAGCGGGTAGCGCCGGGCCAGGAAGCCGCCGGCAAAGCCGCCGATCAGCGTTGCGGCGAGGCCCACGCCCTTCACGATCGCCGCATAGTCGTTGCGGGAGAAGCCGAGGTCGATCACGAACGGCGCGGTCATGGTGCCGGAAAACGCGTCGGTGAACTTGAACAGCACGACGAAGGCGAGCGCGGCGAGCGCGTCCTTGCGCGCCAGAAATTCCGAGAAGGCACCGATCGCGGCGTGCAGCACGCGCGCGAACGCGGTCTCGGTTTGCGTCGCCGCCTCGGCCCGCGCCGATTGCTCGGGCTCGGTCGCGGCCAGCGCGGTGACCGTGCCGATCAGCACCATCGCCGCCATCACCACATAGCCCCACATCCAGGCCGATGTGCGCGGGATGCCGGTGTCCTCGAAGCCCGAGACGATGAACAGCGCGCCCGCGGTCGAGACCAGCATGCCGATGCGATAGGCTGCGACATAGGACGCCATGCCGGCGGCCTGCTCGCTCTCGGGGAGGCTTTCGACGCGGAAGGCGTCGACCACGATGTCCTGCGTCGACGACGTCGTCGCCACCAGCAGCGCGCCGAGCGCGACGTAGAACGGCGAGCGCGCGGGATCGGTCAGCGCCAGCAGCAGGATCGCGATGATCAGCAGCAGTTGCGAGAACAGCAGCCAGCCGCGTCGCCGCCCGAACGCGCGCGTGAACAGCGGCACATGCAGCGCATCCACCAGCGGCGCCCAGAGGAATTTCAGCGTGTAGGGCGTGCCGACCAGCGCGAACAGCCCGATCGTCCCGAGATCGACCCCGGCCTCCCGCATCCACACCAGCAGCGTCGAGCCCGACAACGCCAGTGGCAGCCCAGAGGAGAAGCCGAGGAACAGCACGATCAGCACGCGCGGCTGCAGGTAAACGGCCAGACTGTCGCGCCAGGACGTGGCGGGCGTGTCGGTGATGGCAGGGGAGGTCGCGTCGGGTGCGTTCATGAAGAGGTGTTAGCAGATTCTGGCTGAAAAGACTCTCTCGCCCAAGTCCGTGGGGCGGGAGCTCTCAACGCCCTGTCGCTGTCATCGTGCGCGAAGGCGGACGATCCAGTAATCGCCGGCAACTCGGTTCAATCGCGATCGCCGCGGCGTACTGGATGTCACGCCTGCGCGGGGCATGACAGTGTGCCCTAAATCTCACTCCCCCGCCTGGAGCTTCCGCGGAAACAGCTCCGGCGCACCGGTCGCCACCAGATGCGGGCCCTCCGGCACATCCGTCTTGCTGAAATCGAGCTCCTCGATTCGCCCGGCGCGCTTCTCGATCTTGTCGGCGGAGATCAGGATCTGGCGGACATCCTCGTTGGCGTCGGCGAAGTGCTTCTGCAGCTTCGTCACGCGGTCGCGCAGGCGTCCCAGGTCGTCGCCGAGCTTGATCACCTCGGTGCGGATCTGGTCGGCGGCGTCGCGCATGCGCGCGTCCTTCATGATCTGCTGCATCACCTGGATCGCCAGCATCAGCAGCGAGGGCGACACCAGCACGACGCGGGCGCGATAGGCCTTCTGGATGATGTCGTCGAAGCCGTCGTGGATCTCGGCGTAGACCGATTCCGACGGCACGAACATCAGCGCCATCTCCTGGGTCTCGCCGGTGACGAGATATTTTTCGGCGATGTCGCTGACATGCTTCATCACGTCGCTGCGCAGCCGCTGCGTGGCGATCCGCTTCTCCTCGTCGCTGCGGGCGTCGTGCAGCGCGGTCATCGCCTCCAGCGGGAATTTCGCGTCGATGCAGAGCGGGCGCTGGTCGGGCAGGAACACCACGCAATCGGGCCGCTTGCCCGTCGAAAGCGTGAACTGGAATTCGTAGGCGCCCTTTGGAAGACCATCCTGGACGATCGCCTCCATCCGCGCCTGGCCGAAGGCGCCGCGCGACTGCTTGTTGGCGAGCACGTCGCGCAAGGTCGTCACCTGCGTGGTGAGGTCGGTGAGGTTCTTGTGCGCGTTGTCGATGATGCCGAGCCGCTCGTGCAGCGCGCGCAGGCTCTCCATGGTGTTGCGGGTGGTGTTTTCCATGGACTGGCCGACGCGATGGGTCACCGAATCCAGCCGCTCGTTGACCGCCCGCGCCATGTCGGCTTGGCGTCCGGCCAGCGCCTGGCTCATGGCGTCGACCCGGCCCGAGGCCTCGCTCTGGGCATGCAGCACCTGGCTCAGGCGCTCCTCGAGCTCGTCGGCGCGGATGGCATGCGCCATGGCGAGTTCCGCGCCGCGCCGTCCCGAGCGCGCGATCACGACGGTGATCGCCACCAGCAGGATGAGGACAAGGGCGCCGAAGCCGATCAGCGCATCGATGGCGCGCACCGGCCAGTCGCCAGCCACGAAAATGATCTCGTTCATGCCTGTCCTTCTAGCCGATTCGGCGGGTCGCACGAACGAATAGCGAACATTTCGGGGTAAATGCCCCGTTAATTTTCATGGTTAACGAAACCTGAAGTTTTATGGTTAGCGCAGGGTTAACGGGGTTCCCCAGCCGCATTGACCGCATCCGGCGCGCGGCTTAAATCGCGGCCATGGCCCTCAGAGAAATCATCATCCTGCCCGACAAGCAGCTGCGTCTGGTCTCCAAGCCGATCGAGAAGGTCACGGCCGAGATTCGCAAGCTTGCCGACGACATGTTCGAGACCATGTACGACGCGCCCGGTATCGGGCTCGCGGCGATCCAGATCGCGCAGCCTTTGCGGCTGATCACCATGGACCTCGCCAAGCGCGACGAGAACGGCGAGACCAAGCCCGAGCCGCGCGTCTTCATCAATCCGGAGGTCATTGCCTCGTCCGAGGAGCTTTCGGTCTATGAGGAAGGCTGTCTGTCGATCCCAGAATATTACGAGGAGGTCGAACGGCCCGCCAAGGTGCGCGTGCGCTTCACTGATTTGGACGGCAAGGTGCACGAGGAGGATGCCGAAGGCCTCTATGCCACCTGCATCCAGCACGAGATCGACCATCTCAACGGCGTCTTGTTCGTCGACTATCTGTCGAAGCTCAAGCGCGACCGCGTCATCAAGAAGTTCGAGAAAGCCGCCAAGCGCGCGGAGTAAGGTAGTGTGAATGCTGCCCAGTACTCCGCTGCGCTCCCTCCTCCCTTGTGGGGGAGGGCGGGGGAGAGGGGTAGCCCAGGCAGAAGTCTATCCGTCATCTGAATCGAGTGCGTGCCGCGAACGCTTGTGCCGAAACAGCGCGTCGTGTGGCACCCCTCTCCCTAGCCCTCCCCCACAAGGGGGGAGGGAACGCATCGAGTCCTTGTCATGCCCCTCCGCCTGATCTTCATGGGCACGCCCGATTTTTCCGTGCCGACGCTGCTCGAGCTGGTCGGGCACGGGCACGAGATCGTCGCCGTCTACACCCGCGCGCCAAAGCCGGGCGGACGGCGCGGCCTGCAATTGCAGCCGACCCCGGTTGAAGAAGCCGCGCGAAGACTCGGCGTTCCCGTGCTGACGCCGAAGACGCTGAAGACGCCGGAAGCGCTCGACGAATTTCGCGCCTTCGATGCCGATGCGGCCGTCGTGGTCGCCTATGGCATGATCCTGCCGCAGGCGATCCTCGATGCGCCAAAACTCGGCTGTTACAATCTGCACGCCTCGCTGCTGCCGCGCTGGCGCGGTGCCGCGCCCATCAACCGCGCCATCATGGCTGGGGACGCCGAGAGCGGCGTGATGGTGATGAAGATGGATGTCGGGCTCGACACCGGCGACGTCGCCATGGCCGAACGCCTTGCCATCACCGACACCATGACGGCGGCCGATCTGCACGATCGCCTCTCGCGCCTCGGCGCCGATCTGATGGTGCGGGCGATGGCCGCGCTCGCACGCGGCGGCCTTCAGCTCAGGAAGCAGAGCGAAGACGGCATCACCTATGCCGCCAAGATCGACAAGGCCGAAGCGCGGGTCGACTGGACCAGGGCGGCGCACGCCGTGCTGCGCCACATCCACGGCCTGTCGCCGTTTCCCGGCGCCTGGGCCGAGCTTACGGGCGTGAGCGAAAATGCGCGTATCAAGATCCTGCGCTGCGAGCTGGCGAAAGGCACGGGCGCGCCGGGCGATGTGCTCGATGATCAGCTCACCATCGCCTGCGGCGAGGGCGCAATCCGCATCATCGAGCTGCAGCGCGAAGGCAAGGCGCGGATGCAGGCCACAGACTTCTTGCGCGGGGTGCCGCTGAAGCCGCCGATGCGGCTGGCCTGATGCCCCGCTACAAGCTCACCATCGAATATGACGGCGCGCCGTTCTTCGGCTGGCAGGTGCAGGACACGCTACCGTCGGTGCAGGGCGCGCTGGAGGCGGCGGTGAAGGCGATGACCGGTGCGGATCTGCGCGTGCACGGCGCCGGCCGCACCGATGCGGGCGTGCATGCGCGCGGCCAGGTCGCGCATGTCGACATCGAGAAGCAGTTTCCGCCCGGCCGATTTCGCGACGGTCTCAATGCCCATCTGCGCCCGCATCCGATCGCGGTGCTGGAGGCCGAGATCGTGCCTGACAGCTTCGAGGCGCGCTTCTCGGCCGTGAAGCGGCACTATCGCTACCGCATCGTCAACACCCGCGCCAATCTCGCCCTCGACATCGGCCACGCCTGGCGCGTGCCGCGCAAGCTCGATGCCGATGCGATGCATGCGGCGGCACAGCGTCTGCTCGGCAAGCACGATTTCACGACGTTCCGCGACACCGAGTGCCAGGCCAAATCGCCGGAGAAGACGCTCGACCAGCTCGACGTGCTGCGCGACGGCCGCGAGATCACGATTCTCACCTCGGCGCGGTCGTTCCTGCACAGCCAGGTGCGCTCGATGGTGGGATCGCTGGTGTGGGTCGGCGAGGGACGCTGGACCGCGGACGATCTCTCGGCAGCGCTCGCCGCCCGCAACCGCGCCGCCTGCGGTATCGTTGCTCCGCCGGACGGGCTGTACCTGGTGAAGGTGGATTATTAGAACCTGACGCCGCCACAGCGTCATGGCCGGGACAAGCCCGGGCATGACGGCGGAGGGGCTGGCGGCGATTAGCGCCTACCCAAAATACCGCGTCAGTATCCCCCGATACACCTTCGTCAGCGTCTCCAGATCCTTGACCGGCACGCGCTCGTCGACCTGATGCATGGTTTGGCCGACCAGGCCGAACTCGATCACTGGGCAATAGCTGGAGATGAAGCGCGCATCCGAGGTTCCGCCCGAGGTCGACAGCTCCGGCTTGCGGCCTGTCACCTCCTCGATCGCGGAGACCGCGAGATCAGTGAACGGGCCGGGCTTGGTGACGAACACGTTGGAGTTCGACGGCTCCCAGACGATCCGGGCCTTGATGCGATTGCCGCAAGCCTTCGTCAGCCGCGTCTCGACCAGTTCGCGCAGGCTCGTTTGCGTGTGGTTGTCGTTGTAGCGGATGTTGAACTTTGCACGGGCCTCGCCGGGGATGACGTTGTTGGCCTTGTTGCCGACGTCGACCGAGGTGAATTCGAGATTGGAGGCCTGGAACTGCGCGCTGCCATGATCGAGCGGCTCGTCGCTGATGGCCACGATCAGGCGCGAGATATCCGGCACCGGATTGGAGGCGCGGTGCGGATAGGCAACATGGCCCTGCACGCCGTCGACATAGAGCGTGCCGGATTGCGAGCCGCGGCGGCCGACCTTGATGGTGTCGCCGAGCGTCTCGACATTGGAGGGCTCGCCGAGCACGCAATGGTCGAATGTCTCGCCGCGCTCGGCTGCCCATTTCAGCAGCTTGATGGTGCCGTTGATGGAGACGTCTTCCTCGTCGCCGGTGATCAGGAAGGAAATCGAACCCTTGTCGTCCGCGCGCGGCTTGCCGTCATGGGCGGCGAGATGCTCCAGCACAGCGGCGACCGAACAGGCGATGCCGCCCTTCATGTCGACCGCGCCGCGGCCGTGCAGGAAGCCGTCCTTCACCTCGCCGGAGAATGCTCCGACGCTCCAGGCGCTCTCGTCGCCGGGGGGCACCACGTCGGTGTGGCCGGCAAAGGTGATGTGCGGGGCTTCAGTGCCGATGCGCGCATAGAGATTGTCGACGTCGGCGGTGCTGGGCTCGGAGAACGTCACACGGTGGCAGGTGAAGCCGGCGGCGGTGAGCGCTTGTTCAAGCACTCCGAGTGCACCGGCGTCAGCCGGAGTTACCGAGGGGCAGCGGATGAGATCGCGGGCAATCGAGAGAGCATCGGTCATGCGCCCCGCTTAACATGCATGCCGCCGGGAGGGCTAGCGCTGGGCGGCACGAATTCGAGCTCGCTTTGCTGGTCCCAGCTTTTTGCAGGGGACGAGGCGGATGCGGAGCCGTCCTCGACCGCGGCGAGTGGATCGGGGCCGAACCGGTTGTGGCCCGAAGTGCCCGGCACGATGAACATTTCGACGAGGCCCCACAGCCACAGCGCGTGGACGGCCCAGTCGAACGGAGCAACCCAGCTGGAGTCGGGCAGCAGGTCCCAGAAATGAAACAGCAGTCTTGGGACGAAGAAGAAAGGGACGATCCACCAGCCGCTGCGGTCGCGATCGTGCAGCCGTTTGATCGCTGTCGCGAGGTAGATCCAGAAGAACAGCGACGTGCCGAGGACCTTCAGCATCAAGGTCGGGCGGTCGGCGGACGGCAGCAGCGGATAGGCGCGGGGGTCGACCGCCCGGAAGAGGTCGTCGAGCCCGAAATCGAAATCCAAGGAATATTTGAATGATGTCTGGCCGTTCGCGACGTGGATCGCCTGATCGATCATCCCGAGCAGGGCCGCCAGCAACGCGACGATCAGCAGCGCCTGCCACAGCAAGGCACGGTTGATGCGGCCGTCGAAGCGGAAGAGATACCAGGTCCAGTCCATGCGAATGGCTCCGGGCGGGTGGCCGCCCGAAGATTGGTCGTGTTGAGGGGTGATGCGGTTCGATTCCATGCCAGACCCGTCATCCTGAGGTGCGAGGCCTGCGGTGCAGAGCACCGCAGGGGGAGCCTCGAAGGATGAGCGGTCGAGAGCGGGGCCGTCGCCCTTCGAGGGCCGCTGAAGAAGCGGCCACCTCAGGGTGACGGTGAGGGAATGGCGCCTGCTGCGCCGATCAATCCCGCAGCAGCTCGTTGATGCTGGTCTTCGCGCGCGTGCGCTCGTCGACGCGCTTGACGATGACGGCGCAGGAAAGGCTCGGGCCGGGCTCGCCGTTCTTCATGGGCTTGCCGGGCAGTGCGCCGGGCACCACCACCGAATATTCGGGGACTTCGCCCATGAAGATCTCGCCGGTCTCGCGGTCGACGATCTTGGTCGAGGCACCCAGGAACACGCCCATGGACAGCACCGCGCCCTTGCGCACGATCACGCCTTCGGCGACCTCGGAGCGCGCGCCGATGAAGCAATCGTCCTCGATGATGACGGGCTCGGCCTGCAGCGGCTCGAGCACGCCGCCGATGCCGACGCCGCCTGAAATGTGCACGCGCTTGCCGATCTGCGCGCAGGAGCCGACGGTCGCCCAGGTGTCGACCATGGTGCTCTCATCGACATAGGCGCCGAGATTGACGAAGGACGGCATCAGCACGACGTTCTTGGCGATGAAGGCCGAGCGGCGCACGATCGAACCAGGCACCGCGCGGAAGCCGGCATCGCGAAACCGGTTCTCGCCCCAGCCTTCGAACTTCGAAGGCACCTTGTCCCACCAGGTTGCGTTGCCGGATCCGCCGGGAATGACGCCCATGTCGTTGAGGCGGAACGACAGCAGCACGGCCTTCTTCAGCCATTGATTGACCTTCCACTTGCCGTCGGCGCCGCGCTCGGCGACGCGCGCCTCGCCCTTGTCCAGAATTTCCAGCGCCTGGTCCACGGCCTCGCGCACCTCGCCCTTGGTCGTGGTCGAGATGCCGTCACGCGCGTCGAAGGCGCTGTTGAGGGTGGATTCGAGGGCTTGGAGGGACATCGGGATTTCCTCAGAGGCAGACGGGAATTGTGATGGATTGGTGGGCTTTTTCGGGATTTGGGCCGGGAGAGTCAAGGCATACTCCGCTGTCATCCCGGGGCGCGCGAAGCGCGAGCCCGGGATCCATAGCCACAGACGGTGGTTTTGCGAGGACTCGGAGTTGTGCCACAACCACGTCCTGTGGCTGGGTCCCGGGCTCGCTTCGCGCCCCGGGACGACGGCGGCTATTATCGTGACAACCCGCCCAAGAACCCCGTCAGATCATCCGTGACGTGGTCGACATGGGCCGCATCGCGGCCCTCCAGTTCCCAGTCCTCGCGCACCACTTCTTTGGTGCCGTCGGGCACCACCAGCACCGTCGTCATGCCGAGCTCGTGCGGGACGGTGAGGTTGCGGGCGAGGTCCTCGAACATCGCGGCGCGGGCCGGGTCGACCGCATGGTCCTCGAGGAATTTCCGGTAGGTCTGCGGCGCCGGCTTTGGCTCGAAGCCGGCCGCGATGATGTCGAACACGCCGTCGAAATGCGCCGCCAATCCGAGCCGCGCCAGCACGGCGTCGACATGATCGACCGAGCCGTTGGTCAGAATCAGCTTGCGTCCCGACAGGCTCGCGATCGCTTCGCCGAGCGCCGGGTTCGGCTCCAGCGGCGAGTGGTCGATCTTGTGGACGTAGGCGAGGTAGTCGTCGGCGCGCACGCCATGCAGGGTCATCATGCCGCGCATGGTGGTGCCGAAGCGCCGGTAATAGTCCTTCTGGATATTGCGCGCTTCCGCAGGACTCACGTTCAGCCAGTTGCACACGAACTCACCGATCCGCGCGTCGACCTGCTGCCACAGATTGACGTGATGCGGGTAGAGCGTGTTGTCGAGGTCGAACACCCATGTATCGACATGGCTGAAGGCGCGGGGGGATTTCATCAGAACTCTCTCAATCACGGCATCGCAAACCGCAGCGTCTTGCCGCCGCTGCTCATATCCACCGCGCCAAATCCCGTCGCCGCGAAACCGCGCGCACCGCAATCGGTCTGCTCGTTGGTCTCGAACTTGGTCTCGCGGGTGCAGAGCTGCCTGTCGCCGCCCCAGTTCAGCGGCTTGTCCTTCAGCTTGATGACGCGGTTGTCGGCGTCGATGGCTTCCGCGAAGCTGAAGATCTGTTTCGGCTGGCCGGTCACGTCGGGGTGCAGGCAGGCCTTGGGATCGATGCGATACCAGCCGCGGCTCGTCACGGACTTGCCGTCGTCGGTGGCGATCGCCGCCATCACCTTGTGCGGCGTGTCGTTGCACCAGGTCAGGCCGCTCGCGGACGGGGTCTGCGTCGCATCGACCATGGTCTTGAAGAAATTCGGCGACGATACGGCGTCGGACGGCAGCCCGCGACTCTTCAGGAACGCGGCCAGCGCGGCTTGCGTCTTCGGTCCGTCGACGCCGTCGATCGCGCCGACGTCGTAGCCGATGATCACCAGCAGCCGCTGGATGCCGGCGAGCCGCGCCTGCTCGTCGTCATATTCGGAATCCTCGGCGAGATACGTCACCAGATTGCCGTCGTCGCCCTGCGTCGGCGTCACTTGCGTGAAGGCGGCCTGGGTCTGACCGCTGCGGCATTGCCGCGCGGCCGCGATGACGAAATTGTCCTGCGCCACGCACAGCGTGTCGCTGCCGCTCTGCGGGATCGGCGAGGCGCCATAGACGCCGAGTGCGCGGGCGTTGAGCAGGATGCGGTCGGCGGAGAGCGTGCCCTGCACCACCACGCGGCAGGTGGCGGGATCGATCCTGAACCAGCCCCGCGTCGCGGTCGCCGCCTTGTCGTCGATTCCGATCGCGGCCTCGACGACATAGGACATGCGGTTGCAGATCTTCAGGTCGGCAAAGGCCGGCGCGGAAGAGAAGACGAACGAGACGGCCGCGGCGGGCAGGGTCATCAGGACGCGGGTGAAGGTAGAGCGACGGTGCCTCTGAACTCTCACCTCGTCATGCCCGGGCTTGTCCCGGGCATCCACGTTCTTGGCGCGGGTCGAAAGATCGTGGATGGGCGGGGGAAGGCCAGGCACGACGGGCTTTTTTTTTGGCCGTGCTGCTGAAATTTTCTCATCCACCCGCCAAAAGCCTGATCCCTGAAATTCATCATGTTAAGTTAATGACATATCGGCGGATGCAGAGAGCACCGCGCTATAAAACAGGGTGAAATACGGATTATGTCGTCTAAGAAAATTGAAACCGCGCTGGTCAGCGCCGGACGGGACAAGAAATTCACGCAGGGTTCAGTGAATGCCGTGATCCAGCGCGCCTCATCGCTGGTGTTTGAAACCGTGGCGG